>JADEYI010000506.1_pt1 | contig 52141 bp, 42 predicted proteins | sample 8542331 | NCBI WGS metagenome assembly JADEYI01 (sample SAMN16510988, study PRJNA670497) | mine drainage metagenome | isolation source: biofilm near Copperflume 1 | place: Germany: Marsberg coppermine Kilianstollen | collected 2018-02 | reverse complement strand
TCTTTGATTACTTCCAAACCCAAGACCAGCACGGTCTCCTCTTTTGTCTTTTTTCTGCTCATTACCATTGTAGTGGTGGCCATGAATTCCATTGCCATCTTCAAGGGACAGCTGATTGCCTGGTACAATTATGCGGTAATTGCCATCATGGTGCCCATTGGGATTTTTGTTTTCTATAAAATCTTCCTTCGTTACAAAATCCTGCGGTTAGGCAATAATCAGATTCAAATTGACTACCCGATGTTACGCCAAAGCAAGGTTTATCGGCTTGATCAGGTTGCCAGTTGGATAGAAAATAGAGTGAAGACCGGAAAGAATTCGGAGTATAAGGAGCTTCAAATTCGGTTTGCCGATGGAACGAAGATCAACATTGGGCATAAGGAGCACACGGAATATGCCAAGATGGTTCAATATCTTGCCCAGAAGGCGCCTAAAAAAAAGCCTCACTCGCCTGATTGGTAAAGTTTCAAATCCTGTTTACTTTTGCCGTCCCTCAAAACTCGAACGAGAGTTTTTGTACATGCCCAGGTGGTGAAATTGGTAGACACGCTACTTTGAGGGGGTAGTGCCGCAAGGTGTGCTGGTTCGAGTCCAGTCCTGGGCACTTTTAATTTTGAAGGCCGAAGTGGTGAAATTGGTAGACACGCACGTTTCAGGGGCGTGTGGCGCAAGCTATGCGGGTTCGAGTCCCGCCTTCGGCACTGAGAACGAAATAAAAAAAGCCTTCTGATTTCAGAAGGCTTTTTTTGTAAACGTTCCATCTCTCATTAATTTTTTCCTCTTCGTTCTTTTCTTTTTTCTTCCATCTGTTGCTTGGCTGTTGCGTAAGCTTGGAATTGATCCACGGTCAAAATTCCTTTTAATTCGGTATTCCGTGCTTCATCATTGGCCTTCACCGCTTTCATCATTGCTGCGCGGTTGCCTGAATCTTGAGATCGGTTTTGTTCATTCAGGTTGGCATACTTAAGGTTTACAGCCGCTACCTTTGTTTTTTGATCATCAGTTAACGTTACTGTTTTGGCAATAAATGCGGTGTATTGATCGGCCCGTTCTTGAGGAGTTCTCCGTTGTCTTCCACCACCACCATTTTGAGCAAAGCCGCTTAGCCCAATCAGAGCCAGAGCGCACGAAAGAATTAATTTTTTCATTTTTTTTGTGTTTGATGGACGGTTGGAGTATGCGGGAGTGAAATGGTTTAATGCCGTGGGAGGATTACCGCATGTCAGGAGAGCGCGTGGTTCAAAAAGTTATTGAGGTGTTTGATGTGTTTGCAGATCACGATCACTTTTTTTAGAAAATTCTTGTCCATTACCTCCGCATCGGTAAATGAATGAGACACAGTGAAGCTCTTGTTTTTTAATAATTCGATCTGCGGATGATCTTTTGGATAGCCCTTGGGTGCCGTTTTTAGACGATCCCAATCGGAAAGGCCATCAAAATTCTTTTTGAATTCTTTCGCTTTCAAAACCTTTAAGAGCGCATCGGAATTGTAATCTATCTCTTGCCGAATCTTCGCAAGGTTTTCGGGGTTGGGCATATACATCCCACCCGCAATCATGCTTTTATTCCCCGGCTCGAGGTGAATATAATAGCCTGGCTCTTGTTCCATTTTTCCGTGAGGCGAAAAACCTGCGCCCATGTTGTTTTTGTAGGGTCGCTTGTCCTTGCTGAACCGAACATCGCGGTAGATTCTAAAACCCAGTTTACGTGGGTTCAGGCTTCCTAGTGTATCGTCAATTTTTAAAAGTTCTTTGTGAAAGGATTCCAAAAAATCTTCGAACGATACTTTGGCTTCAAGGTAAACCGATTTATTTTTTTCAAACCATTCCCGGTTGTTGTTTTTGGAAAGGTTTTTTAGAAATTTAAGAATAAGCGGAGCATTCATTTATTCAGGTTTATGCGCATGGTTATATTTTTCAATGACTTGGTGCATGACCTTAAACCAAAGTGGAGGGAAGAGCGAAAGCACCATCATGCCAGGATATCCGGTAGGCATCTGCGGGCTCTCATCTAGATGTCTTAAAATCTGAAATTTTCGTGAGGTCATGTAGTGATGATCGGAGTGGCGGGTCAATTCAAATAACATGATCCTTCCCACGGGGTGATCGGAATTCCAAGAGTGAATGGGCATCACTCTTTCATAGCGGTCGTCTTCCATTTTCTTTCTGCGCAAGCCATAATGTTCGATATAGTTTACGGTTTCCAGTAGCAGAAATCCAAGGATGGCAGCTGCAACAAAATAAAACATTACCGTCCAGCTCCAAATCAAAGCGATGGCAATCAGCATAATGAGCTGAATGAATTGGAAGACGAGCATTTCGTTATGAACGCTCAAGAATTTTCGGTGTTGATTTTTTAATCGCTCTCCTTCGATGTGCCAAGCCGAAATCCAACTGTTGATCACCGAGCGAAAGTAAAATGCATAAATATTTTCACCAAGACGGGCGGAGGCAGGATCTTCATTGGTCGATACATTTTTATGATGGCCACGATTATGCTCGATATAAAAATGCATATAGAGCGAGGTCATCAACAGCATTTTACTGAATAACTTTTCATATCTGGTGCTGCGATGACCAAGCTCATGGGCCACGTTAATACCCAAAACCCCACAAGAAATACCAAAGGCAATGACCATTCCCATGATCTCCCAGTTTTTTAGCGAAGGATCACTCACCCGTTGAAGGAAATAAAATAGCGTGATGAATTGGATTGGCATCACGCTCCAAACGATCAAATCGTACTTCCAATCTTTCTTAGCTAAATCCTCCTCAGCCTGCGATAGATTTTCCGGTGAGCCTTTAAATAGTAATTCTACCAAAGGGATCATCCCAAATGCATAGATGGGTGCGAGGAACACCCATATGCCACCCATCCACATAGAGAAAAAGATGACGGCTACGGTGACGTAAACGGACACGTATTTAAAGAACCGCAAATTCATGGCAATAAAATCAGGCAACCAAAGTTACAATTCTTTCAGTGTTTTTTGTTGACGGCAAGGCAGAAATCTACGCCTGTTGGATTACGAAATGATCATGCATTCACAAACTTCATTCCAGCCTCCGCGTAGCGCAAACCAGCCGCTGCACCTTTTGGTGCGATGGCATCAATTTCTGCCAACTCTTCTTTCGAAAACTTCACGTTAACGGCATCCACGTTTTCTTCCAGGTATTTAATGCGTTTAGTGCCGGGGATGGGGAAGATGTGCTCGCCTTGCGCCATCACCCATGCCAGGGCAAGTTGCGATGTGGTGCATCCCTTTTTTGTGGCAAGTATTTCCAGCTTCTTTACGATATCGAGGTTCTTTTGAAAATTCTCGCCTTGAAAGCGGGGCGACATCCTTCTGAAATCGGTAGGCTCAAAGTCTTCAAATTTTTTGATCTGACCTGTTAAAAAACCGCGTCCGAGCGGACTGTAGGCCACGAAGGCAATTCCCAATTCCTTACAAGTATTTAATAATTCTTCTTCCGGTTCTCTGCTCCAGAGCGAATATTCAGTTTGCAGTGCGGTAATAGGATGAATTTTATGCGCTCTCCGTATGGTGGCGGGAGATGCTTCTGAGAGGCCAATGGTTTTTACTTTTCCTTGCTTTACTAGATCAGCCATAGCGCCAACCGTTTCTTCAATGGGCGTAGCTGGGTCTACACGATGCAAATAGTATAAATCAATAATGTCCACATTCAATCTCTTTAAACTACCCTCACAAGCTTGGTGAACATATTCCGGTTTTCCATTAAACCCTCTTACCGTTGGATTAGTCGCATCGCGCACAATTCCAAATTTAGTAGCGAGGGTAACCTGATCACGTTTTCCTTTTAAGGCTTTGCCCACCAACACTTCATTGGTGAACGGGCCGTACATGTCGGAGGTATCGAGAAAGGTAACACCAAGCTCAATGGCGCGGTGGATGACGGCAGTTGATTCAGCATCGTTGCCAGCACCATAAAATTCTGACATGCCCATGCAGCCAAGTCCGAGTTGTGAGGTTTTAATTCCTTGTGATCCGAGATTCCGTATTTGCATAAATTGTAGTTTTTAGTCATAAGGGTTAACAAATTACCTCTCACAAAGTTCATTATTAGAAGTAGTACTTAGCTTAATGGATTGACCGTACAAATATCGCTGGTTCAAGCCCTATAATTTTATTTAATACTGTAGCTCCACTTGGCAGCTTGAAGACAATTCACTTTTTCCGTCATTAAATGTTAACTTCCAACTTTGATTAGGGCTACACCAAATACTCAAACAAATTTTCGTTTTGGTTGATCTCCGTATAGTTGAGGTCGATTTCCTTCATCCTGGAAATAAGGAGAAGATAATCTTCCTTCGATTTTAATTCGATGCCGATTAGGGCAGGTCCATTTTCTTTGTTGTGTTTTTGAATGAACTCAAAGCGGACAATGTCATCGGTAGGGCCAAGAATGGAAATCAAAAACTCTTTGAGGGCTCCGGGCCGTTGTGCAAAGCGGACGATAAAATAATGTTTGAGGCCTTCGTATAAAAGCGATCGCTCTTTGATTTCCTGCATCCGGTCGATGTCGTTATTGCCGCCACTCACAATACAGACCACCGTTTTGCCTTTTATTTTATCCGCATATTGGTCTAAAGCAGCAATGGTAAGTGCTCCGGCTGGCTCGGCCACAATCGCATCTTCATTATAAAGCTGCAGAATGGTGGTGCACACTTTACCTTCAGGCACCAGTAGCACGTCACTCAAAATATCCTTACATAGACTAAATGTAAGCTCGCCAACTTTTTTTACTGCAGCTCCATCCACGAAGCGTTCAATTTTTTCCAGTGTCACTGGTTTTCCTGCCTTCAACGCTTCTTTCATGGAAGGTGCGCCCTCTGGTTCTACTCCTACTATTTTTGTTTTGGGTGAACGCGTTTTAAAATAAGTGCCCACGCCAGCGGATAACCCTCCACCGCCAATAGGTGCAAATAAAAAGTCAATCACTTTCAGTTCATCTAATATCTCTTTGCCTACCGTGGCCTGTCCTTCAATTACTTTTAGGTGATCGAAGGGGGGAATAAAAGTCCGGTCATGTTCTTTGCAAAAGGCGAGTGCATGTGTTTGACATTCGTCAAAGGTGTCGCCAATCAATACAATTTCTACCAATCCGTTACCAAACATTTTCACTTGGTTGATTTTCTGTTTTGGTGTAATGGCTGGCATGTAAATCGTACCCGGGATATTTAATAACCGGCAGGAGAAAGCAACGCCTTGTGCATGGTTGCCTGCGCTGGCACAAACTACACCGTTGCTTCTTTGTTCAGGGGATAAACTATGGATTAAATTATAAGCTCCCCGTATCTTGTAAGAACGTACAACCTGCAGATCTTCCCGTTTCAAATAAATCTTTGCCTGAAATTTTTCAGAGAGTTTTTTATGGAATTGCAAAGGTGTTTGAAGCGCAACTCCTTTCAGCGTTTCGTAGGCGGCATCAACATTAATCATGGGAGAAAAGAAAGAAGTGACGCCTGATCAGGCTTTAATTTTTTGTGCACCCGCGGCACATTTTCCACAGCCCGAAGCACAGGAATTTTCTTCTTTAAAGGATTTGTAAAATATCCTTCCAAGATAGATTACTGCTCCCGCAAGCGTCAATATCAAAAGGAACTGCTGTAACATGATTCAAAAGTACAAAAAAGGAAACTAAGTGGCCTATCTAATTCATTATAAATTCATAAGGAATTACAAAACTAAATCTCTACCGAACGTCCGTTTTCCCATATTAATCCAAATTGAGCACCATGTTTTTTAACCCATTCTTTTTCTTTCGCAAAATCGTAAAGCTCAATTAGTCCTTTCCCTGCAAGGGCCTGCAATTGATTATCCGGCAAACCAGTCATGCTGATATAGCCGCCTTCAGAAAATTTAAATTGGAGACTCCCCGGATATTTCTTTTGTTCCAGCCATTGCTTAATGTTTTTTAGACGGGAAGCTATTTTGTTGGTGAGTTCGATCGCCTCTACTAGTGTTCCCTCAATGTCTTTGATTTGACCCTCATTGTTAAAGTCTTCATTACGTAACACTCGGATCGGGTTGATGTGAATCTCCCCTGCATAGCGATTGACCATTTTAATAAATTAGTTTTCCAACTTTACTACTCTACCTCCCTTCATCACAACTTTACGTTTATTGATGTCTTTTATCGGATCGCCCTTTACGGCCACTTTAGTTGCAAACTTACCAACTTCAATTGTTCCCATGTCATTTATCTTTCCAAGTGCCTCCGTATTTACTTTAGCACCTGCCTTGATGGCTTGCATAGGGGTTATGCCCAACCGCACCAGCTCAGAAAATTCATTGACACAATATTCTGGATCGGTTACCGTAAGGTCTGGCCAACCCCACTTTCACTCCAGCTTTAATTGCCTTGGTAAGTATGCTTTCAACCTGTTGGCTATACTTTTTTGTTTATGCAATTGCTTTGGCCGATGCCTGGCTATAATCTTAACCCAGCCGAAGCATTATATCACCATCAAAAGAAGAAATCACCGGAAAGCGAAAACAAGTTGAACTATTTGATCCAGCGATCCCCTGTCGTTGATCTTAGACGAATACAGGGAAAAGCAATAAGAGGCTTCTCTGGTAGAAAAATTGAGACCCGAATTATAGACAGGTAAGGATTTCAGGCATCTCAATTGACGCTCCGAAAAAAGAAAAATCGCCTTCTCTTTTCGCGATTCCAATTGCGAATTTGTAATCTTGGATCTGCAATTGCTTAAAAATGAAACTCCTGCACCCTTCTTCCTGGAAAGACTACGAACTCATCGACTCGGGTGACGGAGAAAAGCTTGAGCGTTTCGGAAGATACATTTTGATCCGGCCGGAGCCGCAGGCCATCTGGCAGAAAACAAAATTGGAAGATGAATGGGGCAAATTAGCCCACGCGCAATTCAGGCGCGAACAAAAAGATCACTTCCGTTTTGGCGATGACATAAAAGGAGGTTGGAAGAAAAATCAATCCATTCCCGACAGTTGGAATGTCAATTATCAGCACCATGATTTATCACTGACGTTGCGACTGGCACTCACCACCTTTGGGCACGTGGGCGTTTTTCCGGAACAAGGCGAAAACTGGAATTTCATTTTTGAAACGATCTCCAGTTGGAAGCATAAAAATGCGAGGGTCTTGAATCTATTTGCCTATACTGGCGCGGCTTCTATGGTGGCGCGAGCAGCAGGTGCAGAAGTTACGCACGTAGATGCTTCTCGCCCTGGATTGAATTGGGCAAACCAAAATATGCAGTTAAACCAATTGGATAATATCCGATGGGTGTACGAAGACGCACTAAAATTTGTGAAGCGCGAAGCCAAACGGGGCAATAAATATAACGGCATCATTATGGATCCACCTCCCTATGGCCGAGGACCGGAAGGAGAGAAATGGACATTACAAGAAAAGCTGAACGAACTGGTTTCTTTGAGCCATCAGTTGCTCGAAGAGCAACATAATTTTTTCATTCTCTCCATGTATGCGGTGGGGCTTTCTTCGACCGTTGGTTTGAATGTGGTGAAATCGCATTTCAAAAATTCGGATGCTGAATTCGGAGAGTTTTTTTTAAAGTCGGCACAAGGTTTTGGTCTGCCGATGGGTACTTTTGTACGGTTTAGAAGTTAAATTTTGATTAATTTTCTTGCTTTTAATAAATTAATGAAAACACACTACCTGATTTTAATCGGTTTTCTGATTGTTTCGTCTTGCAAACAAAAGGAAACTAAAATTGAAACCAACTATTACGATCTGGAAGAAACCGGAGTGAAATCTGGCGGGATAAAAATGATCCCCATCCACGGAGGTAAATACAAAGTGTGGACAAAGCGCGTTGGCAACAATCCAAAAATAAAACTTTTGCTTTTACATGGCGGGCCGGCCATGACACACGAATACTTCGAAAGCTTTGACAGCTTTCTTCCCAAAGAAGGAATTGAATATTATTACTACGATCAATTGGGTTCCTACTACAGCGACCAGCCTACCGACATCAGCCTTTGGAAGGTAGCCCGCTTTGTGGAAGAGGTGGAAGAAGTGCGCAAAGCTTTGGGGTTAGACAGTACTAATTTTTTCTTGTTAGGCTCATCGTGGGGAGGTATCCTAGCGATGGAATATGCCTTGAAATACCAAGCCAACTTAAAGGGCTTGATCATCTCCAACATGATGGCGAGTGCCCCTGAATACGGAAAATATGCGGAAGATGTACTGGCCAAACAAATGGATCCAAAAGTGTTGGCCGAAGTGCGGGCTCTGGAAGCAAAGAAAGATTTCGAAAACCCGCGTTATATGGAATTGCTCATGCCCAATTTCTATAACCAGCATTTGTGCCGCATCCCTTTAGAAAGTTGGCCCGACCCAATATATCGTGCGTTCAAACACGCGAATAATGCAGTCTATACCTTGATGCAAGGCCCCAGTGAGTTTGGCATCTCAGGGAGGCTGGAAAAATGGGATGTCAAAGCAGAACTCCCCAAAATAAAAGTGCCCACGTTAACCATTGGTGCTACATTCGATACTATGGATCCGGAGCACATGAAATGGATGGCCACACAAGTTCAACATGGTACTTTTTTGCTTTGCCCGAACGGAAGCCATCTCAGCATGTGGGACGATCAGGAACATTATTTTCCTGGGCTAATTCAATTCATTCGATCCGTTGATAAATAGAAATCATTCCTAACAAATGAAAAATCTAAAAACACCATTCCTTTAATCATCATTTTATTCATTGCCTTCTTAACATTTTCTTGCGGAAAACATAGAGGTTCCTCGGAAAGTAGTAGTGCCGATTCTACAAAAGTGGCATCACCGCAATATGCTTGCCCAATGCATCCAGAAATCACTGGCAAAGAATGGGAGAAGTGTTCGTCTTGCGGAATGAAATTACAGTTGGTAAAGGAAAAAAAGGGTGAGAATGAAAATTAATTTCCTTCCAAGGAAAATAAAAAAGCCCTCCGAAAGGAAGGCTTTGTACCAAAGGCGGGAATCGAACCCGCACATCCGAGGATACACGATTTTGAGTCGTGCGCGTCTACCAGTTCCGCCACTTTGGCTTTTTTTCAAGGCTTTTAACGCGGTTTAGCACTAAAAACTTTGGGGGTTGCAAATATGTATAAAACTTAGGTTCGCGCAAAATTCATTTTTGTTTACCTAGCCTGAATAGTTGAAATTTGCAGCCAAAATTAATGTTATGATATACAACTCCATCATCGATACCATTGGAAATACTCCACTTGTCCGGATTAACAAATTAAATAAAGGTGTAGCCGGCACCCTTCTGGCCAAGGTCGAGTATTTCAACCCGGGCAATTCCACCAAAGACCGGATGGCATTGAAAATGATCCTTGACGCGGAGAAAAATGGAAGCCTAAAACCGGGCGGCACCATCATTGAAGGTACTTCGGGCAATACCGGCATGGGGCTTGCCCTCACCGCAATTGCCAAAGGCTATAAATGTATTTTTACAATGGCTGACAAGCAGTCGCAAGAGAAAATCAATATTCTTCGTGCTGTAGGTGCCGAGGTAATTGTGTGCCCTACCAATGTAGATGCCGATGATCCAAGGTCCTACTATTCAATCGCCAAAAAGCTCAATAGAGAAATACCTAATTCAATTTACCCCAACCAATACGATAACCCTTCGAATGCCATGGCGCACTACGAAACCACGGGACCTGAAATTTGGAATCAAACAGGGGGAAAGATCACCCACTATTGTGCCACGGTAGGTACAGGCGGCTCAATGTGCGGCACCGCTAAATTTTTGAAAGAACAAAAACGAAATTTGATTTCTGTCGGGATTGATACCTACGGATCTGTCTTCAAAAAATATAAAGAGACAGGCGTTTTCGACCGCAACGAAATCTACCCTTACCTCACGGAAGGTTTTGGTGAAGACATCCTGCCCAAAAACGTAGACTTCGATGTGATTGATACCTTTATTAAAGTGACGGACAAAGATGGCGCAATTATGGCGCGAAGGCTTTCGCGCGAAGAAGGTCTATTTGTGGGCTGGAGCAGCGGCTCTGCCGTGCATGGCGCATTAGAATATGCCCGTGAAAATCTTAAAAAAGACGACACGATGGTCATTCTGTTGCCCGATCATGGAACGCGCTACCTTAATAAAGTATACAACGATATGTGGATGAAGGATCATGGGTTTTTGGAAGAACGGACTTTTGAAACCGCTCGTGAAATCATTTCCAGAAGAAATGGAAAAAATTCTCTTTTTACGGTCACCAAAAAATCTACGATAGGAGAAGCAATTCGATTGATGAATCAGGAAGGGGTTGATCAAATGCCAGTGGTCGAAGGAAAAGAGTTTGTTGGAAGCGTAACCACTGCGAGCCTGATTGAAAAAATAATTTCTGATCCCACCATCAAAGATAATTCGGTTGGTGAGATCATGGATTCGCCCATGCAAGTTGTGGCGATGGATAGCACCTTGGATGTCCTTTCATCGATGTTGAATAAAAGCAATCGCGCCCTGTTGGTACGTGACGAAGCCGAGCAAGCGCACATCATCACCCAACACGATATATTGAAAGCGATGACATTATAATTTCGGATCGTACAACTCCTTGATTTTAGGATCTGGGGGTGAGAGGCATAAATTATTATCTTTAATTTCAGGTTTCATTATTGGCATTGAGCCTCATCGTTAATCGGAGATAGGGGTATATTTGTGATCTTGAACAAATACAAAATTGCATGAACGATTTCTTATCAGAAACTAGAGAGTAAGATCATGGAACGCTTCACGCACTTGATCCTTGATTATCTTATCGCTTCGGGCTTTGCGAGTAGCACTGCTAAAGCACTAAATCTACTTACCTTACTCGTAGTATCGCTTGTCATTATTTTTTGCGTTGAATATGCAGCTCGATTTATTCTGGTCAAAGCGTTTAATCAATTTGCCAAAAAGACGAAGACCAAATTGGATGACATCATCGTCTCCAACAAACTGCTGAAGAATGTAGCGCATTTTATTCCGTTATATTTTGCCTTAAAGATTATCCCTTATGTGTTTGCTGATTTCTTGCCGATAGGCGATTTGGTTGAAAAGGGATTGGATTTGTTCTACATTATTCTAATTCTTTGGATCATCAAAAGTGTGTTGAATACCTTACGGGATTATGCTCAGTTATTTCCTAATCTTAGAGATATACCGCTAAACAGTTACATTCAAGTATTTATGATATTTGCTTGGATTAGCGGGTTTATGGTTGGCTATTCGTATGTCACAGGCACACCTATTTGGAAATTCTTTACTGTTTTAGGTGCCGCCTCGGCTGTAATTATTTTAATTTTTAAAGACACCATTCTCGGCTTTGTTGCTAGCATTCAGGTCTCTGTCAATGATATGGTAAGGGTAGGTGATTGGATCACTTTTGGTAAGCACGGGGCTGATGGCGATGTCATTGAAATCACCTTGGCCACAGTAAAAATCCAGAATTTTGACAAAACGATTACCACTATCCCCACCTACGCGTTGATTTCTGATTCATTCAAAAATTGGCGGGGCATGGAAGACTCGGGCGGAAGGCGGATAAAAAGAGCCCTCATCATCAAGCAAAATAGTATTCGGTATTTAACAGAAGAAGATCTGCAGCACTTGTCGAAAATAGAACTGATTGCTCCTTATTTGCAAAGCCGACAACAAGAGATCGACAAGTATAATACGCAGCATGGCATTAATAAAGAAGTCTTAGTGAATGGAAGAAACTTGACGAATATAGGCGTGTTTCAAAAATATGCTGATGTCTACTTGCATCATCACTCCGCTATTAATAAAGAGATGATGATGATGGTTCGCCAATTGGCACCAACTCCCCAAGGATTGCCCCTTGAAATTTACGCTTTCAGCCGCGACAGGGAATGGAAAAATTACGAATATATTATGGGCGATATTTTTGATCACTTAATTGCGGCCATTCCCTATTTTAATCTGGAACTTTTTGAACTTCCTGACAACAAGGATCAGCGATTTAAAAAACCTGTTGATAAACCTACCCCGATTGAATGATTGTAAAAGGCGCATTGAATTTTGCTTCCGAAGTAGACTAGCAAGGCAATCGAATAATAAACTCCCGGCCCTGCGCTGAAGCTTCCGACTTCACTTCGTTACGATTCTTTCATTACACGTTCCGAACCTACGGTTCTCATTACCGATTTTATTTTCTTTTTTCTACGGATTAAAATCCGTTGTTACAAAATGAATCGAGGCTACCCTCTATAACACTCTTTTTTAAATGGGCAATGCTATTTTAAACTCACTACCAGACTGTGCTGAAGCTTCCAACTTTCACTTCGTTACGATCGGACATGTCGGCTGGCAAGCCCTCCATATCTTGTCCTGCCTGCGCTTCCGTTTCGGTAGACAGGGCTGTCATTTTTATTTCGCCCCATGTGATTTAATAATCGTAAGATAAAGATAACACCAAGCCGTCCCTGTCCTGTTGGCTTATTGGTGAAGAAAGGTTTTATGGGATTGCAAAAGTCACCACGGTCAGACTTGTTTTGTATAAAATCTCTAAACTTTTTAAGAAGTGGATCTACTTGCCAGAATATCCTTGTAGCAATTAGGAGGTAAAGATGCCGGATTTCCAAACCGATTAAGATTGAAGCCATTTAACCAAAGATGCCTGGATTTGAAGCCCTAAAGCGTTTATAGCATCGTGCTTTACCAAGTAGGGTGAAAACGTCAAAAAAAATAGGCAGTCACATTTATCGTGTAACTGCCTTATTATCAAGCTCTCCCTCTTGGACTTGAACCAAGGACCCTCTGATTAACAGTCAGATGCTCTAACCAGCTGAGCTAAGGGAGAATTTGGGACTGCAATATTAACGTTTTGATAAACAATTATCAAAACCGATGGTAATTTTTAATAAGTTCAAAACGGTTTCAAAGCTTAACACTTACCAAGCTTCCTAGTGCTCCATCTAGTGGACTACCTGAAATAATTTGTTCTATCAATTTCCTGCTTTTTTGTTTTTTGATAAAACGCTCGATTTGGATGGCTGTGGATTTGTTTTCACCGCATTCAAAAGCAGCTTTCAATTCCCATTGGCCTTCGTGTTTTCTGGTCGATCAAAACGGCTATTCAACTTTTTGCAATGCCTGGGTCAAATCTCCCAGTAAATCTTCAAAATCTTCCACGCCCACACTAAGGCGGATCAACGAATCGCTCAGGCCATTTTTCATCCGCTCTTCGCGCGGGATACTGGCGTGTGTCATTGAAGAAGGATGATTGATCAGCGACTCTACTCCCCCCAGCGATTCGGCCAGTGAAAACAAGTCAACACTTTCCATCAATTTAGTGGCATTTTCTACGCTATCATTTTTCAATGTAAAGGAAAGCATACCCCCAAAATCGCGCATTTGCTTTTTCGCAATGGCGTGGTTAGGGTGATCGGTAAAACCGGGCCAATATACCTTGCCCACTTTGGGATGGCTTTTTAGATATTCCGCCACCTTCTTGCCATTAAAACAATGACGCTCCATGCGCAAGTGCAACGTTTTAATCCCCCTCAAAACCAGAAAAGAATCTTGAGGGCCTGGCACTGCACCACAGGAATTTAAAATAAAATAAAGCTCATCGCGTAATTTTTCGTCATTCACTACCAGCGCACCCATCACCACATCGCTATGGCCGCCTAAGTATTTTGTCACCGAGTGCATCACGATATTTGCACCAAGGTCGAGCGGGTTTTGTAAATAGGGCGAAGCAAAGGTGTTGTCCACCGCTACCATGACATTATGTTTTTTAGCCAGTTCACAACAGGCCTTTATGTCGATGATATTCATCAACGGGTTGGAAGGAGTTTCCAGCCACATCAGTTTTGTGTTTGCATTGATCAACAGTCTGGCGTTCTCCAGGTTGGTGAGGTCAATAAAATGGAATTTGATTCCGAATTTTTCAAAAATCTTGGTGAACATGCGGTAGGAGCCACCATATAAATCGTTGCTCGTAATCACTTCATCGCCCGGCTTGAGTAATTTGATCACCGCATCGGTAGCCCCCATCCCCGATGAAAAGCAAAGTCCGAATTTTCCATTTTCAAGTGCGGCTATACTTTTTTGCAAGGCATTGCGCGTAGGGTTGGTTCCGCGTGCATAGCCATAGCCTTTGTTCTTGGCGGGTGACTCCTGCACGTAGGTAGAGGTTTGATAAATGGGTGTCATGATCGCACCGGTAGTGGGATCTGGCTCAACGCCTGCGTGAATCGCTTTGGTTCCGAATTTCATTTTTATTAATCTTTAATTTCTTACTTTGGTATCGCAAACTAATCCCTACAAACTTGCAATTTTTTTCGCGATATTCTTATATCTGGAGTTTTTCCAAGGAGCAAGAGAAAGCGTATGGTGAGTTTGTCTTGCCGGCTAACCTCAATTCGTTTCGGCTGGTCACTTTTATTACCCTTTTTGGGATGTCCACATTCCTGATCATCGACTATTTTCGGGATATAAATTTTTCAATCGTCTTGGGGACACGCGTTTTCATCATTTTCTCCGTTTCCATCTTCATGGCGATTTCCTACAAAAAGAAGATCTCGTACATGGATATTCGGTGGGGCATTGTTGTTCTAGCTATTCTTGATTTTGGTAGCGGGATGATTACGGCCAACTTTGCCCGTATGCCGCCTTATTACTTGACCAATTTATTGTTCCTTATTATGGTTTTGGTTGTCACAGCAAGCGGATTAAATTTTAGAAATGGGCTAGCCTTAAATACATGTTGCCTTCTGGCTTTCATTTTATTTTCCCAATTTATAAAGCGGGAGGCATTCTATTTTACCCAATATCCACATCTCATCGTTATATTCATTTACATAGAAATAGTAGGCGTGGTTTTAGAACATCGAAGGCGGTCTAATTTCCTTCAATTCGTTGAGTTAAAAGAGCAAAAGAAAATAGTTGAAAATCTCAACCAGCAGAAAAATAAAATTATCTCCATTCTATCCCACGATTTGGCAGTGCCGATGAATTCGTTGTCGATACTGTTGCATCTTCAGGCAACCGGAAATATTAAGGATGAAGAACTTAAGCCATTTTTAACGGATGTTGGAAATCAACTTAATAATGTCACTTCCATGTTGCAAAATTTGGTTCGTTGGTCGCGTTCTCAAATGGAGGGCTTTAATCCGGATAAAAAACTTTTGGATATTGCTAAATTCATTGAGGAAGGGGTGAATCTTTTTCAATCTTCAGCTACGCGCAAAAACGTACAGTTAAAACCAATAACAACAAAGCCATTGATGGTCTTTGTGGATGAAGAGATGGTTAAAATAGCTATTCGAAATCTAATATCGAATGCCGTAAAATTTGCATTCAAAGATTCGGAGGTAAAAATTGAAAGCTATCTGGTCGATGCTTCCGTTATTATTAAAGTATCAAATTATGGAAAGGTAATTCCGCTGCCACATCGTGAAAAGCTATTTACCTATTTGATGCCTTCTGGTGAGGACACTACCGGTGCAAAAGGCACGGGGTTAGGTTTAGCCGTGGCCGCCTATTTCATTCGGGTGAATGGTGGAAAAATATACATGGAGTCATCCGATGATCAAAAACTCACAAGTTTCTGTATGGAATTTCCGGTTGCCTCACCGGAGCCGGATCAGATGGATCGGCTCGTGTCAAATTTTTCTAAATAGTCAGCTACCCTTCTCACAAAGCTTCCACCTAAGGCGCCATCGACCACACGGTGATCGTACGAGTGCGATAAAAACATTTTGTGACGTACGGCAATCGCATCCCCATAGGGGGTTTCAATCACCGCTGGTTTTTTCTGCACCGCACCCAAGGCCATGATGGCTACCTGGGGTTGCATTATGATGGGAGTACCCATCACGTTACCAAAGGACCCAACGTTAGATACGGTGAATGTGCCACCGGACAGCTCATCGGGCTTGAGTTTATTATCGCGCGCACGTTTGGCAATATCGTTGACGACTTTGGCTAATCCGGTAATATTGTATTGATCAGCATTTCTAATCACTGGAACAATAAGGTTTCCCGATGGCAGCGCCACTGCCAGGCCAATGTTTATGTCTCTTTTTTTGATGATGCGATCGCCATCGACTTGAATATTGATCATCGGATAATCTTTGATAGCCAGGATAACCGCTTCGATAAATATGGGTGTAAACGTTAACGCATCGCCTTCGCGTTTTTTAAATTCATTCTTCACCTTGTTGCGCCAAAAAACAATATTGGTAACATCTGCCTCAACGAAGGAAGTTACGTGCGGGGAAATCCGTTTACTGTCCACCATGCGCTCAGCAATCATTTTGCGCATCCGATCCATCTGGATGATTTCATCACCGGCACTGATCGAGGCTGGAACTAAAGGCACAGCACTTGTGCGAGGAGCTGTTGCTATTGAAATGCCCAGCTTTCTGTTTTGAACATATCCTAAAATATCCTTCTTCGTTACCCGGCCTTCTAACCCTGAACCTGAAATGGCTTCAAGTTCGGCCACTGCAATACCTTCTTCTTTGGCAATATTTTTTACCAAGGGAGAGTAAAAACGAGCGGACGACTTGTAATCCGTAGCGTGCGATTGGCCGTTCGTAGACGTTGTATCCGAAACCCTAGCTTTAGTTTCAACAATTCGGGCAGCCTTTTCAATCTCTGGTGCGGTAACAGGCTCTTCAGTTTTTCCTTGCGTGGCTTCAGTGGTGATGATCGCAATTGCCTTCCCTACTTTCACCACATCTCCTTCTTTCGCAAGAATCTCCTTAAGCACACCGGCATGGATAGAGGGTACTTCGGTATCCACTTTGTCGGTGGCTACTTCAAGCACGGATTCGTCCTGCTCGATTTTATCGCCTGGCTTTTTCAGCCACTTCAAAATGGTGGCCTCCATAATACTTTCACCCATTTTGGGCATGATCAATTCTGCCTGTGCCATGATTTTGTTATTATTGATTTGTAAAGTTAGACTATTTTATTTCCTTCTGCCAACAGTCGTTTGCGCCCAAAATTTTGTTCTGGCTTGGCTACGTATACCAAAACAAAAATTATTCGGAACGAATATTTTGGAAAGAAATATTTTTTTAAGTTATTTACTTAACAAAATATAAGGATATGGGCAAAGAATACTTAGGTGAATTTGAAGAATTGATTTTAACGCTTGTGGCGGCATTACAAGATGATGCTTACGGAGCAGCTATTGCGGAGGAAATTGAAACGCGCATGAAGCGCGATGTAAACCTGAGTGCGGTGCATGTCACTTTATATCGATTGGAGGACAAGGGTCACATCAAATCCTCCCTCGGAGGTGGCACAAAAGAACGGGGGGGAAGAAGAAAAAGAATTTATACCATCACCAGTGCGGGTATGGCCATGTTGAGAGCAATGAAAGAATCAAGAGTAGAGTTGTGGAAGTTAGTGCCTCAGTTGAAGATAGGATGATCAAAATTTTTCTAAAAACTCCTTAGGTGAAATGATGGGGATATTTTCAAATGGATTTAGAACAAGCAAATCAAAATCGCTGCTGATAATAGCTTCCGCTTTTCCTGAAAGCGCAAGTTCGAGGAACATATTGTCGTTTGGATCTCGGCAAACCCTTACCTCGTGGCTGATTTTGATTAATCTACTTTTCTCAGTAAAGAGGTGTACAAAAATTTCACGTTCGTATTCGTTGCTGAAGTATTTATCGAATTTTTTCTTTCTAACGGTAGCCTCCAATTCTGCTGTTACAGCCCAAGATCGAATCATTTCATGCTCATTAAAACCTTTTCGAACAACCAGGTCATTGATTGACCCTTTTAGGATTGCTGCGCTTATCAAAACGCTGGTGTCGAGGACAATAATCATTTACGACTCATCCTTCAATAAGTCCTTTAGGATTTCTTCTGTCATACCTTGTTGCTTGGCATATTCGCTAATGCTGTCCATAACCTGGAACAAAGTACGTTTATCATTCAGTAAGCGAGATAATGTTTCGAGCGTCAACGATTTTTCTGCATCTGACAATTGCTCTAACTTATTGGCCAGTTCATCATCTACATTTAGCGTGATCGTTTTCATAAATCAAAGATAACGAAATCCAATGAATGAAATAAAACCGTTTCCAATCCGCCTCCTCCAAAGCTTCTGCCCAACGCACCTGCTCGAAGAAATCGAAGGCGATTTACTTCAAAAATTTGAGCGCGATTTAAAATCTATTAAGGTGTCCGACACTTCAAAAATGTCGGACACCTACCGACTACGAAGAGCAAAGCGAAAATTGCTTTGGAATGTTGTTCGCTATTTCAGGCCTGGGATTGTGTTGAGGAATAAGTTTGTTTTAAAATTTAAAAATACGATCATGCTCAAGAAAAATATAACACTCGCGTTTCGCCATCTCAGAAAAGACTGGACGTTCTCAGTCATTAATATTTTTGGCTTATCGATAAGTATGGCGGCTTGCTTTTTGATTTTTCAATATGCCTTGTTTGAATTGAGCTACGACAAGCAATATAAAAACTATGAAAACATCTTTCGTGTAACTACGACCACGTATGAAAACAACTTTCCCCGTTACCCAAGCGCGATGTCTTCGGCTGGACTGGCTCCAGCGCTGAAAGAAAAATTCCCCGAAGTCCAAATAGCGGGTCGGCTTTGTCTTACAGGTTGGTTCGATTGTACATTGGCTTATCAAGAAAAAGATCAGTTGAAGGTATTCAACGCAAAAAATTTGCGCTTTGCGGATCAAAATTTTCTATCCATTTTCTATGATGAATTGATTCGAGGCGATGCTAAAACCGCGTTGGTAAAACCTTTCTCTGTGGTGCTTTCGGTAAGCACGGCAAAGAAATATTTTGGAGCAGATGAACCTTTAGGAAAAATTCTCCTCTTGAAAGGAAGCGGTGACGAACACGACTATAAGGTGACAGGCATATTGCCCGATATCGCGCACAACTCACATCTAAAAGCGGAAATCCTTCTATCTGCGAATTCAATTAACGACCACTCTATCATGCCACTTCAGAATGTTTATACTTACATTCTACTCAACAACGATGTTGACAAAATCGAATTTTCCCATAAACTTCAACCAATCGTTGATCAAGTTTTTCCCCCTAAAGACAATTTTCGGACAACAGCTGAACTTCAACCTATCGCCAGCATTCATCTTCATTCCCATTTGCAAGATGAACTCAAGGACAATGGCAATGCATCCGCTGTTTATTTCCTAATGGCGATTGCACTCGTTGTGTTGGTTATTGCTTGGATCAACTATATCAACCTTACCATCTCCCGCGCGGTGAAGCGTGCTAAAGAAGTTGGTATTCGCAAAGTAGCAGGAGCGTCCAGAAAGCAAATCGTATTTCAGTTTGTGACGGAAGCCTTGTTGATCAACTGCTTTGGTTTGGGTGGAGCTATTATCATTACTTACTTTTTTGCTTCCTCTTTTTACCATTTTGTTGGCCTCGCATTTCCGTACCAGGAAATTTTTAAGTGGAATGTAAAGGAAGTCGCAATAGGTTTGTTGATTGTAGTATTTGCCGGGATCGGAATGGCGGGGTTTCTACCAGCAAGGGTTATTTCCTCTTTTAATCCCGTAAAAGTATTAAAAGGAAAAGGTCTCCAAACAAGCCATGGTTTCTCCTTTCGTCAAGCTGCTGTAATTTTTCAATTCACATGCGCTATCGTTCTGCTTATCGCTGTGGTTACTTTCAACGGTCAATTCAATTTCATACGGAGTCAGGATTTAGGGGTTGACATTACAAAAACTATCATTGCCAAGTCCCCATCTAATGTTGATTCTTCATTTCGCTCCCGCCTCTCAAATTTTAAGAATCATTTGAGCCAATCAGCCATTATTCAGTCGGTTGCAACCTCAACGTCTGTGCCGGGCGATCCTTTCGGCACATGGACGGGTGATTTCCGAAAAGAAAAAGACAAGACTACTCAGGATTTTGGGATTTATGTGATCGATCCAGATTTCATTCCCACTTACAAATTGAAATTGCTGGCAGGTCGAAATTTTCAATACACAGATTATCCATTAAAAAAGTTTGGCGACAAACTGGAGTCCGTCATCTTAAACAGAACTGGAGCTCTACAGCTTGGATTCGAAAGGCCAGAGGAGGCTATAGGGGAGTTCATCTATTGGGGATTGCGAAAAGAGGCAAGCAAATGTGTGATCGTTGGCGTCATAGAAGATTACCATCAAGAGTCATTGAAAGAGCCAATCAGGCCATTCTTTTATACGGTTTTGAATGGGCCAACCATGACCATAAAGTTGACGAAGGGTGCAAGCAAAAACATGAGTCAAACATTAGCTGAAATACAGAAGTCATGGGCTAAGTTCTTTCCAGATAACCCTTTTGACTATTCATTTTTGGAGGATGACTATAATGCCCACTATGCTGCGGATGAACAGATCATCAATGTGTTCAACTCATTTTGTGTATTGGCATTGGTTATCTCCTCCTTGGGAATTTTTGGGTTAGCTCTTTTTTCAATTGGCCAGCGGTTAAAGGAAATCAGCATCCGCAAAGTTTTGGGTGCTTCCATTTTGAATCTGATAAAATTGCTCACAAAAGAATATCTCATTTTGATTTTCATTGCTTCTTTTATCGCATTACCGATTGCGTATTTTGGAGTTCAAGAGTGGCTGAGTGAATTTGCTTTGCGCATAAAGCTTAGTGTATGGCTGTTTCTTATGCCTATTGTTTTCATTTTGATCATTACTTTGATCACCGTAAGCAGCCAGGCATTGATGGCTGCAATAAAAAATCCAGTTGACAATTTGAAGTATGAATAAGCTAAACCATTTTGCGATCAAGTTGCTCCGCTGGTTTTGCCCACCACACCTTCTCGAAGAAATCGAAGGCGACTTACTTCAAAAATTTGAGCACGATCTCAAGGTGTCCGGCACTTCAAAAGTGTCGGACACGTACCGACTACGAAGAGCAAAGAGAAAATTGTTGTGGAATGTGATAAGGTATATCAGGCCGGGGATTATGTTGAGGAATAAATCTGTTTTAAAAGTTAAAAATATGATCATGCTCAAGAAGAATATAACACTCGCTTTTCGCCATTTGAAAAATGACTGGACGTTCTCAGCCATCAACATTTTTGGTTTATCCATTAGTATGGCAGCTGGCCTGCTCATTTTTCAATACACTTTTTTTGAAATGGGATATGACAAACAATTCCCGAAAAACATCTATCGTGTTGGCTCGATCACGTACGAAAATGGGTTGGAAAAATACAAAAGTGCTATCACACCTGTACTTGTTGCTCCTACAATCAAAGAAAAATTCCCGCAAGTAACAGATGCGGCAAGGTTGGTTTCCACTGGTAATTGGTTTGACTGCACATTGGCTTATGAAGAAAAAGGGAAGGTAAACGTCTTCAACGAGAAAAAAGGCTTCTATTTTGTTGATCCTACCTTTGTTTCGATGTTCGGCATTGTCTTTCTGGAAGGAGATAAAAACTCTCTTCAAAAGCCATTTTCTATTGTGTTATCATTTTCGGCAGCAAAGAAATATTTTGGCAATAGAGATGCAGTTGGGAAAACATTGAAACTTCATGGAAGTTTTCAAACCCATGACTATACTGTCACGGGTGTAATGAAAGATTTTCCTTTTAACTCGCATCTGGATATCAATATCATTGCATCGATTAGCTCCATAAATGATTTGTTTGATGCGAACACGTATTTACAACTCTCACCCGAGGCAAATGCTTCGTCATTAGTCCAGAAGATCAATGACCTTGCCTCAAAGATGATTCCGATTGTAAGTAAAACGGAAACAAAATTCTTATTAGAACCCATTACTTCCATTCACTTGAACAGCACCCTTCAGGATCAATCCAAAATACCAGGAAGCGCAACGATGGTTTACTTTCTTATGCTAGTTGCAATAATTGTTTTGGTTATTGCTTGGACTAATTATGCCAACCTCACGACATCTCGTTTAATTTCGCGTGCAAGGGAAGTGGTTATTCGTAAAGTTGCCGGAGCAACGCGCACAGAAATAGCTCTTCAATTTTTGACCGAAACTTTTGTTTTGAATGCTATCAGTCTTGTCCTTGCAGTTCTGCTGGTTTATTTTTTGTCAAATCATTTTTATAATTGGATTGGCCTTACATTTCTACCAAAGCCATTTATCTTCGATCTGAAAGATGACACCTTAGTCACTTTCCTAGTCATTTTTATAGGAATATTGCTTTCAGGTCTTTTGCCTGCGCAAGTGATCTCGTCATTAAACCCAATCAAGGTTCTAAAAGGAAAATGGAGAATTAGCAGCGATGGTCTCTCTTTCAAAAAAGTGGCAGTAACTTTTCAATTTACTTGCGCCATCATTTTGATCATCGCAGTCGTTATATTCTGGCAACAATTTCATTTTATAAAGGAGCAAGTTTTGGGGATTGATATCAAAAGAACAATTGTCTTGACAGCACCATCAAATGTTGACTCAACTTATCTCTCAAAGATTTCTGGTTTTAAGGCGGAACTTCAATCCCTCGCAATTATTCATGCTATTGCCACTTCTACAGATGTTCCAGGTAATTTTATGGGTACAGGGTGGAATGGATCTATTAAAAAGACAAAGGAGGATAGCAAGTCCTTTGATTTTAATATCAACGTGATTGATACAGATTTTATTAAAGCATACCAACTTATGTTGTTGGCTGGGAGGGATTTCAGCACGAAAGATTTTCCAGGCAAACATTTTGGAGACAAGTTGGAATCAGTCATAATCAATCGAAGAGCCAGCGAACAACTTGGATATAAAATACCTGAAAATGCAATTGGCTCTACTATCTATTGGGGCTTGAGAAAGGAAGCAAGCAAGTGTGTGATAGTTGGTGTTGTGGAGGAGTTTCATCAAGAGTCGTTAAAGAAAGCTGTTCAGCCGATGCTATTCGTTGCCAACATGGGGCCATCCATGACCCTCAAGCTAACAGCAGGGGCTGATAAAAATGTTCCAGAAACACTTCGTCAAATCCGTAAAGCATGGGACGCTTTTTTCCCCAACAATGCTTTTGACTATTTTTTCCTGGAAGACAACTTCAATAAACAATATGCTGATGATGAGCGGTTCGCTAAAATATTCAATGTGTTTTGTGCGTTGGCACTGGTTATCTCATGCCTTGGCGTTTTTGCCTTGGCGCTTTTCTCAATCAATCAACGGTTGAAAGAGATTAGCATCAGAAAAGTTTTGGGGGCTTCAATTTTGAACTTGATTAGACTTTTAAGTAAAGACTATCTTTTTTTGATCCTCATCGCATCCATAATCGCAATTCCCCTAGCTTATATAGGTGTGCATCAGTGGTTGAACAAATTCACGATAAAAATTCAACTCAATGTATGGCTGTTTTTCATTCCAATCATTTTCGTCTTGTTAGTTGCTTTAGTTACAGTTGGGGGCCAGGCGTTGAGAGCAGCGATAAAAAATCCATTGGACAATTTGAAGTATGAATAATTCCAACCATTAAACGGAAACCGGAGATAATTGTGAGCCGGGAGAAAGTGAGCGACTTTAAACAACGGTTTGATGGGTTAAAGTAAGTTGAAGAAAGAATAACTAACTTCGCTTTCCAACTGAAAGACCAAAATGAGCAACGAAGAAATAGTAGCCCGCTTTTATTCAGCTTTCCAAAAACTTGATTACGCAACTATGCAGGATTGCTATGCTGACACGGTGATTTTTCAGGATCCAGCTTTTGGTGTTTTAAATGGAGACGAAGCCAAATTTATGTGGGAAATGCTCTGTAAGAATGCGAAGAATTTTACCCTTAAGTTTTCTGACCTCGAGGCGGAAGATAATGAATACGTTACCTGTAAATGGGTTGCTACTTATACATTCTCTACCTCAGGAAGAAAAGTGGTGAACCGCATCAGGGCGTACATCCGCGTTCAAAACGGCAAAATCATAGAACATACTGACTATTTTAACTTTTGGAAATGGGCGCGACAAGCAATGGGACTGAGCGGGTGGCTGCTTGGCTGGAGTTCCTTCTTTCAAAGTAAAGTGAGAAGCAAAGCCATCGAGAATCTGCAGCGGTTTATGAATAAAAATCAAATTCAATAACTACCTAGACCGCCTACATCCTTTTTGGATTTCATTTAAAATATTTCCCTTACATTTAGTCCATTAAAACACTGTTGGGAAAATATTGCCTCCTTCTATCTCTTGCTGCTTTGTATTTGTGCAGTTCAGTGGGTGTATTTTCGTCTCTTTATTTGAAAATCCACAGGAATACATTTCAGGAATCAGCTATCGAATCGAACGCATCAGCACAGCAGCAATTATTCTTTTCCGAAACAGATTTCTCATCCCTAAACTGGAGGGAGAAGGGGCGTGAGTTTGAATGGAAGGGCAATTTGTATGATGTATCGTCTATTAAAAGGTGCGAAAATGGATATCAGGTGTTTTGTATCAATGATGATGTCGAAGAAAGTTTTGTAGCACTTTTCAATACTTGGAAAAAATCATCAAGCCAAGGCGTGAATTTGAAGTTTCAGATGCAACCTCAATTTTGTCAAGGACTTTCTTTTTTTGAAGGAGCACACTATTTACAATGGTTTTCTCCAATCGCATTTTTAAAAACATTTTATAATTCTCGTTTTCAAAAGGCAGATTCACCTCCCCCAAAACGTTTGGCCTAGTTTTCCCTCTCAAAGTTCAAAAATATTTTTTTGAGCCACTACCTTTTTGCTGTCACTGAACTGCAAAACTCAATACCTATTTACCGAGTTATATGAATTTAAAATTATACCTAACGGCTATCCTTCTGTTTTTTATTTCACTCAGCCTCCATTCGCAAAGTGAACTGAAGGGAAAAATAAAAAATGCGAAAGACAATGCCCCTTTGCGCAGTGCAACGTTGTACATTTCTGATTTGAAACTTGGAGCAATAACGGATGAAGGAGGAAATTATATTTTTCGTAACATCCCAGAAGGCTCTTTTTTGATAGAAGTAAGACATGTCGGATTCTCTTCACAAACTAAAGAAGTAACTATTCCGGGGACTTCCACTGTTGATTTTTTAATGGACGAATCGCGGATGGAACTGAAAGAGGTAATCGTAACGGGATTTGCTTCTGCCACAGAAAAACAAAATACACCAATCCCGGTTTCGGTGGTTAATCAAAAAGATATGTTGCAAAGTAGTGCCACCAACATCATCGATGCGCTTAGCAATACGCCAGGGGTTTCGCAGATAACGGATGGGCCCGCGATTTCAAAACCAATAATCCGTGGGTTGGGCTACAATCGGGTAGTCGTAGTTAATGATGGCATTCGCCAAGAAGGACAACAATGGGGTGATGAATTCGGTATTGAAGTGGACGAGTATTCAGTAAACCGAGTAGAGATTTATAAAGGGCCTTCAAGCCTGCGCTATGGATCCGATGCGATGGCAGGCGTGATCAACATGCTTGCGGCCCCGTCTGTGCCAGAAGGGACGACCAAAGGAAGTCTGCTATCAAATTACCAGAGCAACAATGGGCTATTTGCGAACTCGCTAAATATTGGAGGTAACAAGAATGGATTCATTTGGGATTTGCGCTACACTAATAAGCAAGCCCATGCTTATCAAAACAAGTATGATGGCTATGTGTGGAATTCAGGCTATGCAGAGAATGACTTGAAGGGAACTGTTGGTGTCAATAGAAAGTGGGGCTATTCACATCTCACAGCAAGTATGTTCAATTTACAGTTGGGGATAGTAGAAGGTGCGCGCGACAGTGCTACTGGGAAGTTTATCACAGACATCATCACCCCGAGTGGACCGCTTGAAATTATTGCACCGAAAGATCAGTACACCGCTTACAATAACTTCCCGATAATTCATCAACACGTGCGTCATTACAAGGTCGTGTGGGATAACAATCTCGCATTTAAAAAGGGACTTTTGGGTCTGCGATTTGGCTATCAAGAAAATTATCGACAGGAGGCTAACAACCCAGAAATCGGGAATGTGTACAATAATTATTTTTTCCTTCGAACTGGCAATTATGATTTACGGTATGTGTTTCCTGAAAAAAAGAAGTTGGAGGTTTCGATTGGTGTCAACGGCATGGTGCAAGCCTCGCAAGATCGGGGAACAGTATTCTTAGTTCCGGAATATAATTTCTTCGATCTCGGTTTATTCGCCATTGCCAAAAAAACGTATGAGAAGTATTCATTCAGCGGTGGACTAAGGGTTGATACCCGCATTTTGTATGGGAAAAATCTGTACACAGACCAAAATGGCACGCGTATCAGTGGGCCGGAACCTAATTCGATATTACGTTTTGCATCTTACAATTCTGACTTTTCAGGCGTGTCTGCCAGCCTTGGTTATACTTACGACATCAATAAATATTTCTATTATAAACTGAACATCTCCCGAGGTTATCGCGCCCCTAATATAGCTGAAACTGGATCCAATGGTATTCATGATGGTACTCCGTTTTATGAAATCGGAGATCCGAAGCTAAAACCCGAAACAAGTTTGCAGGGCGATTTCACCCTTGGCGCCAACACCGAAAATATTTCCGTTGAACTGAATGCCTTCATCAACAACATTAACAATTACATTTTTCCGGCAAAGTTGATTGGAAAAAATGGAAAAGACTCGCTTCGGTTTGATCCGCTAGCGGGGATTCCTCCCTCTTCTACGTTCAAGTATATTTCGGGGGATGCCGTACTTTCAGGTGGTGAGGCTATTCTTAATGTTCATCCTCAATCCTTAGCGTGGCTTTCTTTATTAAATAGTTTTTCTTTAATCAATGCCATCCAAAAAAATCAACCTGATTCCAGTAAGTATTTGCCGTATACCCCGCCATATAAGTTGAGGGCTGAACTTCGCTTAGGGCTTCCAAAAGAATCGGATGGTATTAAAAATGCTTACTTCAAAGTAAGTGTTGACCATTATTTTGAGCAAAATAAGATCTATTACAAGTTTGGCAATGAAACGGTTACCCCGGGGTATACCTTGATTAATTTAGGTCTTGGTGCTGATATCTGTGCCAGAAAGAAGACCCTTTGTTCGCTTTTTGTTTATTTTAGTAACATTGGCGATGTCGCCTACCAAAGTAACATGAGCCGATTAAAATACGCAGATACCAATAACGTTACAGGTCGGATAGGTGTTTATAATATGGGGAGGAACATCAGTTTCAAAGTGGTTATTCCGCTGAATTTTAAGCGGTAATATCCAGCAGCTCAATGGGTCAAAACCGAAAAAAGGTTTGTTTTCCGTTGGCGTTAAAGGGTTTCCCTAAAACCGAAACCATACGTGAGACTTTTGCGTCTATTCATAAAAGATTTATTTGATTTCCCATGCAACCTTTCGTCAGGTCATCAATCCTTTAATCATTAAAAAAAAATAATTATGAAAAAATTCATCACCCTTCTTTTTCTTCTGGTCTCAAGTTTTGTGTTTGCACAAAATAAAGAAACCCGAAATGTCGGCACATTTTCAAAAATCTCTTTCCGGATACCGGGAAAATTAATCCTAAAACAAGGAAGCCCGCAGCGTGTGGTACTGGAAGGTGATAAGGAGACGCTTTCTAAAATTGAAACGGATGTGGACGGCAGCAGACTTACTATTGGCAAAGAAGGACATTGGAGAGATAGGAGTTGGCGCGATGAAAAGCAAATTACCGCCTATGTAACCGTGAGCAACTTAGAGGCGCTCAATGTGAGCGGTTCTGGTGATGTAGTAGGCGAAGGAAAATTCACCACCAATGCTTTGGAATTGAAAGTCAGCGGCTCCGGTTCATTGGATATTGAAGCGGATGCCAAAGGCGATATCGAGGCCAATGTTTCAGGAAGTGGGAACTTGAATTTTAAAGGCTCTGGTCAAAGCCTGGAGAGTTCAGTTAGTGGCTCAGGAAAAGTAGGTATCGCAGCAGCACTTTCTGGTAAAGCCGATGTGAATGTTTCTGGTTCGGGAAAAGTGGTAGCGAGCGGCAGCGCCCAACAAATAAAAGCAACCATCAGCGGTTCGGGCAAAGTCTTGGCCGCCAATATGGAAGTCTCAAAATGTGAAGTTCGTATTTCCGGATCGGGCGATGTAGAAATTAATGTGAAAGACGCACTCGATGCGAATATCTCGGGTAGCGGAAGTGTAACCTACAAAGGAAATCCAAGCCAGGTCAACAGCCATTCCTCAGGGAGCGGGCATGTGCGGAAAATGTAGTTGAAGTTAATTCAAGATTACAGATTCAAGATTCGAAATTGGTAGTGCTATCAATTTTGAATCTTGATTTTTAAATTGACAAAAAAAAAAGGGCGTGCACCTCTGCACGCCCTAACCCCAAAAACCATCCCGCAGATGCGGGATTTACCAAACCACACAAACCAACAGTCTCTTATATTTTTTCCGCCAATTCAATTTGATCGGTATTCACGAATTCAAATTCAACATCATTTAACAGGTTAACAAAAATTACCGAGTCCTTGTTCACTTTTCCAGATAAAATTTGCTTAGAAAGTTCGTTTAGCAGTTCTCGCTGCATCACCCGTTTTAGGGGACGAGCGCCATATTGAGGGTCAAAACCCAATTTGGCCAATCTGTCTAATGCTTTGTCGGAAATTTCTAGTTTTATACCACTTTCCGCTAAACGATTTTTGATTAACTCAAATTGTATCTTAACAATTTTCCGAATGTCCTTTTTGCTTAATGGCCTGAACATGATGATCTCGTCTATACGATTAATAAATTCTGGGCGTACAGCTTTTCTCAAAATTGCCAATACTTCTTCCTTCGTACCTTCTACTACCTCAAAATAGTTCTCGTCTGTCAACTTTTCAAAATTTTCCTGGATGACTTGCGAACCAATATTGGTTGTCATGATGATGATCGTGTTTTTAAAATTTGCCACTCGACCTTTATTGTCAGTCAGGCGTCCATCATCCAACACTTGCAATAAAATATTGAATACATCTGGGTGAGCCTTTTCAATTTCGTCAAGCAGAATAACTGAGTAGGGCTTCCTTCGCACCGCCTCAGTTAACTGCCCACCCTCATCATAACCCACATATCCAGGAGGCGCACCCACGAGCCGACTAACGCTATGCCCTTCCTGGTATTCACTCATGTCGATCCGCACCATAGCATTTTCATCGTTGAATAAATACTCAGCTAGTGCTTTGCTTAATTCCGTCTTACCTACACCTGTGGTTCCCATAAAAATGAATGAACCAATGGGGCGTTTTGGATCTTGTAGTCCAGCACGGCTTCTGCGCACAGCATCGCTCAAGGCTTGGATCGCTTCTTCTTGTCCGGCTACACGTTTGCCCAGCTCGTCTTCCAGGTGCAAAAGTTTTACGCGTTCGCTTTGAAGCATTTTTGAAACCGGTATGCCCGTCCACTTTGCCACCACTTCCGCAATGTCCTCACTGTCTACCTCTTCTTTCAAAAGTGAATGACCAGCTTGCATCTCCTTCATTTTAGCTTGTAGCTCATTCAGTTTCTTTTCTGCATCTCCAACTTTTCCGTAACGGATTTCTGCCACCAATCCATAATCTCCTGCTTTCTCAGCTTGCTCGGCCTCAAATTTTAGCTTATCGATATTTTCTTTTTCTTTTCGTATGCCTGTGATAATAGTTTTTTCGCTATCCCATTTTGCCTTCAACGAATTCCGTTGTTCGGAAAGATCAGCGATTTCTTTACTCAGCACCGATTCTTTTCCTTTATTCTTTTCCCTCCGAATTGCTTCACGTTCAATTTCTAACTGCATGATTTTGCGGTTGAGCTCGTCCAATTCTTCTGGCAAGGAATCCATTTCTAATCTTAGCTTGGCAGCTGCTTCATCCATCAAGTCAATCGCCTTGTCGGGTAGAAATCGGTCGCTGATATACCGGCTCGACAATTCAACTGCTGAAATCACAGCGTCATCTTTGATTCGCACACCGTGATGCAACTCGTATTTGTCTTTGATGCCGCGTAAAATGGAAATTGAATCTTCTATATTGGGTTCATCTACGGTCACAGTTTGAAACCTGCGCTCTAAGGCTTTATCTTTTTCAATATGTTTTTGATACTCTTTCAAAGTGGTTGCACCGATGGCATGGAGTTCACCACGAGCCAACGCTGGCTTTAATAAATTGGCAGCGTCCATGGCACCTTCGCCACCGCCTGCGCCAATCAATGTATGGATTTCGTCAATGAATAAAATGATCTCGCCATTGGAGTCGGTCACTTCTTTGATCACGGACTTCAGTCGCTCCTCGAATTCACCTTTGTATTTTGCTCCAGCTACAAGCAAGCCCATATCCAAGGAGATGAGGAGTTTGCTCTTTAGATTTTCAGGAACATCGCCATTGACAATCCGTTGCGCCATTCCTTCTACTATGGCCGTTTTACCAACGCCAGGCTCACCAATAAGAATGGGATTGTTTTTTGTTCTGCGAGAAAGAATCTGCAGCACGCGCCTGATTTCCTCGTCACGCCCAATCACCGGATCTATTTTTCCTTTCTTTGCGAGGTCGTTTAAGTTTTTGGAATAGCGCTCAAGGGATTTATACTTGGCCTCTGCGTTTTGATCAGTAACACGTGTGCCTCCTCGCAATTCTTTAATCGATTTAATCAAGCCACTTCGATCGAAGCCTACATCCTTCATTAAGGAAGATATCTTGTCTTTAGTTGACAGCAACGCCAATAGTAAATGTTCGATCGAAACGAATTCATCCTTCAGTTCGTGCAATTCCTTCTCGGCATTCTGCAAAACCAAATTAGCCGTTTGTGATAAATAAGTTTGCTGACCGGAAACTTTAGGATAAGAATTAACGATTTCTTCCAACTTAGTTCTGAGAATGGATTCGTTGATATTTAATTTTTTAAAAACAAAAGAAGAAACGTTTTCATCCGTCTCCAAAATGGCTTGTAATAAATGGCCAGGTTCAATAGCTTGTTGCTGATTGCTGGTAGCAATGCTTGCCGCTTTTTGCAATGCCTCTTGAGATTTTATTGTGAATTTTTCAAAGTTCATACCTTTCAATTTTCGCAAATAAGATCAAATTGCTATCCAATTTTCTTTCAGCGCAAAATCAGGAAAAAATGTCTTAATAAGTTCGTAGTTCAATGCCAATTAAGTCAATTTGACTTGCAAATCATCCTTAAGGCAGAAGCCGATGCTTGACAACAGACCAACATGGAGCTAAACTATATTTGATGAATTATACAAAGTGATGGTTGCCAAGGGGATGCCTGATGAAATGGCTAAAAACCAAATCGAAATAGTAAATAAAGCATCTCCAGAACGCTATGGTTGATAATTATGAAGAAAGTCAGAAACAAAGTTCTGATTTTCCAAGTGTTCAATTCCATTAATCAGTGCCTAGCATCTAGTATCATTTTCCCTGCATGGCGATCTGCCCAAGGTGCGAGGCTTTGTGCGAAACGCGGCTCAGCATTACGTTGAGTTTATTGCGTTGTGGTTCTTTTTTAAAATCTTCTTCCGTTACAGCCGTGTGTCTGCTCAGCCAATCGCTTTCGCTCCAGCTCTTAAAGGCTTTGTTAAGTGCTGCGGAAATGGCTGCCCATTTTGTTGCAAGTTCTCCTTTTGATAGATGCCCGGTTTGATTGCTGCCGCGTTCGTGATGATAAATTTTTTCCAATTCAGGAAAAAGACGGTTACTGATCCCAAAAAGCTCAAGTAACTTATCATCGGTATCTACTAAATGCCCAAGCAACCAGGAGGGCGAATTGCCGTTCGTCACGATGGGTGCATTAAAATTTTGTTCACTGATCGTGTCGATCACTTTTTGCATTCTTTTGTTGTAGGTATCCCATTGGATTAAGCAAATTTCAGTAGCTGTCATAAGAAAGTTAGTTGAGGTGGAAAATAAAAACTTCCCATTAAACTCCTCTACCCGATTATAAGTTCCGAGAGATTCTGGATTCTGGAGGCTAGTCTCTAGTTGCTAGAATCCAGAATCTAGCCCCATCATCCAGCTACTCATACTTCAGGGAGTCTACAGGATTTGCGTTAGCTGCTTTAAAAGAACGGTAACCCACCGTGGCTATCGCAATTAAAAAGGTGACGGCCAAACCAACAACAAAGACAATGGGGCCAATATTGATTTTATAGGCAAATTGGTTGAGCCATTGGTTTGAAAAATACCAAGCCAGTGGGGCAGCAATCACAAATCCGATGACAATCAGTACGACAAATTCTTTGGTGAAAAGAAGGATGATACTCCTAACACTGGCGCCCATTACTTTGCGCACACCAATTTCTTTGGTTTTTTGATTGGCCATAAAGGAAGCCAAACCGAACAACCCCAGACAGCCGATAAATATAGCCAACGAGGTAAAAATAGTAAGCAGGGTGGAGGTACGCTGTTCATCTTCGTAGAACTCACGGATCGATTCGTCTAAAAACTGGTACGAGAAAATAAAATCGGGGTAGAGCATCTCCCATTTTGATTGAATTTCTTTTATCGTCTCCTGCATGTTGACGGGAGAAATTTTTACGGAGAGCGAACCGTAGTTGCGAATGCGGTTCATCATGATGGTGGCTTCGATAGGTGAACGAAGCGATACGGTATGAAAATCTTTCACCACCCCTGCCACGGGAAGTTTTTTACCCCATACCCGAATAGTCTTCCCTATAATATCGGAAGGATTTTTATAGCCTACTGTGCTGGCAAGTTTTTCGTTCACCAAAAAGCCTCGGGCCGTGTCGGCATCTGCAATATTTTTTCCGGCTACAAGGCGCAAGCCGTACAAAGTCAGGTAACTGCTGTCGATCGCTTTCACCTGTGTTTCATAAAATTTTTCATCTCCTTCGATGGTCAACCCAGAACCCATCACCATTCCGGAAGAGGGTGCTGAATTGTTGAGGCTTGCTAACTCAACACCTTTCAAGCGAAGGATCTCAGTGCGCAGTGTTCTCATTTTACTTGATTTGGAGCTGTCAGTAGGGGAAGGGTCTTCCTTTACAGGAACAGGGACGGTGATGATGGCGTCTTTGCGGAAGCCCAAATCTTTGTTGCGGAAGTAATTCATCTGCGCGATCAACACAATGGTGCCAATAATCAGAAACTGTGAAATAAAAAATTGCGCTACCACCAAACCTCTTCGCAATAAATAACCGGATGAATTTTTGTTTCCGATTTTGTTTTTTAGCGCCAATGCCGGATCATAACCGGAGACCACCAGGGATGGATATAAGCCGGAGAGCAGCGACACAAGGACAGTTACTCCAATGACGAAGATGAGTATGGAAGGATCAGCGAGAGACAAAACAAGTTTTAGTTTGAGGAATGAGTTCAAAAAACTTAAAGAAACTTTCGCCAGCAGAAGGGCAAGCCCAACAGAAAAAACGGTGATCAGTGTGGTTTCTCCCAGAAATTGAAATACCAACTGTTGTCGTGTGCTTCCCAACGATTTTCGTATGCCTACTTCTTTTGATCGCTTGATGGCATCGGCTGTCGATAGGTTAATGAAATTAATGCAAGCCGTAAGCACTAAAAAGAAAGCGATGACACTGAGTGCTAAAAGCATGGATTGGCTTACCGTGTTGTAATTGTAGTTGCCAAAGCGTTCGTCAAAATGAACGGTGCTTAAAGGCTGTAGTGCGAAAGTTTGGTTGTCGCGGTTTTCTTCGCCAAGATATTTTTTTACAAATGCCGGCATCTTGCTCTCCACGGCACCGGGTTTTGTGTTTTCTTTTAACGTGAGGTAGCAATGCTCGTCACTCCAGATGCTGTGCCAACCTTGTTTTTCAAAATCACTTTTTTTGGTGGCATATGAGAGCATCAATTCAAAAGGAAAATCCGTATTGGTGGGGGCGTCCGCCATGATGGCCGTAACCTTGTATTGGATCTTATCGTACTCCAGCACGCTGCCCAAAGCGTCTTCTTTTCCAAAATACTTCAGTGCCAGCTTTTTAGAAAGGATGGCTTCGTTGGGTTGCTCCAGACCTTTGGCCGCATCGCCCGAAAGGATTTTGCGATCAAAAATTTTAAAGAAGTTGGGTTGAGCAAAAGTCACTCCGCGTTCCTCTTCGTATCGTTTGGGCTCACCGGAAGATTTTGGAATAGAGATCAAAGCGCCTGATCGATATGAAGTGAACGTCACCTCATCGGCTTCGGCAAAGTCGTTTTTGAATGCTTCTGGTAAAACGGTGGGGACGCCAGCTGTATAGTTTTTACCACTGTTCCCATCCGACATTGTCACTACCCGATAAATGCGGTCGTGTTTGGAATGGTTTAAGTCAAAGCTGTTGTGGTAACGAATCAGGAGGAAGAGAACGAGGCTTCCGGCAATGCCAACGGTCAAACCAAGTACGTTGAGCGTAGTCTTATTCTTTTCTCGCCAAAGATTGCGGAAAGCAGTTTTTAGATAATTTTTTAACATAGCAGAAAGTTTTGGTACTGGTTAAGACAAAAGTGGCATGGCGTTATCACGATTGAAAGAGTTACGTATTGAATTGTTGAAATAATGTAGTGAGCCAAAATGCAGGTAAAAGGATTCTGGCTTAAGACGGGATGGGATGCTAAAAAGTTTTGAATAAAATCGGAAATTAGTGTTGTTGGTTCCTTTTGTCATATTGTTAATCCACAATTTGTTTATTTATCCTTAATTTTTCACAAAAAAGGAATATGAAAAGAATCCTACCCTTGCTATTTATTAGTGTTCAGGTTTTTGCGCAGCAAAATTTTGATACCGTTAAAATCATGCCGATCCATGTAAAAGCGAATATTTACATGCTCAAAGGATCGGGTGGAAATATCGGGTTGATCACCGGAAAAGAGGGAAACCTGATCATTGACGATCAATTCGCTCCGCTTTCAGATAAAATCAAGGCAGCCGTTCAGTCGCTCGACAAAGGCCCGATCAAATACCTCATCAACACGCATATTCATGGCGACCATACCGGTGGAAACGAAAATTTTAAAAAAGATGGGGTGACCATCATTGCACAAGAGAATGTACGAAGCCGGATGATGAAGGAACAATACAATGCTGTGCGCAAGACGACAACGCCACCGCTTGATCCTGCTTTTTGGCCGGTGATTACTTTTGAAGATCACATCGCGCTGCATATCAACGATGAAGACCTGGAAGTCTTTCATTTTAACTTTGGCAGTCATACCGATGGCGATGCGATTGTCTATTTTAAAAAGGCGAATGTCTTTCATACTGGAGATGTGTTTGTGCGGTATGGTTATCCTTATATCGATATGAGCAATGGGGGGTCGATCAACGGTTTTGTTAAAGTGCTTGATTTAGCATTAGCCCGAATGGACGACAAGGCCATCATCATTCCCGGCCACGGAGAGCTTGCCACCAAAGCGGATGTGAAAATATTTCGCGACCGCTTGGCGGACATCCGTGATCAGGTTGCCGCTGCTTTAAAGAAAGGGAAAAAGCCTGACGAGATACCTGCCCTGGGGATTACCGACAAGTATGATGCGGAATGGGGAAAGGGTTTTTTAAAAGGAAAAGATTTTGTGCTGATGATTGCGGATGGTATGGATTGCAGTGGTTGCGCGAAGCAATCTTCTGATTTGGGGGATCGCTTCGTCCTCCCCACCTGCTTCGCTAGAACTCGCGATGACGACAAATTATTAGTTTAGTGTAAACAATTAGAACGATAAGTAACCTTGAGTTTTCATGCATCGCTTGCACGATCGAAATCCAAGACTTATGGCCTCGTCTTCAGTTTTGAAGAAAACACGGTTTTCTTTTTTCATCCGCTTGCCGGAAGCACAATGAAGCGTACCGTAGATTTTTAGTTTGGTATTGCCAGCAAAATTTACTTCTCCATTTCTGATTAGGCGAAGTAAGGATTGATTTAGGTTCGCATGGGGAATCATCGGCTGATCAACTAATTGGTAATTGACGAATCAGGCTGCGTCATGAAAAATAATTCCCAACGCGTAGCGCTCACCTGACATCACTTCGCTTATCCCGTGTTTCATCTTTGATTTGTAATAGCCTCGCGTCCCTTTCACCGGGCGAAAGTTAGTAGTAAAAATGAGCGCGTCCCCTTGATTCGGTGTTAGCACGTTTGCTCTGGATTGTGCGCGAGGAAGTTGTTCCGTCATTACGAATTCTCCACCTTGGTAATCCTCCTTTTGCTGAGAAAGCACAATTACAACTTGAAAAGGAAAATAGATTTCGCCATACAAATCTTGGTGGAGCGTATTGAAGCCGCCTGTTTGGTAATGGAGAATTAACGGAGTAGGCCTATTTTGTTTATGCTGATGGCAGGTGGAAATAAAATCAACGTGACTTTGTGGATAGGTTGTATCACTTCCTAAAAGATTCGCCCATTGGTTGGCAACAGCGGCCAGTGGAGTATAAAGTTGCTCGCGCAGCTGCTGTATGAGCGGTGGCAAAGGATAACTAAAATATTTGTATTCCCCTTGGCCAAAACGATAACGCTGCATGTTGATCGTGCTGCGAAATAGTTTATCCTGGGTATAAAAATTTATGAGATGAGCGCAATCTGCTTTTGTGAGCAGCCCGGAAAGTTGGGCAAATCCTTTTTCGTTAACCGTAGTGCTGATCGCTGGCCAATTCAGGTCGTCTAAATTTTTCACGGTTAAAAATACAGCGTGAACGAACAAACTTCAACCCGATTGTTGCTAAACTTATTCTGTGCGCGTTAGTTTCAGAATAGGTTTCATTTATTTACTATTGATAATTGATAATTGATAATTGATAATTGATAATTGATAATTGATAATTGATCATTGATCATTTATCATTTATCATTTATAATCGGTCGCCATGAACATACCATTGCCAGAAATTTTCTCTTACGATTTGTGTTTGTCGTTTTTGAAACGATCGCCAAAAGAACTACTGCATCGAATCGAAAAGGATTGTGTTTCCAAAGCGTTAATGATTGACGGTCGCCCGATCTTGTTTCAAATTTCATTAAGCAATAAAAACCTTCATGTAAAATTCCTGAATGAAAAACCAGATGCCGATACTCAAGCACAGGTGATAAACTTCATTCGCGAATGGTTTGATCTTGATTCAGATTTGAAACCTTTTTACGCACTGGCACGAAAAGATGAGTTGTTGAAAGACCTGGTAAAAAAGTTTTATGGTTATCGGATTATCGGCCAGCCGGATTTGTTTGAATCGCTGGTGTGGGCTGTGCTGGGTCAACAGATTAATTTACAATTTGCCTACACGCTGAAGCAACGGTTTGTTCAGCAGTTTGGCCAACGAATAAACCACGAGGACATAGATTATTATCTTTTTCCTGAACCTGAAAAAGTTGCTGAGTTGACGGATAATGAGTTGTTGCCTTTACAATTTTCACGTCAGAAAAGTAAGTACGTAAAATTGATCGGTGAAGCTTTTGCAGACGGAATTGTCTCCAAAGAAAAGCTTAGCCTTCTATCATTTGAGGAAGCCAAATCGGAATTGATAAAAATTAAAGGAATCGGTAACTGGACAGCCAATTATGCACTGATGAAAACGTTTCGATACTCGAATGCTTTTCCGCTGGAAGATGCCGGACTTCATAACGCCATCAAAAATTTGCAAGGGATGAAAAAAAAGCCATCGCTCACTCAAGTGAAACGTATTTTTAAAAGTTACAAAGGATGGGAAGCCTACGCCACTTTGTATTTGTGGAAAAGTTTATAAAATCCCAAATTCAGGATACAATTCAAAATTAAGATATTGAATTTTGAATATCGAATTTTGAATTCCTATTCCTCTCCCGGCTGCTTCAGCACAAACCCCGTTTTCTTTTTCTCCTCATCCACGATTGCTTTCACATCAGCCAATAACTTTTTGGCATCGTAAATGATTCCGTCTTTGATGGTGTACTTCACTCCACCCACTCTCGTTACCTTGTTATCTTCAGTGAGTTTGATCGCTCCTGTTCCGTAAAGTACTTGTAGATTCTCTAATGGATTTTGATCCACGATGACAAAATCAGCCAGCTTGCCGATCTCCACAGATCCGATTTCTTTATCCATTCCCAACGCTTGTGCACCATAGAGTGTTGCCGAGCGGATAACTTCCAATGGATGAAATCCTGCTTCGCGAAGCATTTCAAGTTCGCGTGGATAAGCAAAGCCATATAATTCAAAAATGAATCCGGAGTCAGTGCCCACGGTTACTCTCCCTCCACGGTTTTTGTATTCGTTGACGAACGTCATCCATAGTCTGTAATTTTCTTTCCAGGCAACTTCTTGTTCGGTTCCCCAATTGAACCAATACGAGCCATGTGAAATCCTGTTCGGTTGGTAAAATTCCCAAAGCTTGGGAAGCGTGTAGGTTTCATGCCATTCTTGTGTGCGTGCTCGGTGCAAGTCGCGGCTAGCTTCATAAATATTAAAAGTTGGATCCAAAGTAAAATCTAGTTCTAACAGTCGGTTCATCAACTGGTTCCATTTTTCGGAGTAAGGGGCTGCCGCTTGTTTCCAAAGTTTTCCTGCTTCTTCAAAACGGTTTTGTTCGTTCGAGTAATTATAGTTGAGGGGATAATTTTGCAACGTGGAATTGGCCAGCATGGATTCGGGTAAGCCGTACCAATGTTCCATTGATGTAAGGCCAGCATCCGCAGATTGTAAAGCATTCCATCGGGCCACACCCAATTGTGCATGATGACAAGCCGAACGCAAACCAAGTCGTTTGTTTTCACGAATGGCTGCGTCCATTATTTCAGGTGCAGCACCAAAAAATTTAATGCCATCAGCGCCTTTCGTTTTGTTTTCATTGACCCACGCTTTGGCCTGCTCAGGTTTGCGAATGGGTTCTTTACTGCCTGCGCCAAATGTGTTGTAAGCTTTTATGCGTGGGGCAGTAATCAGGTTTTGGGCACTTTTATTTTTTTCATCGAGTACCCAATCGAGACCGTTTCCACATCCCGGCTCACGGATGGTGGTGATGCCATGCGCCATCCAGAGTTTAAAAACATATTCTGCATTGGGTGCCTGGCTTCCGCCAATATGACCGTGCATGTCAATGAAGCCGGGAAGCAAGTACATGCCTTCGGCATTCAATTCTTTTCCACCCGGATCAAGTTTCGGACGGTTTGCACTACTCGACATGCCAGGTGTTGGCAATCCGATGCTGGCAATTCTGGTTATCCGGTTTTGGTTAACGACTATGTCAACCGGGCCCACTGGAGGTGCACCCGTGCCGTCAATCAACGTGACGCCTCTGATGATTAGTTGTGTGAACGGGCCATCGCCTTCTTTTACTTCGGGGGCTTTCAGCACTTGGGCTGCCAAAGGGCTAGTGATTGCAAGGAGACAAATCAATATGGATTTCTTCATAAGGAGAGAGGATATTTGGAAAATTAACACCATTAAAATTAACTAAAAGTTTAGTATAAAATATTTTCAATACGTTTAGCTTTTAAAATATCTTTAGTTCTTCCGAAAAAATAAAATATTCTCTTTTGTTCTTCCAACGTTGGGATTTTTACCTTTAGGTTTCCAATTTCAATTGCATTTACATCGCTGACCTTAAGTGAAACCCACTGATGATCCCGAAATACCTCAAGATTTCCCATCACTTCAACATCCATTTCTCCAAAATCAAACCTCGCGAAATTTGAACGAAACAATTCTGTGTGGGCTGGACGAAATTCTTTTCTTATCCTGTTGGCCCAGACTTTTTTAAGTTGATCCACATCCCAGGAAGTGGTGAACAAATCCAAATCCTTGATTTCATCGACATGAACGCCAGCCAAAACAAGCGCGCAGCTTCCGATAACCAGATAATCAACATTCAGTTCTTGAAGATCAGGAGAAATAAAATTTAGGAGGGCTTCTATCCGTTCTTTCATAATGGCAATTCTTAGTCTTCAAACAACTCCAACTGGGAAGGGAGTAGTGTAAATGATTTCCGATGAAATGGCGTGATGCCTAAATTCCGAATTCCGTCACGGTGCTCAACGGTTGGATAGCCTACGTTCGTGTTCCATCCGTAGCCCGGATATTGAAGTGCTAACTTCTCCATCAATTCATCCCGATAGGTTTTGGCGAGGACTGAAGCTGCCGCTATGCTAAGATAATGCGCATCGCCTCTTATGATGCACTCATGTTTTATTTCTTGATACGGTTTAAAGCGATTGCCATCAATCAACAAAAATTCCGGTTTTACAGCAAGTTGATCAAGGGCGAGGTGCATGGCCAAGAACGAAGCATTTAAAATATTAATATCATCAATTTTCCCGGCATCCACTTCTGCCACCGCCCAGGCTAAGGCTTCTCTTTTTATTTGTTCTTGTAAAAGATTCCGTTCTTCTTTTGAGAGTTGTTTAGAATCATTCAATAACTCGTGCTGATAATCTTTTGGCAAAATTACCGCAGCAGCTACTACCGGCCCCGCCAGACAACCTCGGCCTACCTCATCGCAGCCGGCCTCAATGAGGTTTGGGGTAAACGAAGACAAAAGCATCGTTATCCGTTTTTAGTTAATTGTTATCGTTAAATTTCGATGACAATATTACAATTTACGATTAACCAATAACAATCACGATGAACAATAATCCTTGGACGACCCTTTCACGCGAAGACATTTACGAAAACCCTTGGATCAAATTAGAAGAACATAAGGTGATCAACCCTTCAGGGGGAAAAGGTATTTATGGAAAAGTGCATTTTAAAAATACCGCCATCGGTATTATTCCTTTGGATGAAGCGAACAATACCTGGTTGGTAGGGCAACATCGTTATGTGCTCAATGAATGGAGTTGGGAAATTCCGGAAGGGGGAGGACCTGTGGGAAAAACTTTTTTGGAGTCTGCCCAAAGAGAGTTATTGGAAGAAACCGGACTTAAGGCAGAAAAGTGGACTGAAATTCAAAGAGCCCATTTGTCGAATTCGGTTTCTGACGAAGTCGGTTATATTTTCCTCGCTGAAGGACTGAGTGAGGGGGAGCATGAACGGGAGGCCACCGAAGCGGACATGAAAGTTTGGAAGCTTCCCTTTAGGGAGGCTTTGCAAATGGTGCTGGATGGAAAAATCATCGATAGTTTAAGCGTAATGGGGATCCTGAAAGTGGCGCGGATATTGGGTTTCTAAAGCCCTCACCCCGTCAACGTTCCTCGGACTCCCTCTCCCCAGCCAGGGAGTGAGGGTTGAGGGTGTAACAATCTTTACTTATTTTCGTCATCCCAACATTATTTATTTTTGCCAAATGCAAAAAAAATGAAACAAAAATCGGAGTTATCAGTATCAGTATTGAATATTCTTGTCCATTAATTAATATCCATGCCAAAAATTATCGAGACCCAAAACATTGCCAAGATTTATAAAATGGGCAATAACATTGTCAATGCCCTTCAAGACATTTCTATTTCTATTGATAAAGGTGAATACGTAGCCTTTATGGGACCTTCGGGCTCTGGCAAGTCCACCTTGATGAATATTGTTGGATGCCTTGATACGCCTACCAATGGCACGTATATGCTGAATGGTCATTTGGTGAGTGAGATGACCGAAAATGAACTGGCCGTTACGCGCAATAAAGAAATCGGTTTCGTGTTTCAAACCTTTAACCTGCTTCCCCGCGCTTCCGCGCTGGAGAATGTGGCATTGCCTCTGATTTATGCTGGCTATAGCAAAGACGATCGCGATGAAATGGCCATGGGCGCATTGGAGAGTGTGAGCCTGGCAGACCGGTACCACCACAAGCCCAACGAACTATCTGGCGGGCAGCGACAACGTGTGGCCATAGCGCGGGCATTGGTCAACCATCCTTCCATCATTTTGGCCGATGAACCTACGGGGAACTTAGACTCCAAAACTTCGTACGACATTATGAACCTTTTTGATGAATTGCACCAAAAAGGCAATACCATTATCATGGTCACGCATGAAGACGACATAGCCCATTATGCGCACCGCATCATTCGCCTCAAAGACGGCTTGATCGAGTGGGATCACAAAAATGAGAATATCAACCGGGGCGAAACAGTGGCAGCCCATTCATAGATGATTTTTTTTGGCTTGAATAATCCCTTTGGAATTTTCACTTTTGCCCAGTGAAAATCTACACCAAAACCGGAGACGAAGGAACAACTTCATTATTCGGAGGACAACGCCTGCCGAAATCCGACTTGCGGATTGATGCCTATGGCACGGTAGATGAACTGAATTCTTTTCTTGGTTTGGTAAGGGATCAACCCGTCAACGCCAAGCGAAAAGAGCTTTTAATCGAAATCCAGGATCGCCTTTTTACCATTGGTTCCATATTAGCAACCGAACCGGGGAATATAAAAGTGAAAATCCCAACACTTCATGAAGGAGATGTAGTTTCACTGGAGAAGGAAATTGACAAAATGGACGCGATCCTTCCCCCAATGAAATCATTTGTTTTGCCTGGTGGCCACGAATCCGTTTCTTTCGGTCATGTGTCGCGCACCGTTTGCCGCAGGGCTGAACGATTAGTTATTGCCCTTCATAAAAATTCTCCGGTTGATCCCTTTGTGATAAAATATTTAAACCGGCTTTCCGACTACCTGTTTGTTTTGTGCCGCATGATGGCGCATGAACTTAACATTGAGGAGACTCCGTGGAAGCCACGGATGTAGAAATCAAAAAACCGAATGACAACTGAAGCTCAAGAAAAGGGTAAACTATTTACCCGTTACCAGGCATTTATTATTGCCATATTATCCATTCTACAATTTTCCATCATTCTCGATTTTATGGTGCTTTCGCCTTTGGGCGCTATTTTGATGCCTCAATTGCACATCACCACAGTACAATTTGGCTGGGTGGTATCTGCCTACGCCTTTAGCGCGGGCATCTCCGGAATTTTAGCGGCAGGTTTTGCTGATAAATTTGATCGCAAAAAATTTCTGCTCTTCTTTTATGTTGGTTTCCTTATTGGTACCCTTTTGTGCGCCCTTGCTCCCGACTATCCGCTTTTGTTGGCGGCCAGGATTGTCACGGGCATTTTCGGTGGAGTAATCGGCTCGGTGAGTTTTGCCATCATTACCGACCTATTCAAGTTTGAAGTACGTGGTCGGGTGATGGGCTTTGTGCAAATGGCATTTGCAGCCAGTCAGGTGCTGGGTCTGCCCATCGGGTTGGTGTTGGCCAATCAATTTGACTGGCACGCTCCTTTTTGGATGATCGTCATCGTAGGAATTGGCGTAGGGGTTTTGATTTTACTTTATATGAAACCGGTTGACGAACACTTGAAATTAAAATCCCAACGCAACGCCCTTCAGCATCTGATTAAAACTTTTTCTGTTCCGGATCATTTGAAAGTATTTTTGGCGACAACTTTATTGGCTACCGGTGGCTTTATGCTCATGCCATTTGGAAGTGCCTTCAGTACCAACAATCTTGGATTGACCATGGTGCAGCTTCCGATTGTTTATGGTCTCACCGGATTTTTTTCAATCCTTACCGGACCGCTCCTCGGAAAGATTAGTGACCGGTTTGGCAAGTACACAATTTTTGTAGTGGGCACAATCATTGCCATGGCGATGGTGGCCATCTATACCCAGTTAGGGACAACGCCTGTTTGGATAATCATCTCGTTAAACGTGATACTGTTTACTGGCATCAGCGCAAGGATGATCTCTTCTTCCGTATTGGTATCAGCAATTCCTAAACCACAAGATCGAGGGGCATTCATGAGTATCAATTCATCTGTTCAACAAATTTCTGGCGGTATTGCCTCGATGATTGCCGGATTGATTGTGGTGCAGTCTGCAGATGGCATGCTTCATCGATATGACTTACTGGGCTATGTAGTGATTGGCACGATGCTGATCACTGTAGGGATGATGTATTGGATCAACCAGCATGTTGAGGGGATGGGGAGGAAAGAAGTGAAGACAGCAATTATTGCTGAGGCTGCTTAAATCGTCCAATTGATCTCCCATTTCTTAAGTTTCGCTGTTCCGTAAACTTTTTTAACTTCGTTAGCATCTTGAGTTAAATTTAATGTGGACGCTTATGTTTAAAATTTTGAAAGCGACATGCCTTTGCGGTGCAATTCTTTTTTTTGCCTTTGCCTGCACAAACAAACGAAAGGATACTGTTACGATATCGATCGTGACAACGGACACGACTGCTAAGGAAGTTGTTATCAACTGGTCGTCTATGATCGGCTATCCGGATACCCTGGCGAAGGCAAAGTTTGATTCATTGGGAAAATCATCACTTGAGTTTACACTTTCTGGCTCTTCATTTGCTTCTTGTGTTCTCGGCAATCAGTTTCAGTTCATCCGCTTGTATTTGGAACCTGGTTATGATTTAAAAATCAACTATGATCCGAAGTCAAGGCAATCGGTAACCTTTTCGGGGGAAGGGGCGATTCCGAATAATTATTTGGCGCAGAGTTTAAAAATTTTCCAGTCCTATCAGGAAAGGGGAGGAAAGCATAATTGGGAGTTGAGTTCAAAGGATTTTTTTAACAGAATGGATTCTTTAACAGAAGGGCTATCTCATTTTCATACTAATTACTGCGATAGCCTAAACTTGTCAAAATCCTTAGCAGATCTTCTGGAACTCTACAATAGACTCTCTTTTATTTCTCAGGAACAGAACTATTTGTTAGCCAACCCACCGGATAAGCTAAATAAAGAACGGGGAATTGAACCCTTGCCTAACCTTTCTAGTGAAATTCCTTTTGATGATAAATTGCTAAAATATGGAATGGATACCTATACAATGGTGCTTCAATTTGATATGCTTTTTGAGTTGAATAAACTCTACGACAGTTTAAAATGGAATAGCGATGCTCAAAATTTATATCCAGTGCTACTGGACAGCATTTTTACGAAAAGCGAAAAGTATCCAGTGGGGATAAGGGAGGTGCTGCTGGCAAAAAATATTCAATGGAACATCACAGTCATGGGTTTAACTCCAGAGATGGATTCACTCTATCATAAATTTATCAGAAAGTATCCCGCCTCTCTGTATCTTAAACCTTTAGAAGTTCAAGTTGCAAAATGGCTGGCTATTGGCCAGGGTAAAAAAGCTCCTGATTTTACGGGGATTACCTTAGATGGAAAGCGGATGTCGCTAAGTGATCTGAAAGGTAAAGTAATCTACATTGATGTGTGGGCTACATGGTGCGGGCCTTGCCGCGAGGAGATTCCGTTCTCTAAAAAATTGCAAAAGAAATTTAAAGAAGATGCCGATTTAGTTTTTATGTATGTTTCAGTTGATCGAAATTTAGAGGCCTGGAGAAAAATGGTGATGGGTGATAAAGAATGGATGGGAATACACATCAATGAAAATTCAGGTGAGCTTTATAAATGGTATCAAATAGGTGGGATTCCGCGCTACATCCTAATTGACAAAGAGGGGAAATTTGGTATGTCCATGGCTCCAAGGCCATCTTCAGACAAAGCGGAGGGTGAGATTAGAAAATTGTTGGCAGTTGGCCAGCAAAACAAAAGCATTTAATCTTGATAATTTTATTGTAGCTGGTTTAGGTTTTTTTTAATTAAAGATTTTTTTGTGACAGCCAGTTCGCTATTGCCATTGCAAATGCTTTAACGTTAGGCGTATCCTTTTTTGCGCGCTTTTGTTTACTACTAACAATTTCGTAAGTTCGTGATCATGGACGTGAGTGAGCTCATAACAATTGACAAAGAAATTTTAGGTGGCCAACCTGTTTTTAAAGGTACACGTGTGCCTGTTGAAAGTTTGTTTGACCATCTTGAGGCTGGCGTTCCTCTTGATGAATTCCTGGACGACTTCCCTACAGTTTCAAAAGAGCAGGCAATCTCATTGTTGGACATTGCCAACAAACTCATCACCTCTAAAAATGTTGCTCAATTATATGCGACTGTTGCTTGATGAGAATTTACCCAAACGACTCAAAGTTGACTTTCCAGAACATGAAATATTTACTGTCAGCGACAAGCAATGGAACGGCATCAAAAATGGTGAATTACTGAAACTCTTGCAGGACAATTCTTTTGATGTACTTTTGACCTACGACAAAAACCTGCAGCATCAACAAAATTTTCAAAAATATACGCTGACCGTTTTTATTTTGACAGCAAAAATCAATCAATACAAAGAATTGACGAATCTGACGCCTAAAATAAAAAAGTATTTGATTAGCGGGCAAATTCGGATTGGGCCTGTCATTATTTCGAATGACTAATGTATTCCTTGGGAGCTGAATTTCGAAATTCAATCCGAAAACTTACTTTTGAACTCTTGAATTTTTCAATTTTGAATCTTAAATCTTGCATTAAACTATGACCACCGCTGAAATTCACACCAAAAAAGGAGTAATGAAAATCAACTTCTTTGAAGAAGATGCTCCGAATACTGTAAAGAATTTTGTTGCCCTCGCTGAAAAGGGATTCTACGATGGCCTGACTTTTCATCGTGTCATTCCTGATTTCGTGATTCAGGGTGGTTGCCCTAATGGGATTGGCAATGGAGGCCCCGGTTATAAAATTGACTGTGAGCTTACCGGCAAAAACCAATATCACGATCGTGGGGTTTTATCCATGGCGCATGCAGGGCGCAACACGGGAGGCTCTCAGTTTTTTATTTGCCATTCACGTAATAGGACCTCGGACCTTGACCGCCACCATACTGTTTTTGGAAAAGTATATGAAGGGCTTGACGTGATTGATGCCATTCGTCAGGGAGACGCAATGGACAAAGTGGTGATTAAAAGAGAAGCATAAGGAAAATTGTTAATTCAGGATTGGCCTTTTGCCTTTCATCACTAAGGCTCATCTTGCTTTTTTTTATTTTTCGTATCTTGAATTTTCGATTTTGAACCTTGAATAATTTTTAGGTAAATCATAATCGCGATGAAATTCCATGTAGGCAAAAAAAATAATAACTCATGAAACTCAAAATCACGACCTTAATCGTTCTCTTGTTTGCTTCGGTTTTACTATCGAATTGCAAAAAGGAGAGTAAGTACGAAACCAAAACGGGCGAGAGCAATGGCTTCTCTTACGAATATGTGACCAACGATCCGCTTCAAGTAAGGATTTACACGCTGAAAAATGGATTGAAAGTGTACCTCAGCCAGTACAAAGCGGAGCCAAGGATTATGACGGCTATTGCGGTGAAGGCTGGAGGAAAATTTGACCCTGCCAATACCACCGGTTTGGCACATTACCTCGAGCACATCATGTTTAAAGGCACCAGTGATTTTGGTTCACAAGATTGGGGCAAAGAAAATGTCTTCCTCGACAGCATTGAAAACATGTTTGAAAAATACAGAATGCTTTCTGATTCGGTTGATCGATTAAACTACTACAAGAAAATAGATCTGGTTTCTAATGAAGCTTCGAAGTTTGCCATTGCTAACGAGTATGATAAAATGGTTTCAGAAATCGGGGCAAAGGGTACCAATGCTTATACTACAGAAGATCGCACGGTTTACGTCAATGACATTCCGGCCAATCAAGTTGAAAACTGGCTTACGATCGAATCCAATCGTTTTCAGAAAATTGTGCCACGGTTATTTCATACTGAACTGGAAGCCGTGTACGAAGAAAAAAACCGTAGCCTCGATAACGATTATTGGAAGACCTATGAAGCCATGTTTGCCGCTGCTTTTCCAAAACATCCTTATGGAACCCAAACGGTAATTGGCACCATCGATCATTTGAAAAACCCTTCCATCACGGAGATCAAAAAATATTTTTACAAATACTATCGCCCTAACAATGTGGCAATCTGTTTGAGCGGTGATTTGGATTATGACAAAACGATTGCCGAAGTCGATAAATATTTTGGAAGCTGGGAACCTAATCCAGAACTCAAACCTTGGGAGCCAATTGTAGAAGACGAAATCACGAAACCGGTAAATGTTGATGTGTATGGCCCCGATTCTGAATGGATTAATATTGCCTTTCGTTTTAAAGGCACAGGATCAGAGGAAGCTAAGTTACTCCGCCTCACGGATATGATTTTGTCAAACTCCCAAGCGGGCTTGATTGATTTGAATCTGAAACAGAAACAGAAGGTGTTGGAGCCATCAAGTGGTGTCGATAATCTCAATGATTTCTCTTTGCATATTTTCAGCGGTAAACCTCGCGAAGGTCAAACGCTGGATGATGTGAAGAAACTTTTGTTGGATCAAATAGAACTATTAAAGAAAGGGCAGTTTGATGATTGGTTAATAGAGGCCGTGATCAACGATCTTAAGAAAAATGCGATACAACAATCGCAATACAATTGGTCGCGATCCAATGACGAAGTGATGGCATTCACCAATGGCATCCGCTGGCAGGATTATATTTCTAAAAACGATGACTTGCGTAAGTACACCAAAGAAGACATCATCAAATTTGCCAACGAACATTACAAAGACAACTACATCGCTGTGTATAAGCGGCATGGCAAAGACCCCAATCAAAAGAAGGTGACGAAGCCTTCCATCACAAAAGTAGCGCTTAATAAAGAATCGAAGTCGGCCTTTCATGAAAAACTGCTGGCCAATAAGGTGGAGAAAATCCAACCGGTGTTTTTGGATTATGATAAAGACATCGAAAAGCTGAAAATGAATAAGGATGTAGAAGTGCTGTACACAAAAAATCCGGAGAACGAATTATTCACGCTGTATTACCTGTCGGACGTGGGCACGAACAATGATCCGAAAATTAAACAAGCCGTTGAATACCTGGAATATTTGGGAACGCCCGAAATGACGTCAGAAGACGTAAAGAAAGAGTTTTATAAAATCGGCTGCAGCTTTGGTGTGCATGCTGCCGATGATCAAACCTATGTTTACCTCAGTGGTCTTTCCGAAAACATGGATAAAGCCGTAAGCTTGTTTGAAAAATTACTGGCCGACCCTAAGCCCGATGACGAGGCACTTCAAAAAATGATTGATGGCATTTTCAAAAAACGTGATGACAGTAAAAAGGAGAAAAGGACAATTTTGTGGGAGGGCTTGATGAACTACGGATTGTATGGCGCTAAATCGCCTTTCACGAATGTACTCACCAACAAAGATTTGCGCGATCTTAAAGCAGCTGAATTGGTTGACATTATAAAAGGATTTACCAAAACGCAACATAGCGTGTTGTACTATGGACCCAAATCGGGAGACGAGCTGCTTGCTTCACTTAATGCCGGACATAAACTTCCCGAGCAATTACTACCAACTCCAGTGCCCGTGGAATTTGAAATCCAAAACATGGACAAGCCTTCCGTGTATTGGACTAATTACGACATGGTACAGGCGGAGATCATTTTCCTTTCGAAGGGAGAGCGATTTGATGCTTCAAGGTATCCATTGATCCGCATATATGATGAATATTTTGGCGGCAATATGGCTTCGCCTGTCTTTCAGGAACTGCGCGAAGCGCAAGGGTTAGCGTATGCTGCTTTTGCTACTTATCGCATGGCGAGCAAAAAATCGGGTGACGATAGCTTCTTTGGCTACATCGGCACACAGGCCGACAAGCAGGCTGAATCGATGAAGGCGATGATGGGGCTTATCCAGGATTTTCCGCGTTCTGAAAATGGGTTTGACGTGGCACGCACTTCGCTAATGAGCCAGATCGAAAGCGAGCGCATTACCAAAACCAATATTCTTTTTAATTATGAGACTGCCAAGCGAAGAGGGCTTGACCATGATATCCGTAAGGATGTTTACGAACAAATCCAGGACATGACCATTGAAGATGTGGCGAACTTCCAGAAGGACCACATCAAAGGCAAGAAATTTAACGTGGTGCTGGTAGGCGATCAGAAAAAACTTAACCTGAAAGATCTGCAACACTATGGCACCGTGAAAGAACTCACCTTGGATGAATTATTTGGTTATGAGAAGCCGCTGAAAATCAACAAAGAGACACCGAATCAGTAAGGACTTTGTAATTTTAGTTTTAATAAAAGCTCAAGTTGAAACTTGGGCTTTTTTGTGGTTTTTCTTCTTTTGGTTCAAGCCTCACTTGGAACGCTATGAAAAAATAAAGCACAAGCGAGATGCTTGTGCTAGTAGTGAACCTAACAATTACTTTGGTATCTTTAAAAGTTAGATTTTAAAAGCTACCAATGACGCAATACTTTGATCCCAGCGGAACTTACAAGGCTTACAGCAACGATGGCAAGAAATTGTTTAGTGAAGCAGGGGAACACATTGGTCACTTCTTGAATGGCTTTTTATACAACACCGATGGCACAGCGATTGGTCATATAAGAGACAAGAAGATACTGGATAAGAAAGGGCAGACGATTTATTATACGAACTGAGGAGTTTTTAATCTAGCTTAATTAGCGAGCGTTTGTAAAGCGTGCTGTTCCTAATTGCAAATTCATTTCAAGTATCGTCTCCGCTTCAGGACGATACGATTCAAAACCAGGACTAACTAGGGCATCGTCCCCGAAAACGGGAGACGATGCTAGACGATAGTTTTTAATCTAGCTTAATCCAGCGCGCGTTTGTAACGCGTACTGTTCCCAATTACAATTGAAAAGGCACTCGTTTTAAACCAGCGCCAACAATTCGAATCCCGAAAATTCTTTTTCTAAGACACGTTTGTTATGTATTAATTAATAATAAATTTGTAACCATTGTATAAGGTTAACTAATTGGGTTATGAATGAATATTTAACGCTCTCGGAGGCATCAGAACTTATCGGGAAAAGTAAAGAGACCCTGAGAAGGTGGGACAGGGAAGGAAAGCTTTCTGCTGTGCGTGAACCTATGAGTAACTATAGGGTATATAAGCGAGAAGAGGTTGAAACTTTATTTGCTGATTTTTTTAAGCGTGACATTAAGGAGACAGTTTCAAATCAGGTTAATCCTGAAAAAAGCTATACAGTCTTAGAGTTATTTGCTGGGGCAGGTGGATTAGCTGTCGGATTAGAAAAAGCAGGATTGAAATGTGTTGCCTTGAATGAAATTGATAAATGGGCTTGTCAAACCTTAAGAAAGAACCGTCCGCAATGGAAAGTATTAGAAGGCGATATCAAGTCCTTTGATTTTTCAGAGTACCGTAGTAAAGTTGATGTGGTAACAGGCGGATTTCCCTGCCAGGCTTTCAGTTATGCAGGAAAAAAATTGGGACTCGCTGACGCAAGAGGTACGCTTTTTTATGAATTTGCAAGGGTGGTGAAGGAAGTGACCCCGCCTATTTGTATTGGAGAAAATGTTCGGGGTCTATTGAGTCATGAAAACGGAAAGACACTGCAAGGAATGATTTCTATTCTTAATGAAATAGGATACAATGTTGTTCCCGTTCAAGTATTAAAAGCCATTAATTACAAAGTGCCCCAGAAACGGGAACGGCTAATTTTAGTAGGCATTAGAAAGGATATCGATTTGCACTTTGAATATCCTAAGCCTTACAAGAAGATCTATAATTTAAAAGATGCTTTGAAAAAAGGGGAATTGTTTGATCGTTCAGTACCAAAATCACTGGGTGCTAAATATCCTCAGAGTAAAATTGAAGTATTGGATTTGGTTCCTCAAAAAGGGTACTGGCGAGATTTACCATTGAAGATCCAGAAAAAATTTATGGGCGGCAGTTTCTATTTAGGTGGCGGAAAAACTGGTATCGCCAGGAGAATTGGCTGGGATGAACCTTGCCTAACGTTAACCTGCAGCCCGGCACAAAAACAAACGGAACGATGCCACCCTGATGAAACTCGTCCGTTCACTGTGAGGGAGTATGCCCGAATACAAACATTTCCAGATGATTGGCAATTCGAGGGTTCCATTGCGCAACAGTACAAGCAAATTGGAAATGCCGTTCCTGTTAATTTAGGTAGGGAAGTCGGATATTCGATTGTGAAATTTTTGAATGATTACAATGCAAAACTAAAAATGAAATAGCTTCGACTTCCTTATCTCTTCAGTTAGATCATCGCAGCCCTTCTTAATAAAATCCTTAGTGTCAAGATTGCTGATGCTTTTGTGCAACGCTGTTACCAATTTGTCGTAAAACTTAGGAAACCCTGTAACCCTGTACCAGAAATCTCCACCTATGAAAACAGGATGTACCTTGTCTATTTCTTTGTAATGCATGCTTAACTCGGCTTGCTCACCATAGAGCACACCAACTATAAAATCGCTGTTACTTAAGTGCGCATTATTGGTTTTGGCCAATCTAATCGTATCCGTAAATTTTTTTATCAATGGCTTTACATTCTCTGAGTTAATTGTATTGGGGCCAGATTTTAGTTGGCACCATTTTTTTCTCTTATCGATTTTATCAAGGAATTCAATATCCATCCCCTTAATCACCCAAATTTAGCCTGTGTTTTATACACTACACCAATTTCTAAGCCCAAAT
>JADEYI010000505.1_pt1 | contig 52236 bp, 55 predicted proteins | sample 8542331 | NCBI WGS metagenome assembly JADEYI01 (sample SAMN16510988, study PRJNA670497) | mine drainage metagenome | isolation source: biofilm near Copperflume 1 | place: Germany: Marsberg coppermine Kilianstollen | collected 2018-02 | reverse complement strand
ACCGGGACTCCTGCGGAATTGATGCCGCAACCCGGCCGCACGACGCCCTGAAAAACCGATCCCGGGAAATTGCAAAACCGAAAACCGCGAAATTACTTCGCGGTTTTCTTCATTTCCCGATCGCCGGCGCCCTTTAAAACGGGTAGCGGCGCGCGCCGAAGTTCACAACCGGTTTCGCGCGGACGTCGCGTGGATGGAAATGGAATACCCGCCGGTGCGGTGATTTGTGCTCATCGCGCCCGCTGGGTCACAATAACCGCCCGGCTTTGCGAATTGATGGAGCATCCTGTGCGACGGTTACTCTCGGTCTTGCTGGTCCTGACCGTACTGTTTCTCTGTGCCCGGAGTTACGCCGCGATGGAGCCGGCCGCTGGAAACGGCGAGCACGCCTATGCCGAGGGCGTCGCTGCATTCCAGGCGGGCGATTACACCCGCGCGCTCGACGCGTTCCTGCAAGCCCGGACTGCGGGATACCGGGGCGTGCAACTCGACTACAGCCTGGGCGCCACCTATTACCGCTTGGGCCGCTATGCCGCGGCGAAGCGCGAGTTTGAAAGCCTGCTGCAAGCGAAGGAGCTTGCCGCGCTCTGTCATTACAATCTGGGATTGATTGCCGTCGCCCAAGGCGACCGCACCACCGCACTGCGGGAATTCCAGAGCGCCTATGCCGGGGCATCCCAGCCGGACATCAAACGGCTCGCCGCCGATGAAATCGCCCGTCTCACGCCAAACACTTCCCGCCCTGCACGCTGGTTCGGGTTTGCGAACCTGTCCGCCGGCTATGACGACAACGTGGCGCTTGCTCCCCAGTCCGGCGTGGCGCCGCCGTCGGGTGAGGGATCAACACTGACAGCCCTATTGGCCGGCGGTGCCGGCCAGTTGACCGGATCATATGCGAACGGGATCCAGCTGTCCGGCAGTTACTACGGCACGGATTATCAGCGCCTGAGCCAGTACAACGAAACCATGCTGACTCTCGGATCCCAGTACCGGTACGCATCGGACCCCTGGTCGGCACGGGGCGGGGTGTCGGGCAGCAACGTCAGCCTCGGCGGAGCCGGCTTCGAGACGCTGGGCTCCTTGCAACTGGAAGCGAAGAAAACACTCGCCGGCGGCAACCGGCTGGCGGCCGGTTACCAATACCAGCACGTGTCCGGAGACCGGAGCTTCGATTACCTGAGCGGATGGCAACAGCAGGCGTTCATAGAAGATGAGATCACCACCCCCGGTTATGCAGCAACCATCGGCTATCAGCACGAAATCAACCGACGCAACGATCTCACGCTGGGGACGGAGTTTCTCAGCGCCTCGCCCGTCCGCAACCGCCTGTACGCGCGGCTCACGTTGCACTCAACAGATTTTCTGAGTTGGGAAATTGGCATGATTTATGAGAAGAGCTCCTACAGCAAACCCGACATTCTGGTCAGCGGCAATACCACCACCGCAATCGGGCGAAGCGATGCGCTGTATATCGGCACGACCGGGGCCGAGTATAAACTCGCGAAGTGGTGGATGCTGAAAGCCGAATACCGCTATCTGAAAAACGCGTCGAATGTCGGAATATATTCCTACCAGAGCAATCGTTTTTCGCTGTCCCTCGAATATCTGTGGTTTTAAGCCCGCTGCCCGGCAGTTTCTCCAGATTGCACAGCTGCCCGCAAACCGGAATATCGGCACCCAGCAGAAGCGAATGAGCAGGGCGCCGCAGGTCCGCTTACGTTACTAATGAAGTGTGTTGCCGGCTCCGGATGACCTCGATGCGGCTCGTTGTGCTGCCTTCAGCAGCACCCAGGCCCAGATACAAAGTATCCCACTCACGATGATAATGAGCGTTACACCGAGCGTGAACCATCGGTCCGACGTCAGCGTCTGCCAATGGAACAGCAGTTCAAAGACATGCCCGATGGCGATGAGGCCGAAGATTGTGCCGGTGATAATCAGATACGTTTTCATAGCCTCTCTCCAAATATTTACTTGCACTCTTTGGCGATGCGCAGCATGGCTTCCAGTGACCGCTCGACATCATCGTCCGTGGTCGCCCAAGACGAAACGCTGATGCGCATGGCGGTCTTGCCCTGCCACACCGTGCCGCCGCACCAGCAGGTGCCGTCTTTCTGGATCGTCGCGATCACGCGGTTTGTCATGGCCGGGTCGCCGAAGGACACCAGCACCTGGTTGAGAACCACCTGGTTGAGTATTTCATAACCGGCGGCTCGCAGGCCTTCCGCGAAGCGCCGCGCCTGGCGGCAGTTGCGCTCGATCATCTCGGCAACACCGTTGCGCCCCAATGAGTGCAACGCCGCCCACACCTCCACGCCGCGCGCACGTCGCGACAGTTCCGGCACGAAGTCCGAAGGATTGCGATTGGTGCTGTCAGTGGGTAGATATTCGGCGGTGATGGCCATGGCCGCGCGCAAGGCATCCGCATCCCGTACCAGCGCAATCCCGCTGTCATAGGGGACATTCAGCCATTTGTGGAAATCCGTGGCCCAGGAATCCGCCTTCTCCATTCCTTGAGTAAGTTTCATCATGGAGGGCACGGCCATGGCCCACAGGCCGAAGGCGCCATCCACGTGCACCCAGGCGCCGCTGCGATGCGCCAAGTCGCAAATCTCGGAAATCGGATCGAAGGCGCCGGTGTTTACGTTGCCGGCCTGGGTGCACACAATCGTGGGCCCCGATAGTGACGGCAGTGCCTCGGCGCGCAGGCGTCCCTGGGAGTCCACGGGTATTTTGATGGCCCGGTTCCGCCCCAGGCCCAGGAGTCCCAGGGATTTCGTCAGGGTCGGATGGGCTTCGGCGCCGACAATCACCGTGATGGGCGGCGCGCCGATCAAACCATCGGCCTCCACATTCCAGCCGGCGTTTTTGAGGACCGTATGGCGCGCGGCGGCCAGGGCGCTGAAATTCGCGACGGTGGCCCCGGTGACAAAACCGCCGCCCGATTCGCGCGGCAGATGGAAAAGATCCAGTAGCCAGCCCAGGGCGATTTGCTCGAGATAGGCGGTGGCGGGTGTGGCGTTGTAATAGGCCGAGTTCTGGTCCCAGGCGCCCGCCAGCCAATTGGCGGCCAGGGTCACGGGCAGCGAGCCGCCGATCACGAAACCGAAAAAGCGCCGACCGGAAATCGCCAGGGTGGCGCCGGAACAGATTTCATCCAGCACTTTCAGCGCGGCTTCGGGTTGATTCGGCTTTTCGGGTAATGGCTGATCCAGCGCCGAAAGTTTCGCCACCGCGTCCGGCAACGGAGCCACGTTCCTGGCATCCAGGTTTTCCAGATAGGCAATGGCGCGCTGGGCCGCGTGTTCCAGGAGTTTTCTCATTACGCTCTCCTTGATGAATGGGAATATATGGACACGGCGCGGAGGATGGGAGATATCGTACCCCAGACCAGGGTCACGGACAGCAGCACCAGGACGCTGAGCTTCACTACTTTCCCCCCTCGGGAGCAAGCGGTGATTCTACCGTATTGAAACAGCGCGATTGATGAGCCTGAATGCGTGAAATGCCGCCTGGCGTTGCGGTTCAGGCGGCTGCTTCTGGCGTGTCGCCTTGCAACCGGCCGTCAGAGCGCAATCCCTGCAGCTCGCGATCTTCAGTTCTCGATGGTGACAACGAATGCCTGGATCTTGCCGTCCACGGCCCCCGATCCGAACCGCCGGGCGATGGCTGCCGCCGCGATGTCGGTGGCTTCACCGAGCCGCGAGGCATCACGTGCCTCGATCTCGTTTCTCAGCGGAGTCCCCTGGCAGTACGCGACCGCCGGGACCCTGGAGGATTTTGCCCGACTGCGCGCCGTAACCGTACTGATCTGCGGTGACGCGGTGAACCCGCCGTCCGCGATATCTTGCTTAATGGTGTGAGCGTTGCAATAGCCATGAGGCGTGCGCGCCAGGAAGCGCGGCGGATCCTCAGGAAACAGGTTCTCGAGTGCCGTCGTTACGGTGTCAGCAAACTCGTTTTCCTGGATCCGATCCCACACGTTGAAGATGAAAACGCCCCCCGATTTGAGTACCCGACGTGTCTCCGAGAACGCCTTCGATTTATCGGGGAAGAACATGACTCCAAACTGGCAGACGACGGCGTCGAACATTCCGTCCCGAAAGGGCAGTCGCATGGCATCCGCCTGGCGCCATTCCACCGGGCGCTTGGTCCCGAGCGCGGCAGCCTGGTCCAGCATCGGCTGATTCAGGTCCGTGGCGACGATAGAGACGCTCTCGGGCAGGGCGGATGCCAGACTGCGAGTCACGACACCCGTGCCGGCTGCGATCTCGAGTACGCGGGTAAGAGATCTCGAAGCGAGGCGCTTCGCCAGATCCGCGGCGTAGGGCTCGAAGATCAGCGGAACCAGATGCGTTTCATAAAGCTTCGGGATCGAGCCACTGAAGACCTTGTCGGTACCGGAACCGCTCATGGTGTTTGCCTTTGCTTAGATTCCATCATGCTCTAACCCTGAATCCAGCGGTGTGCGTCAGCGCATCCGTCGGAATTCCCTGTCGGGCAAGTGCGCGGTTCGGTAACGATCGATTCCCTGGTCCTGGCATTCGGGGTACTTTGTCAGCGATCTGAAGCTGACGGTGATTCTACAGCATTGACCAGTGATGCCCGGCCGGTTGATAGACCGGGCACTATCCCCATTTGATGCGACGCTTGATTCAAGCGACGCGTTTCCAGCGCAACGTCCGGACGACGGGTTCGCCATCAGCAGTGGCAGTCTCAAGACGGATGACGAGTTCGTTGCCGATGACCGTCATGCCGCGGGTCAGCACCTGCCCCACGTTTTCGGTAGAAAGTGCCCCGTCCAGTCGCTGGGTCACCGTGCCATCGGCATCGTTGACCGTGTAGGTGCCGAAATAAGCATCATAGCCGCCGCGGGCGCGGCTGTTGTTGGGGACGGCGCTGGTTGTGACTGTCTCTTGTTCAGCGCCACGCTTACGCTTCATGAACTGCGCGGCAAAATAGCCACCGCGATCATAGGTCAAGAGTGCGATGGGATCCGCGCCCAGGGAAGGATCGATGCGGCGCTCGCCGTTGCGGGTGAAATCCTCCCGGGATAACAGTCTCCATGTGCCGATCAGGACAGCCGATAGCGGTTGTTGCGAAGCAGCTTTGTCATTCATGTCGACGTCTCCCACTATCGTCATCCAGAGTCCTGTAATACCCTGATGACCGATGTTATCGTGTTCCAGTTACGGGTGGCGACTGGAACACCCGCAATTGTATCTTACAGCCGAAGACAACCCTTAGAATTTCCCGCGCGTTGACGGGTGTCATAGGGCATTTAAATGTGAACGACCCTATCCATAGTCATCCATCTTTATAAATTTGTTTGGAATAAATGGTGGAACGTCCGCTATTTGACTGAACAATTCCTCGCTATTTTGCTAAAGTTTTTGATGATGAAATCGACAAGATTAGACTTCGAGTCTGGCATCGCAATATAAATGTTTGTTTCGAACATATCCCCTTCCTCCTGATATGGCCCAAAATACACGAGAGCTTGCACTGGCGGAGATTGTGGAAGACTATAACGAAATGTAGCCGTACAAGGGTCTGGATATTCGATGAATTCTGGTTTTGGGACAAGTCGGGGAGGCTCTTCAGGCAAATTTGGAAACAGCTTAATCATAGCTTCATGCGCGCCCGGAATTATCCCGTCCGCCTCATCGTACATACAGCCTACGCATGCTGGCACGAGTCCTACCAACATCCAACCGAGCTGTCCGGTTTTCGGAGCCGATGAAGTACGTGGAGCGATAAATTCAAAACCTGTACCGCCATCGGCACCTTCCCCGGCGGTGGCCAATATCCAGCCGCGCGGAACAACCATCCAACCAACTGGTTTAGCGTAGTAAATTGCAATCCGATCACGTAGATTTTGTGGAACTGCTAGCGTAAATGCAGGGACTTTGCTGGGGTTCGGTGAATCCCAGAAAAGAGCACCCGTGAAAAGACCGACAATTCTCGCAGGTATGTTAAGAGCATGACCAGAGCTATCGTGCGCAATATAGGGCTCAATGCGGCATTCTTTACTGCACGGCATTGGTTTTAAGTTCACAGGAGGGGCTGGTAAGACATGAACGTTGCTCGTAAACGACGCAGCAGCACTGGTGCAGGTTATTCCTGCCAAAAATAGCACTGTTGCTCCGATCAGTGATGTTAATGCTTGATGCTTAGACATCTGAAACAAGACTCGAAATATATCAAGTTAGCTTATCACCTAAATTCGTGTAATGCGGTGATAACCGACTCGATTGTATTCCAGTTGCGGGTGGTAACCGGCACGCCCAGCAGCCGGTCAAGCATGCCCAGATAACGGATCACCTGCATATGCCGCCGGTACACGCCGAATGCGAAACGGTTCTCCACCGCCAGGATTTTCAGCAGCCATGTGCCCTTCTCTGGCAGCCGGATGGGGAGTGCGGGAACGATGCGCGGACACCGTGGCAGGATGCTCACGAAGCGCGTCACGTCCGGTCCTTTCGGCACCTTGCGGAATGGATTGTCCGCTTCCAAGGCCAGCAGTTCGCGGCCCTCGCAGATCATGATGTGCGCGTCGAAGGGCAGTCTGCGCGTCAGTTCGGCTCGCAGTTTCGTCTTGGTGAGGGGGCGGCGGATCACGAAGGTGCCGGTGGCGCCGATGTTGACCACGTCGTAACGCGCCAGCTGCTTGGCGAGCACGCTGGGGCGGAAGGTTTTGTGCCCGCCGACATTGATGCCTCTCAGGAACGCTACCAGTGCCACGTTCTCCCTCTCTTCGCTCTTGGGGCCAATAGCGCGCTGACAGGGCCTCGATTCGGATTGTGCGCGCTTGCAGAACACTGACTCCTTACATTTGTCTTCCAGTCTATCGCCTTTCTCCCACTGGTGCCTTGCGCAAATGAGTGCTAACGTCTTGACGCAGCCATTCGGACATCTACGGCATAAGGGTTTAAAATCATAGCCTCATTCGGCAGATAGCCACCGGATCCTTTCCATGAATCAACACACAAACTGTACCGATAAAGATCTGCTCCGCTCGCGCTGGGCATTATGCCTGCTGTGGATAGGACCATGGGTGCTGATTATCGCCACCAGTAATACCAGCAACTTCATTCACACGGTCATCTGGACATTTGCATTTGCGGTTGGCGGCGCTGCATGTTTGGTAAATGCCCGCCGCTGTGGCCGCTTGCACTGCTTTTATACCGGCCCGCTTTATCTCCTGGCAGCGCTTACGTCGCTTCTTTACGGTTTGGGGTTGCTGCCGTTAGGCCTGCATGGCTGGAATTGGATTGTCGGGGTCGCGGGCGTGTTAAGCCTATTCGCGTGTTGCGGATTGGAACAGTTATTCGGTAAATATAGGAAAACCGCCACCTGAGTGGTTATTGGGCTATCCACCTATTGCGCGCTGTCCGATGCCAGGGTCAGGGTTCGAGCTTGTTCGCGTAACGTCTCGGCCGGAATCTTGCCTTCGGCCATGGCCGCCACCAGCGCCTCGTTGTCGCGAGCCCGCAGGATGCGCCAGGCGGCGCCGACCGACCGGGCGACTTCCGTGAGCGTCTGCTTCTCGTAGAGTGCGTAGTGCTCGCCGGGGCGATTCCTGCAGACGAGGACGCCGCGCAGCGTGCCGAGCATCGTCATGGGAAAAGCACAGCCGTCTTCGCCCAGGGCGCCCGGAAAGTCCGCGAGATCGGCGGCCTCGTCATCGGCCCTGAGTGCCACCAGCACCGGGTCGTCTTTATCCAACGTATTCGGGAAACCGTCACCGGACTGGTTGATGCAGCGATAAACGCCGCCTGCCTCAGCCGCATAGATGCTGACAATGGGTGCGCGGGCGTGTCGTTTGATCATCTGTACTGTCGTGTTAAGCAGCTTGTCGGTACTCTCGATGTGGCCGGCGTGACGGGCAAAGGTCTTGAGCGCCTGCTCGGCCAGATAGCGTTTGCGGAAGAATAGCTGCTCCACCACCTTGTCTACGAAGCTGCGCACGCGCCCGAGCACAATACCGAGCGCCAACGGCACCAGCACCTGGATCGCCAGTCCGGCGCCCGGCGTCAATGTTGCGTGCAGTGCGATGCTATTGACCGCCGCGATAATGCCAACAACGAGAGTCGTGACCACTCCATAGACCAGCGCCCGGTCGATGACCACGGAGATGTCCACTACCCGCAGTCGCAGCACTGCGTACAGAAAGCCGAGCAGCGCCACAGCCTGCAGGAACAGGCTCAGCAGTCCGGATACCGCGCCGCCTAACAGCGGTGAGTTCTGCAGGAAGATATTCCCTGCCCAGGCCAAGCCGCTCGCCAGCATCCATCGCAATCGCAGCCGTTCCGCGGCGGTGGCCGGACGATAACCGACGAACAACATGACGATCGGCACCAGATAGCTGGCCGTCAGGATCAACCCATACTCCGGCGTCTGGAATTGCGTTGAACCCGCCAGCATACGCACGGCCACCGCGCCCAGAGCCTGCAGCGCCCCCAGCGCCAGGAGAATGACAAAGGCCGTGCGGAACGCCGTACGCTGTGTAGCGTTCAAAGCCGGGCCCAATCGGGCTTCGATCATGATGTAAAAGCCGACGCGGGCGATGAGGAAGCACACCGGAGCCAGGTACAGGGCCACCGCCGCCGCCCATCCCGCCAGGGGCATGCTCGTGATCCCAACCGAGACTAGGAAGGTAATCGCCCAAAGCGCCATGCCGAAAGCCGCGCGGTCGCGGCCGCGCCATAGCAGCAACAGCGCGATCACGCCGAGCAGCAGGTTTGCGCCCAGCCCCGGCCACTGGAACCAGGCGAGGTTGGGCTGGCCCGGCGTCTGCAAGCCGCGGAGGGACATGACCTTCGCCGGCATCGTCAGGGTTGTATTCCCGCGCTCCACCGGAACATGGATCTCGTACCCCAGCGGGAGATTAGGGACCATGGTGTCCACACGGGTGAAGAAGTCCATTTTTCGAAAGTCGACCCGATCGCCGTCCTGGCCGCCGGGAGGCATGGGCATACCGGCACGGGGGTGCAACACGATGGTGTAGTTGTCGATCTGTTGGGCCGTTACCGGAAAGCCGCGCGGACTAAAGTTTATGTAAGCAAAGCTGGCGACAGCGGCGACAATCGCCACCGACAGGATCACGCGTGAACCATTACCGATGCGCATGTGTGTTCATCCTTCGGGCCTTCTCTCCCTCGTGCCTAAGAGTATAAGGTGCCGATGGCAACGATGTTGACGACATCGTAACACCCCAGCTGCCCGGCCAGCAGGCGCCCATGTCCGTCATTCCCGCGGAAGCGGGAATCCAGGATTCTCGATTTTCAATGCCTTAAAATCACTGGGTCCCAGCCTTCGCTGGGACGACGAGTCTGAAAATGGCTCGGTGATTATTACTAATCCTCTTTCGATTTCCGTGACCGATTTACGGTCTGGATCAGCAACGTGGATCGTGTTCATATAAATACTCTTGCCAGACATGAATGCTACACCTAACACGAGGTCATCTGGATCGGAGCCAGCCAACCATATTTGGCCATCCAATTTTTGATTTGGACCAGTGATATTATCCACATCCCTGTATCCTTTCCATGTAATCGCGCGTGGAGAAATAAATACAAAATCTAGTGCTTTGTTCGATATGCTATCGGGTATTTTTGCACGCTCGGTGCGACAGATAGGAAATGAAGACTTGTATACAAGCTTCTGATCGAATTTTACTTCCAGATTAAGAGCTGTGCCGTTACACGTTCCAAACCAGAACCAAACAGGGCCCTCTTGCGACGCAATAGCGGGACTTGCTCTCACGGTAGAAACCAGTAAAAGGCTGGCAACTAGTAGACTTGCGATCGCAAGTCTGAATAATCTACTTGGCATCGCGCTTGCGCAAATACACATGCATGGCGCGTTCGCCAGCGACGTGCTTGGCGCACTCATAGCCCAGGGCATGCATGTCGATGCCGTTCCAGAACTGTTCACCGGAGCCCATCAGCACAGGCGAGATGACCAGATGCAGCTCATCAATGAGGCCGGCGCGCAGATATTGCCGAATGGTGGCCACGCCGCCACCGAGGCGAACGTCGCGTTTTCCAGCAGCGGTCTTGGCCTGCTTCAATGCGGATTCGATGCCGTCGGTAACGAAGAAGAATTCAGTACCGCCCTTCATCTTGATGGGTGCGCGCGCATGATGTGTGAGTACATAGACAGGCGTGTGATATGGCGGCTCTTCGCCCCACCAGCCCTTCCAGCTTTCATCCGGCCACTTGCCGCGGATGGGGCCGAACATATTGCGCCCGAGAATCCAGGCGCCCATGTTCTCGAAGCCTTTCTCCGCTATGCCGTTATCAACGCCGGTCTCGCCGCCCTCGCGGCCCTGCATCTTGTTCCAGGCGCGGGTATGGAAGAACCAGTCCATCAACTCGGGGCCGCGCACGCCGAGTGGATTCTGCAGATCCTGATCCGGCCCGGCTCCGAAGCCGTCGATGGAGATCGCGAAGCTTAGAACATGGAGTTTTGACATTGTATTCCTCATCGCATTGTGTATGGGATAGTCTATCTTTGGGCTATACTGCAGAGATCAACACTTATTGTGAAGCGACGGACGCGACTTGTCTTCCCCACGCCGTTCTACATTCCTAACTCATTGATTCTAGTAATACTGAATCTCTGGTCTAGACTATAGTGTGAGAGGGAAGAATTATGAATGCCATGGGCTATGGTCTGTTCGTTGCTTTAGCAGTCTCTGGTGCCAGCCCTTCGTCGCCGGCACAGTTAGACACTCTTCAAAGCTCCTGCAGCGAGATGTATGCCAAACTGCAGACTGTCAAGGGTGCATCCTTGGCTCGCCGTGAAGGCAGTTTTTCATTCCTAAAACACCGCTTATGGAACTATCGCAAGTCAAGTGCCGAGCATTATTACGGCTGCATCATGATACTGACGGGCAACAAGCTCGAAACATCGGGTGATTGGCATCCTGATCGCTTGTTTGCAATTGCTAAAGATTCGGAACTGTATCAGCAAGGCTGGCGACTGGATCCGAACGGAACAGGACATGCAAGCTATATGACATCAACGCGACCTGACAGCGTTGATAATAGGTTTTGGTTAAAAATCGACAGGGGAGCCGTGTCCTGCCTGATTAATGGTTTCTGGGGTGATTTTCAGGGTGTTACCCCGGACGGCCTGCCATCGCCCTTGTTCGAAGTGGATGTTTCATGCGGCAAGAAAACAGGCTAGCAAAGCCTTGGGCGATACAGTCTCAGGATATCAACCGAGGCTGAAACCCGGGAGGTGGTGCGTATGAAAAGCTCATGGATAGCCATTATCGCAACTTTGTCACTGATCGGGGCGGGACTTTTCCAGCCAGCACAGGCTGATGTCCTTCAGAAAGTCTGCAGCCAAGTGTATGCCAAGCTCCAGGTTATCAAAGGCGCTGCCATCGGCCGGCGTGACGGAATCTTTACTGATCTCTCTGGAGATACCTATTACTACCGTGTTAGTGGGGGCATTCATTACTACGGCTGCATCATCAGCTTGCGCGGGAATCATCAGGAAGTCACGGGCGACACCGGTATGAACGACTTTTATACGGAATCAGATAACTCATGGGCGCGCGAGGGCTGGCGCACGGATGAAAGCGAGGATGCCGATGGGCCCGATGGCACCCATTTCAAAGAGGTGAGGAGTGACATTGTCTGTTTATTCGATGGCCATTGGGATGGTGGTGAAGATGGCAATCCCCAATACATTCCCTCACCTCTGTTTAAATACGATATTGCGTGTGGAAAGAAAGTTAACTAGCAGATCGCTTGGTCCACTACTGCATATAGCGAAGTAACAGAGATGGGTTGACCCTGCATCTTGTTCCAGGCGCGGGTATGGAAGAACCAGTCCATCAACTCGGGGCCGCGCACGCCGAGCGGATTCTGCAGATCCTGGTCCGGCCCGGCTCCGAAGCCGTCTATGGAAACCGCGAAACTTAGAACTCGAAGTTTAGTCATTTCAATCCTCTGTAGTCTTCATTAGAATTTCTAAGTAAACGACTTTGTCCATTCTTTCCCTCTGTCTTAAATTGGTGTATATAAACCGTAGCCTTTTCTCGATTATTCATCGTGCTTCGATAAATCTTGCACTACCTTTGCAACCATTGACTTTAAATTGAGTGCAACCCCAGAATGTTTTCCATGCGTCATTTGGCTTAGGTCGAATTAGGCGCATAGCCGCGCCACACTTAGGGCATACTGGCTTCAACGGGTCCTGTTCAACTCGCTCCTTATATTTTTTACGCGCCTGTGTCGTCCGGCTACCCTTCCATACGCCCCATACCGCAACTTTTCGAACCGATAACATATCCCATCTGGTTTTCCAGCGTCCATGATTGCGGGTGACTCGCAGCAACTCCGCGAGACGCGGGCCTGTTTCTTCAGTAAGTTCTTGTGGCCCCTCGACTGATTTGGAGCATGTCGGACATTCAATTTCGATCGTGTTCCTTTTGTTGTCCAGCGTGACTTTAATGTGCGTATCCCCGCATTGTGGGCAACTGAAACCGTATGTCTTTGTCAGTTCTCGTAGTTCCTCTAATGTAATAAGTTGTAAGCGCCGAAGATGGGCTCGAACAATATGGTGCCCAAAAGTAGCTCTATTGGAGCGCTCGTGCTTGCAAACAAGCGTGAAATATCGCGTCTTGATGTCGCCCCAAATCCGCTCGTGTCCTTTATCCGGCTCTAAGGCATGATGGAAATCGCATAGCGATACCAGATTTCCCGGGGTATGCTCGCCCCCCACCGAAACGGGTCTAATGTGATGAATGTGGAGTTCGAGCCTAGAGGGGCAGCCAGTAACTTGGCAACGCCCACTGTCTTTTTTTAAGACCACCTCGCGCAAATAACCCCAGAAAGGTGGATAACCAGGCCAGTGGTTGAAGACGTAAAGCGTTGCCTTGTCCTGCGAGGTGAGTTGAGCAGCCGGGTCGTGGAAATGGCGAAGTATCGGATTAGATGGTTCTGGGTATAGCTCATCCCACTTTTTGAGTTTCTTTCTGTGTGCTTTATCAAACAGCTTGCTAATAAGGAATATGCCAACCGTAAGTGCGATAAAGGCGATGTGAATGAAATAGAGCAAAAATGAAAACCAGAATGTAATATCGGCAATTTTTTTGATCCGTAGCTCGGGGCTGTTCTTGATCAGAGCTCGGCGAGCCTGGTTGCATGCTTCGCGAGCCATCAAATACTGGCGTCTTATTGCTTCATATTTCTCGGGATATTGGACTAACGAGATTCGATCAAAACATTGCTTACAAAGATAGGACCCTTCGTTCAGCAATAACCCCGGTGCATTGGAGCCCCCACATGAGAAACATGGTTTTCCGAGCTTGTTGATTTTATTTTCAGCATAAGCGTCATTCCGTTGAATTAACTTTTCAACGTCAACCCCCTTCAAAAACGATTGAGGGCTATATGCATGATGCCAATTCGATTCCATGAAATCACATAGTTAGGCTAACAATAACTGTATGAACTTGGGATCTGATTCCGATCATTTAATTGCACTCTCGTATGCGTTCTTTGCAAATTTAATATATTCTTTGTTCTGTGTTTGAAGATTCGCGCTGATCGAATCGGCATTAATTTTCGACAAATCAGTCAAGTTTTGCTGTACTTCAGGATGATCCCAATTCATATTCGTATTACCAATGATCCAGCAGAATGCTTCTACTTGACCATGTGACAAAGCAAGCATCGTACAAGCGTTTTGGCATTGCGCATAATCGGCGATTCCAAATACTTGACCTTTAACAACTAGCGATTGCATTTTTCCAAGAACAGGCTTTACCAGTGCAAGCTTCTCCAAGATCCGTTCGCTCGTACTCCTCCCACACTTGTCGATGTAAGCAATAGTTCCAGCGTTATCACGTTTCTCGGAACCGTGACTGACTTCTATGTGCGCTTCTATGCCTATTTTTGCGTTCGCAAGTAAGTTTACTGGCGCAGCCATAAGAAGTATGAATTCGTGAACTGTATCAGTAAGTTCGTCGATAAACGTGAGTTGCTTTTCAGCGTGCAGTTGCTTGCGCCATGTATTTAGGGCTGCAGTGGCCACCCATGCAAGCCAAAATGTACCGGCTGCGACTAATAACGTTCCAATGTCTAACTGTGCCATATGACTACCGATACGTTTAATATGTCCCGCCTTTCACTTGACTAACAAAAGTCTCCGCCGCTTCGGTGATGGTCTTGCTGACATGGGCATACAGGCGTGAGAACGGTGGCCATTTGTCGCCCATGCCGATGGCATCGTTGATGACCAGCACCTGGCCATCGCATTCCTTGCCCGCGCCGATGCCGATGGTGGGTATCTTGACGGTGTGGGTGATTTTTTCCGCCAGCCTCTCGGGTATGTGCTCCAGCACCAGCATATAAGCCCCCGCTTTTTCGATGCCGATGGCTTCATTCACGATGCGCCCGGCATCCGCCGCTTCGCGGCCCACTTGCTTGAAGTTCGTCGAGGTCTGGGGCGTGAGCCCCGTGTGGCCCACCACGTCGATGCCGTTCTTGACCAGATGCTTGATGACATCGTACTTCGGGCCTTCCAGCTTGACGCTGTCCGCGCCCGCTTCCAGCATGAGTTTGGCGCTGCGCAAGGCCGTTTGCGGATCGCGGTCCGCGTTGTAAGGATAATCCCCGATGACGTGGGTATTCGGTGCACCGCGGCGCACCGCGCCGATGTGATACTGCATGTGTGAGAGTGTCACGTGGCGCGTGCTGTCGAAGCCCATCTCCACCATGCCGACGGTATCGCCCACCAGGATCACCGCCACGCCGGCCTGCTCCAGGCAGCGGGCCACCGGCGTGGTATAGGCCGTGAGCATGGGGATCGGGCTTACCGATTTCATGCGCCGCAGCGCTTCGGCAGTGAGTTTCTTGGTGCTCATGATGGTCAGTATAGGGGTTTACCCATCTCGAACAATTGAGCTACAATGTAGCCCAATCATGGAGAAAAGCCCAATGAAAACCAATACCGTCGTGCGCGCCAGAATCGATGCCGAAACCAAGGAAGAAGCGGCCGTGGTGCTCGAAACCATGGGTCTCACTGTGTCGGATGCCTTCCGCCTGATGCTCACGCGCATCGCTCATGAGAAGGCCCTGCCCTTTGAACCCTTGGTACCGAATGCTAAAACCATCGCGGCGATGAAAGAGACCCGTCGCGGGAAACTACGCGCCGCCAAGAGCGTGAATGCCCTTATGGCGGACCTCGATGCGGACGATTGAGTACACCCGGCAATTCAAGAGCGATTACAAACGCGAGTCCCAAGGTCAGCACAGGAACACGCTGAAAACCGTATTACCACAAGTGCTTGCCACACTCACAAACGATCAACCGCTGACCGCCAGGTATCAGGATCACCCGTTAACAGGTGAATGGAAGGATTTTCGCGACTGCCATGTGCGCCCGGATCTGATTCTCATCTACCGGAAACACGGCAACAACGTGCTGCAGTTGGTCCGACTTGGTTCACACAGCGAGCTTGGTTTGTAAGAGTTCATGTAGGTTGGGCTGACGCAGGAAGCCCAACATCTCGTCGCTTGTGTAAAGTTGGGCTTCTTTCATCAGCCCAACCTACTCTTGCTCCTCAAAACTCTGCTATGCCAAGATCCCTACATATTTTACGAGCGAGATGGTCATTGATTTCAATGTGGCGTGGGACTGCGCTGCGACGGTTCAGTTGCGGGTTATGCCACCAGGAGTGGCGTCCGCCTTCCCTAAGCAGCATGCACCCCTGCTCGCCGAGGTGCCGTAACAGCTCGCGGCGTTTCATACCGCAATGGGCGTTTCTTCGAAATTATTACCTGCAGCGCGACGCGCATCTTCTCGATTCATTGCGATGGCTTCGGCCAGCGTGACTCGCAAGGACTCCAGTAGTTCCTCGCGGGTGGTTTCCTGGCAGTTCACGCCGGGCACTTCTTCCACCCAGCCAATCCACCATTTGCCGTCCTGTTTCACAACTGCCGTATATGTAGGAGCCATTATGTTCATCCTCTGCATTTCCATGTTCATTCCCTTGATTTGCTTTGTCCAACTGGGTCAAAAATACTCTTTTCCGCGGCGGCTATCCAGCTGTCCCATAACACATGGCGATAGTTCATGTAGGTTGGGCTGACATAGGAAGCCAAACATCTCGTCGTTTGTGAAAAGTTGGGCTTCTTTCATCAGCCCAGCCTACACTTATTAGTGCATCAACAGCGCCCACAACCAATAGATGCAAATGACCATCTGCACAGCGAACGCCGTGAAGCGCAGGTTGACGGCCATCACGCTGGTGGAAATCATGTGGATGCTGGATTGCACTACCCGTGCACCGAACAGCCAGAATGCCAGGCCGTCGGTGACCGCAGCCCGGTTGGTGAGCAGCGCAACGATTAAAAGCCCGCCGATGATGGGGAAGCTTTCATAACAGTTGGCATGCGCGCGTGACAGGCGCTGCATGAAGGGCGGCAGGTTGGAATTATCCGGCTTGAGCGCGTTGGAGGCGACGGTCCTGGAAAGGATGTAGCGGGTGCGCAACACTTCCATCAGCAGCAGCAGGAGCAGCGTCCAGCCGATGATCAAGGTGAGTGCGATTGCAGAGTTGCTGTGCATATGCGTACCCCCTGTGTCGTATTGATTATGGACCCTATGGATAGTAACGCATTAGCTGCAGTTCATGTAGGTTTGGCTTCCCGCGTCAGCCAACCTACGCCTTCTCAAAGCCGGCTGCCAGACATACGGCTATTGGCAGGCCACCACATTGTCCTGGGCCGCGACGATCTGCCATTTTCCTTTGCGCTTTATCCAGGTGTCGGTCCAGGCCAGGCAGCGCTTCCATTCCTTGCCATTCTTGTCCTTGGCGATGCTGCTCTCGTTTCCATAGACCATGGCCAGCGAATCCCCGAACAAGCGGATGTGAATATCCTGAAGCTGGCAATCACGATTATGTTGTTGATCCGTGGCATGGGCTTTGCCGTAACGCTCGCCCTTGGTGGAGGTGCCCTGAAAATCGTCGGCGATGGCGGCATTGAGCGTCTCCGTCGCCGGCCCACAGGAGGTATCCGACCACATCTTTTCCACGGTAGTGATGGTCTTCGCAATCGGATCATCCGGTGACAGCCAGCGGCTCACTTGGTCCTGAGCCTGTGCAGCGCCAATGCCGAAAAATAGGATGGCTACGATCATATAAATAGATTGCTTCATCTTTCGTCTCCTGTTTAATTCTTTTGTGTTGGGCTTCCTGCGTCAGCTCAGCCTACACTCTGTTAAAGCCGACTGGCAGCTATACAGTTATTTACAAGTCACCGAATTATCCTGGGCCGCGACGATCTGCCATTTTCCCTTGCGCTTCAGCCAGGTGTCGGTCCATACCAGACAATGCTTCGCTGTGGTGCCGTCCTTTTTCTTGCTGACACTGCTCTCGTTGCCGTACGCGACCGCCACCGAATCTCCGAACAGCCGTATCTGGATAGCCTGGAGCTGGCAGTCGGTGTCATCGCCTTCGCCACCCCATGAAGTCGGCTTGCCATAGCGCTTGCCTATGGGGGCCGTGCCCTGGAAATCTTCCGCGAATGCGGCTTTGAGCGCATCAGGTACCGACGAGCAGGCAGTGTGGGCCCACATGTCTTCCAATGCGGTGATGTTCTTGGCGATTGGATCCCCCGGTGATAGCCAGCGGCTCACTTGATCCTGAGCCTGCGCGGTGCCGATGCCGATCAACAGAATGGCGGCCACTAAATAAGTTGAGTTTTTCATTGTTCGTCTTCCTCTTGCCATTGGCAGCCTAGCTGAGAGCATCGTTGTTGGCCAGCACCGCGCACCACAGGCTGTGGCTGCGCGGATGCCATGGGCCTCCGGATGTCGTAGGATTCGCGTTCAACCGGAGGTTGCCATGAAACGTTCGTTCGCCTTTCAGACGTCCATCTCCCTATTGCTACTCGCCAGTGGAATCGTGGCTACCTGGGGCGCATTCCATGCCTACGACCTGCCGTTTTCCCTGAGCGTTGTAGACGCACGGAGTGCGGTGATCCATCCCAATCCGGGGACGCCTCTGCCTGCCGGCATCCAGGCGAGTGATCGGGTCGATCTCCAGGCGCTGGATCCATCGGTCCGCGCTGCCGTCGTCATCTACGGTATGCAGGGTACGCTGCCGGCGGGGAAAACCTACCCGTTCGTCATCCAGAAGGGTGACATGAGTGCAACTGTGCCGGTGACCACCATGCGCATGGCTTTCAACCCGCGTGCGCGTGTGTCCAACTGGATTTTCCTAGGGAATTTCCTGTTAGTCGCTGTTCTGGGGTTGCTAGTCCTGTGGCGCGGCCGGGACCGGGCCGCCGGTTACATGGCAATCTGGTTAATGCTCATACTGGTCGGTTTTGCGTTCAATTATGGTTTCGCCACCGACGCCAACTTCGGCCTGTGGATGCAATCGCTCGCCATCGCTGCGTATAGCCTTAGCCGCGTGTGCTTTTATCTCATGATCGAAACTATCGTGGGTACGGCGCTCACATCGCGCGCCAGACAGATTGCACGCGTGTGTTTTGCCCTGGTCCTGGCGGTCGGCATAAGTGCGTTACTCGGCGGACACCTGCTGTATGCGCTGAGCGGCTCGGGCGAGTTGATGAATCCGGCCTATGGCATCCTGTTCACGGCTGCCTATTTTGTGCCGGCGCTCATGCTGCTTTACGGATACAGCCACGCCGCGCAGGCTCAGAAGCCGCACTTGCGCTGGCTATTGTTCAGCCTTGCGTTTCTCTTGGTGTCAATATTCTTGAGCAACACTTCGGTGATGGATCTGGTCACCACCCAGGCCGTGCAGAGCGCCTTCATCGCCGTGGGTTTCTGCGGTTTTGCCTATACGGTGTTGCGCCACCGGGTGGTGGACGTGAGCGTGGTCCTAGACCGTACCCTGGTGTATGGCGCCACCACCGCGCTGGTGGTGGGCATCATCGCCGCCTTGAACAGCGTGGCGCTGCGTGCCACGCTTGGCCAGAACACGGGACTGCTGTTGCAAATCGTGATTCCGCTGGCCCTGGGTATTGTGCTCGGCAAGCTGCGCACCTACATGGACCGCGTGGTCGAGCGGGTGTTTTTCCGCAGGAAATATCTTTCCGAGAAAGCCTTAAGAACTTTCGCCCGCCAGGCCGGGCACATGGAAAACGCTTCAAAGTTGCTGGACGCGGCGGTGCGCGAGATCCGGCGGCACATGAACGCGCCGGCAGTCGCCATCTACTCGGCGGAAAAGCAAGGTTACAAGCGACTCCGACAGGATGGCGAAGGTTCATTCCCGGAGGAACTGGACATTGATGATGCGGCACTGGTGGCGATTCGCACAGAGCGCGAGGCGGTAGATTTGCCCGATGCGGGCAGCGCCCTGGGCAACGATGGCTGCGTGTTCCCCATGGTGGTGCTGGGGAACCTGCGCGGTGCCATCGTCTGCCTGAACCGGCCGAGCGAACATTACGCCAAAGACGAGCGCGAGCTGTTGACCCAGGTGGCCGGCGACGTGGGCGCCGCGCTGCGCATCCTGCGCGCCCGCGACAACGAAACCATTGTGGAGGAGTTGGCGGAAGGCAAGGTCGCGGCCCGCACCCTGCGCGAGCGTGCCCGCGCCGTGCGTTTAGCACGGGCTAGCGCGTGAACTCACGTAGGTTGGGCTGACGCAGGAAGCCCAACATCTTGTCGCTCGCCATAATCGCCTCCGGCGTCATCTACTCGGCCGCCCCAATCCGGAGCCACCATACCCCTCTCAATGTAGTTCATGTAGGTTGGGCTGACGAGGGAAGCCCAACGTTCATCGTTCACCGAAACCAACTCCTGACTCTTCCACAAATCCACCCCAATCCGCGGCCACCATGCCCCTCTCAATATAGGCATGCAAGGTCGAATGCGGCCAATCCACCGGTTGTCCAACCAAGCCGTGTTTGACCGGATTATAGTGAATATAGTCCACGTGTCGTGCCAAATCAGCGTCGTCCCGGATTTGGTGTTCCCAGTACCGCCGCTGCCAGATGCCCCGTTCACGTTTCGCCTTGCGGCTCGGACGGATGCGTTCATCCGTTTTCAGTCGACGTGAGAATCCCGCCTTGAATAAGGACCACCGCATCGGATAATCCGCATCGCCCGCCGGCAATCGCCAGATGGTATGCAGATGTTCAGGCATGACCGCCATCGCCACCAGCGCAAAGGGATACGTTTTCTTTACCTTGTCCAGCGCCTGTCGCAGATCGTCGATATGGCGCACGAGGATATCGGTACGACGATCGGCGAGATTAACAGTAAAGAAGAAAGTGCCACCAGCGACCAGAGCTCTTCGGTAACGCATCTTGTAATCACTTCCTTGTGTGATGTTGGGCTTCCTTCGTCAGCCCAACCTACGCATGCTGGCGGAAGGCAGGGTCCCGGCCCGCACCCTGCGCGAGCGGGCCCGCGCCATGCGGCTCACGTGGGTTGGTGCGTAAGCCAGATCACGTAAGTTGTTTAAGATAGGTCGGCGCGTGTTCATGATTCTCGAAATCACCGTACCGGGTCGAGGCGGGGTAGTACTCGGCATGGAATTGCACTTGCCCGGCCGCCTCCTCACCAGCAACGTCTGCGATGAATGCCAGCATGAGATCCATGCCCGCTGAAATACCCGCGGATGTCCAGATGTGGCCGTCGCGCACGAAACGCTGTTCCACTACCTGTACGTCGCCCAAGGCCCGCAATCTTTCAAGCGAATTCCAATGGGTCGTGGCCTTCTTTCCGGACAGCAGCCCGGCGGCATGCAGGATGAACGCGCCAGTGCATACGGACAACACAGCCTTGCAATTCCGCGCCTGGGCCGCGACAAAACCGGTCAATACCTGGTTATTCACCTGCTGGCGCGCACCCACTCCTCCGGGAACCAGCAGGTAATCGAGCCGCGGGCAGTCCTTAAAGGAAACATGCGGATTTACCGACAAGCCCTTGGCGCAGATGACGGGTGATGCTGTCTCACTGACTATCAGGCAGTTTTCCGGGCCGCCGGCGACTTTGCTCCACAGTGTGAGCATTTCCCAAGGACCGGCAAAATCCAGTTCTTCGACCTGAGGAAAAACCAGAATCCCGAAATTCATACATTTCCCTCGTTCGGCCTGACTCGGCCATCAATTAATGCAGGTTGCTGGATTTAGCTACGCCTTCCGGTAGTTCATGTAGATTGGGCTGACGCAGGAAGCCCAACATCAAAGCGCACAACATATACATCAGGCTTTCCTGTATATCTCCACGCCACTCTGCTTGAACTCGGCGGCTTTTTCCTGCATGCCCTGCTTGGCATATTCCCGCACGTCCTGGGTGATTTTCATCGAACAGAAATGCGGGCCGCACATGGAACAGAAATGCGCGAGCTTGGCGGAGTCCTTCGGCAGGGTCTCATCGTGGAATTCCCGCGCCTTGTCCGGATCCAGCCCCAGATTGAACTGATCCTCCCAGCGGAATTCGAAGCGGGCTTTTGAAAGCGCGTTGTCGCGCAATTGCGCGCCGGGATGGCCCTTGGCCAGATCCGCCGCATGCGCCGCGATCTTGTAGGCGATGATGCCGTCGCGCACGTCCTGTTTATCCGGCAGGCCCAGATGCTCCTTGGGCGTCACGTAGCAGAGCATGGCGGTGCCGTACCAGCCGATCTGGGCGGCGCCGATGGCGCTGGTGATGTGGTCGTAACCCGGGGCGATGTCGGTGGTCAGCGGCCCCAGCGTATAGAACGGCGCTTCGTAACATTCCGCCAGTTCCTTATCCATGTTCTCCTTGATGAGCTGCATGGGCACATGCCCCGGGCCTTCGATCATCACCTGGCAGTCGTGCCGCCACGCGACCTTGGTCAGCTCGCCCAGGGTCTTCAGTTCCGCGAACTGTGCCTCATCATTGGCGTCGGCGATGCAGCCGGGCCGCAGGCCGTCGCCCAGGGAGAACGACACGTCATACGCTTTCATGATCTCGCAGATGTCCTCGAAGTGGGTGTAGAGGAAACTCTCCTGATGATGGGACAGGCACCACTTGGCCATAATGGATCCGCCGCGGGACACGATGCCGGTGACGCGCTCGGCGGTGAGCGGCACGAACGGCAGGCGCACGCCGGCGTGGATGGTGAAGTAATCCACGCCCTGCTCCGCCTGCTCGATGAGGGTGTCGCGGAACATCTCCCAGGTGAGGTCCTCGGCCTTGCCGTCCACTTTCTCCAGCGCCTGATAGATGGGCACGGTGCCGATGGGCATGGGCGCGTTGCGGATGATCCACTCGCGGGTCTCATGGATGTTCTTGCCGGTGGACAGGTCCATGAGGGTGTCGCCGCCCCAGCGCGCCGACCACACCATCTTCTCCACTTCCTCGGCGATGCCGGAGGTGACCGCGGAATTGCCGATGTTGGTGTTGATCTTCACCCGGAAGTTGCGGCCGATGATCATGGGCTCCAGTTCCGGATGATTGATGTTGGCGGGGATGATGGCGCGGCCGCGGGCCACTTCGTCGCGCACGAATTCAGGCGTGATGGTATCGGGGATCGCTGCGCCGAAGTTTTCGCTGCGGTGCTGCTTCAACAACTGGCCGTAGCGCGCATCGCGGCGCAGTTCTTCCAGCCGCAGGTTCTCGCGGATGGCAATGTATTCCATCTCCGGCGTGACGATGCCCTTGCGCGCGTAATGCATCTGGGTGACGTTGGCGCCGGCTTTGGCGCGGCGCGGCTTGGGCGGCTCCGGGAAACGGATATCCGCCAGCTTCGAATCTCGATTGCGGCGGCGCGTGTACTCGGAGGTGAAATCGCTCAGCGGCTGGGTATCGGCGCGCTCTTCGATCCAGCGGGCCCGCAGCGGCGGCAGGCCGCGCACCAGATCAATGTGGGCCGCCGGGTCCGTATAGGGCCCGGAAGTGTCATAGAGTGGTATGGGCGGATTGGCCTCGGCACCGTGCAGCGCCGGGGTCTCGGACTGGCGCACTTCGCGCATGCCGACCCGCAGATCGGGCCGCGAACCGGGCACCCACAGCTTGCGGGAATTGGGATAGGGCCGCGTGGCCTCTTCGGAAAGTTGCGCGGTGCGGCGGATGAATTCTTCGGGGATGGCGCTCATGTTTCGTCCTCAGGGACCGAGCGCAGGCAAGAATGGGGCGACAGTGGCACCGTCGGAGCATTCCCTACGCCGGTGTTGACCAGGTTCAGGTTCCAAGGGTTCAAACCAATGACGTCTGCCATTTGGTCTTGTCTCAGCCCCACGCGGGGCACCCCCAGCTCGACGGACCGTACTATAGCATGCAGCGGCTGGTGGTCTGCACATGCTGCCGATTGGTTTACAAGAAACGAAACTGAAAAGCGGTTGTGGGAGCGGTCGTCCCGGCCGCGATTCCAGCCGCATCGCGGCGGAGACCGCCGCTCCCACAATTCATACAAAATGCGGATGGAAGTCGCATACGATCACCCTCACCCCGCCCTCGGTAACTGCTCCGTGCGTTGCCCTACCTTCTGCGTCCCTGCAGTCACCCCCACCCAGGGAAAGGGAGTCAAAACAATTGCGTTTTCCGCATTACTTGAGACACCGGCAGGTACAAGCATGCTGGCAAAGTAACTGCTGTCAGCTAGAAATACATCGCAGTCTGTCCGGGATTTTCTTTGCGTCCCTGAGTCCAGGGTCCAATTTGTGCGCTATTTCAATTGGCTCCAGAGCTGATCGGCAAAAATCACCCCACTGTAAGACACCGGCAGACCGGAAACATGCAGGGCCTCGGCAGTCCAGGTGTTGCAGGTGTAAAAAGCATCGTAGGAAAGTCCCGAGGCGAAGAATTCACTGTGAGAAAAAGGCCCGGGACCCAGCGGCTGCGGTTGTCCGCGCGCGTCCATCCGGAAGGAATGCACCAGGTAGTCATCCAGCTTAGCCATCCCGCCGCCGGAAACTGCCAGGATTCGCAGCCGGGTACCTTCGGGCAGGCACGCAATCGGCGGGCTTTGACAAGCCTGCACCAGAACCGTGCTTTGTGAGGGAAACAATGCGGCAATCCCCATGAACACCGAGGGATTGTCCGCCATGTAATAGCGGCGGTCACCCCAGCCGAATACGAAAAACTTTGCCTCCGGCGTACGTTGCAGCAGGGCGGTGAGCGGCTGCCCCAATTCGGCGCGCGAAAGGATCAACCCGGTATGCCAGCCGGAGCCCAGAACCCACAACTGTTCGCTGGCTTTTCCACTTGCTGCTTTTGTGACTGATGGGCCCACCAATGGTCTGTCAGACGAATTAGCGGTAGCACATCCCGCGAGCAGTAGCAGCCCACAGGCCATGCCAAGAATCGACCCTGAGGTAATGAACACACACGCCTCTCAGGCTGGAATTGACGGTGAAATGTTAATACTTGCTTTAATTACGCGTCAGGTTTCCCGCAGGGCCGTGGCCACCGGCAGGCGTGCGGCGCGGATCGCCGGGAACAGACCGCCGATGAAGCCCATGATGATCGCCAGGATCAGCGCGGTCACGATCAACGCCGGCGTCACCGAGAAACTGAACGCCATCATGGCGCCGTTGGTGTTGGTGCTGGCCTGATAATTGTTGAAGATGAGGTAGGCGATCAAGGCGGCGGACGCCCCGCCCACCAGCCCCAGCACCACACCTTCCAGCACCACCGCGAACAGGATGGGAAGCCGGGCAAAGCCCAGCGCCCGCAGAGTCGCTATGTCGCCCATGCGGCTAGCGATGTTGGAATACATGATATTGATGGCGCCGAAGATGGCACCGATGGCCATGAGCAGCGTGACGGTCCCGCCGATGAGATAGATGGGAGCCTTGATGGCATCGGCGTTTTGAGCCCAGCTGGTACTTTCCCGCACCACCGTGACGCTCAGCTGCGGATTTTGCTCCAGTGCCTTCTTGAAGGCCGGAAAGGCGGCCGGGGACATCAGGCGAGCGTAAGCGATGCTGTACTGGTTGGTGGCGTTGTAGGCAGCCTGCAGCTGGTTCACATCCGTCCAGATTTCCGATTCCCGGATCCCGCCGCCCTTGGCGAAGATGCCCACCACTTTCCAGTCGTGATGATTCCATTTGAAAACATCGCCGATGGACAACCCCGGAAACAGCCGCTCCGCCTGGCGCCCCACGATGATTTCATCCAGGCCGGGTTTGAACATGCGGCCTTGGATGATGTGGAAATCCGGCCAAACTTCCGTCACGTTGGCGCCCACGCCGCGCATGTTCACGCTGCCCAGCATGCCGCTGCTGCGGGTGGGAATCTGCGCCGTGGCGCCCAGTGCGCCCATTACCAGCGGGCCGTTGGACCCCTGGGCCACGCCCGGCGCCTGAGCGATCACCTTAAGCGCGTTGCCGTCAATCTGGCTGTTATTGCTGCTGATATAGGCCACGTCCGGCGAACCACTGTTGGTCATCACGGCGCTGAATCCCTTCTGGATGGATAGCACCGCCACGAACACCAGCACCACACCAAAGAATCCAGCCACTGCCACCGCCGACGGCCGCAGCCGGCCTGTCATGCTGCGCAGATTCCAGGCGCTGATGGTAAATGTCTGCCGTAATCCTGTTGCCATGGCTACCCCCTCCTCAAAGCATCGGCCACCTGCAGGCGGGTGATTTGCTGCATGGGCACAAGCCCCGCCAGAAATCCAAAAATGATGCTCATCACTATGCCCAGCCCAGCTGCATTCCAGGTCATGCCGAAAGTCTGCAGGATATTCCCCACATGAGGCGCCAGCAGATGTGTCACTTCATAGCCCAGGATCAGACCCAGGACGCCGCCCGTGACGATAAGCATCAATGATTCTCGCATCACCAGCCAAGCCAGCCACGGTCGTTTGAAACCCAAGGCCCGGAACATGGCGAACTCCGAAGTGCGCTCGTGCACCGATTGGGCCATGGTGTTGCCGATGATAAGCAGCATGCTGAAGAACACCGCGATGCCCACGTAGATCACCATGGCGCTGATGTTTCCGAACTGTCTGATGAAGCTGATGGATTCAGCCACCTGGGTCTGGGTGAGTGTCTGGGGCGTGGAATTTTCAAACAGCTTGTCGATGGCATTCGAAATCTCCGTGGAATTCCTCGGATCATCCACGCGCTCGGTGTATTGGCCCACGATATTCTGATTCTGGACGTTGGCGATGCCCTGGTTGAAATACTGGTAGTGGGCCACGAAAAAACTCTGGAAAGCTGTAGGCAAATCTGTGTGATAAATCCCATCCAGATGGAAATACCAGGTCTTGCTGCCATCCTTCTGCGCCGGTCCGCCCTGCACCGGTATGGTGTCGCCGATCTTCCAGCCCATGCGTTTCACCAGTAGCGGGCCGGCGACGGCACCCTGCCGATCTGCTAGCCAGGCCTGCATCTGCGCCGGCGGCGTGCTGAATTCCTGGTACACCTTGAAAAGTTGTTCGGGATTGGTGAGTGTGACCTGGAATTTGTTCTTTTCGTCCTTGAAATATCCCCGGAAGCTGTTGAAGTAGACCACAGCCGTCACACCCGGCACTGCTGCAATCTTGTCGTAGTAGCTCAGGGGTATCGGATTACCCTGGGAAACCTTGTTGTAGGTATCCAAGCGTTCGGCGATGGAAATCTTCAGCTGCCCGAGCATGCCCTGACGCACCGCCGCCAGAACGCAGAACAGCATGAAGGCCACCACCACCGACAAGAAGGTAAAGGTGGTGCGCGCTTTGCGGCGTTTCAGGGCACCCCAGATCAATGTGAAAGTATTCATGTCAGACTCTCTCGGTGCTTTTATTCCGTTTCTCGTGGCTGGCGACGCTTGAAGAAGTTTTGCGCAGCCTGAATATCATGTCTCTCTCAAAGCCTTCGCCACCGACAAGCGCGCGGCGCGGATGGCAGGGAACAGCCCGCCTATGAACCCCATGAAAAGGGCAAATGCGATCCCGGCCATAAGCAATCCGGCGGTGACGGCGAACTGGAAATCCACCTGTGTGGTCCCGCCTACCATGGTGCCGGCCTGATAGCCGTTGAACACGAAATAAGCGATGGCACCGCCCACGACGCCGCCAATCAGCCCGAACACTAGACCTTCAAGCAACACCGCCGAGAGTACCGACATGCGCCGGAAACCCACTGCCCGCAGTGTGGCCATCTCCCTGTTGCGCGCTGCCAGGTGGGTATACATGAGGTTGATGGCGCCGATGACGGCGCCCAGCGCCATGAGGATGGCGATCGCAATACCGGCCGAGTTGATGATATGGCCGACACCGGACCCAAATTTCGAGTAGTAGCTCTTCTCTGCCTCCACCTGCACATTCAACCGAGGATCTTTATTAACCGCCGCGACGAAAGTTTTATAGGCCGAAGGCGAAGTCAATTTTATGTAGGCCGACGAATAACTGTTCCCCATGTGAAAAGCGGTCTGCAGCCCCTCTGCATCGGTCCAGATCTCCGACTCATGGATGCTGCCGTCGGCTGCGAAGATGCCCACCACCGTCCAGGTGTCGCTGCCGGAGTGGAGCTTCGAACCCAGACTCAGATCCCGGTATTCCCGTTCCGCCTGCCGGCCCACGATGACTTCATGCACGCCTGATCTGAACATACGCCCCGCAATCACATGCACCTTGGGATGCGCCTGGAAAGCGTCTGTAGTCACCCCACGCAGGATCACATTGCTTACCACACCGCTGCCGCGCTTGGGTACTTCGACGGTGGTGATCAGTTCCGGGGAAACCACCGGTCCTTGAGCGCCCTGCGCCACACCGGGTTCGGAACCCAGTGCCTGTATATCCGCTTCGCTGAGATGACTCACGCCTTCGGCGAAAGCTCCGCTCGACATCACGATCGTCACATCCTGCGATCCGGAATTGGTGTACATGTTGCTCAATCCATGACCGATGGACAGGACGCTGACCATCACCAACACCACGGCGATAAAACCGATGATCACAATCGCCGGCAGCATGGGACGGACGATCGCATTGCGAAATCCCAGCAGAAGAATCGAGCGCGTCTCGCGCAACCAACCGCTTGCGTTCATGCTCAGGCGCTCCCCAACGCGTCGCGTACCGACATGCGCCCCAATTGCAGGATGGGTAACAGGCTCGCCAATACGCCAAACAGTGCCATCAAGGCAATGCTTCCCGCGATCGAGAGCGCAGTGATCTCGAAGCTGGGGAGCGCTTGAGTCACCGTCTGCCGGAGTGCTTCGACCAACAGCCACGCGAAGATCATGCCCGTGATACCACCGACCAGGCAGGTTAGAAGAGACTCGCCTAACACTACGCCCGTCACCGTCCGGCTCCCGAAACCCAGGGCTTTTACCAGGCCAAATTCGGACAAGCGCTCGCGGGCGGAATGCAGCAGGATGGCGCCGATGATCAGCAGCATGCTGAAGAACACAGCGATGGCCACATCCGTGATGATGGCACCGATGTTCCCAACTTGGGCATATATGCTACGAGCCACCGCCTGTTCCGGACCCGTGCGGGTCTGCGGCGAGGCATTGGTGAACAACGTGTCGATGGCCTGGCTCACCGTGCCGGCTTGATCCGGATTATCCAGCAGTTCGTCGAACTGATTCACGGTGCCCTCGCCGACCGCGCGTGTCTCATCGAAGTATTTGTAATGGATGAGCATCTCCTGTGCGCCGGAATTGTTCTCGGACCGGTCGGTGATCACGCCGTCGATGGTCACTGTCCAGGTGGTGCTGCCGTCCTTCTGTTTCAGCTTGGTCAATATTGGTACCTCTTCACCAACCTTCCAGCCGTAGCGCTGCATGAGCTTGGGCGTCACCAAAGCGCCGGTACGGTCCTGCAGCCAGCTTTGTCGTTGTGCTGTCGGTACATAAAGCTCCGGAAACACCTGGAACAGGCTCTGCGCAGGTGCGGACTCAACCACGAAGGCATTGCTGGTTTTTTGAAAGGCGCCAATCATGGCCCCGTAATAGGTCATGGCTTTTACGCCCGGCACCTGGGCGATGCGTTCTGCATAGGCCACCGGCATGGGTGCAGCCAGAACCACTTTGTTGATCGTCAGCAGGCGTCGGGCACCCGCCTCGGAATTTTCGCTGAAGGTCAACCCATGCCGTACCGCCATCAAGACACCAAACAGCAGAAAGGCGATCATCACCGACAGCAGGGTCAGGAGCTTACGTCCCTTGTTGCGTCTGAAGTTCATCCAGATGAGCGTGAACACGTGCTTAGGCCTCGGGTTCCTCGCCCAGCACGCCCTTGTTCATAAACAGCGTGCGTTCCGCTTTGGCGGCGGCATGCGGATCGTGGGTCACCATGATGATGGTCTTGCCGTGCTCCTTATTAAGGAGCTGCAGCAGTTCCAGGATCTCGTCGCCGGCCTTGCGGTCCAGGTCGCCGGTGGGCTCGTCGCACAGCAGGATGGTGGGATCGGTGACGATGGCGCGGGCGATGCCGACGCGCTGCTCCTGTCCGCCGGAGAGTTCCGCCGGTTTGTGCTTGGCTCGATCCTCCAGGCCCACCAGCGTGAGTGCCGCCATGGCGCGCTTTTTGCGCTCGGCTGCGCTGAGCTTGGTGAGCATTAACGGCAAGGCAACATTCTGTTCGGCGCTGAGCACCGGCAGCAGGTGATACAGCTGGAACACGAAGCCCACGTGGCGCGCGCGCCATGCCGACAGGGCGCTGTCGCTCAGCGTATGGATCGGCTGGCCGTCAATGATGACTTCACCGGCGGTGGGCCGGTCCAGGCCACCAAGGATGTTCATGAGGGTGGTCTTGCCGGACCCGGACGGCCCCATGAGCGCCAGGAAGTCGCCGCGCGGCACCGCGAGATCCAGGCGCTTCAGCACTTCCACGGTCTCGGAACCGCGCTTGTAGAGTTTGGTGACGCCGCGCAGATTCACCAGCGGCTGGTTTCGGGTGTTTTCAACGGCAACTGCGGACATGCTGTTCTCCTTCAAGCTCTGTCAAGCATTTCGACCAAGACGGCGGGATAGGCATCCCGCCCTACAACTAATTGTAGGAGCGGTCGTCCCGGCCGCGATGCCTTTCGCGGCGGAGACCGCCGCTCCTACATCATTGATTTTGTTCCTGCACGGCCTCACCGCGTGCAATGGCGCTGCCGCCGCTGCATGGATTGTAGGAGCGACGGTCCCCGTCGCGAAAAAATTTGAATCGCGGCCCGGAGGGCCGCTCCTACTGGCATTGATCCCATTCATGGCTTTTGCTCCTGCACGGCTTCGCCATCATGCAATGGCGTTTTTGACGAAACCACCAATTGTTCCCCGCCACGGAGGCCCGAGAGCACTGTCACCTGATTACCGGGTGCCGGTAGGGTTTTGACGCTCTGCTGTTTCACATGCCCCTGCTCCACCAGATAGACGAACTGCGTGGCGTCGCTGCCATGCACGGCCTTCTGCGGAATGGCAATGGTCGCGACCGATGCGTGCGGGTGTGTGTTGGCTTGCGCGTAAAACCAAACCTGCACACCCATCTGTGGGAGTATGCGCGCATCGAGTTTGTCGAAAGCGATGCGTACCTTGACGGTGGCTTTTTCTTTGTTGGCCGTGGGCACCACGCTGATCACGTGGGCCGGAATATGCCAGCTGGGATAAGCGTCCAGCACCGCATCCACCGGCATGCCGTCATGCACCCGCTGGATATAGGCCTCGTTCACGTCCACGTCGATTTCCAGGGAACGCATATCCACCAGCATGCAGATGCCGGTCTTGGTGAAACCGCCGACGGCGGCCGGCGAGATCATCTCGCCCGGATGGGCATACTTTTCCGTGACCACGCCGGAGAACGGCGCCCGGATCACGGTGTAATCAAGATAGATATTGCTGCTGCGCAAATTGTCCCGGTCCACCTTGACCTGGCCCTGGGCATGATCCAGGTTGGCTTCGTCAATGCTGACGGCAGCCTGGGCACCATCCAGATCCGATTGGCTCAACAATCCCTGTTTTGCCAGCGTCAGCGTGCGCGTCAAATTCTGCTGATCCTTGCGCAGTTGCGCCTGATTCTGGGCCACCAGGGCTTGGTCCGCCTGCAACTGGCTGGCGGCGGTGGCGACGGTGGCATGCGCGGCGCTGTCATCCAGACGCGCCAGCACCTGACCCTTTTTCACGTGCACGCCCTCTTCAACATACACAGCGTTGATCATGCCGGTGACCTGGGACGACACCGTGGCCTGCTGCTGCGCCACCACATAGCCGGAGGCATTGAGGATGCTGCCGCCGGAAGAATCGCCGCCCTGCACCGCTACGCTCATGGTCCGCACCGTCACCGCCCGCGGATGGAACCACCACCAGCCTGCTGCAACCAGCATGACCGCCACCGCCAGAAGTGCGCCGCCGATCCACCCGTGGCGACGGGTCGCTGGACTGGCCGGTGCGTCCCGGTCAATTTTCAGGGCGTTGAGCGCGTCTTTCTTATCCAACGGATGGGTCCCCGGTTTGTTGTAGTTTTAAATTTAGGCGAGCGCGATCCAACTCACAATGGTTGTGTGACGAACCGTGGCGGGGATGGGACGGAATGCAGGTTCGAGGAGCGGGTTCCGGTGGATCGGGAACCAGTCACGCGGCAACTAGACGGCACCGAGGGCGGCTTTGGCCTTGTCCCGATAGGAACGGCTCATGGTCAGCTTGGTGCCGTCGCGCAGAATCACCGCCCGGTCACCGTTGAACAACGGCTGGATTTCCCGGATGGCCTCGATGCGCACCAGGGTGGAACGATGGATGCGCACGAATTGTCCGGGATCCAGCTGGAATTCGAGCTGGTTCATGGTCTCACGCACCACATGGGTGTCCTTGCCCGCATGCAGGCATACGTAATTGCCGGCGGTCTCGAGCCAGTCCACTGCCTCGGTGGCCACGAATACGGTGCGGCCCACGGATTTGACGGCGATACGATTGAGGTAAGGGCCTGGGTGTTCCGATAACGCTGCTGATGCGTGCGCGGTTGGAGTGGCGGCGGCCTTGGCACTGAGGTGCGCCCGCACCCGGTCCAGGACTTTTGCCACCCGCTCACGGTCGAAAGGCTTGAGCAGGAAGTCCACCGCATGCGCGGCGAACGCAGGCACCGCAAATTCATCGAAGGCGGTGATGAACACCACCGCCGGGCGCCGTTCCGCCGGTATTTTTTCCAGCAGCTGCAAGCCGTTCATGCCGGGCATTTGCACGTCCAGCAGCACCAGGTCCGGAGTCAGCGCTTGGATGGCTTTCAGCGCCGCTTCACCCTCGCCGCATTCGCCCACGATCTCCACGTCCGGCTCGCCCGCCAGGTAACGGCGGGTGCGCTGCCGGGACAGCGGCATGTCGTCAACGATCAGGGTGCGGATTTTCATCGTAGGCAAAGGCCTCGTGGAACGGAATATGCAGGCAGGCGATCAAGCCCTCGCCGGGGCGGCTGTGCAATTCGAGACCGGCGAGTTCGCCATATAGATAGTGTAAGCGGGCGCGGGTGTTGTTGATCCCGATACCTTCCCCGTTCCTGCGGGGGTCCGCGATCACCAGGCCCCAGCCATTGTCTTCCACTTCGATCACCAGCAGCTCGCCGCGGCGCTTACTGCGCTCCGTGATATAGCCGGTAGCGCTGCGCCCGATGCCGTGGGTGACGGCGTTTTCGACCAGCGGCTGCAGGATCATGCCGGGCACGCGTGCGTTGAGCGTGTCATCGCTGATCTCCAGTTCCACTTGCAGGCGATCCTGTAGCAGGGTCTGCTGGATGGCAAGGTAGCGTTTCAGGAAATCCAATTCATCCCGCAAAGCGATTTCCTGCTGGTGACTGTCGTCCAGGGATTTGCGCAGCAGGCCGCTCAGTTGGGTGATGGTACGGTCGGCGGCTTCCGGGTTCTGGTAACCCAACTCCGCGATGGCATTCAGGGTGTTGAACAGGAAATGCGGATTGAGCTGGGTGCGCAGGCGGCGCAGTTCGGCGCGCACCAGTTCGCGTTTGGCGCGGCTGTAGTCGCGCCATAACAATCCCGTCTGGCAGATTCCCCACACCCCCAGATACATGGCGAATCCGCGCGGCACAGCGGCCAGCAGCATTTGCCCCACGCTGCCGAGACTTACATCTCCCGCAACTCCCAATACCGGCCATTGCCCCCAACGCGCCAGCAATAAAATAACAAGCACCAGCGACACGCCGAAAACGAGTTGCTTGAGCAACCAGATTTTCCCGGGCCACGGACGGCCAGGTTGACGCCGGCTGAACAGCAGCACCAAAAATCCCACCACTGCCCAGGCCAGGCTCGACAGCAGTGCCCGGCCCAACGCCGATTCCACGCTCACGCCTTGACCTCCCAGCATGGCATCCAGATAAACCCCGGGCGCGGTCAACAGCGACAACAACATCCAGCCGGCAAACGTCACACCCAGCAGCCGACGATAGCCAAGGTGGTTTTTCCCGCTCGCTACGTCCATTGCATCCTCAGCACGCCATCCACCCTGATCAAGACCTGACATTTGTCACCCACCACGATACCGCCAAACCGTTATCCCAGTCCTGCACGAAAGCCACGGTTCGCCCCACGCCGGCCACGTTTCGTCACAATTCCATTGAGTGTTGCCCGCCGGCTATCTATCTTTAGGGCCTGGATTTCACCTGACCGCAGCGCTGCTCCAGTATGCCCTTTCACCTTGCCAACCACCGCCAAAGTGCTTACCCTTTGCAGCCCCGCACAGGCCTTTTTCACGTAAAAATCACATGGATGCCCGCTTCGCCCATAATCAGATGGTCAGCCAGCAGGTACGCGCCTGGGAGGTGCTGGATGCGCGCGTTCTCGCGATTTTCGGGGCCCTGCCGCGGGATCAATTCGTGCCGGAGCGCTATCGCAAACTGGCCTTCGCCGACACCCAGATCCCCCTGCCCCACGCCCAGATGATGATGACGCCCAAAGTGGAGGGCCGGCTGTTACAGGCGCTGGATCCGCAACCTCATGAGAGTGTGCTGGAAATCGGCAGCGGCAGCGGCTTTGTCACTGCCTGCCTCGCAAAAATGGCGGGCGAAGTGCTGTCCGTGGATATTTTCCCGGATTTCAGCGCCGCTGCCGACGCGCTCCTCAAGAATCTGGGCATCCGCAACGCGCGTCTCGAAACCCGCGACGGCACGCAACTCGACGGGTTGAGCCAGCGCTTTGATGCGATCGCCGTGACCGGCTCGCTGCCCGCCTATCAGGAAAGCTACGCTCAGCATCTCAACCTCGGCGGCCGCTTGTTCGTCATCGTCGGAGAATCGCCGGTGATGGAAGCGCTGCTGATCACGCGCGTGGCGGAAGACGCCTGGACGCGGGAAAGCTTGTTCGAAACCGATCTGCCGGCGCTGGTGAATGCGGCCAGACCGCGGTATTTCCGTTTCTGAGCGGCAGCGCATGCCGATCCGCTCCCTCACCCCGCGGGAAGTGACCAAGCTGCGGACAAAATCCGCGCAGCCGGTGACCATCCTGGACGTGCGTGAGCCTTGGGAATACGAGCGTGTGCATCTGCCGGATTGCCTGCATATCCCCATGGACGGCCTCCGGGATCGCCTGGATGAACTGGACCGGGAGCAAACCTACGTGATCCTGTGTCATCACGGCAACCGCAGCCTGCAGGTGGCGGCCTTCCTCCAATCCCGCGGCTTCCGGAACGTCATCAACCTGGCGGGCGGTATCGAGGACTGGGCGGTGAATCTCGATCCGGGTTTGCCCCGCTATTAATTAAGGTAGAACGTCATTTCAAGCCACCTGTATAAAGCCGATAAAATTGCGCCTTCTGTGGCTTGCATCGCCTCTTTAAATATTTTAGTGTTATATTTAACTAATACACCTATCGGAAATAGGAACAAGGACCCACGGTGAATACCCTACGCACTCTGCTACTCGCCCTCGCGGCGGCCGGCTTCATGGCCGCCGCCCCGGTTTACAGCGCCGATCTCTGGGATGTCTATCAGCTGGCGCTCAAGAACGACCCCACCTTTGCCACCGCCCAGGCCAATTACGCAGCGGCGTTGGAAGACAAGCCCATCGCCCGCGCGGGCTATCTGCCGAACCTGAACCTGAGTGCCAACCGCACCCTCAATCGTTCGAGCGGCAGCCAGCCCTTCGGCTTCAACTCATCGGGACCGATCCAAGGCAACTTCAATTCGCGCGATTACACCAACAATTACTCGCTGACCCTCACCCAGCCGTTGTTTAACTGGGGCGCGTGGGAAACCATCAAGCAAGCGGATGCCTCGGTGGCCCAGGCAGAAGCCCAGTATATAGCCGCGCAGCAGGATTTGATCGTGCGTACCGCCACGGCTTACTTCAACGTGATCACCGCCCGCGATACCCTGGCCGCAGACCATGCGGCCACCGCCGCCAACGAAAAACAGCTGGATCAAAGCAAGGCCAAGTACCAGGTGGGCATGAGCGCCGTCACCGACGTGCAAAACGCCCAGGCCGCCTACGATCAATCAGTGGCCACCGAGATCGCGGCTCAGCAGCAGGTCATCAACGCGGAAGAGAGCCTGCGGGCAATTACCGGCGAGCCGGTGGGCATACTCCAGGAACCGGTGACCGGCATGCCGCTGCGTACGCCCGATCCCGACAATACCCAGAAATGGGTGGCCACCGCACTCAAACAAAACCCCAATCTCATGGCGGCCCAGGCTGCAGCGGATGTGGCGGCCAGCACCGTATCCATCAAGCGCAGCGGACATTATCCAACGCTGGATTTGCAATTAGCGCACAATAAAAACGACAGCAGCAGCGATTTCTCGGCTTTCAACCAGGAATTTGGCGAAACCACCAAAACCAATGGCAACATGCTCATGCTACAGCTGAACGTGCCGATCTTTTCCGGTGGCGGGGTGAGCGCACAAGTGACCCAGGCACAACGTCAATACGACGCGGCCCAGGATCAGGTGGAACTGGTGACGCGGCAAACGGTACAGCAGACACGCACGTCTTATCTCGGCGTGCTCACCGGCATCTCCCAGGTACGGGCCTTACAGCAATCGGTGAAGTCCAACCAGACCTCGCTGCAGGCCATGGAAACCGGCATGCAGGTGGGCACCCGCACCATCGTGGACGTGCTGCTGGCGCGCCAGAATCTGGTGACCGCGCAAACGAATTATGCCCAGAGCCGCGATAACTATCTGACCAGCGTGCTACAGCTCAAGCAGGCGGCCGGTATCCTGGCTCCCCAAGACATCAGGCAGATCAACGCGCTGCTGCAAGTACCGACGCCCATGCCATCCATGGATACGCAAGCGCCGCCCACCGCGGCGGATATGCCGTCGGCAACGCCGCCGCCGGAGAGCAACAACAATTGACTATTTGCGGTATGGCGGTCATGCAAATCCATTGAATCGCCCGGCCACCAGCCGCGCAATTCATGGATGGGCCAGCGCCGTGCCGATGAGTTTAAGGGCCTGATCGAGCGCCCCGCGGTTGGCGGTCACCGTCTGCTGCGCCGCCTGACCGATGTGTTGACGTGTACCGGGATTGCCCACCAGCCACAGGAATGCCTCGCCCAGGGTTTTGGCGTCCTCCACCACCACCAGACCACCCGCATCCTTGAGCATTTCGGCGATATCGCGCACATTGAGCAGGTGCGGGCCCGCCAGCACCGGCAATCCCAGAGCCGCCGGCTCCAGCAGATTGTGTCCGCCCGCCGGCACCAGGCTGCCGCCGACGAAGGCCACATGGGCGGCGGCGTAAAAGCGCGTGAGTTCTCCCAAGGTATCCAGCAACAGTACCTCACCGGGTTTGAGCGGCACCTCACCGGCGCTGCGTCGCCGGCACACGCATCCCTGAACGTTGATCAGTGCGGCAACGCCGTTGGCACGCTCCGGATGGCGCGGCGCCAGCACCAATACGCAGTTCGGGTGTTTTCCGAGCACGCTGCGAAACGCGGCTAACACCTGTGCCTCCTCGCTTTCGTGGGTGCTGCCGGCAACGATCACCGTGGCCTTATCGAACAGCGCGCTGCCCAAGGCCCGGCCTTCCTGTCGCAGCGATTCGGGGAACTGTACGTCGAATTTGAGATTGCCGATGACCGAGAGGTGCTCCGCTGGAGCGCCCAGTTGCCGAAAACCGTCGGCATCCATTGCGGTTTGCGCGGCGATGGCCGTCACCTGGGCAAGCGCCGCGCGTACCAGGCGCGGGAACCGGCGGTAACGCTCGAGGCCGCGCTCCGACAAGCGTGCGCTCACCATCAACAGCGGGATGCGGCGGTGTGCGCAGACCGCGAACAGATTCGGCCAGATCTCCGTTTCCATGATGATGCCGAGGACGGGGCTGACGCATTTCAGCCAGCGGTTCGCGCAGAAAGACAAATCATAGGGAAGTTGCGCCACCAGCGCTCGTTCACCGAACAGTGCCTGGGCCTGAACGCGGCCGGCACCGGTAAAACTGGTAATCAGCAGTGGATGCTTTGGATAATTCCGGTGCAATGCCTTCACCAACGGGGCCAGGGCGCGGATCTCGCCGACCGAAGCGCCGTGCAGCCAGATGATTTCATTGCGTGGCAGATACGGGGAACTGCCGAAACGCTCGCCAAACTTGTCTGCGTGGCCGGTCTGGCGCAGTGTGCGCCAAAACATCCACACCAATGCGAATGGCAGGAGCAACACCAAAGCGAGGGAGTAAAGGAAACGCACCGCCATCCGGGCTAGATTCCGCGGATCTTTTCAATGGTGGCTGTGGTTGACACGCCATCCACGAATTTCAGGACGCGTACCTGGCCGCCATGTTTGGTCACGCAGTGGTAACCGGCCACCTGCTCAGGTTTGTAATCCCCGCCCTTAACCAATATATCCGGCAATAGCTTGCATATGAGCCGTTCAGGCGTGTCCTCGGAAAACGCCACCACCCAGTCCACGCTGGTCATGGCCGCCAGCACCTGCATGCGATTTTGCAGCGTGTTGATGGGCCGGCTCGCACCCTTGAGGCGCATCACGGATGCATCATCGTTCACCGCCACGATCAGCCGGTCGCCCAGCCGGCGTGCTTCCGTGAGATACGCCACGTGCCCGGCGTGCAGAATGTCAAACACCCCGTTGGTCATGACGATACGCTGACCCTGGCTGCGGGCATGCGCCACGGCGTCTATCACCGCGGCCTCGCTCAATATTCCGTCGCCATTGCGGCTGTGAGCGGCCAGCCGCAGTTCCACCGGCGTGACCGTGGCGGCGCCGAGTTTCGCCACCACCAGACCGGCGGCGAAATTCGCGAGAGCCGCGGCCTCGGGAAAATTCAGTTTCGCGCCCAGCCCGGCCGCCAGCAGCGCGATCACCGTATCGCCGGCGCCGGTGACATCCGAGACTTCCTGTGCCTGGGTGGGCAAGTGCAGCGGCGCTTGGTGCGATTCCAGCAAGGTCATGCCGTGTTCGCCGCGTGTCACCAGCAGCGCAGTCAGACCCAGTTCGTCGCGCAGTTTCTCGCCCTTGCTGACGATGGCGCTCTCGTCCGGACACTCGCCCACCACCGCTTCCAGTTCCGCGAGGTTGGGAGTGATGGCGGTGGCGCCTTTATATTTGCTGAAATCCCGGCCCTTCGGGTCCACCAGCACTCGCTGGTTGGCGGCACGCGCTGCCGCAATCAAATCCTGGACGGCACTCAGGCTGCCCTTGCCGTAGTCCGACAGGATCACGACGTCGGCGTCCGCCAGCTCTTTCTTGAACACCGGCAGCAGCGGTGCGCCGGCAAAACTGCCGAAACTCTCCTCGAAATCCAGGCGGATCAACTGCTGGTGGCGCGACACCACCCGCAATTTAGTGGTGGTGGCGACGTTCTTGAGACGGGTGAATTTGCACCGCACTCCGCTTTTTTCCATGCAGGCTGCGAGTGTATCGGCGAGCGGGTCGTCGCCGGTGATGCCGAGTACCGTGCAGCGCACACCCAGGCTCGCCAGGTTCACCGCCACATTGCCGGCGCCGCCGGGGCGTTCCTCGGTGTCGTGCACATGCACCACCGGCACCGGCGCCTCGGGCGAGATACGCCCGGTGGCGCCGAACCAGTAGCGGTCCAGCATCAGATCGCCCGCCACCAGCACGCGCACGCCGTCAAACTGCGGGATGCGGATGTTCATGCAAACCCCGGCAAGCCATGGAAAACGCGCCGCATCATAACATGGGCCTGCGCGGCCCCAGACAGTTGTACCGGGTAGGATGCCGCCCTTACACTGGCGCCCTAGCATAAACACCGCATCAGACATGCAATACCGTTTCCTGAAACCCCGTTACTGGTCCACCTGGCTGCTGCTAGGCTTCATTCGGCTGATGGTGTGGTGTCCGTACCCGCTGCAGCTGGGAATCGGATATACCCTTGGACGGTTCCTGCGGCTGGTTGCCGGCCGCCGCTGGCGTGTCACGCTGGTCAATCTGCAAATGTGCTTTGCGGATATGCCGGAAAACACGCGTTTGAAGATTGCCAAAAACCACTTTGCCTCCCTGGGCATGGGCGTCATCGAATTCGGAATGTGCTGGTGGATGAGTGAAAAACGTTTGCGCAGACTGGTATATGAAGTGCGCGGCGTGGAACACCTGCAGGCGGCGCGTGCACAGGGCCATGGTGTGTTGTTGCTGGCGGGTCATTTCACCCAATTGGAAATGATTGGCCGCATCCTCGGACTCTACACCGATTTGCATTTAATGTACCGGCCCATCCCCAATCCGGTGATTGAAGAGGTTATGCGCAGGAATCGCGAACGTCTGTTTGACCGCGCGATTCCGCGCAACGACGTACGCTTGCTGCTCAAGAGCCTCAAGCAAGGCAAGCCCATCTGGTACGCCATCGATCAGGGCTACCGCGGCAAGGGCAACATCATGGTGCCGTTCTTCGGCATCCCCGCTCCCACCAATCCGGCTCTCACCCGTCTGGCACACACCAGTCAGGCGCCGGTGGTGCCGTTTTTCGGTGAACGTCTTCCGGGCAATCGCGGTTACCGGCTCGAAATATATCCTGCGCTGGAAGGCTTCCCCACGGACGATCCGGCGGCGGATGCGCTGCGCATCAACAGGCTGCTGGAGGGCTATATCCGTCGCGCGCCGGAGCAATATCTCTGGAGCCATGACCGCTTCAAAAAGGTTCCGCGCGAATGAATCACACGCTCTTGTTGTTATAGCCATTCAACAGCAACGGCCACACATGGCCTGCTGCAAGGCCGGGGATTGCGAGCTTACGCAGCGAGCGTTGCAAGCGCGCCAGATTGGCTTGCTGCCACAAAACACCCGGCGAACGGCGTTCACCGCGGTCGAAGTCAACCAGATAGACCTCGCTGCGGCCACCGATAAGAATGTTGTGAGCATTCAGGTCGGCGTGAAACACGCCCGCGTCGTGGAAGCGGCGGATGCAGGCGCCGATACGCTCCCAGGGCGGGCCTTCGATGCCGGCGTCTTGCAGCCGCGCCGCCAGGGAACGGGTATCCGGAATCAGACGCGTGATCAGATCGCCGCGATAGACAAGTCCATACCGCAGTACTTGTGCAGCCACCGGCTGCGGCACCGGCAGGCCCTCCTTATATAAGGCTGACAAAAGCCGCCATTCACGCCAGGGCCGGGTGCGCTCCAACCCCATCCAGAGGTAATAATCCTGACTGAAGGTCCGGGCCAGGCCGCCACGGCGATAGTGACGCAACACCCATGCATCGTTGCCGCCGGACACTATCCAGGTATTGCCGCGTCCGCCGACGGCGCCGCGCAAAGACGCATGCCGGAGCCAATGCCGGGGGGAAAACAGCTCCTCGCTTGCGTGGCTTGTGTGCGCATCATCGTATAGGATGAACCCGCGCTTCCTGATGAGTGTCTGTATCGCCATCCGTTATGCCCCAAACGCCGCAACCGCCGACTTCCGCTTGCATCCTACGCCTGTCGGCAGTTGGCGATGTCTGTCACACCCTGCCGGTGGTACGCAGCTTGCAAGCGGCGTGGCCAGAGACGCGTTTTACCTGGATCATCGGCCGGCTGGAAGCGGCCCTGGTGGGGGATATCCCCGGCATTGAGTTTATCATCTTCGATAAATCCAAAGGCCTCGGTGCTTACCGCGAATTGCGCCGAACCCTGCACGGACGGCGCTTCGATTTATTACTGCACATGCAAATGTCCCTGCGTGCCAGCCTGGCGAGCGTATTCGCCGTGCGGGCTCCGGTAAAACTCGGTTTCGACCGGGTGCGGGCTCACGATTACCAATGGCTGTTCACCAACCGGCGCATCCCGTATAGACCGCGCCAGCATGTAATGGACAGTTTCTTCGGCTTCGCCGAAACCTGTGGCGTCACGCAGCGGGTGCTGCGCTGGGATATTCCGATTCCTGCGCAGGCGCAAGCATTTGCCCGCGAACAGATACCGGATAACATACCCGCGCTGGTCATCAGTCCCTGTGCCAACGCGCGCTTCCGTAACTTCCGCAACTGGCGCGCCGAACGCTATGCCGCGGTGGCGGACTACGCCGCGGAGAAACTCGGTCTGCGGGTGCTGCTCAGCGGCGGACCGAGCCAGGCGGAGCGCGACTACGGCAACGCAATTTTGGCCGCCGCGCATTCCCGGCCGGTGGATCTGATCGGCCGGACCAACCTCAAGCAGTTGCTGGCGCTGCTGGCTCGCGCCACGGCGTTGATTTCGCCGGACTCCGGACCGGTGCATATGGCAACCGCCGCCGGCACGCCGGTGATCGGCCTGTATGCAGCCACCAACCCGGACCGCGCCGGCCCCTACCTGAGTCAGCGCTGGCGTGTGGACCGTTATCCCGAGGCCATGCTCAAATTCAATCGCATGGATGCTGAAAAGGCGCCATGGGGAACGCGGGTGCGTGATCCACGCGCCATGGATTTAATCACAGTGGAAGACGTGACCACCAAACTTGACGAGCTGATGTCAGCGCGAGCGTGCGGTGAACGCTGACCGGTCTTGGATTTAGGAGCAGCGGCACTCGCCACGCATACAGCCCATCGCAGTTTGCAACACCGCTTCTGCCCCGGGTGCCGGGCGTCGTGGATCATTCTTAACCCCCTCACCTCGCACTCCTCACCCCTCACCTTCTTTGCCTCGCGGCAGGCTCAGCACGGCTTCCAAGCCCCCCTCGGGATGATTGCGCAGCGTCAGCGTGCCGCCATGCAGGGTGGCGATGTTGCGGGCGATGCCCAGACCCAGACCGGTGCCGCCGCCTGCCTGGCTGCGGGCTTCCTCCAGGCGGTAATAGGGTTCGAAAACCTTTTCCAGCTGAGCCTCGGGTATGCCCTTGCCGGCATCACGGACACGAATGGTAATCGTCGCGCCGCTGTCCTCCACGCTGATCGCCGCCTGCTTGCCGTAGCGCACCGCGTTGCCGATCAGGTTCTCAAGACAGCGTCGCAGAGCCTGGGGCCGGCCGGCGAAAAAATGGCTGACGTTGCCTTGCAGGCTTACCGGCTGTCCGGTTTCGACCGCGTCTGACTGCACGCTTTCCAGCAGCGCCATCAGATCAATGGGTTGCGATGTTTCGTTCACTTCGAGGCCGCGCAGGAAATCCAGGGTGGCGTTGGTCATGTTCTCCATGTCCTGCAGGTCGCGCACCAGTTTGCCTTTGAGAGTCTCGTCTTCCAGCAACTCCGCCCGCAGCCGCATGCGCGTTATCGGGGTCTTGAGATCGTGGGAAATGGCGGTCAGGAGACGCGTGCGATCCTCCACATAACGTACCAGCCGGGTCTGCATGTCATTGAAGGCACGCGCCGCATTACGCACTTCCGTGGGACCGGTTTCCGGCACCGGTGGGCGGCGCAGGTCGCGGCCGAGTGCGTGTGCCGCGGCCGACAACGCCGAAAGGGGGCGGGTCATCCAGCGCACCGCGATGAGCGACAACAGGATGACCGCAACCAGCAGCACCAGGATGTCCACCAGCAGCGGATAGGGCCAGCCGGCCAGCCGCAGCGGCCGCAGGTAATCAAACCGCACCCAGCGGCCGTCATTTAGCCGCACCTGGGTGACGCTGCGGGTGCGGTAACCCAATTCAAAGGCCGTGCGCTCCTGCCGCGGAACCGGCACGTGCAGCATGTAGCCGCGCACCACATGTCCCGGAAGCTGCCGGCGCAATTGCGCCTGAAATTCCGCGGCGCTGGCGTCCGGCGGCATAGCGCCGGGTGTTTCGTCTGCGGCGCTCGTGAGCGCCACCGTAAGCCGCGGCGACGTCAGGATACCCGCCACCTGGCCGCGCTCGCTGTCCGGCAGACTTTCCATGAGGCGCACGGCATCGGCATCGCGCTGCGCCCATTGCTGATTGCTGAAGACCACCAGCGCCTGGTCGCGCTCCTGCAGGCTGAGCAGCGTGGCGACGATTTGCGCCACGATGAGCCCGGCGATCAGCACCAGCACCAGACGACCGAACAGTGATCGTGGCAACAGGCGCATTACTTTTCAACCTCCACGGGCAATGCGAACACATAACCCTCGCCGCGCACCGCGCGGATGATGCCTGGATTACGGCCATCGTCCCGCAGCCGCTGACGCAGGCGGCTTACCTGCACGTCCATGCTGCGGTCAAAGGGGGTATTACTTTCGTGCCCGCGCAGCAACTCCATGAGCCGGTCACGGGACAACACCGTGTTGGGATAGCGCAGGAAGATGCACAGCAGACGGTATTCCGCACCCGACAAAGGCACTACCGTGCTCTCGGAGTTTTGCAACTGGCGCGTTGCGGTTTGGAGCCGCCAGCCGCCAAAACGGAAGGCCCGCACATCCTCGGGCCACAGGTCCTCCGGCAGGCTGCGGGCACGTCTCAGCACGCTGTTTATACGTGCGACCAGTTCCTGCGGACTGAATGGCTTTGGCAGGTAATCGTCTGCGCCGGTTTCGAGACCGATGATGCGGTCGGTCTCGCCGCCTCGGGCCGTCAACATGATGACGGGGATGGTGGAGCGGCGGCGCAGCTTCCGGCACAGACTGACGCCGTCTTCGCCAGGCAACATCAGATCCAACACCACCAGGTCGAAATGCAGATCCTCCATGACTTGTTCCATGGAAGGGCCATCCGCCACGGCGGTCACCCGGAAAGCATGACGCGTCAGATATTCCTTGAGCAGCGACCGGATTTCCGTGTCGTCATCCACCACCAGAATATGATCGGCTGGGGCCATATCCGCTACTTATGTTGAGGATCCGGAAATGTGAAATTTTATCCTGCGCATGCGCAGCCTACGCTCCGCAAGCGAACGGATTTGTATCAAAGTGTAACTCACGGTTTTGTGTCGCACCGCAATGCGAAAATAGACCCTCGTCGAATGCCCGGTCAATGAACTTAATGGCTTCGCGGCAAGTCACAGCATGACCTGCACGCCAAACAACGCTGCCCACGGACAACTATCGCCGTCATGCCGCTGCCAAAACCTTTCCAATGTCTTGCCATGGCTGCTTGCCTGATCCTCCTCATGACCGCGGCACCGGTCATGGCAACACCGGCACCGCAATTCGCGCACCCCTTCACGCTGGTGGAACTGACCGACATGGCGCTCACCAATAATCCGCAGACGAAACTCGCCTGGGCGGAAATCCGCTCCAGTCAGGCGGGTGTGGAGTTGGCCCGGGCCGGTTACTGGCCCCAGATCAGCGCCAGCTACAGTGTCACCCGCAGCCGTACCGTGAACTTCACCGGCGCCTCCAACAGCGCCCAAACGCGCTACTCGCCCAGTATCAGCCTGAGTTACCTGCTGTGGGATTTTGGTAACCGTTCCGGCACTCTGGATTCAGCCAAGTTTGCGCTCACCGCCGCCGAGCTTGCCAACAGCCAGACGCTGCAGGATGTGATCCTGGCGGTGGAACAGGACTATTACCAGGTACTGGGCTTGCAGGCGCTTGAACAAGCCGACCAGCTGAGTGTAAAGGATGCGGAAACCAGCTTGGATGCCGCCCGCCAGAACCAGAAATCCGGCCTGGCCACTGTGGGTGACCTGTACCAGGCGGAATCCGCACTGGCGAGCGCCCAGCTCAGTTTGCAGCAAACCCAAGGGAATCTGGCGGTAGCCCAGGGCACCTTGGCGGTGGCCGTGGGCTTTCCTGCCGATACCACTCTGAAGCTCACGCCCTGGAACCAAAACGTGACGGCGGTGATGCCGAAAGCCACGATCGAAACGCTGTTGGCTCAGGCCCGCGAGGCACGACCGGAGTTGCTGGCATCCAAGGCCAGTGAACAGGCGGCCATCGCCAACTTGGAAGCCACCCGCAGCCGCGGCCTGCCGAACCTCACCCTGGATGCCAATGCCGGCCGCACCCGCACGGTCAGCGGCGGGCTGAGCCAAACCGCCAGCAACTATAGTGCCGGTCTGACCCTGAGCATCCCGCTGTTCGCTGGCTTTGGCGATGAAGCCGCCAATAAACAGGCGCAAGCCACGATCGACATCAGCCAGGCCACCACGGCGCAGTTAATGCAGCAAGTGGAGCTGGAAGTCTGGCAGGCCTATCAAAATCTGCACACTGCGGTGGTGAGCCTCACGACCACCGGCGTGCAGTTGAAAAGCGCGCAGCAGGCGGAGGACGTGGAAATCGCCCGTTATCACATCGGGCTGGATCCGATCCTGAACTTGCTGACGGCACAACAAACGCTGGCCAGTGCACGCGCGCAACAGATTCAGGCAAGGCTCAACTGGTTCACGGCGCTGGCCGCCCTCGGCCATGCCGTGGGCGGTCTTAATGCCCCGACCGAAGCAACGGAGTTACCGTGAATAAGAAAGCAAAATATCTCTCCATCGGCGGACTGATCGTCGCCATGCTGGTGGTGCTGGTCGCTTGGCGCATTATCAGCAATGCTCGCATTGCGGATGCCAAACGTATCACGCCGCCATTGCCGGTGGATATCACCCACGCCGTCATCAAACCCATGCCGATTCAATTCACGGCGGTGGGCCAGGTACAATCGGAACACACGGTCGCGGTACAACCTCAGATCAGCGGCGTGCTCAAGCAAGTGTTCTTCCGGGAAGGCCAGTATGTACATCCCGGTCAGCCTCTGTTTCTGATCGATCCCGCACCGTTTCAAGCCGCCCTGGCATCCGCCAAGGCGGCCTACCTGACCGCTAAAGCCCAAGCTGACCGGGAAGCACCGCTGGCCGCGAAGGATTACATCTCGCCGCAGGGTTATGAAAGCACTGTAGCCACCGCAACCCAGGCCAAAGCTGCCTTGCAACAGGCCGAGATCAATCTTTCCTATACCAGCATTAAATCCCCGATTGACGGGCTGACCGGTAACCTTGCGGTCAAGGCTGGCAATGTGGTCACGCCTACCGCCGCCACGCCGCTGGTCACCATCAACCAGATGAAACCCATCCTGGTGCAATTCACCATTCCCCAGCAGTCACTCTCCGAGGTGCGCCATTACGATGCCGCACACAGCATTACGGTCTTCGTTACCAATGAGGATGGCAGCGGCATTCTGGACCAAGGCAAACTGGTATTTATTGATAATACCGTCAATACCAGCACCGGTACGGTGATGCTGAAAGCGGAAATACCCAACCAGCACGTACAGCTGTGGCCTGGCCAGTACGTGGGAGTCATCCTGCAACTGGCGGTGCAGCCGGACGCCGTGGTAATTCCGGACAGCGCGGTACAAACCGGCCAGAACGGCAACTTCGTGTACCGCGTCGAGGCCGGTAAGGCAATCATCGTGCCGGTGACCGTGAACCGCCAAGTCGGTAATGAAGCCGTGATTTCCCAGGGACTCAAAAGCGGCGAGGTGGTGGTCACACGCGTGCCGCGCACCCTGCGCCCCGGCCTGCGCGTGGTATCCAGTGAAGCCGCCTCCGGCCGCCGCGCCAAACCGCAAGGCACGCCGTGAAAGTCAATCTGTCCGCGCCTTTCATTCACCGTCCGGTGATGACCACGGTGATCACGTCGGCGTTACTGATTTTCGGCTTGGTGGCGTATTTCACTCTGCCGGTCAGCGAACTTCCGAACGTGGACTTTCCCACCATCAATGTGAGCGCCGACTTGCCCGGCGCCGATCCCGAAACCATGGCGGCCTCGGTGGCCACACCCCTGGAGCGACAGTTCACCACCATTCAGGGGCTGTCATCCATGAGTTCCGTGAGCAATACCGGCAGCACCGATATCACCCTGCAGTTTGACCTGTCGCGGAATATTGATGCCGCCGCCATGGACGTGCAGACCGCCATCTCGCAGGCCATCCGCCAGTTACCCACCAACATGCCGACACCGCCGCACCTGTTCAAGGAAAATCCGTCGGCGTCGCCCATCATTTTCATGGCGCTCACCGCCAAGGACATCCCACTCACCGAGTTGGACGAATACGCCGAAACGCGGGTCGCGGAACAGATTTCCATGGTCCCGGGCGTGGCCCAGGTAAACGTGTTCGGCGCGAAAAAATACGCCGTGCGTCTGTACATGAACCCCTACGCTTTGACGGCCCGCAACCTGGCGATTACCCAGGTGGTCCAGGCGGTGCAGGCCGGCAACACTAATCTGCCCTCGGGCACACTCTACGGTGCCACCCGCACCTACACCGTGCGGGCCGACGGCCAGCTCACCGATGCCCAAGCCTACAACAACCTGGTGGTGGCCTATCAGCATGGCGCACCGGTAAAACTCTCCGATGTAGGCCAGGCAGTGAACAGTGTCGAGGCGGACAAGCAGCTCACCGAGGTATTCGACAACACCGGCCGCAATCATTCACTTGAACCTTCCATCATGCTGTCGGTGCAGCGCCAGCCCGGTTCCAATGCGGTGGAGATTTCCAAGGCTATCCATGCCCTGCTGCCGGCGCTTTCCCGCGAGGCCCCCGGCGACGCGCGGCTGTTCATTTTTCACGACCACACCGACTATGTGAACGGTTCCATCAAGGAGGTCAAATTCACGCTGCTCTTGGCCATAATCTTGGTGGTCGGCGTGATCTTCGTGTTCCTGCGCAATATCCGCGCCACGCTGATCAGCGCCCTGGCGCTGCCCACTTCCATTATCGGCACGTTTGCGGTGATGAAACTCGCCGGCTTCAGTCTCGACAATCTATCGCTCATGGCGCTGGTGTTGTGCGTGGGTTTTGTGGTGGACGACGCCATCGTGATGCTGGAAAACATCGTGCGCTATCGCGAAAAGGGCGAGTCCTCGCTGCGCGCGGCGCTTATCGGCAGCAAGGAAATCGGTTTCACCGTGGTATCCATGACCCTGTCACTGGTGGCGGTGTTCATCCCGATCCTGCTGATGGGCGGCATTCTCGGGCGCCTGTTCCGGGAGTTCGCCCTGACCGTGGCCATCGCCATCCTGATTTCCGGCTTAGTGTCCCTCACTCTTACGCCCATGCTGTGCAGCCGCTTCATCAAGGAGAGTGAGCGCCACGGCCGGCTATACCGGACGCTCGAAAAAGGTTTTGAGCGGATGCGCGACGGCTACGGCCGGACACTCACCTGGTCAGTGGATCACTGGCGCAGCATGCTGGCGCTCGCCGGCCTGATGCTGGTGCTGACATTCTATTTCTTCGTGGCGGTACCCAAAGGCTTTATCCCCACCGAGGATACCGGACTCATCATCGGTAGCACCCAAGCCCCCGAGGGCGTCACCTTTAAGGAACTGCAGAGCCTGCAGCAGCGCCTGGCGCGCATCGTACGGCAGAATCCCAACGTGGCGTCCGCCATCTCCAGCTCCGGCCAGGGCCAGGGCGGTGCGGCCGGCGGCAACGTGGGGCGTCTTTTCATCATGCTGAAGCCCATGAGCGAGCGGCGCGCCAACGCTGACGAAGTCATCCAGCAGCTGCGCAAGGCGATGGCGCCGGTGCATGACATGCAGGTGTATTTCCAGAATCCGCCGGCCATCCGCATCGGCAGCATCGGAGGTAATGGCAGCTATCAATACGTGCTGCAGGGTCTGGACGTGAATACTTTGGACAAAGCCGCAGCCGACTTCCTGCCAAAGCTGCAGAAGGTATCCGGCATCCAGGATGTCAACAGCGACCTGGAACTCAACAATCCGCAGATCAATGTGCACATCCTGCGCGACACCGCCTCCACGCTGGGCGTAACCGCCTCGCAAATCCAGCAGACCCTGTATGACGCCTATGGCGGCAACCAGATAAGCACGATTTACGGTTCTACCGACGAATATTTCGTGATCATGCAGCTCGCGCCCCAGTACCAATCTGACATGGCGGCTCTGAATGCGCTCTATGTTCAGGGCAGCAGCGGCACGCTGGTGCCGTTGCGCAGTGTAGCCGACATCACGCCCAGCGTCGGCCCACTGCAGGTGGACCATTACCAGCAGCTGCCCTCGGTCACTTTTTCCTTCAATCTGGCGCCGGGCGTGTCTCTGGGGGATGTCACCGGCCGTATCGAGCAATTGGCGAGCAGCGCGCTGCCGGCGGATATTACCGGCGTGTTCGCCGGAAATGCGGCCACCTTCAAGCAGTCCATGGTGGATCTGCCAATTCTGCTGATCATCACCATCCTGGTGATCTACATGGTGCTCGCCATCCTCTACGAGCATTTCATCCACCCGGTCACCATTCTCACGGCGTTGCCGCTCGCCATGGTAGGGGCACTGCTCACGCTGATTCTGTTCGGACAACAACTCAACATCTACAGCTTCGTGGGCCTCATCATGCTCGTGGGTCTGGTGAAAAAGAACGGCATCATCATGGTGGATTTCGCCATCCAGATGAAACGCGAGAAAAGTCTTTCGTCCCGGGACGCCATCATCGAGGCCTGCCTGGTGCGTTTCCGGCCCATTATGATGACTACCATGGCCGCGATTCTGGGCGTGCTGCCCATAGCACTCGGCAGCGGCATGGGTGCGGAATCCCGCCGCCCGCTCGGCATCGCGGTGGTGGGCGGCTTGATCTTCTCGCAGGCGCTCACCCTCTACATCACGCCAGCATTCTACGTGGCCATGGAACACCTTAGCGAACGCTTGGGTAAGCGCTCGCTGGAAGCATCGCCCGCCGCACCGAAACTTCAGCAGGGCGGTTGATTTTTTTCCTGGTCTCTACAAAGAGAAAAACCATGAACAACCCGGCTAACACTCAAATCAGCGAAACCTTAAAGGGCTATGCCGCGCATCCGCAGGGCCATGGCCGCTTCCCGGGAGTGGTGGTCATGATGGAAGCCTACGGCATCACCGGCCATATCCGCGGCGTGTGCGAACGCCTGGCGAAAGCCGGTTTTGTGGCATTGGCGCCAGACATCTTTCATGGCGAGGTCATCAGCTATACCGATGTGGATACCGTCATGGCTAAAATCCCGACACTGCGTGATGAGCCGATACTGCAGGAAATCAGTCAGTCACTGGACTGGCTCGCGGCCCATAGGAATGTGGAATCCAAGCGGCTCGGAATCATCGGTTTCTGCATGGGGGGGCGACTCGCATTTTTGGCGAATTGCCGTTTTTCGGGTCGCCTCAACGCGGCGGTTGGATATTACGGAGGCGGCATCGCGCCGCAGGGTCCGGACCGTTTTGGCCGCACGCCGCCCATCGGCGAAGCGCATAAGATGCAAGCGCCGATACTTCTCGGATACGGCGCCGAGGATCAGGGCATCCCGCCGACGGAACATGCACGCATTGTCGAGACTCTGTCTGTCGCCAAAAAACGTTATAGCCTCGCTGTCTACCCCGGTGCCGGTCACGCTTTCCTGTGTGAAGAGCGCGCCAACTATGCACCGCAAGCCGCGGAACACGCTTGGCGTGAAATGATCGCGTTCCTGCAGGCGAACCTGGCTATTGATTAATTCTGCGACCACGGAAGCCCGTCCTGGGGTGTTTGACCAATCCTTAAAAGATGATGTCCGCCCCGCGCTTTGATTGATCCGCCGGCATAACCACGACCGCAGCGGGCCATCGATGGTTTATAAAAATAGACAGTGATGAGTCATGCCCTGCGAGGGTGCCTATCATCGGACACGCTCGCCGCTTTTACTCAGGCGGGAAGATTCCCTGAGGTTGGCGGCGGCGGTGGTGGTTGCCCCGGGGGTGGAGGTGGCGGCGACTCCCCTGAGGACGGTGGTGGTGGGGGGGGCACATAGTTCGGCGCCGCATAGCCAGGCACCTGATTGCCCTTGGCGTACATGCACTGCGCATAAGCAATATTGTAGCGTTGCTGCATCGTCATATTGGTCTGCCCCGCGGCGCCCGCACCGGCCGCGGTACCAAACAGCAGGCCGGTGGCGGCGCCGCCTTGCGCGCCGTTACGACCGCCGCCCAGCAATGCGCCTGCGGCCGCACCGATCACGGCCCCGGCGACTGCCCCTCCGACCACCTGATTATTGGCCACTCGATTCGGATTCGCGCCCAGCTGTTCTCGGGCGTACTGCCTGCAGATGTTGTTGTCCGCTTCAAACACCTCGAAGGGCATTCCCGGTGCCGGCATGATCGCGATGGTCGGCGCCACCGGAACTTGTGCGCATCCCACCAGCGCCGCCACCACGGCGATTCCCAACAACGATTTAGGCATAGGCATGACTTTCTCCTTCAATAAAACTTAGCCGGGAGGCGTGCCCGGCGGCGGGGTGGTCGGTACCTTTTCCCAGCCACCCGGGCATGTGGGTACATAAGGGTAATAACCTTTCGCGGCTCTGCAGTAATACCAGTACTCCGTCGGAGCAGGACCCGGGGCCGCTGGGTACGGATTCATGACCACCGGCGGGATGTACGGATTGGGATAGGGATAGATCGGTCCTGGATAGAGATACCAAGTACCGGCGACAATCCACCACCAACCGAACCGGCCCCCGTACCCTCCGTGGTACCAGCGGCCACCATGCCAGATATCGGCATCGTACCTCGGGAAATACCGGATATCGCCACGGCCCCATCCGGGCCGCCCGTGATCGTAACCACGATCATGATCGGCCAGGGCTGGCATCGGCGAAAGGGCGATGAGTGCCACAACCGATAGCACGGCCAGCGGTGCAAGTACCCTGATTTCGCTCATAACAATCTCCACTTGTTACAACCTGTTTCCATGGGTCAGGCGATGCTTGATTCATCCTGATAACTGAGAAAAACGGGCGTGCGGGCCTGAGGTTGACGCAATTACGTTTTGTAACACTGGCATATCCGGATTAAATAATCCATCCGGGCGCATGCAAACGCAATGATAACGGATGCGCTTATGCCGCAGGCGATCAGACCGGCGCCGGCCTGGGATTGACCATCGCCGACCGTGTTGCCAGGATGCATGGCGGTGGCTTGAGTTTATCTAATCGCGACGGCGGCGGGCTTATCGCGATTGTGGAAATGCCATGTCAGTAAATTTCTGCTTTCGGCTTGGTTCACTCCGTCTTTAAATAGATTGCCGGCAACTTGAGCGCCTGTATATTCCGGTTAAGGGCCGGCAACCCGTTGCTTTCAACGCTTCGCCAGCGCGCCAGCTGGGCGTCTGTCTGGCTTTCCAGTTCCCTGAGCACGGCATAGTCCTGGGC
>JADEYI010000504.1_pt1 | contig 52262 bp, 49 predicted proteins | sample 8542331 | NCBI WGS metagenome assembly JADEYI01 (sample SAMN16510988, study PRJNA670497) | mine drainage metagenome | isolation source: biofilm near Copperflume 1 | place: Germany: Marsberg coppermine Kilianstollen | collected 2018-02 | reverse complement strand
CCCCGCCTCGGTTCTCAATGGCGATGAAGTAGACAAAAATATGCTGCCCGGCCCTGGAGTGTTCCTGTGCGTAGAGCACCCTTACCGAGACCCGGATATCTGTACGCAAAGGGAGTTCCGCCATGCTTCAATCCTATCGCGGTTCTCAGTCTGGCTCGATAAATATGCTCAGGCCATCGCAAGGTTCTTTGCGAAAACCACCGTATCGCGGTTTGGACGGGGTTGTGTGGACAGGCCGATTCTGTTATTTTCGTAATTGAACTCTCGAGTTCAGGGAAAGGGGTTAGCATATGAAGGCTTCTGCTTTAGATGACCCTCCAGGCATTGCCCAAGCCCTCCTCTCCAGCCTCGAGCTGGCCGTAGAGGGTGACGAGACCGACCGAGAGAAATATGGCTGGTACAACGGGGCATGGTTCGCTGTGAAAAACCTCAGCGCTCTGGAAGCGGCTAGGTCGCTCGGGCTGGGCCGCACCTGTGTGGCAGCGCACCTCGACCACGTTCGGGTCACGCTGGCCTACACGCGCCACATCCTTGCTGGGGGCAAGGACGAGGAGTACCAGGCCGACTGGGGCCGCAGTTGGAAGATTGAATCGCCCAGCGAGGCCCAGTGGAGCGAGATAAAGACCGGTTTCTGGCATGAATACCAAGCCCTGCGCGAGTTCATCGGCAGCAAACCGTCTTGGCATCAATCCGGCCTCACTGCCGCCATTAACAACATTGCCCACACCGCCTACCATGCAGGGGCAGTGCGGCAGATTTTGAAAGGGAGTATCTACAAGGAGCACGAGATGGCAGAGGGGCGGGTGTTGGATGATTTGCTCGAGACTTGGCAGGCTCACAACGCTATCAACCTGGGTCTTTTAGAAAACATTCCTGATGGCGGGCTGGGGGTTAGCGCTTCGTCAGGGGGCATGACTGTGGGCCAACAGTTGGGGCATATGCATACCGTGCGGATTCGCTGGGTCGAAGAGTCAGAGCCTGAACTTGCAAAGGGCAGCCTAAAGTTTGGGCGCGAGGAGAATCTGAGCCTCGAAACCTTGAAGCAAGCCCTGAGCGACTCGGGAAAAACCATTCAGTCGTTGTTATTGCGGCGTTACCGAGCTGGTTTAGGGGTGAACGGTTTTCCCGGCTCCCTCACCTCTTTTATGAGCTATCTGATTTCGCACGAGTCGCACCACCGGGGCCAGATCGTATTGGTACTTAAACAACTGGGCACACCACTTTCCAAAGAGGCGGGCATGGGGCTTTGGAAGGGTTGGTGGGGACGGGAGATGAGCCAGTCTTGATCCCTTTAGAGACCTATTTAGCTACCCACCTGGGTTACACCGTGTGGGCCACCCGGCGCACCTTGCGGGCGGTGGGCCGACTATCGCCCGAAGAGTATGGGCGCGACCTGGGAACTGGACACGGGAGCGTGCGGGGAACGCTGGAACATATGCTCCAGGCCGATTGGGGCTGGTACGAACTGCTGGCGGGGGAAAATCCTGGTCTCGAGGAGCCGCCCGACCCCACTTACTACGCCGAGTTCGGCCACCTCGAGACCGATTATCAGGTGATTCTGGCCCGCTACCAACAACTCGCAGGGTTTTTGGTTGACCCTGAGCTGGCCCTTTACTTCGCCAATAGCCAGATGCACGTGCCCTGGCTCGAGGCTTCTATTCCCAAGTGGCAGGGGGTGATGAATATTGTCAGCCACGCCACCTACCACCGGGGGCAGTTAGCTACTTCGATTCGCCACTTCGGACACCCGCCGCTCGAGACCGATCTGATTGATTACTACATCGAACTCTACGGGCAAAACCCTAACTTCTTAGCGCGAGAGCAACAGCAGAATTAGGGCTATCGCCGCCGGTAGGGCTTGAATGTAAAGGATGCGCCTGACCACGGTTAGGCTACCGTAAACTCCTGCGACTAGCACGCATAGCAAGAAAAATACCTTGATTGCAAAACCCCCGCTGAGCAGCCCCCACAGCAGCCCGGCGGCCAGAAAGCCGTTGTACAGCCCCTGATTGGCTGCCAGAGGAGCGCTGGCTTTGGCAAACTCGGGGGAAGTGCCAAAAGCCCGCATGGCCCTGGGGGTTGTCCATAAGAACATCTCGAGCACCAGGATATACCCGTGCAGCAAAGCGATAAGTAGCACCACAAGATTGGCTAAAAACCCCATACCTAAGCCTCCTCTATAGCGGTCTTGCGGGACAGCTCCTCGAGGGTTATCTCCTTCAGGGAGCTGAGAATCAGGTCGGCCTCGCTCAAATCTAAATGCCGAGTCAGGGGATTGGGGATGACCACCACGAATATTCCTGCGGCTTTGGCGGCCTTGATGCCGTTGAGGGAGTCCTCGAGCACAATGGCCTGGTTCAGTTTCACCCCCAAGCCCTCCGCCGCCCGCAAAAACAGCGCGGGGTCGGGCTTGGTGCGCTCTACGTCGTCACGGGTGCACAACAGCGAGAAGTAATCTATCAGCCCCAGTCGCTGCAAATGGCCTTCTACCCAGGTGCGACCAGAACTGCTGGCTACTGCCAACCCTAGCCCCCCAGCGTGGGCTTCAGCGATGAGTTCGCGTACGCCGGGCAGGGTATCGGTGGCATTCACATACTCCTGCTCGAGGGTCTTGGCCCGCTGCAAAACCGCATCGTGGTCTACCGAACGGCCCACCTGTCCCTCGATGTCGGTCAGGGGATTGAAGGCTACCTCGTTGGTGCCAATCAGGGGCAGCCAGGTCTGTAAGGTCAGGGTTGCTCCCTGCTCGGCATATACGGTCTGCCAGGCTCTGAAAATAGCGCTCTCACTATCAAAAATAGTTCCATCGAGGTCGAAAATCAGGGCTTTCATTAGTTGCAGGTTAAGGGCTCGGTGGCTTCACGGTCAACTGAAAGCAGAGAGCGGAAAGCTAAACGTCTAACGCCAAGGGCAAAAAGGTCGAAGGTCGAAGGCTAAAAACTCAAAGGCAAAACCCTAAAAACACAAACTGCGTCCCAGACGGTATTTCTTGATAAAGCAATTATACTGTCCTGGTGTGGCTTTAAGGCCCTTTGCATTTTACTTTTAGCCCTCAGCCTTTGGCTTTCGGCGTTAGTCGTTCGACGTTTAGCGTTTAACTCATTTTCCCTTGATACCAACCTGACAAAACTTATAGTAGACTCTTCAGCGTGAAACGCACCCTGCTCATGCTTACGGCATTGCTCGGTCTAGGCCTGTCTGCGGCCTTGGCCCAGGCTCCCATCACCATTCGTATCGGCTTCAACCCCACCCAGAACTCCGACCAGCTCAAGCCAGCGGCGCAGGCTATCGCTGACTTTATCGAGAAGGAGTTCAAGGGCACGGTACAGGTGCAAATCTCCATCCCCACCGACTACCGGGGCCTGATTGAGGCCATGCGCGGGGGCAACCTGGATTTTGCCTTCTTCCCCCCGGCAGGCTACGTCATTGCCCACCAGGACGTGGGGGCTGAGGTGCTGCTCAAGAGCGTGCGCGGAACCAGCCCCTACTACTGGGCGGCTATTGTGGTGCGCAAGGACTCGGGCATTAAAAATGTTCAGGGCCTCGAGGGCAAAACCATCGCCTGGGTAGACAAAAACTCCGACGCGGGCTACCTCTTCCCCAGGGCTGCCTTGATTGCCGATAAACTTGACCCCGATAAGCTTTTCTCCAAGCAGGTCTTTGCCGGCAAGCACGACGCGGCGGTGCTGGCGGTGCTCAACAAGTCGGTAGATGCGGCGGCTACTTTTGCTAACGATGACAAGAACAAGAGCGGAGCCTGGACGCAGTTCCTCAAGCCCGAAGAGGCTTCGCAGATTACCGCCATCTTCTACTCCAAGCCCATTCCCGGCGACACCTTTAGCGTTTCCAAGCAGTTCCTCGCCAAATACCCCAACCTCGCCAAGGGCATTGCGGCGGCTATTTCGCGCATCAAGACCCCCCAGAGCAAGCTGCTTTTTGATCTCTACCGCATTGACTACATGGTTCCGGCCAAAGACTCCGACTACGACGCGGTGCGTGAGGCCCGTAAGCTGGCCCAGTAAAACTCTTCGTCGCATGAATAGCCCCCAGACCTGCTCTGGGGGTTTTTCAGCGAGATTGCAGGCTTTGAGGACTTTGGGGTCTATCGCGGTTTGCGCTATTAAGCAGCTGGGTAGGCTCTTTCTAACAAAGGGGAGGATCCTATTCTCTCTGAAAGCCATTCTAAAGGGGCCTGGGGCAATTTACGCTTCGTCGCTGGGAGCGTAAATTTGGGAAACGCGATAGGCTATGGGCAAGTATCGGACTGCCATGATTGAAGTCAGAAACCTCAGCCAGACCTTTGTAAGCCCCAAGGGGTCGTTTAGAGCCCTCGAGGACGTAAACTTGAGCATCCCAGACCACGATTTCATCGCCATCATCGGACGTTCAGGGGCCGGGAAGAGCACCTTTTTGCGAACCCTCAACGGCCTGCTGATTCCCTCTGAGGGTTCGGTAGTGGTTGGCGCAACCGATATCACCCAACTGTCCAAGCGGGCCTTGCAGAAATATCGCTGCAAGGTGGGCTTTATTTTTCAGCAGTTTAATCTGGTCAACCGGCTGAGCGTTTTGGACAACGTGCTGCACGGGCGACTGGGCTATCTGCCGACCTGGCGGGGTTTGCTAGGGCTCTATACCGAGCACGACTACGAGGTTGCCAGGGCCCAACTGGCCCGCCTAGACCTTTCGACCAAGGAGAATGCTCGAGTGGATTCGCTCTCCGGTGGACAGATGCAGCGCGTAGCCATCGCCAGGGCTATGGCCCAAGAACCGGCCCTGATTCTGGCGGACGAACCTGCCGCCAATCTCGACCCGGTGCTCTCGGAGGAAGTGATGCGCACCCTGCGGGGCTTCAATGCCGAGCAGGGGGTGACGGTGGTTATCAACATTCACGCCCTGGACTTGGCCCTGGAGTACGCCAAGCGCATCATCGCTTTCAAGCGGGGGCGGCTGGTTTTCGATGGAAGACCAGCCGAGTTGAGTGACGCGCTGGTAGATGATATTTACGAACGCAAAGAGATGCTGGCCTAGAGGAAAACGCCATGATTGCCATCGTTCTATATGTCCTCAGTGGTATTGCCATCGCTCTGCTCTCGGGGATTGCCAAAGGCTCTATGCGCCGCTTGTGGCTGGGCGCTGCGGTGGGCCTCCTGATTGCGTTCGTGGCTTTCCCCTTCAGCCGTTCGTTGGGCAACCTCACCCGCGAAACCGTCAACCCCACGCTGCTGGCCCTGGCCACGGATTTTCCCTGGCTGTTTGGGCTGCCAGTTTTGCTGATTCTGACCCTTCTGATAGCTCGCCGAGGCGGGCCCAGGGGAGCTTGGACGGCGGTGGTTACGGGGGTGGCCACCCTGCTGGCGGGGCTGGTTTTTTATAGCCAGCCGGTTCATCTGGTCAGGCTGGCTCCGATTAATGGCTTGATGGAATTGCTCACCGCGCTGGTGCTGCTGGGGGCTATTGGCCTGGCGGCCTGGAACCGTCCTCGGCTGCGCTGGCCGCTGCTGGCGGTGGGCCTGGTTGCTGGAGTGTTGGCTTTCTTCTGGCTCAACTCGAGCCAGGGAGGACATACCTACCTACCTAACAGCGCCGGATATTACAAGCTCCTGCGGCCCACCCCCGCCGGAGCCAATCTGCAACTGGTAGATGCTTACAATGCCGGGCTCCAGGCCCGCAACCAGGTCGCTAAGGAAAACGGTCTGGCCCTGGCCGAGCCCATTCAGAGCCTGGCTGACCTCAAGGGCAAAATACCCGCTGAGGCCGCCAATCAGGGCTACCGGATGCTCCAGCCCAGCAGGCTTCAGTACGGTGCATTCGCGGTGTTCGTGCTGGCTGGGCTGATGTTGGGCGCGGGGCTGCTGCACCTGCGCAACCTGCGGCTGGAAGAAACCGGCGACTTGCAGGCGGGGGTAGTGCTGGCCTCGGTGTTTTCCTTGCTGCTACCGGCTTTCAACGCTACCGAGTTCAACCCGGCCAAACTGGTCAAGGGCTGGCCCTTTTTGGTGCAATTCGGACAGAAAGCCTGGCCGCCTTTGCTGGCCGACCCCAGCACCAACCGCTTCCCCCTGCAAGAAGTGCTCTCCTTCATGACCATCACCGTGGAGATTGCCCTGGTGGGCACTTTTATCGCGGCCCTGGTGGCCCTACCCACTTCCTTTTTGGCGGCCCGCAACCTCACCGGGGCGAGCCCCTGGATGCGTGGGGTGTTTTACTTCACGCGGGCCTTCTACAACGTAGACCGAGGGATTGACACTTTAATTTTAGCCCTGATTTTGGTAGCAGCGGTGGGCCTGGGGCCCTTTGCCGGGGTGTTGGCGATGGCGATTCACTCCGTAGCCGACTTGGGCAAGCTCTACAGCGAAGCCATCGAAAACGTGGACAAGGGGCCGATAGAAGCCCTCGAGTCCACCGGAACTGCCGGGGTGAACGTGCTGCGCTGGGCTATTTTGCCTCAAGTGTTGCCGCTCCTGGTTTCCTATACGGTCTACCGCTTCGAGATCAACTTTCGGGTCTCGATTATCCTGGGCTTCGTGGGGGCTGGAGGCATCGGGTTTTTTATCCAGGGGGCTATGGCGGCTGGCCAGTATGACCAAATGATTATCGGAGTGATTGCCATTGTGATCGTGGTCAATCTGATTGATTTTGCCTCGAGCTACTTGCGCTCGAGGCTGGTTTGAGTGGGGTATGGCAGTTCTCTGATTTTTGCCGCCCAGGACAGTAAACAGGCCCAGGTTATCCCAAGGTTCTTTGCGAAAACCGCGCTAGGATTCAGCCTGTAGCCGGTGGGGTAGGTCTAGAAATCCCCCCCCGTCCAGCCCCATCCTGCTTCAGACACTAACCTTGGCTAGGTCTTTTAGCCCCCCTTAGTAAGGGGGGTAGGGGGGATTAATACCTGTAGTCTCCAATGGGCAAATGAACTATTCTCGATCTGAAGTCAGTATTATGGGTAGCTGACGAGGTTAACCGGGATAGTTGCGGCTCCTTGCGCTGGGCCACCGGTGTCGTTGACTACATGGTCGATGACCCCGACCCCGCCGAGGGAGACGGTTAGTAGGTCATGCAGTTTGACCCCTGGTGTAACCGGAACCTCGAAAGCACGTGTGGCGTGGATTGATGGATCGACATTGAAGAAGCAGTAGCTACCCAAACCCCAAGCCTCATGGGTTTTTACAGAGTCGGCCACCTTATAAGATGCGTAGCCGTTGATGCCGTCGTGCATCCAGGCGGCCTGGTTTGGTGGGTCGTAGGGCATCTCGCTCTGGAACATGATGGTGCGACCGTTCTCGCCATTCCAGATGACCTGGTATTTCTGGTAGTGCTCTACAAACAGGCCGTAAGCGGTTACGTCGTCACCGTTGACAACCACCCCAGTATCAGCAGTGTTGATCGTCCAGCCGACCCCACTTCCGTGATCGGCGCGCCAGACCCAAAGGTCATCCAGGATAGTGTTGTCGCTATTCACCACCAGACTGGTGGTAGCCTTGCCTAATCCGGCCCCACCGATACGAAAGAATATGTCCTGGAGTGTGGTCGGGTCGTCAGAGTCACTCTCGTGGGCGTGCCGGGTGCCCACTTGTAGCAGTACTGGGGAATTCACCGGCCCGGCATCGAACAGCAGACCGGACAATTTCACGGCAGGCACATCAGCCACGGTCATTGTTATTTTTCCGTCGCTGGGTACGAGCGTAGGTAAGCCGATACCGAGAACAACGGTGTTGGCTCGCGTGATTTTGATCGTCTTATCAAGGCTGTAGATGCCAGGAGTAAAGATCAGATTCTGACCACGGGCCAGCGCCTTGTTGATTGTCTGTGCGCTATCGGTGGGCTTAGCGATGAAGAAATCGTCAATCGGGATTGACGTTCCTGCGGTAGGGCCACTCCCCCAGTTCGAGCCCACCGAGTTGCGGCGCGGTGCCGGGACGAAAACCTTGTAGCGACCGGACGAATCGAGGTATAAGAAGGGCTTTTCCCTGGTAATAGGGCTGCTCGCCAGGGTCGTGTAGGGCGGATTGCCCGGCAGGGTAGAAAACGATTGGGGCGGGGCTCCAACGACACCAGAGAAGACCTGATTCCAAACCCCATTAGACCAACCCCCAATATTGCTGTTTCGCACCAGGAATTGTTGCTGCGACCCATTGATGATAAAGTCGGTCTGAGAGTCGGCAATGAAGCCACCGCTGGCATACTGTGGCCCGGCGGTACAGTAGTCCATCAGTGTAAGGTTGCCGCCAGTAATTTTGACTCGTCGCATCGGCGCTGCTTGGGAGACTGCCCAAAAGTTGCCAGACGAACGGCAACCGGATAGGCCTGTAACGTTGATGGTCAGGTTTGAGACCGAGCGCCAGAAGTTGTCGAGCGCGATACAGTTATCGGCAGCCAAACACCGATTGTAGACATCAACGTGACCGTTGATGGTGACATCTGTAGGCGATTCACCCAAGCCAGCCACCTCGGTGTAGTAGCCCACCTGAATGATGAGCGGATTGGCAACACTGCCATAGATGCCGGGCTTGAACAGCAGTGCGTAGCGCTGCGTGCCCATCTCACTGTCCACCTGCTGATGGGCGATGGCATCTACCGTTGCCTGAATCTGGCTGGTTGGCATGCTGGGATCGAAGATTTTGACGTTCGGGCCGAAGTCAACGCTAGCCTGCCGGGAATTAGCCCTGACTTGGCTCGAGTATTGTTGAGTTCCACACGAGGCAAGGGCCAGAAGCACGGAGGTTACTACGAACCAGCGTAGAATAGATTGCACAGTATGACCATCCTTTCAACTCTAGAAACCCTGTTCTGGATAGGCAGATAGAGGCTTACTGCGATCAAGCCCTCCTTTCAGTTGAATGGGTCTATCTTATTCCCTCATCAAGAGAAGACACTATATTTTGCAGGACAGTGAGTTCCAGACGAAGATTTAAGCTCTCGAGGGAAATCTCGAGTGTTCCAGGCATAGTTTTTTGCGGCAGGATGTTGCAGCGGCCCTAAAAAGCCACTGAGGATTACATGGGCATCGCCGCCCAACCGCCAGGGCCTTACCCACGGCCTGAGCCGGGTTGCTACATTTTGTCCCCAAAAAGTCAAAGGCCCTACTAGAATGGCAGGGCGTTTTTACGTCTGTTGGCGGAGAGGAGGGGATTCGAACCCCTGATAGAAGTTACCCCCTATATACGCTTTCCAGGCGTACCTCTTCAACCACTCGAGCACCTCTCCGCGCCTGGCCCCATAAGGGCAAATGTGAGTGTACAAGCCGGGTGGGTAGCAGTCAAGAACGCCAATAGTCTATAGCGCATAGACCAGGGCTAAAGACTTCACGTCCTGAACAAATAATACTGAATCATATTTTGTCGTCCTGGACAGACCATTGCTTTTAACGACGGGCTGTTGTCTGTGAGCTGTTAGCAATATTTGCGGTAAACTCATCCCCATGCGCCTGCTCGCTATCTTCCCTCATCCCGACGACGAAATTGGAGTTTCAGGAACCCTTGCCAAACACGTTTTGCGCGGCGATGCCGCCAAGATTATATGGCTTACACGGGGTGAACTTGCCAGCCAGTTTGGCGATATGCCTGCGGCCCAGGTGGCCCAAATCCGCGAGGGACACGGGCGAGACGTGGCGGCGATTCTGGGGGCTGAGTACGAGTTTTTTGATTTCGCCGATGCGGGCCTCACGGGGGGCCGCGAAGAGGCTTTGCAGATTGCCAGGGCTATCGCTGCCTGGAAGCCCGACGTGGTATTTACCTGGAATCCTCAGGATGTCCACCCCGACCACCGCGCTGCCTACTGGGCTACCCTATCGGCGCTCAAATTTTGCCGTATCCCCAAGCTGGTGGGGGAGGCCCACCGCAAACCCATTCGGCTTTTTCATTACAACCGGGGCGATATTCCCCGCCCTTCGGTCTATATAGATATTGCTGAGGAAGGCCAGGCCGCTGCCGAGCGGGTGTTTGGCTTGTATCACGATTTCTACAAATGGGATACCAGCCTCGAGACCTTCAGGGCGAACCGGGCTCGCTTGGGGGCGGAGGCTCAGGTGAAGTATGCGGAGCGCTTTCAGGCTGAGACCCCGCTGGCGCATCGGTATTTGTCGGAATAGGCTCGATCACTTCAAAGCTACCCCTGGGGCTGGTAAAGGTATAAGCCGAAAAGGCGGCCAGCAGTGTGATCGGCAATAGGCTATATCCTGAAATTTCTCCGGCCAGCACGATGGCTGCAAAAGGAGCCCGGGCAATTCCGGCCAGCAAGGCCGACATACCGGCCAGGGCCGCGACCTCGGGAGGTGGTGATAGCCAAGGAATAGCCTGGGCCAGAATCAGCCCCGCCAGCCCGCCCAACGTGAGGGCCGGGGTGAGCTGGCCCCCGTAGGCCCGTACTCCGCCTCCCACCAGCAAAAGCGCCAGTTGTACCAGAAACAGGATCACCAGAAACGGCAGATTGAGAATGGGCGAAGCACCCAGTTGCACCCAAGGCAGGGCGTTGCCCAGGGCTTCGGGAATCAGCAGCAGAGTCACTCCCAGCAACAATCCGAATAGGCCGTGTCGAACTGGGAAACTCAAGCGCCGCAAAGGCCCGCGTAAAATGCGCTCGCCCTCGAGCCACAGTGTGCCTACCCCAGCACACACCAGCCCCAGCACCAGTCCAAAAGCCAGACTGCTCCAGTCCAGGGGAGCCGAGCGCAACTCCAGCAGCGGCCCATAGCCATGAATGAAGCCATATACGGTGAATCCGGCCAGTGCGCCAATCAGGGCCGGAGCCAGTGCCCCAGCCTCGAGGGCCAGCCCTCGGTAGACGATTTCGCTTGCCAGAAGCGCTCCGGTTATGGGGGCGTGAAAGGCCGAGGCAAACCCCGCTGCCATGCCAGCAAAGGGCAGAAAGCGGCCCGCATCCCCGAGGGGGAAACGTCGCCCCAGGGCTCCGCCAATCCATAGCCCCAAAGCCGCCATCGGCCCCTCACGGCCCATCGGGGAGCCTGCTCCGAGCTGGATTAAGGCCCCAAAAATACCTCGGAAATACTGCAAGGCCCGCACCTCCTGGCCTTGTCGGTAGGCGGCCAGTAGCCAGCCCAGCCCGCGTCCCGAACCCAGATAACTGCTGGCCGCGAAAATCAGGGGCAGCAACACCGCCAGTCCAGCGAAAGCGGGGCCGCGAAACATTTGTTCCAGGCCCCCTTCCCCTGGAAGGCCAGGGGGGAAATAGCCCAGCAGTTCACCCATCAGATACTGTTGAATCAGACTCAGCACAGAGGTGAACCCGGCAGCCAGAAACCCCGTTAGGGCTCCGGCCAGCGCGCTATAGAGGATAAGGGGGCCAATTTGCATATGAAGACTAAACGCCAAACGCGGGCCTTAGAACGCCCAGCGATGTCACCACGATTGTACCTGGGAAACGGGTGTTCCTCGCGTGATTCTGGCCCCCTCGAGGCCCAGCACCCTATACCCTGAGCGGGTCGCGGCGCGAACCAATATCCGGGGGTCTACTGTGTCCCATAACAACAAAGCCTCATTTTTTACGTCCAGGTCGGGACTGCTGCCGCGCGAATCGGTTCCCAGGGCCACCTCGAGACTGTATTTGCCATACAGCGCCCAAGGGAAAAGGCCACAGCCCAAGCCCTGGTTGCTGCGCGGGCAAGAGACCAGCTTGCAGCCCGCTTGGGCCATGATTTGCACGTCGTTTTCGTCCACCTGGACTCCGTGTATTAGCGTCACGTTCGGCCCCAACAGGCCCAGGTCGGACAGGTACTGTACCGGGCTGATGCCCAGCCCTTTCCAGGCGGGGTTGAAGGGGGCCATGAACTCCGCTAGCGGGCCGGTGTTGTCACGAAAATAGGTGGTCTCCTCGGGGCTTTCGGCGATGTGGATTTGTATGGGGAAGCCCTCGAGACTGCCAAATTCCACCAGTTTTTTCATCAGCGGGGCGCTGACGGTGTGAGCGGTGTGGGGAGAAATACCGACTTTGGTTTGTCCTTCGCGCCGTTTCCACGTCAGAAATTTTGACTTTACTGAGCCGAAGATTTCCTGGGCCTTTTCAGGATTGCTGCCCAGTACCTCGCGGTAGAGCACGCCGGGCAGGGGAGAGTGTTCGAGCAGAAAATCCATCACCTCGTCCCGTGCCACGATGTCGCCGAGAGCGCCGGTGTGAAGGGCTTGAAGCTCAGCGAGTCCAGCTTGAGCCGCTTCGACCCCGCGCTCTGCACCGCCCGCGATAACGTGCTGGATAAATCCTGTGTAGGAGCCCTGATACAGGCTCAACTTAAATAAATCCAGATGGGTATGGGCGTTTACTACAGGCGGGGTCAGCGCTTTGCCTTTGTGGACGAGGTTTGCTGATGGATAAGCCTGGCGCAGCTCCTCGAGCCCCCCAATTGCTGCCACATGCTCACCCACCACGACCAGACCACCGTTCAGCATCGGCGTGCCGAAGCCGGTGTAGACCACTTCGGCAGTCCAGATTTCAGGGACAAGGTGTAGGCCGGTCACGTTAGCTCTCTGCGCTGAAGTTCGTCCGGGGTCGGCGGTTGGAATATGCCTATATACACTTTCAGCGTCTCTTTAGGAATCGAGAACGTGCCCATCGGGAGGTTAGCGTTTCGGGCCTCGAGGTGCTGCAAGCGTATCTCCTCGGGCACGTCCAGAAAATGAATTTCGCTACTCGCCCCCAGCCCTGCGGCCCTCGAGCGGTAATCCTCGCGCTTGACCTGCCCCCAAAGCCCGTAGTCGAGGATCACGTCCACGCCGAGCGGGAGCACCCTCGCTGCAACCTCCCACATCAGGTTCTCGATAAGCCCGTATCGGGCATCGTGGGCAGGGTGGTCGGCGAGGTCTTGCCCGAACAGGCGGGTATGCCACTCGTCGGGCGTGAGGCGCAGCGCCGGGAGTGCGGCCTCGAGCCGCCGCGCGAGCATCGTTTTGCCCAAACATGGCAGGCCGATCATCAGGTGAAGCGTCGCCATAGCCCTAGTTCGCCCTCTCCAACACGTACCGGTTGGGGTTACGCACGAAGTCCACGGTGACATAGCCTTTGGCGAAGTAGTGCCCGAAGAACTGCCTCGAGTGAATCCGCCACATATTCGCCAAGCCTGTGTCTGTCTGCAAAATCTGGCCCCAGTCCTGGGGGATTTGAAAGAGGATTTGGGGGGACTCGAGGCCCAAATCCAATGCTACCGGCTCCTCGGTGTGAACTGCGTTGGCCTGTGGAATCCCGTCCAGCTTGGGTTCCGGCTCAGGCCCGTAGATACGCCGATACACCCACTCCGAACGCAAATCCCACAGCGCGTAGGCCCGGTCAGAGGGTGCTCCGGCGTTGATGCCGCCCATGCTGCCGTAGCAGTTGGGGAGGTACTCGGCGAAGGTAATGCCCAGCTTGCGAAAGTTGAAGCTGGCGTTGATTCCGCGCATGGGGTCGAAGGTCCAGACGATTTGCTCGTAGCCTTTGCCCAAGCACCAATCGCGTTGAAACCGCTTGAGCAATAGCGCGGCAGGCGTGCCCCGGTATTCTTCCAACACCCCGGTCATATGCGAGTGGTGACGCTGATTTTTGTGTGTGGGGAAGCCGAAGACGAAGCCTATCAGCTTTCCCTCACCCCCGGCTTCTCTTCCAGAGGTAGAGGGGAGAGTGTAGGCTCCAGCCAACAAACCGCCCTCGTGGACGAGGGCCATCAAGGTTCCGGTGCGAATGGTATCGCTGGGGTCGCCCCAGATGGCGGCCTCGAGCTGCGGTATCCGCGCGATTTCGTTGGGGTCGTGGATTTCTCGAATGTAAATATCCATTTTGTAGGGGCGGTTCCTTGTGACCGCCCTTCAATCTCCGGGGCGTGATGGGCAGGCCCAAGACCTGCCCCTAAAGAGTTAGGGGTTGGCCGACAGGTAGGCCGATTTCTGGGTTAGCTGGGTGATGAAATCGCGCTTGGGGGTCACGCCGATGCCGGGGCCTTGCGGTACGGGCATCATGCCATCTTTAGACTCGAGCGCCTCCTCGATAATATCCTCATCCCAGTAGCGGCTGGCGCTGCTGGTGTCGCCGGGCTTGACAAACATCGGCAGGGTGGCGACGTGAATATTTGTGGCCCGCCCGATGCCCCCCTCGAGCATCCCTCCCATCCACACCGGCAGACCGTAGCTCTGGGTGATGTCATGAACCTTGCGGCTGGCCAGGATTCCCCCGACCCTTCCCGGCTTCAGGTTAATCACCCGCCCCGCGCCAATTTCCAGGGCTTTTCTGGCATCCTCCGGTGAGGTTATGCTTTCGTCCAGACACAGCGAGGTCGAGATTTCCCGCTGGAGCTTGGCGTGGTCGAGGATGTCGTCAAAAGCCAGGGGCTGCTCGATGTAGTCAAGGCGGGCCGCGTCCATGGCCCTAAAGGTCGAGATGTGGTTGAGCGTATAGGACGAATTGGCATCCACGGTGAGGTTGGCCTCGGGGTAGGCCTCGCGCACGCTCAAGAGCATCTTTACGTCCCAGCCGGGTTTAATCTTCAGTTTGGCCCGCTTGTAGCCCAGCTCGAGCCCCCGTCCTACCTTCTCCACGGTAGCCTCGATTGACGGCTCGATGCCCAGCGAAATCCCCACCGGAATCTCCGAGCGCACCCCGCCCAACACCTTCCAGAGTGGTGCGTTCAGGCTCTTGCACCACAAGTCCCAGTAGGCCATCTCGAGGGCAGCCTTGGTCATCTTGTTGCCCCGGTAGGGGCTGATGATTTCCCACAGGGCTTCGGGGTTGGGGAGGTCTTTGCCCAGCACGCTGGGAATCAGGAGGTGCTCGAGCAAATCCCAGGCCCCAGCAATGGTTTCCTCGCGGTAGTGCGGGCTATGCTCCATTACCGTCTCGGCGTAGCCCTCGAGGCCCTCCCCGTAGAGGGTGAGCACCACCAGGTGGCGCTCGGTCTGCACCCCAAAGCTGGTCTCAAAACGGAACTTCAGCGGAAGCGAAATCAGGCGGAGTTCGGCGGCTTCGATTTTCACGAGCCTTATGCTATCGCCTCGAGCGCAGAACGTCGAACGCTGCCGCGTTGCCCAGAGCAGAGGGCTGAGAGCGGAGAGCCCGACTCGCGCGAGTAATAGAGTTTACAAGATCGCTTCGTTCAGAACGACAACGGTTTTTTTGTATTGATGTGCTCGACTGCTTTCCACAGAAATTTATCACGAGCAAAATATCGTGAAACTATATTCAAAATCCGCCCTATCCTCATTTCTGCCAAGCTAGGAAGCACATCACTGGGGCTTCGGCGGTGTAAGGCTGGTGGTGAAATCCGCCAAATAGGCGGTAGCGCAGGCCAAAAGCCCGTAGCCACCGCTCTATTTCGTAGCGCGTGAAGTAGCGCTGGGTGAGGGTGAAGGTCTGCCGCTTAAGCGTGCCCTTAGGCGAAACCCGATCCACCAGATAGTGTGTGTTGAGCGACTGAACTGCAGCTTCGTGCTGCTGGTGGATGAACACGCTCACCCCGCCTTTGTAGTCGCCCTCGTGTTGCAAAACCCCTTGTGGCCCGATGTGGGCGGGGTTGTATAGGTCGAAGGCTAAGCGTCCCCCTTTCCCCAAATGTTTGTGGATGCCTGCCATTGCGGCATCCTGATCCTCGAGCGTATATAGGTGCATGAAGGCATTGAATGGTGCGATTATCAGGGGAAATTTGCGCCGCAGACTGAGCTGACGCATATCGCCCGGGGCCCATTTGACGGGCAAGCCTTTGGTGTGCTCGGCTCCTAACTCGCGCATCTGGACGGAGGGCTCGAGGGCCACCACCTCCAGGCCCTGCCGGGCGATTGCCCGGCTCACCCGGCCCGTTCCCGCGCCAAGTTCCAGCACCGGGCCGCCGTAGTCTTGGGCCAGGCGGGTGTAGAACTCGAGGTCATCGGTGTAGTGCGCGTAGTTGAGGGCGTAGAAGGCCGCGATGGGGTCGTAGTCCATTGGAAATTACCTTATCACTCGAAAACCAGCCCCTGCGTGGTTTATAGCAAATGCGACCCATGTCTCGCAAGCCGAGTATCGCCACGTCCAGGACATTTATTTGCCAAACCCTCGAGCTGCCCGTATCAGTAGCGCCACGTCGCAGTCAGATTTAGGGATACTGGTCGCGATTTGCGTGATGACTGCGCCCACGGTGTGCAGTAATTTATTGTGTAGGTCGTAAGCTACGCAGCGTGATGCTTATGCAAACTGCCCTATCGCGGCTCTCTGCTTAGATGAGCCCAGTCAATAGGCCCAGGCTATCCCAAGGTTCTTTGCGAAAACCGCTCTAGTAGGACAATCCCAGGCGCAGGCTAAACTTTCCGGTAGGGTTACGCTGGCTGAAGCCGTAGTCAACTCGAATTGGCGGCAACACCGCACCCAACAAATCCAGGTTGACTTGCACGCCAACGCCAGCTCCAACATAGAATGCATCAGGCTGAGTAATGGCGGGCCAAAGACGACCAAAATCGGTGAAGATAAAGCCATACACATTGGTTCCACCGTTTTGGTTCAACCCGAAATTGTAGCCATATTCGACAGTCCCCGAAAACAGGGTGGTTCCTTTGTCCAGGAAGCGGGAGTCGTAGCCACGCAAGGTGGTGATGTCGCTGCTGTTGCCCCCCAAACTAAACTTCTGGCTGTCCTGCGGGGTGCCGAAAATAGTTCCCAGCGAGAGCCGCACTCCGATGGCCTGTCGGGCGGCTTCGTCCAGGCGGAAATAGGTCTTGCCGGTTATGACCACCGGCACGTACTGAGTAGGCGAACTTCCACTGGGGAAGCTGATACCGTAGCCGGTGCTCAGACCCACCGAGAAGCCCTGGGTGGGGAAGTCGGGGCGGTCGAGGTCGCTATAGCTGGCGGAGAGATTGAGGCTGAGGTTGCCGAAGTTGATGGGCATCAGCGCCTGGGCCTGATTCTGGAAAGGTTGACCGATCTGGATGTCGGAGCGCGACTGTAAGTATTCGGTCACGTATTCATAGCCCAACCCTGCTCCCACGATCAGCTTGGGCAGGCTGGCCGACCAGGGGCGGCTCACGTTAATGCGTGCCCCGGTGCGCCGCTCGGTGTACTGCCAACCGGTATTGGTGTTGGTGATGTTGTAGAGCGCGATATTGGGGGTGATGGTGCTGTAAATCCCGAAGCTCAGTGAGGTTTTGACATCCTTTAGGTCAGCAAAATCGGTATAGAGCCAGGGAATCGTGTAGGAAGCACTAAAGTTGAAAACCTGCCCGGTGGCGTTGGGGTTGGCTCCCACGGTGATGTTGTATTGGTGGGCCAGACCCCACAAGTTGGTGTCGTTGACCCCGAAGCTACCCTCCCAGCCGGTAGTGCTGCTCCAGCCAATAGCGGGTTGGAAAGTTCCGGTGCGGGCTTCCTTGAGGCTCAGTACCACCGTTACTTCACCGGGTTGGTTGGTGCCCTGGAAGGTGACGTTGGGAGGTTCGGAGAACAGACCAGTGCGCAGCAAATTGGAGATGCCCTGGCGCAGCACAGGCACCGAGAGCAGGGTTCCGGACTTGGGTAGCTCGCGCAACACCACCTCGGGCTGAGTGCGGGAGAGGGGTGGGTCAATTTTGTAGCCCGCGATGCGCAACTCGTGGATGCGCAAGGTATATACCCCGTCTTGGAAGTTGATATCGGGTTGCTGCACCAAGTCGAAGCCTGCGTCACGGTATTGGCGCAGGATACGGGCAAAGTCTTCTTGGGCCAGGGCCGGGTTGTATTCGTCGCCCGGCTGGAGGCGCAGGGTAGGCAAGAGTTTATCGCTCGAGAGAACCGTATTGCCTTCGATCACCACCTTGCTAATCGCTCCGTAGCGCTGTGCTCCGGCCTGGAAGTTGAGCCGCACCCCATTGTCGCCGACCCGCTCGGGCGTGAAGTTGACCACCCGGCTGATTTTCTTGGAAAGAGCGTTGATTCCGTCGAGAATCTTATCCACATTGAAAGGGTCGCCCACCTTCAGGCCCAGCGGACTTATGTCCAAGTCGGTGGCGTTGATCTCGGCAATTCTGAGTTCGTTGAAGGCGATTTTGAGCGTACCGCCCTCGAGGGCAGTCTTGGCTAGGTCTATTCCGCTGCCCCGGAAGCCCGCGTTGGCGTAGATTTCGCCCACTTGTTGCACCACATTGCGGAAGCGCTCGAAGCTGAACTTGCCGCTATCAGGGATGTTCTGGAGCAGGGGCTCGAGCTTGTCTTTGGGAAGATAGGTGGGGTCGGCTACTTCGACCTTCTTGACCTCGGGGCTTTCGTTGACGTTGAAGGTCAGCTCTACCCCTTTGGGGGTGTCTTTGGCCTCGGGGGTGATTTGGGGGATGAACGGAAAGCCCTGGCTACGGTAAATCTGGCCCAGGGCGGTGGCGGCCTCGGTAGCTTTTTTGGCGTTGAAGGTCGAGCCTATACCGATGGCTTGCTCGGTCTCGAGGTACTTGAGTACGGCAGCCTCGGGGAAAGCCTTGGAAGTCACCGAAACCTTGCTGATCGAAGGATTGGGCGTGACTTCTACCACCAACTTCTGCCCGTCCAGGCTGACCTTGACATCCTTGAAATATCCGGTGGCAAGCACCGCAGCCTTAGCCTGCTGCAAATCTCCTGGCTCGTCGCCCAGGCCAAAAGGCAAGGCAATACGGGCCAGGGCTTGTAGCACGGTGTCAGCCCCGCGCACTTCGACTTCCTGAATCGGCGCTGCGAAGACAAAGCAAAACATTAGTAGCAGCGGAGATAATCGCTTCATGGCTTCAACCATATTGAACTCCGGTGAACTCGGTGTGAGAGGCACAGTGGGGCAGCATAGCCTGTTGATTGTACAAGGTACGCTTCCCACCATCACTCCGCCTGTGGGATGGTTTATCCCTCGGCAATAAAAACTTCTCCTAGAGATGTTCGTGGCAGGGGCTCGAGCTAGGCAGCAAGGTGGATTCTTGTTTTTGCCCTCAGCTCATGGCTGGCTACCCCGTATTATTAGCCCATGAGCGCTACCTACGAGCAAATTCAAGAAACCGTGAAGTTCATCCAGTCCCGAACCGACCTCGTACCCCAGGTTGGCATCGTGCTGGGCTCGGGCCTGGGGCCGCTGGCCGAAGAAATCGAGGCGGTGGCGAGCTTTCCCTACGCCGACCTGCCGCACTTTCCCCGCTCGACTGCACCCGGTCACGAAGGACGGTTGATTCTGGGGCGGCTCGAGGGCCAGAAGGTGCTGGCCTACAAGGGTCGAGTTCACTGTTACGAGGGATATACCCCTGCCCAGGCGGCGTTTCCCGTGCGGATGGGGGTTTTTCTGGGGGCCAGAACTTTCCTGATCAGCTCGGCGGCGGGGGGCCTCAATCCCAATTGGAATGCTGGTGAACTCATGCTGCACAGCGATTACATCAACTATGCCGGGCTCTCCCCGCTGACTGGCCCCAACGACGAGCGCCTGGGGCCGCGCTTTCCAGTAACTTTCGATGCTTACGACCTCGAGCTACGCCGCCTGGCCCACACCGTAGCCAGGAGCCAGGATTTCATTTTGCGCGAGGGAGTATATGCCTGGTGGCCGGGGCCGCAATTTGCCAGCCGGGCCGAACTACGGGTTCTGCGCAACATTGGGGCGGATGCCATCGGGATGTCCACCGTGCCCGAGGTGATTGCCCTGCGCCACCTGGGGGTGAGGGTGTTGGGGCTCTCGAGCATCACCGACCTGGCTATTCCCGAGCGTGACCACCACGCCACCGAGCAGGAAGTGCTGGAAGTTGCGGCCAGGGGCGGGGTGCAGTTTCGCAAGTTCGTGCGGGGCATTTTAGCTGCCCTGCGAAGCTAGAAAGGTGGGGGATTGAGCCTTAGTTATGGGAATTCAGCGCGTTTTAGACCGTATCCAGGCGGCCTGCCTCAGAGCCCGAAGAAGCCCGTCGGAGGTGCGCTTGGTGGCGGTTACGAAGGGGCACACCCTCGAGGAAATCCGCGAACGGGTGCTGGCTTTTGGCAACTTTCCCCTGGGCGAGTCCAGGATTCAAGAAGCTCTGCCCAAAATGGAGCTGCTGCAGGGTATAGAGTGGCATTTTATCGGCCCCTTGCAGCGCAACAAGGCCAGGTTTGCGGTGTCTTTCGATCTGATTCATTCGGTAGATTCCCTGCCCTTGGCCCAGATGCTGGCTCGCAAAGCCCTCCAGGTTGGCAAGATTCAGCCCGTGCTGGTCGAGGTAAACCTGAGCCTCGAGCTGCAAAAGCACGGGTTTTTGCAGCAGGAACTGGCTGAGGCGGTGGCCCAGATGCGCGAGATGGAAGGGCTCGAGGTGCGGGGCTTGATGACCATTGCTCCCTACACCTCCCAGCCCCAAACCGTGCGCCCCGTCTTTGCCCAACTTTCCAGCCTGACCGATGACCTCGGCCTCAAGGAGCGCAGCATGGGGATGTCCGGCGATTTCGAGGTGGCCGTAGAGGAGGGAGCCACGCTGGTGCGGGTGGGAACAGCACTTTTTGAACCCGATTGAAGAAATTGGGCTCAGGGCATTTTCCAGACATCTTGCGTCAAGATGGGGTTGACCTTAGCCTCCTTGACCTTGGCTTCGGCGAACAGTGTGCCATCGGCATATATTCTGGCCTGGAAGGGAATCAGAATGCCCCCTACCGGCTTCAAATCGCCGTAGACGATCGTGTTGCGACCCTGGCTGCTTTGGTAGCGTTCGGCTAACAGGCGAGCCTGGGCATCGAACAAATAGGTGGTTTTGGCTCCTCGAGTAGTTACCGCGACGGCTTGGCCCCGCACGTCGGCGAAGGTGCGCGCTCCCTCCAGCTTGGCGCGCTCCCTCCCGTTTGCGCCCAGCCGCAGGCCGTACCAGTTTTGGTAGAGCCCATCGTGGAGGTCTCGAGCCAGGTCGGCTCCCAGGGCTTTGGTTCCATTTTGAGCGCTCCAGCTCTGGGATTTGTGTGGGGCAAGCTGGATCACCTGAATCAGGGTTTGGTCGTCGCGGTATTCGATGCGCAGGCGTTCTGCGGCAAAATCTACGTAGGAGACTACGGTTAGGGTATTTTCGGCCTGACCGGTGTTGTAGGTGGTCAAAGTAGCGGTTTCTTGATAGGTGCGGATGCTGGCGAGCGCACCTCCCAGGGCGGCTCGAGCCCGGTCGAGAAGCTGTGCAGCACCAGGTTCCACCTGGGCTAAGGCCAAGGCCAAAAAGGTACCAACAAAGACACTAACCCGAACATTCACCCCTACAGGCTACCCGACTTCCGCGCAGGTGGGGTGATAACCCCTGAGCAGGAGGCAGCGCCTCAGCAATTCAGTTCAGGTAGGGGCTCGAAGCCGTCCCTCGCTAGTTCGCTACACTAGGTTTATTTCCGCAGTGGCTGACGAAAAGAAACTTTTAAAAATCGTTCGTAGCTTACCGCCTGAACGGGTAGCTCAACTGATTGATTACGCACGGTTTTTACAGGTTTACTCCGGCAGTTACGTAGAAGAAGCCGACCTGGAAGCGCTTGACGAAGCCTTGTGGGATCGGCAGTTTGCCGACTCAGCAGATGTTTTGCAGCAGATGGCTGAGAAGGCTCTAGCCGAACATCGCGCCGAGAAAACCAAACCGCTCGAGCCCGAAGAACCATGACCTCTACAGGGTGGTCGGGGTGATGGAAGGCGAGACGATTATCTGGTTTTGGGTGGGTTCGCACGCGGATTACGACAAACTTGTGGCGCGTTTACAGATTGACAATCCCAGCGCTGAAGCGCGTGGGATTCTTGGTTCGACGGTTCGGCCTTCACGCCGACACCTCCCCAACCTCACTTCGGTTGTCCACCGATGTATTTGGTTTGCGGTACGCAAACCTTTTGATGTGGTTTGAGGCCAGTTCGTCCCGGTCGTGGTGCCTGCCGCACTCCGGGCAGTCCCACTCCCTGTCCGAAAGGGTGAGCACATGGGCGCTGTAGATCATGGAGGGCCACGCTGACCCAGGAAGCCAGCAACCCCAGACTTCGGCTTTCGAGTTCCTGGCGCAACCGCTGAGGGTCAGTAGGCATAAATCCCCAATCCCCCAACTCGGTTCCGGCATAGCCGGTTTGCTGCTTTTCGTCAAGCACCTGGACGTAGCCGCCACGCTCACCCGAGACATTTTCAATTACCCCCCAAGAGCAGAGGGCATTAGGGATGCGGATCATCGGGTGTCCTGCTGGGAGGGAGTTTTCAATCTGCCCTCGACCCGCTCCCAGCGCCCCGAATCCCAGGAGCGGATCATGGCTTGTTGAACCTCTGCAACTGCTCGAGCCTCGGCGAAACCTGGCTCACCCTGCTTTTGGTTTACGATGGAGGAGAGAAAGTTGTAAGCTTCGATCACCTTGAGATCGTCATAGCCCAAGTTAAGTGCCCAAGCCGGGTTAAAGTGCAGGTGATAGGGGTGAGCGGGGCCACTTTGCAAGGTGAGATAGGCATCCTCAGCGGGATTTTGGTCGTTACGCCATTGAAGCTGCAATTCGTTCATGCGCTCCATGTTCCACTTGAGTGCCCCTTTGGTTCCATGCACCTCGAAAGACATATCGCACTTGCTACCGTTGATAACACGACAAGCCTCGAGAATTCCCCTGGTTCCACTGGCAAAGTGTACTAGGGCACTCACGTAGTCTTCGTTGGTCACCTTGCCTTTGCGGGCATCGGCACGACCCTTGTCATAGTGGGTTCCGCTACCAGGTTCGGGAATGGGGCGTTCACGGATGAAAATTTCTTTGTCGCTGGTCACGCGGGTGATCGACCCTGTCAACATGTGAGCCATATCTATAACGTGGGACATCAGGTCGCCCAAGGTTCCCAGGCCGTGCTCTTTCTCGAAGCGCCAAGATAGCAGACCGTTGGGGTCACCGGCATAGCCATTGAGGAAGCGCCCATGATAGTGGGTAATCTGGCCTAACTTGCCCTCGGCAATCAGGTCTCTGGCATATTGCACCAGCGGAGCCCAGCGATAGTTATAGCCAACGAAGGTCAAGACCCCAGCTTGTTGGGTGGCCTCGACGGCAGCAAGAGTTTCGGTAGGGTCTTTACCCACGGGCTTTTCACACAGTACGTGCTTGCCCGCCTTGACGGCTTCACGCACCATCTCGAGGTGTATCCCGTTAGGTGCGGTTATGTTGACGGCTTCCACAGCCGGATTGACCATCACCTGCTGCCACTGGGTGGTATAGCTTTCGTAGCCAAAGCGCTTCTGAGCAGCCTGGGCTCTGGCTTCTACCGAGTCCGAACACACCACCAGCCGGGGCTGAATACCACTTTCAGCAAAACGATCCTGGATTGCGCGGTATGAGCGGCTATGGACTTCACCCATCCAACCCATACCGATGACACCGACTCCAATGGTTCGGGGCATGGTTTTTGCTCCTTTCACTAGGATAAAGGCCCAACAGTTGTCTTTACCCTTATATTCTCCAGCCTCTTTTCACGAAAGCGCCGGGGTAGAGGGCAGCCAATACTCGACCTTGACGGGCCGGTTGGTCTGGAGAGACTGCGCTGCAGCCTCGGCAATCAATTGGGCCTGCAAACCATCCAACAGATTGGGATAAGGACTGGTTTGGCCCTCGAGGGAGCACACGAAAGCATCTAACGCCAGCATGAAGGTAGGCTCCATGCGCTCGAACCAGCCTGCATGTAGCCCGTTGGAGGTCTTCTGCTGGCCTTTGTACAGGACTACCTCACCGGTGGGCTTGCGCTGGGATTCCACCAAGCCCTGTGAACCAAAGGCTTCGATGCGCTCATCATAGCCGTAGCCGGTACGGCGGCTGCTGTCAATATGAACGAAGGCACCGCTGGGCATCTTGAGGATCACCAGCGAAGTGTCCACATCCCCGGCCTCACCGATAGCGGGGTCTACCAGGGCCGCTCCGCTAGCGTAGACCTCGAGCGGAGCTTCCCCAGCAATCCAGCAGGCCAGGTCGAAAAAATGGATGGTCTGATCGCGTAATTGCCCCCCCGAAACCTTGACATAGCTGATCGGCGGCGGGGTAGGGCCACGGGAGGTCAGGTGCAGTATCTCGAGTTTGCCAATGGTTTCACTTCGAACTGCTTCGAGCACCCCTAAGTGGTTGGCATCAAAGCGGCGGCTAAAGCCCACCAGGATGGGTACTGGATGATCCTGCGCGAGTTGCACTACTCCTTTGACCCGCTCGATGTTGAGGTCAATAGGTTTCTCGCAGAAAACCGGTTTGCCTGCGCGGATGGCGGCCTCGAGCAAATCGGCATGGGTGTTGGTTGAAGAGGCAATCAGCACCGCGTCCACGTTGGAGTTCCAGATTTCCTCAGGGCTGTGGGCTACGGCTGCGCCCAGGCTCGAGGCCAGGGCCTGAGCACTATGTTGGTTCACGTCGAAAACATAGCTGAGCTGGGCCTTGGGATGAGCGGCAATGTTGCGACCATGAACATTGCCGATAAAGCCAGCGCCAAATAGGGCGAACTTGATCATTGAAACCTCTCTTTCTCCGGCTCCAGGGTAGCATTCACCCATGCGCCGTCCTTGCTATGTGATTCGACTGCTGCATCCACAAAGCGCACCCCCAATGCCCCGTCCCAAACCGTAGGAAAGGGATAGGAAAAAGGCCTGCCACCATCCCCGTGGGCGATGATCGCATCGGCGATTTCGCCATAGAGGTTGGCGAAAGCCTCGAGAAAGCCCTCGGGATGACCGGGCCACAGCCTCGAGGACTGCTGCGCCTCGAGAGCCAGCCAGTCAAAACCACGCGAGTAGGTTTCTTGTCGCCCCGTACCCCAGCGAACCCACAGGTCGTTGGGATTTTCCTGCACCCACTCGAGGCTACCCTTCTCACCATAGACCCGGATACGCTGCCCGTGGAGGTTGCCTGTGGCTACCATGCTGGCCCACAACAACCCCCGCGCTCCATTGCTGAAGCGCAGCTTGATATGGGCGTTGTCGTCGCTTTGGCGACCCGGAACCATGGTGGAAAGCTCAGCCGAAAGCTGGGTAATTTCCAGACCACTCACGAAGCGGGCTAAATGATGGGCATGGGTTCCCAGGTCGCCTACCACACTGGACTTGCCTGCAATGGCCGGAGTGGTACGCCAGACAGCCTGTTTGTGACCCTGGGCCTCAAGCAGTGTCGAGGCCCAACCCGAGGCATGCTCGACTTGTACCAGCCGAATTTCCCCCAACTCACCGGCTTGGATCATGGCTTTAGCCTGCCGCACCATGGGGTAGCCGGTGTAGTTGTAAGTCACCCCAAACATCCGCTCCGTTTCACGGGTCAGGCGCACCAACTCGAGGGCATCGCTCAATTCGGTAGTCAGGGGTTTGTCGCAGATGACATGGATACCGTGCTGCAAGAACCCCTTGGCAATGGCATGGTGGCTGTTGTTGGGAGTCAGGATGCTCACTACCTCGAGGCCATCTGGGCGCTGAGACTCTTTCTCTGCCATTTCTTGCCAGCTTGCGTATTGGCGATCAGAGGCAATTCCCAGACCGGCGGCAAACTCACGGCTACGCTCGGCAGTCGAGGCGAATACCCCTGTCACCAAGCGATAGCGGTCATCCAAGCGGGCTGCATAGCGGTGGGCCTCGCCGATATTCGAGCCTGCCCCACCTCCGACTATACCCAGTCGTATTTTTCTCGGTCGCTTTGTGGTGTCGGACATATTTCCCCTCTAGTACACCTCGAAATACGGAGATAGCACCTCGAGGGCCGCATTGCGGGCTATTTTTGCTAAATCGAGCGGATTCCATTCCCAATACTCCGGGCGGAACAACTCTATCGAGCACGCCCCGTCGAAACCAATGGCCTTTAGCCTCGAGCAAATTTCTCCGGTCTCGGCGATACCTTTTCCTGGTAAGAGTCGCAGGGCATCGGTGTAGGCCTCGCGAGCAGTGTCCTCGATATCGTCGAGGTGAAACCCGTAAATACGGCTGGAATCGAGGAGGTCAATCTCCTCGAGGCGACCTCCACCGATGCTGAAATGGGCGATATCGAACACCATCCCGATGTTGTCTCGTCCCGCCGCTTGGATTATCTCCCAAGCTCCACGGGGCGTGCGCACCGAGAATCCGCCGTAGCCAATAAACTCGAAGGCTAGCCGGATACCATAAGGTGCGGCAATCGCAGAAAGCACCTGGAGTGCTTGCACATGCTCGGCTACTACCGTGGCCCAGGGGGTATCCCAGGCCGGTTTGGGGCTGGGAATTACCGCAATCGAAGGGCAGCCAATCGCGCTCGCAACCTCGCAGAGCTGCTTGCAGCGGGCAGCGACCTGGGCAAACTCGTTCCCGCGAAAGGCGATGAACTCAATAGAGTTAAGGGTCATGGGGGCCACCCGATGGCTATGGAGCAAGGTGTTCAAGTCGGCGGTGGTGTGCGTCTGAAGGTAGCGATCCACCTTGGCGGCCCATAGCTCGAGGGCTACATATCCAGCTTGGGCACTGACTTCAATATCGGTTTGTAGGTCGGCTTTTATAGACGTTGCGCCGTGAAAGGCCAGTTGCATGGTGCTCCTTAGGTTTCCCGAAATCCGAAGGGTTTTCTGTAAACAAGGCAGGAAAGGTGTTTAGCTTTGGTGAGACGACACGCTTCCTTTCGCCAGTTATTTTGTATAGAACCACCATCCGATTTTGGGGATGTTGGTTATTCATCCAGATATATGCTCGAGCCCGAAGGTAAAGAGCGGAAGTGCGAGCTGACCCAAGCCTTCCGCTCTTTCGCCAGAAGAGAAATTTATTTGGAGAACTTCGCTTCGCGGGCTATTACAGCTTTGATGTTGCTCTTGTCCACGATTTCCGAACCGGTATCGTAGGAGTAGCCGGGGTAGCCCGCTTCCATCATCATGTCCAGCAAGGACGAAGTAACCCAACCTTGAGCGTAAGGATTCTGCCCGATACTCCACTGTGCATAGCCTTTATCAATGGCGCTCAGAATTGCAGGGATCAGGTCAAAACCTCCATTGGCGAATTTGCCGGTGAGACCCCGGTCAGCAGCCCAAGCAGCCCCATAGGCAATGGCTTGGTCAGCATGTGCCCAACCGACAATCTGATCTTTCTTGGCTGTCCACTTGGCATCTATTCGGGCGATGGCTTTAGCCTGGTCGCCGTCGGTGATGAACACCTCGGTAGTATAGTTGGTGCCGTTTTTCTTGTTGTATTCCTCGACCCCTTGCCGGGCTCCCTCGGTGCGCTGCTCGAGGGCACTGTTTCCCGCAGCAAGCTCACACAGCACGATTAAACCATCTTTACGCCCAGTAATCTGCTGGGCATATTTCGCCACTTGTAGGCCGTTGGTGCGCCCTGCGGGCACGAAGTCTTGTCCGACGAAGCCCACTCCTAGCTCCTTGTATCCAGCAGATGCCACGTTATATAGCATTACCGCAATTCCGGCTTTCTTGGCCTTCAAGATGACATCATCAAAACTAGTGGTGTCAATGCGGGTAAAGCCAACCCCGTCGGGCTTAGCTGCAACCGCCGACTCCATCAGCTTGAGGGTTTCTTGCGTATCCTGAACGGGCTTGCCCAGAAACTGAGTTTCCCAGCCACGTAGCTTGCCAAAGGTTTCAAACCCTTTCCTGACCGGAACAAAGAAGGGATCGTTGGAGTGGGTAACAAAAATCACCTTGCGGCGGGGGGTGTTTGACTGAGCTGCTGCTGGAGAGAGCATCGCTGGCAGTAGCGCCGCTCCTGCACCGGCCAGTGCTACTTTTTCGATAAATCCACGCCGAGACATCTGGTTGGCTTTCTTCTTCATATCTTTCCCCCTGTACTGCATTGCCCAGTAGCGTTTTTGGTAAAGATAGCCATCCTTACTGTTGACGCTGACGCATCTGCGCCAGCACGCTACCCTTGGCCGCCTTTGCCTGTCGTATGCGAATCCAGCCATCTAAAGCCACCGCGACAATGATGACTATTCCCTGGGCGACAGGTTCCCAGTAGGCATCTACCCCTAAGAGCACCAAGCCATTGGCGATCATGCCGGAGATCGCCGCGCCCAAGAAAGTGCCAAAAACAGTTCCAGAACCTCCAAAGAGGTTGGTACCCCCGATAATGACTGCTGCGATTACGTCCAACTCGAAACCCGTGTTCTGGCTGGGACTCGCCCCACGCAGCCAACCCACCGCGATTACCGCAGAAACCGCAACTAAGAAGCCCGTGATTACGAAGCAGGCAGTTTTGACGGTATTTACAGCAATTCCCACATTCTCTGCCGCCGAGCGGTTGCCCCCCGTCGCGTAGATTTGATAGCCCAATTTGGTGCGAGCTAAAACAATTCCGCCGATGAGCATCACTGCGAACACCCAGAAAATTTGGGCTGGAAGAAAGCCAAACACATACGCAGCAGTCACTGCTTTGTAGGTCGGAGCCTCGAGGCCGCTGATCGGAAATCCACCCGCAATAATCAAACTCAAGCCCCCGAAGACGCTCCTGGTTCCCAGGGTGGTGATAAAGGCTGGAATCTTCATCCGGGTAGTAATTAGGGCATTGAGCAGCCCTAGAAGAGCGCCCAGCACCAAGGTGGCTGCGATACCCAGAAGAACCGGTCAGCCCTCCTTGATCAGCAAGTGCGAGAGCACGATGGTGAGCAAGACGTACATAGTGCCTACCGAAAGGTCGAGTTCGCCTGCTACAAAAAGCATGGTCATACCGGTAGCGACGATGCCCAGCAGAGAAATTTGCCGCACCACATTAAGCAGGTTGTCCTCTGTGCGAAAGTTGGGAGAAATCACCGCCAACACCACAAATAGGGCTAGTGCTGCCACGGCAATACCGGTTTCGCGCTGGCTCAATAGGCTGCGTAAGCCACTTCTCGAGCGGAGTACAGGCGTATCCTGCGCTGGTAGGCTCATCCCACTCCTCCCACCACCACATTGGCCCCTGTAATCAGGTGAACAATTTCCTGGGGATTGGTTTCACTGCGTTTGCGCTCGCCCGCGATGGCCCCGCCCCGCAAAACCACAATACGATCAGCCAGATGGAATACGTGCTCGAGGTTATGGCTCACCACACATACAGCCGTGCCATGCTCCCGCAAGTCACCAATCAATTTGAGCACCTTGGCTTGCTCCTGAACTCCAAGGGCCGCGGTAGGCTCGTCCATAATCACCAGTTGACCGCCTTGGTGGATGGCTCTGGCAATAGCAACCGACTGCCGCTGCCCTCCAGACAACTCTCCCACTTTGATGTCGGGCGGGATGTTGAGTTTCAGGCGTTGCAGCAGACGATAAGTTTCTTGTTCCATGGCATAGCGATCCACAAATAACCCTTTAGTCGGCTCTGCCCCCAGAAAAACGTTGTGGGTGACATCCCGCACGTCTACAAGGGCCAGATTCTGGTGTACGACCGAGATTCCGGCGGTAATAGCCTCTCTGGGAGTTTTGAAGACCACCAATCTGTCGTTGATCCGAAGCTCGCCTTCGTCGGGTTGATAGACTCCGCAGAGCACTTTCATCAAGGTGGATTTCCCTGCGCCGTTGTCGCCAACCAGGGCTACGGTTTCCCCAGGGGAAATAGCAAAATCCACCCCTTTCAAGGCGGTGACGTGACCGAAGGTTTTTTTGATGCCAATGGCCGATAAGAGGGGAGTCATGGCTGGCCTCGACCTACGGTACAAAACTTGTTCGTAGCCCTTTTTGTGAGACCCCATCTCATCACAAACCCCCTATAAATTATCTAACCGATTAGAACACAGTCATAAAAGCCCGAAAAAACTGGTGGCTGACCTCGAACTCTCAACTTTGTCTTATCTATTTGTCTAACCGATTAGACAAAATCCTATAGCTACCTCGCTTTATTGTCAAGACCCTGTTTGATAGGACTCTTCTACAAAACTCAAGTTACGCAGCAGTAAATAAGCTCGTCTGGGTTGAACTATTTAGTCTATGAGATGTGGAAAGATGCCTGGTAGAGCAAGTTGATCGGCTTTTCCTATGCAAAGCCGTTAGTGGTCTGTCTTTGCTTTTGCCCACAGAGATTTTGCTCCTGGAGGCAAACCCCTTAGACCTACCCAGGCGCTTTGTGAGCTAAGCATGACTTAGCATCTTGACTCGAATATGCACTAGATTTAGACAATTTCGCAGCTCGGGGACGGATTCAGCCAGGTTACGGGCAGAGCCTGTATGGCCTACGACCATCCCCTCCAGGTTAGCCGCAGAGCGGCTATGCGCTGTGCGCATCCCCTCCAGGTTAGCCGCAGAGCGGCTCCGGAGAACAGAGTTATTCATGAAAACCGCGATGAAGGCTCTTTGGTGTTTTGCGTCCTGTGCCCTCAGCGCTTTGGGTCTAGCTTTACTCTCCCCTAAACTGCGCCGTGCGCTTCTCGAGAAAAGCCCGTGTACCCTCGCGCATGTCTTTGGTGGCGCAGGCCAGGCCAAAAAGGTCAGCTTCGATTTCCAAAGCTTCTTGCAGATCGAGGTTTTCTCCACGCCCGACGGATTCTTTGGCCAGGGCCAGGGCCACTGGGCCGTTTTTGAGGATGGCCCTGGCTAGCTCTTTGGCAGCCTCGAGCGCATCCTCACCGACGCGGTTGACCAAGCCGAGGCTGAGGGCTTCCTCGGCGGGAACATGCCGCCCGGTAAAAATCAGATCCAGGGCACGGCCCCGACCAATCAGGCGAGGCAGGCGCTGGGTTGCGCCATAGCCGGGGATGATGCCCAGGCCCACTTCTGGTAGACCCAGCTTGGCGGCTTTGCTGGCGACGCGAATATCGCAGGCCAGAGCCAGCTCGAGGCCACCCCCCAGGGCGAAGCCATTGATAGCCGCAATCGTCGGAACCGGCAGGGCGGCAATCTCGCCCAGCACCGACTGGCCCAGAATCGCCAGCTCGCGGGCCGCGAACACGTCCTGCACCTCAGCAATCTGAGCAATATCGGCACCTGCCACAAAGGCCCGGCCCTCACCAGTAAAAAGGGCGACACGCACCTCGGGGTCTTGGGTAATGACATCGGTGACAGCCGCCAGCTCCATCAGCAGGTCTTGGTTGAGGGCATTCAGGGCTTGGGGGCGGCGGATGGTGACGATACCCAAGCTGTCCTCGACGGTGTAGGAGAGAAATTCAAACTCTGGGACTTCCAAGTCAAAGGTGTCTGCCATAAAACCCTCCGGGTTAGCTGATAGCTTATAGCCGAAAGCCAAAGTCCTAGCATCTGTCTACAAGAGCATAAAAGGCATAGCAACGACCATCGTCCTGGATGCAAAATTTCTGACTATGAGCCATGAGCATCCTTCACCCGTAGGAAAGCCTCGAGCGCGGTCTTGGTCATGCGCTCTACCCCGGTCTGGATCAGTTCGGGGGCCACGAATTCGCTGTCGCCGACCTTATTGACCACCGCCAGCACGGTTCCAGCCCGCACCCCCCGCATCCTTGCCAGCAGAAACAGCACCGAAGACTCCATCTCGACAGAAATCGCTCCAAACGGGGTATAGCGGGCTCCGTGGTGCTCCATGGGCGAGTAGAAGGCATCCTCGGTAACATTGAGACCCACGTGATGCTCGAAGCCCTCGGCACGGGCCGACTGCACCAGGGCTTCTAAAGTATCCCAGTCGGGGATGGCCGTGTAGGGCAGGCCGCCCAGGTATTGCCGGGTGGTGCCGTCGTAGGGAATCGAGCCCTGCACCACCACCAACTCGGGAGCTTTCATATAATCCGTGAAGACCCCACAAGTGCCCACCCGAATCAGGGTTTTGGCCCCCAGCGTGACCAGCTCTTCGACCACAATGGCGGTAGAGGGACAGCCCATGCCAGTGGCCTGTACCGAGACGGGCAAGCCCTTGTAGGTGCCGGTATAGCCGTAAAGGGCGCGGTAGGTGGTATAGGTTTTGACATCTTGCAGGAAGTGTTTGGCAATCCAATCGGCGCGGTTGGGGTCTCCGGGTAGCAGGACGAAAGGGGCGACATCGCCGGGGTTTGCTCGTACGTGTAGCGGCATGGCAAGAGCATAACAGAGCTCGAGCGAAACCCTGAACCCTACAAAAACACGACTTTGGTGGCAGGTTCTTTTGCCCAAACCTCGAGGTAACGCCTAAAACTCGACTTAACGCTTAAACCGCATCGCCTCAGGGGCTTTGCGGGTTTACCCTTGGGGGGTAAAGCTAGATGAATCCAAGCTAGGCGCATAAGGAGAACCCCATGAATAGGCAACTTGGCAGTCTCAAACCCGGTGACACCGTAGTGCTCTACAAACCCCTGCCCGAACTCGTCCAGGGACAGGACAACCCTGACCAGGTGCTGACAGTCGCTGCGGTCACGCCCACCACCATCCTGCTCGACAATGGCGAGATGTTCCTGACCGCCATGTCTGCTCCGCATCGTCTGCGCTTTTGAGCAAACCCTTCCCGAAGCCCTCGAGCGCATACTCGAGGGCTTGATTGCTGGCTTGGTCGCGGGGACAGAACCGAACTGTCAATTGGCCTAGAGCGGTTTTCAGAAAGAAAACGGCAGTCTACTCTGCTAGAAAGACCGTATCCAGCTCATTTTTTGCTGCCATGAGTAGCGGCAAAAATAGCGGAAACCGCGATAAACCTGTCTGTTTCGGTTAATGGTTGGAAAGACCCCTATAGGGCCTTGCAAAAGGTAGTCAGCACGGTCTTGTACAATCGCCTGAACCGTGAAGCCCTCTGACCTGCAAACCCGCAAACGCAAGCACCTGGAAGTCTGTCTCAACGAAAAAGTTGAATACCAGCGGGTGACAACCGGCCTCGAGCGTTACCGCCTGCGCTACCGTGCCCTGCCCGAACTTGCCCTGGGCGACGTTGACCTATCTACCCTTTTCCTGGGCAAAAAGCTGGCGGCCCCTTTCCTGATTGGGGCCATGACCGGAGGTGAGGAGTTTGGGGGACGCATCAACCGTACTCTGGCCGAAGCTGCCGAGCATCTGGGGGTGGGCCTGATGCTGGGTAGCCAGCGGGTCATGCTCGAGCACCCCGAGTCGGCCCGGTCTTTCCAGGTGCGGGAGGTTGCACCTACGGCTCTGTTGATTGGCAACCTGGGGCTGGCCCAACTCAATAAGGGCTATGGCCTGGAGCAGTTGGAGCGGGCGGTCTACTCCGTAGGGGCAAACGCTATGGCATTGCACACCAATCCCCTACAAGAAGCGCTACAGCCCGGAGGAGATACCGATTTTCGGGGCCTGTTGGATAAGTTGGGCTTATTGCTGCCCCAGGTATCTTGCCCGGTGATGCTCAAGGAGGTCGGTCATGGCATTGGTGCTGAAGTTGCTGCTGGGCTGTCCTCCCTGCCGCTTGCGGCTTTAGATGTGGCGGGGGCGGGAGGCACTTGCTGGGCTAAAGTCGAAGAAATCGTTCATGGGGGGCAGGTTTTACACCCAGAATTGGTAGAGATGGGTCTGCCCACGGCCCAGGCTTTGCTCGAGTGTCGGCAGGTTTTACCCCATATGCCTCTGGTGGCCTCGGGCGGTATCCGCACCGGCACCGATGCGGCTAAGGCCTTGGCTTTGGGAGCGCAGATGGTGGCCGTAGCCAGGCCCTTGCTGGAGCCTGCTCTCGAGGGTACTGAGGCGGTGGTGCGCTGGATTGCAAACTTTCTCTGGGAATTGCGCGTCGCACTTTATGGGGTGGGAGCCCAGGCTCCTGTTCAGGCCACCGGACGGGTAGAGATAAATCCAAACCCCTCTCCTTAGGGGAGAGGGGTCGGAACTAGAAGATATTTGGTTGCGGGGATAGGATTTGAACCTATGACCTTCGGGTTATGAGCCCGACGAGCTACCAGACTGCTCCACCCCGCGCCGTTCTCTATGCCGTGGCTAGAGCTTTCATATACTAGATGAAATACCTCACAAGGTCAAGCTGCTCAGATAGGCGTAGACCCTCCGAAGCAGTGGAGAACGCTGATAGTCTGTAGCCACAAGCAACAAGCCCAAAGCCACCTGTCGCGCATCGCTGAAGTTTTGTTGCTCCTCCAGTACCCATAGCGCACTAGGCCCACCTGTTCCGGCAAAGCCCAGGTTACGGGCAGAGCCCGTATGGCCTACGGCCACCCCCTTGGGCGCTGTGCGCCTGTAACGGCCGGGCTTGGCTAGCGCACGCGCTATAGCGCTAAGCTGCCGTGCGAGTAGGGCGGCTGTGCCGCTTGACTCCAGTACCCGCAGCGCGGGGGGCCTTTAGCCTCGCCGCAGATTACATCCCTGAGCCCTAACCCCCCTCACCCCGTCCTAGGCAAAGCCCGCTTGCTGTCGCGGGTTCGCCCCGTCTCGGGTATAGCCCTAGCCGCGATATCGCGGTCGCTGATAGCGATACAGGCCCGCCCTCGATGGGGGTTCGACTCAGTCCCTCTCTCAGAGGGCCGAGGGGCTAAAACCGGGCTTTTGCCTGAAGTCTATTTTTGAACTTTCCTGAACCTTTCGCGTAGCCTGGCCAGCCGCTCCCGCACTTTCTCCTCCCAGCCCTCGCCGCTGGCTTGGTAGAGCAGGGCGTTTTCCAGCGCAGCAGGAAGGTAGGACTGGGCAAAGCTGCCCTCGGGGTCGTCGTGGTAGTAGGCGTAGCCTTTGCCATAGTCGAGCTGTTGTAGCAGCTTGGTGGGGGCGTTGCGCAAGGGCAGCGGGATGGGTGCGTCGGGATGCTCGGTGGCGGCTTCCTGGGCGGCTTTCCAGGCGGTGTAGGCGCTGTTGGATTTGGGAGCCAAGGCTAGGTAAATGGTCAGCTCGGCCAGGGCCAGTTCGCCCTCGGGTGAACCCACAAAATCATAGGTATCCTTGGCGGCGATGGCCAGCCGAAGGGCATTGGGGTCGGCCAGGCCGATATCCTCGACGGCCATTCGAACCAGGCGGCGGGCCAGGTACAAGGGTTCAGCCCCGCCATCTAGCATCCGCGCCAGATAATACAGTGCAGCATCTACGTGATTGCCCCGCACGCTTTTGTGCAGTGCAGAAATCAGGTCGTAGAAGTATTCCCCACCCTTGTCCATGTTCAGAGTTCCTGCTCCCAGGGCTTCCTTGACCGCTCCCAGGCTCACTGCGCCGTTACCCAAGTTGGCGCTGAGTTCCAGCGCCGACAAGGCCCGGCGGGCATCGCCCATGGAGCCTCGAGCAATCAGCTCGAGGGCCTTTTCCTCGATATGGTTCACCTTCAACCCCTGGGGATGAACCAAGGCCCGCTGTAACAGCTCGAGCACCGCAGCCTCCTCGAGCGGCTGGAGCACGTAGACCCTGGCCCGCGAGCGCAGTGCTGGATTGACCTCGAAAGAAGGATTCTCGGTGGTCGCCCCGATGAGCCTCAGGAGCCCACTTTCTACATGGGGCAAAAGTGCGTCCTGCTGCGCCTTGTTGAAGCGGTGAATCTCGTCGAGAAAAAGCACCAGGCTGCCCTCAACCTGGGCCCTGACCACCGCCTCCTTGATGTCCTTGACCCCCGCCGAAACCGCCGATAAGGCCACGATCCCTAACCCCACCGACCTTGCCATCAGCTTGGCCAAAGTGGTTTTGCCGGTTCCCGGCGGCCCCCACAAGATAAAGCTCGACAGCCGCCCAGTCTCGAGCATCTTCCGTAGGGGCTTTCCCGGCCCGGTGAGGTGTTCTTGCCCCACCACGTCCTCGAGGGTTTGGGGGCGCAGGCGTTCGGCCAGGGGAGGTATGTTCACTACAGAATTATAGCCTGAGGAGCGAGGACGGACAGCGGTCAGCCTACAGCTTTCCCTTGCCATTTGCGGAAGTGGGTGCTGGGGGGAATATGCAAACCCTCAGCAGGGTATTTTTGATGGGGAAAGACAAATCGTTTTGCTGGATGTTTGTTGGTTGGGTTACTGGCTATCGGCTTTGTTCATCCTAGGCACGCCCTGGCGGGCTGCTCATCTATGCTTGGAGTATGTGGCTATCGGTATTGCCGTGGGGATTCGTGCTGCTGGGCCTTCTTCCTATGGGGCTGTTTCCCCGTCAGGTCAACTTATACCCAGGTGTGGTATTCCTGTTGGCAGCACTCATTCTGGCGGCTACAGCGAGTTTGTACGCCCGTGTGCCCCTGAAGCCCCAGGTGAGGTTTTTTTGGGTGCTGGGCCTGAGCGTGCTGGCAAACGTGCTGGGGGTAGAAGCGGCAGGAGACCTGGCTAGGATTCCCTCGGAAATCTCGGTTGCGGCAGGCGTTGGCAGCCTGCTTGCCGGCGGGTTATTGCTGGCGGGACTCTACTTCTTGGGGCAAGAGCCTCTGGGGTTGCCCAGCCAGAGCGGCTCGAGAGGTCGGGGAGAGGTTTTGGGTCGGGCCGAGCTGCAAAACCTTGCGCCCACCCTCGAGACCCTTTCCGCCCTGCGCCCGGTCACGCTGCTGCTGATTCACACTCCCAAAGAACAAAATGGCACCGAACTTCTCCAGTATTTGCGGCAGCCCGACGTGATTTTCGGTCTCGAGCCCAGCCAATACCTAATTGCTTTGCAAGGCAGCTCTCTGGAAGGGGCGCAAATCGTCTTTCGCCGTCTGCGCCAGAACATTTCCATTCGGGCTTACGCGGTGTTGCCCCTGGACAAGATGAGTATAGCCGAGGCCCTTCAACAGCTCGAGGACGAGCTTCAGCACTACTACCTGACCCAGCAGTAAACCCCTCAGGCTGGGATCAAGCCTGCTCGCTCGAGAAAAGCCTTCTCCAAGCCCGACTTGCCGAGCACCTCGCCCAAGGCCCGGAAAAACACCTGATAATGCTCCACCCGGGCGCTCTCGCCCATCAGCCCCAGGCGCAGCACTTGCCCGGCCGTGGGGCCAATTCCACCCGCGACGGAAACCCCCTTGCTATACAAACCCTTGCGGATATCCGCCTCGTTCAAACCTTCGGGCGGGCGCACCACCAGCACCGTGGGCAGCCGTGCGCCTTCGGCGGCGTAGGCCCGGAAGCCGATGTCCTCGAGCGCCCCCAGCACCGCCGCATACATGGTTTCGGCCCGCTTCTGACGGTTTTCCAAGCCTTCTTCCAAGGCCATGTTCAGGGCCTCCTCCAGCGCAAAGTGCAGCGAGACCGGCGAGGTGCAGAAATAGCCTTCCTGCTCCCAATACACCGCCACCCTCGAGAGGTCGGAGTACCAGCCCCTGGCCTTTCCCAAGTGCTCGCGCCCCCGCTTCGACAGGGCAAAAGGAGCCAAGCCCGGAGGGGCCGAGAGGCATTTTTGGCTGCCGGTGAAAGCATAGTCCACGCCTATCTGCTGCATGGAGAGGGGCATCATGGTTCCGGTTGTCACCGCGTCGAGCATGAACAAAGCCCCGTGCTCTGTGGCTAGGTCGGCGATTTCCTGGGCCGGGTTGAGCACCCCGGTACTGGTTTCGCCGTGGACTAGCGTTACCAGCTTGTACTTGCGCTGGGAAAGGGCTTTCTTTACCAACTCTGGGTCGAGGGGCTGGCCTGGTTCACAGCGTAGCACGGTGTAGTCGTGGCGATAAGCCTGGGCAATCTCCACCATGCGCTCGCCAAAAGTGCCGTTTACCAGCAACAGCACGGCTTCGTCCTGGTCGGCTAAGTTGTTCAGACCGGCTTCCATGCCCAGGCTGGCCGAGCCGGGCATGGCTGCGACTAAAGCCCCCTCGCCGGGGTCAAAAAGTACCTTCAACACCTCGCGGATGCGGCGGTTGGTGGCAAGGGTTTCGGGATCCATGTGGCCACGCATGGGCTTACCAAGCGCTTGTTGCACCCTGGGGTGAATCGGGCTGGGGCCGGGGGTGAGCAGTATCATGAGGTTCCTCCAGACAAAAAAATACGCCCCACATCGCTAATATCCGACGACCTCTTTCCGTAGAAAGAGAGCCGTTAGCGGATAGCTCGAGCGGGACGCATTACTGATTTTGAATATACACGCTCTCTATGCGGTTTGTAAAGCCAAGTTGAGCAAGGGCGGCTCGAGGGCTGTAGAACCTTCCCCGTCAACAAAAGTGCAGAGAGCCGAAGGCCAAAAGCTAAACCCTAAACGTCGAAGGCCAAAGGCAAAAAATCAAAAACACCAACCGCGTCCTGGACGGCGTTTTTCGATATGACAATTGTGCTGTCCTGGTGTAGCTTTAAGATCCTTTATATGTCACCTTAAGCCTTTAGCGTTCGGCGTACGACGGTCTTTAGCTCTCCGCCCTCCGCCCCGTACACTGGCTACATGGAAGTCCTGTGGGTGGGGGCCGCTTACGCCCTGGGGATGCTGGCGAGCCGCCTCAGCCTACCGCCATTGGTGGGCTACTTGGGGGCGGGTTTCCTGTTGTGGGGCTTGGGGCAGGGCTCGAGCGAGTTGCTCAGCCAACTGGCCCATATCGGCGTGCTGCTGCTGCTCTTCACCGTAGGTCTCAAGCTGCGCTGGCAAAACCTGGTGCAGTCGCAGGTGCTGGGGGCGGGCGGGCTGCATTTCGTGGTGTTCGGGCTGCTGGTGGGGGGGATGGTTCTGCTGCTGGGCTTAGGGGGCCGGGCGGATTTGTTTATCGCGGCGGGGTTGGCCTTCTCGAGCACCGTTCTGGCCATCAAGCTGCTGGAAGACCGGCGCGAGCTTTCGACTTTTCATGGTCGGGTAACGGTGGGCATTCTGGTGCTGCAAGACCTAATTGCCGTGGCGCTGCTGGCCTATGCCGGGGTGCAAAAGCCCAGCCCCTGGGCCTTGCTGCTGCTGGCTTTGCCCCTGCTGCGCCCGGTGGTGAGCTGGATTCTGGAGAAGAGCGGCCACGACGAATTGCTGCTCTTGTACGGGCTGGGGCTGGCTCTGGGCGGGGCCGAACTGGCCCGTATAGTAGGGGTTTCTCCCGAGCTGGGCGCGCTGCTGATGGGGGCTGCGCTGGCTGGACATCCCCAGACTTCGGAGCTTTCGCGCACCCTGTGGGGCCTCAAGGAAGCTTTTTTGGTGGCCTTCTTCCTGCAAATCGGGCTGAACGGGCTGCCCTCGCGGGCTGAGCTTCCGCTGATGCTGGGGCTGTTGCTTTTGCTTCCCCTCAAGGCGCTGATATTCTTCGTGCTGCTGGTGTTGTTCGGGCTGCGTTCGCGCACGGCCTTTGTCAGCAGTATCGCCCTCTCGAGCTATAGCGAGTTCGCCCTGATTACCACCGCAGCGGCTATCGAGGGTCATATCCTGCCGCCGAGTTGGGGGCCACTGGTGGGCTTGCTGGTAGCGGTTTCGCTGGCCCTGGCAGCCCCCCTCAACCGTGCTGTACACGTGCTATATGCTCACCTCGAGCCCTTCCTGCTGCGCTTTGAGGGCCGGGGGCATCACCCCGACTCAGAGCCCACCCGCCTGGACGGGGCCGAGTGGCTGATTGTGGGCATGGGCCGCACCGGCGGGGCCGCCTACAAGATGCTCGAGCGCCAGGGACAGGTGGTGGTGGGGCTGGATGCCGACCCCGACAAGCTCGAGCGCCATAGCAGCAAGGGACGGCGGGTGTTCTACGGCGACTCCGAGGACAGCGAGCTGTGGGAACGGCTGGAAATCGCCGGGCTGAAGGGGGTGCTCCTGACCATGCCCGACCTCGAGGCCAAGCTGCGCGGGGTACAAGCACTCAAATTGCGCGGCTTCACCGGCATCGTCGCCGCTACCAGTTATCACCGCGAGGAAGACCCCTTGCTCGAGAAGGCCGGAGCCACCCTGATTTTTCAGCCTTTCGCCGAGGCTGGGGAGCGGCTGGCCGAGCGGGCCTTGGGGCTCGACACCGAAAGACCCCAAAAGGTGTCCAGCCCATCTGGTTTTATGGAGCATGACAGCAAGTAAAGTATTGACACGCTGGGAGCAGCCTTACCTGGAGAGGCCCCTAGAGCGATACAATCGTTAGCACTATGACCCAGACCTTGGATTGGAACACCGAGAAGCTGCTCGAGCAAGACCTGGCCCATCTCCTGCACCCCGTCACCAACCTCCACCGTCACCGCAAAAGCGGTTCCCTGGTGCTGGTCGAGGGCCAGGGGGTGCGGGTCAAGGACTCCACCGGGAAGTGGTATCTCGATGGCTTCGCGGGTCTGTGGAACGTGAACGTGGGGCACGGGCGCACCGAACTCGCCGAGGTGGCCAGAGAGCAGATGGCGAGACTGGCCTTTCAGCCCACCTTTTTCGGGCTGGCCACCCCGCCGGCCATCGAACTTGCAAGCAAGCTGGCCCAGCTTTTGCCGCACCACTCGCACTTCCAGTTCACGAGTGGGGGGGCCGAATCCAACGAGACGGCCATGAAAATTGCCCGCTACTACTGGTCGCTCTCGGGTCAGCCGGAGAAGACCAAAATCATCTCGCGCCGCATGGCCTACCACGGGATTGCCATGGGAGCTCTGGCCGCGACAGGTGTTCCGGCCTACCACGCCGATTTCGGGCCGCTCGCGCCGGGGTTCGTGTATGCCTCCGCGCCGCTGGACTACCGCAACAATCCGGGCCTTTCCGAGGGCGATTTTGTGGCGGTGCTAGTGAAGGAACTCGAGGACATCATCCAAGGTGAGGGTGCGCATACCATCGCGGCCTTCATCGGTGAGCCGGTGCAAGGGGCTGGGGGCGTGGTTCCCCCGCCCGAGGGCTACTGGAAGGCGATTGTGCCCATCCTCAAAAAGCACAACATTCTGCTCATCGCTGACGAAGTGATTACCGGTTTTGGCCGCACCGGGCGGATGTTCGCCCAGGAGACCTACGGCTTCCAGGCCGATATCACCAGTTTCGCCAAGGGCATCACCTCGGGCTACATCCCGCTTGGCGGGGTGGGGGTAACCCCGGAAATCTTCGAGCGGATGGCGACCCCCGACCGGATGTTCATGCATGGCTTCACCTACTCGGGCCATCCCGTGGCCTGCGCGGTGGGGCTGGCTAACATCGGGATTATCGAGCGGGAGCGGCTGTGGGAAAACGCCGAGGTCAGGGGTCAGCAACTGATGCGGCGGCTAAGGGAACTCGAGGCCCATCCCTTCGTCGGCAACGTGCGCGGCAAGGGCCTAATGGCCCTGATTGAAGTGGTGGAAGACCAATCCAGCAAGAAGACCTTCGATGCTGCCAAAGGCATCGGCGGCAAGCTACAAGCGGCAAGCCGTAAACGCGGCCTGATTGCCCGCTGCAACGACACCGGCTTCGCGGTGGCCCCACCGCTGACCATCAGCGAGGCCGAGGTGGACGAGATGGTAAATATTTTGGGTGAGTCGCTCGAGGAGGTGTTGGCGTAGGCCAAAAGCGAACCCCTAACTCCACCGCTTCGGATCAATCCTCGCCACCTCCCCTCAGAAGGGGAGGCTTTGTGCGGAGGGCGGAGAGCTAAAGACCGTCGTACGCCGAACGCTAAAGGCTTAAGGTGACATATAAAGGATCTTAAAGCTACACCAGGACAGCACAATTGTCATATCGAAAAACGCCGTCCAGGACGCGGTTGGTGTTTTTGGGTTGTTGTGCCTTTAGTTTTCAGCTTTCGGCCTTTAGCCCTCTGCACTTCTGCTTCATTTCCCCACGCAGAAATTGCGGAACACTCGGTCAATTACCTCTTCCGAAACGTCTTTGCCGAGGATTTCCGAGAGGGCCTCGAGGGCTCCTTCTATCGAAAGCCCGGCCAGGTCAGTGGGAGCCTCGAGGGCTTCTTGCAGGTGCGATTCGGCTCGAGCCAGGGCTTCGGCGTGGCGCTCGTTGGTGATCCAGACCTCGCCCTCGGGAGCATCCTTTAGCAGGCGGTTGTGGATGGTTTGGCGGAGAGAATCCAGGCCAAAGCCGGTGGTGCTCGAGACCAGCACAAACCCCCCAGTATCCCACTGAGCTTCCAGGTCGGCTTTGGTTGCTACTCGAAGGGTGCGTTCCCAGGGCAGTTCTGGAGCTTCGGTCGGTAGGGTGCTCGAGTCGGCCAAATATAGCACCAAGTCGGCTTCCTGGGCAATCTGCAAAGCCCGCTCCACGCCGCTTTTCTCCACCAAATCGTTGGTTGGCCGCACCCCGGCCGTGTCTATAGCCACGATGGGCACACCGGCAATTTCCAGGGGAGCCTCGAGGTAGTCTCGTGTAGTCCCGGCAACCGGCGTGACAATTGCCCGGTCATAGCCCAAAAGCGCGTTGAGCAGGCTAGATTTCCCTGCGTTGGGTGCGCCCACCAGGGCAATCCGCGCCCCTTTTTGCGCGATGCGTCCGGCGGGGGCAGTGGCAAGCAGATGTCGAACCTCGCCCAGGACGGGCTCGAGCCTTACTTGAATCTCCGCAGGCTCCACGCCTTCTTCGGGGTAGTCGAGCCAGGCTTGAATATGGGCCAGCAGGTCGAACAACACCTCTGACAGAGCCTGAATTTTGGCTGAGAGCCCAGCGCTCAGGCCCCGCAGAGCCTGCCGCCGGGCGGCATCCGACTCCGACTCCACCAAGCTCAGCACCGATTCGGCCTGAGCCAAATCCATCTTCCCGTTCAGGTAGGCCCGCAGTGTGAACTCCCCCGGCCCCGCAGGCCGCGCTCCGGCCTCAATCAGGGTCTGCAAAACCTTGCGCAGCACCGCCGGGGAGCCGTGGGTGTGTAGCTCGGCGCTGTCCTGCCCGGTGTAAGAATGCGGCCCTTTGAAGGCCAGCAGCAGCGCTTCGTCGAGCGATTCCCCACCTTGGCCCACAATCTTGCCGTAGGTAAAGGCATTGCGTCCCAGCTCGAGCGGGCTTTTACCGCGCCACAGCCGAGAGACCAGCTCGAGGCTGCCTTCTCCCGAAACCCGCACGATGCCCACCGCACCCTTGCCAGGCGGTGTGGCGATGGCGGCGATGATGTCGTGGAGGGAAGGAAGAGCCATGAGGTGTACTGGTTGCTGCTAAAGGCTCAGAGCAAAGAGCAGAGGGCTCAAAGTCAAAAACCAAAGAATCAAACTGCGTCCTGGACGGCGTTTTTCGATATGACAATTGTGCTGTCCTGGTGTAGCTTTAAGGCCCTTTGGCTTTTGGGGTTCGGCGTTTGGCCCTCTGCCCTACGCACAGGGCCAACTCCCTCAGTCTAACCGCGCCAAAACCCAATCCATTAGCCTCAGGGAGGTTTTCGCTCGGATATAGGGTTCCCCCTCGAAGAGATTCGCCAGGAGTTCGTCTTGGGACAGGGGGCTTTGCAGTGAGGGGATGTGGGCGAACACTGCGCCGGAAGGCGGAACCGGCTTGGAGTTGGCGGCCCACAAGCCCTCCATTAGCTTCCAACTCGAGGTGCTGACTATATAACTCACCCGCAGCAAATTTCCCTGGTTTAGGGCGGCCTCGAGCTTGCGTTTGGCGCTGGAAAGCCAGTAGCTTAGGGCGCGGCGCTCGGCCTCGGGAAGCTGAAAGGTGTCGTAGAAGTGTTGCGCTTCGCCCCGCAACTCGGCGAGCTTGCCACCCTCGTCGTAGAGGATGCGCCCGTCGAGGTGCGAGTACAGTTCCATCGGGTTTTGCCGCATCAGCTCTCGAGCCTGCACCAGGTTGCGGAAGTGGAACTCTGTCCAAACCCCATCGGTTTGCTCTGAGCGGAAGCGGCGCTCGCTGACCCCGGTCAGGAGCACCCAGAAATCCAGGTCGGAGCCGGGGATAGCATCGCCCCTGGCCTGGGAGCCGGTGAGCAGGATTCCAGCTACTTTGGGGTCGGTGCGGAGGGTGGCGACGGTGTTTTCGATAAGGGCTTGCATCCAGACACTATCTTTACACTCGGATGGGGTTTCAGAGTGAGACCGGTAATGGGTTTGAGAGGGGACTGAAGAATGGTTTAACCCTACCGCTCGCCAATTCACCTTGTAAAATTGTAAAACCGCTGTCACTCTGAGCGGAGCTCCAGCGCAGGGAAGAATCTGATTCGCTAAACTACCCCGCAACGTATGAAGCAGCATTAGGTCTACATCTTGCCAGCCACAAACGCATCCTCTACGTGGGCATGAGGGGTAACCTCGAGCGCCGCATCTACGAACACCGCCATAAGCTCATTAAAGGTTTAATGAGCGCTGCAAGGTCAATCAACGGGTGTATTACGAAGAAACCAACGACGTGAACGTGGCTATCGAACGCCGGAGGCGAATCAAAGGCTGAACCAGAGCTAAGAAGCTCGAGCTAATTCGGGAGTTCAACCCGATGTGGGGCGATTTTGGGAATGGCAGCGCATCAGATTCTTCGCCAAAGCTTGTCCTGAGCAGGGTCGAAGGGGCGGGCTCAGAATGACAGAGTGGGGATTTACTATGTCGGCGGGCTTGATTGGCTACATTTATATAGCCTGGGCTATAAATCTAGTTCGGCTTCCCAAGCCGCGCATACTTGGTTGCCAGCACCTCCGCCAGCATCCGCGCGGTGGCCTTGTCGAGATACTGGTTTCCGTTGCCGCACTTGGGACTGAGGATGCAGCGCGGGCAGCCGCCCTCGCAGGGGCAGCTCGCCAGCAAATCCCGCGCTGCCCCCACCCACCGTGCGAACTGCCGTGCCGCCGCCCTGGCATAGCCCACCCCGCCCGGATAGCCGTCGTAGATGAACACCGTCGGCCCCGTGCCGGAGGGCAGCGGCTTGGGGTAGAAGGGGTAGGAGACCCCACCCACGTCCTGCCGCTCGGCCAGCACGAACAGCGGCAACAGGCCGATCAGGGTGTGCTCGAGGGCGTGGATGGCACTCGGAACCATGGCCTCGGTGAGCAGGGTCGGCTTGTCGGGCCAACGCGCGTCAATGCGGGCCGGGGTCGGCGGGCTCTGCTTGCTGTTGGTCAGGGTTGTGGGAAAGGTCTCGAAATCTCCGTCCAGTGTGGGCAAAACTTCCATGCCCTCGGTGGGGTGGAACCAGACGGCCTCGGTCTGGAAGGTCAGCTCGGGCATCATCAGTTGGACTTCCTCGATCACCGTCTCGCTGAAAAACCGCTTCTTGACATACCCCGTGACCCGCTCGCGCATCGTCACCGGCCCCACCCACACGCCCCGCGCGATCTCCTCGCCGCCCAGCACGTCAATCTCGGTCTCGGCCCGCGACTGGGTGTAGTAGTCCTCGAGGCCCGGCAGCAGCACGATTTCCCGTTTCTCGGGGTCTAAGTTACGCACCAGATAGCTCTCCCCCATGTGTAGATAAACCGCTCCAGGATGGGCCTCCCAGTATGCCTGCCGCTCGTCCAGCGTCCCCAACAGCTTCCCCTCGTTGTCGCGTAGGGTGAAACCTTGACTAAAGCCGCGTAGCACGAGGTCTTGGTGGGGTGCGCGTTTGGGGCTGTAGAACCTGCCGTATTTATCGACCAAGTTTTGCGCCAGCCAGGGCTTAAAGAAGGGCTCGAGCGGCGCTAACGGAAGCTCTCTGGCGGCGCAGTGGGCGTGGAGCGGGTAGAGGACGGGGTTATCCGGGTCGGCGACGGCGGATTCGGGCGGGCTCGCCAGCAATAACTCGGGCTGGTTTTCGTAGAACGAATCCAGCGGGTCTTCGCGCGGAATCCACAGCACCAGGGCCGGGCGTTCGCCACGCCCGGCCCGTCCGGCCCGTTGCCAGAAGCTGCTCAAGGAGCCGGGATAGCCCAGCAGAATCACCACGTCCAGCCCGCCGATATCCACGCCCAGCTCGAGGGCACTGGTGCTCACCAGTACCCGCACCTCGCCTGTAGCCAGAGCTTCCTCCAGCCGTCGTCGTTCCTGGGCTGTATAGCCCGCCCGGTAGGGCTGGACGCGCTCGTCGGCGGCGTAGCGGGCTACGAGTTCGGCGGTGCGGCGGGCATTGGTAAACACCAGCGTGCGGAGCCCGGTCTCGGCAGCGTACTTGGCCAGCAAGGCGGCCTCGAGGTTGGCGCTGCGGCGGCTTTTGCCCGCTTTGTCGAGAAACTTAGGAATCCACACCCCGAACTCGCGCTCGGCCCTGGACGGGGTGGCCGAGACCTGCACGAAATCCAGACCACTCAGGCTGTAGGCGTGGTCGGCGGGGTTGGCGATGGTGGCGCTAGCAGACACGATTTGGGGGTTCGCGCCGTAGTGCTTTGCCAGGCGAATCAGGCGCTGGAGGATGAGCGCGGTGTGCGTCCCGAACACCCCCCGGTAGGCGTGCAACTCGTCGGTGACGATGTAACGAAGCCTCGAGAGAAACTGCCCCCACTCGGCGTGGCGCGGCAGGATGCCAAAATGCAGCATATCCGGGTTGGTCAGGATGGCCTGCCCGTGTTCACGGGCTTTTTTGCGCTGCGAATCGGGCGTGTCGCCGTCATAAGAATAGATTCGGTCGGCGATATCCAGGGTCTTGCCCATGGCCTGCAGGCGGCCCAGTTGGTCGTGGCCCAGGGCTTTGGTCGGGTAGAGCAGGATGGCGCTCTGGCCCTCGAGCACCGCCTTCAGCACCGGAACCTGAAACACCAGACTTTTCCCAGAGGCCGTGGAGGTCGAGAGCACCACATTGTGGCCTTGCTCGAGCTTCAGGAGAGCCTCCGCCTGAAAGCTGTAAGGGGCGATACCCAAGGCGCTTAATACCCCTGCAAACATGCCCGCATATTCGACAATTTCCGGCGGCTTGGGGGCTAGGGTGCGGGCAAACTTGAGCTGGCCCGCGTAGCCTTCCAAATCGCGCAGCCACTCGGCATAGTTGGGGTAGGGGAGAAGCTCTTTGGGCAGCACCGTCTGCTTAAGCATGACCTAAATAAAGGACTTGTGTGTGAGCCCGTAGGGGCGCTTCATATCGCGGTTTCCGCTATTTTTTTCCACTAGAAGTAGCGGCAAAAAGGAGCTGGGTACAGTCTTTCTAACCGAGTGGAGAATTCTATTTTCTTTCTGAAAACCGCTCTAAATCACCCTACTGATTCTCGGATTCTTCCTCCTCCCCGGCCTCGCGGCGCGGCTTGAGGAGCGGGAACAAAATCACGTCGCGGATACTCTCCTGACCGGTCAGGAACATGGTCAAGCGGTCAATGCCCAGGCCCATCCCCGCCGCCGGGGGCATCCCGTACTCCAGCGCCAGCAAAAAGTCTTCGTCCACCTCGGGCTCCTCGTTGTCGCCGGAAGCGCGGCGCTGGCTTTGCTCCTCGAAGCGGGCACGCTGCTCTAAAGCATCGTTCAGTTCAGAGTAAATCGGCGAAAGCTCCACCCCGCCTACGAACAGGTCGGCCCGTTCGGTGAGGCCGGGGCGCTGCGGGTCGCGGTGGGGTTTGACCAGCGGGCTGATGGCTAGCGGAACATCCATCACGAAGGTCGGGTTAATCAGGGTGTGCTCGACGTACTCGCTGAATAGCTTGTCCAGGAGTTTGTAGCTCGGTACACCGCGCATCCCGGGGTGCTTGGCATCCGCCCACAGACGCAACCGCTCCAAGTTGGTGGGGTCAAAGTCCAGCCCGGCCTTCTCTTTGAGTACCGACACGAAATCTATACGGGCGAAGGGCTTGCTGAAGTTCAGGGTCTTATCGCCGTGCTGGAGAATGGTTGTGCCATGAATGGTTTGCACCATCCCCGAGAGCATATCTTCGATGAGGGCCATCATGTCCTGGTAGTCGGCGTAGGCCCAGTAGGCCTCGAGCATGGTGAACTCGGGGTTGTGCTTGACGGAAATGCCCTCGTTACGGTAGTTGCGGCCAATCTCGAAGACTCTTTCAAAACCCCCCACCAGCAGCCGCTTGAGGTGCAGCTCGAGGGCAATTCTCAAGTTAAACTGGTGTCCCAAAGCCTCGTGGAAGGTGGTGAAGGGCTTGGCCTCGGTTCCCCCAGCAACCGCCTGCAGGGTCGGGCCTTCGACCTCTAAAAATCCCTGCGAGTCAAAGTAGTCGCGGATGTACTTGACGATGCGTGAGCGGGTGCGAAACACTCCACGCACCTCGGGGTTTTGGATGAGATCCAAGTAGCGCTGACGGTAACGGGTTTCCACGTCCTTGATGCCGTGCCACTTGTCAGGCAGCGGATGCAGCGACTTGACTAGTGGCGTGAACCTCGACACCTTCACGGTAATCTCGCCGGTCTTGGTGGTGAACACCGTCCCCTCGAAGCCCACGATGTCACCCACGTCGAGCTTCTTGATCAGGTCGTAGTGGAGGGTAGTGTCCCGCGCGAGATAAAGCTGGATGCGAGCAGAGCCGTCCTGGACGTGGGCAAAACTGGCCTTGCCCATCACCCGGAAAGTCATCAGGCGGCCCGCCACCCGCACAACCTCCTGGGGCCACTCCTGCCCCGGCTCAGCCCCCTGGTGAGCGGCTAAAATCTGCGCCGCATCGTGGGTCTTGGGGTAGGTGTAGGGGAAGGGCTCGAAGCCCGCTTCCACCAGAGCCTCGAGGTTCGCCAATCGCTGCCGGGTTTGTTCGTTGTGTTCAATCATAAATCTCCAAACGCTGTGCCTATTATTGTTGCTTTGCCGCCGTCAAAAAAGGGCGCACAGCCGTGCGCCCCTACAATTTTCGCGTCTAGGCGCAGGGTTTGTGGCTAGTGTTTGACCGCCTCCACCTTGAACTCCTTTTTGCCCTTGGGGGTCTCGAGCATTACCTTGGCCCCCACTTTTTGCCCCAGCAGGGCCCGGCCCATCGGGGATTCGTCGGAGATTTTCATGGGACGCTCGAGCACGCTGGCCTCGGCGGGGGCTACCACCTGCACCTCCAAGTGTTCGCCCTCTTTGGCCTTGAGGCTCACCACCGTACCCAGAGAGACCACATTGGACTTGCCTTTTTCCTCTTCGATAATCTCGGCCCTCGAGAGGGTGTCGGTGAGGGAGTCTATGCGGGATTCGATACGGGCTTTCTCGCGTTTGGCATCCTCCAGACCACTATCGTCGTAGTCGTCGGAAGATTCCATCAATTCCTGCAAAATACGGGTTGCGTCTTGAAGACGGACACGTTCTTGTTCGAGGTCGGCTACCAACCGCTCGTATCCAGATTTTGTCAGCTTGACTTCGCGTGCCACTTTGCCTCCCGGATAAAAATACCCACATTTAATCGCTACTGATGCTGCTCCTCGTACCTGAGTTCTACATGAGAGAGCCCCTAGGGAAGGGCTGCTGGCCTTTGGGCAAGGCTGGCTGATTTTTATAACAGGCCCGGCAATACCGAGCCCTGGCTTTGACTGTAAAGCCGACTGCTAGGGAAGTATACCGCGAAGCAGGATTTCCCTCAAACGCTGGGGGCGGGCCGAACCGGTACAGCTCTCGGTGTCCCGGCACAGCACCACATAGCGATAGTGACGGGGGTTTTCTCCCACCCCAAAGCGGAAAAACTGCGCGTTAGCTCGCCGCTGGTGGCGCAAACAGGCCTCGCAGATGACCGGAGCGGTGCTGGGAGTGCTGTCGAGGGGCTCGAGAATCAAATGGAGTGGGTCTTCTTGAATATGCACCCACCCCACGCTATCCCGGTAATACAGCACCTCCCCCGGAGGCAGCAGCTCCGGGGAAGTACCGGGAAACAGCTCGAGAATCAACTCCCGCTCTTCAAAGACTTTTTCCGCCATGTTCATCCCAGAATAGCACTCTGACCCTTTCTTGACGATGGTGCGGTATTCAAGCTTCAGGAATATCGTCAGATAGCGTTCATGGCCCGTTCACACTCATTTCGGTATTCCTTCACCTTTCTGGCTCTACCCTGCTGGAGTGCCCTTAGCATGACCTTAATGACAAACAGCACTTGGGCCGCATGACTTTTGACACTTGGTTCGCGCTCTCAGCTTAGGCACACTGTTCTCTCGAGACTCGAAGCATTTCTAGTGAAGAATGTATCAAGGAACCTAGTCTTAACCCATTAGTCAGGTGAATTATTTAGTTCGATGAAAGAAACCGATTCGCTATACGACGAGTTAGGCACGGTGGCCCTGGATTTGGCCCATCATTTGCGGCGCGATGCCCAAAAAGCCGTGGAAGGAATGGGGGTTACGCAGATGCAGGCATACGCAATCATGCTATTGACCGAAGGTCACACTCAACCCTCGAGCCTGGCCGAGGCCATGGGCACCTCGCCCCCGGTGCTTTCACAGATTCTGGCCGGGCTCGAGGAGCGGGGCTGGATTTCCCGCCACCCCGACCCCCAAGACCGCCGCCGGGTGCGGTTGGAGCTCTCCGAGGAGGGCCGAGCGTTTCATGCCCAGATGCAAGAACACTGGCGGGCGGCCTCGGCCCCTCGCTACCAGCAGTTATCTCTCGAGGAGGTGCACACCTTGATTCGTCTTTATCGCAAAATGCTCCAGGCCCCGGCGGTGCGTCTATGAAGCCATTTCCTGGTGTCTCAATCTTAGGGTGGATGAGGCCACAAAGCCTCCGCAGTAGCTTAGCCTTCATGCGCCTTGACCATACAAAAAGGCTATTGACGCTGAGTCTCATGGTGTGGAGTTTTTCGCTGGCTCAAACTACCTCGAGCTTCTTCACACCCCTCGAAAACAATCCCAACCTGCTACAAGCCAGATATGCGCTCGAGGCCGCCCAGGCCCAGCTTCGGGCCTTGCAAAGCCCGGTAAGCCTGCAAGGCCAGGGAGGGGTCTCGTTTTTTCAGGTTTCGCCCCCCCCTGCTGCCCCAGTCTGTCCCAACCCGCTCAACCCGGAGTGCGCCACCTTGCCCAGTAGCGGGCGGCAAATCTCGCTGGGGGTGGCCTTTACCCCATTCGCCTTTGGTGACGTGGCCGACCAAGTCAACGCTGCCGCGATTGGTGTGGAACAAGCCCGGCTAGGTTTTCGTCAGGCCCAAAGCCAACTCGAAGCCCAGGCCATAGAAGCTTTTTACCGGGTTCAGCTTTCCCAGAGTGGGCTCGAGGCCAGCCAGGTCGGGTTGCGATTGGCCCAGGCCAACCTCGATGCGACCAAACTGCGCGATTCGCGGGGTGCGGCCAACCCCGGCGATGTTCGCCAGGCCGAGGCTAACCTGCGGCAGTCTGCCGCACAGGTCGCGGATGCCCAGCGCAATCTGGCCCTAGCTCAGGGCAGCCTGAGCGACCTGGTGGGGAACTCCAGCGCCCAACCTCCTACCCTGGCCACCCCACAGGCCACCACCCCACCTGCCGTGCGGCAAGCCGAGCTAGGGCAAGCCCAGGCCCAACTCACCTACGACAAAGCCATTCGCAGCGTACTTCCAGTAGTGCAAGGCAGCTATACCCACTACACCTCGCCCAGCGACTCGCTGGGGGTTTCCATCAACTCCCGCACCCTGCAACCGACCCTCAGCTTCAGTAGCCAGGTTCCCTCCTCGCTCACCCCGCCCCAAGACCGCATCAACGGCACCCTGACCATCGGGCTCTCGCTTAACCTTAGCCTGGGTCTGGCTGATGCCCTCGAGGCGGCCCAGAAGCAGGTGGACGCGGCCAACCAAGCGCTAGAAGCGGCCAAACGCAGCGCCAAGCAGCAGCTAGACTCCCTCCAAGCGGCCCTACAAAGTGCCGAGCAAAACTCGAGCCTGGCCCAGCAGGCTGTTTCCGATGCGCAAAAGTCGCTCGACGAGGCCCGCGAGCGCGAGCGCTTGGGCCTGGCCAGCCCCCTGGCTACCCTGCAAGCCCAACTGGCCTTAGCCCAAGCCCGCTCCTCCGCCGTCCAGGCCAACCTCAGCCGCACCCAACGAGTCCTCGACCTATATCGCTTTTACGCGGTTCCCCCCAGCGAGGTGAATAAATGAACGCCAAACGCCAAACCCTAAACCCTAAAGGACTATTTTTCGCTACACTATTGATCGCCGGGTTTGCCTCTGTCGCGCTGGCCCAATCCCTGACCCTGGATTCGGCCCTCGCCAAAGCCAAAGACCAGGCCCCAGTGGCCTCGGCGCAGTCTGAGTTGGATGATGCCAAGGCCAACCTCCAACGCACCCTGGGCGACCCCTTGCTGACCCGTCCCAACCAGGTTCAGGCCCAACAACGTGCCGACTTGGCCCAGGCCAACTACGACCGTGCGTTGTACCAGGCTCAGAGCAGCATCGTGAGTGCTTATACCCAGGTGCTCGAGGCCCAGATTCAAGTGCGTCTGGCCCAAAAGGGCCTCGAGTTGGCGGCCAAAGGCGTAGAGGTGGCCCAGATTCGCCAGAAAAACGGCTCCGGCACCGCCCTCGACCTCAAGAACGCCCAGAACAAGCAGGCTGATGCCAAAACCACGCTCAGCCGGGCCAACGACGGACTGGCCCTGGCCCAGACCAGTCTGCGTAGCCTGGTAGGCAACTTCGATACCCTGGCTGCGCTGCCTAGCCCACCGACTATGCCCGATTCCCAAGCCGTACAGGATTTGTTTGCCAAAAGCCCGGAGGTATTACAGGGTCGTCAGCGGGTGGAGCTGGCCAACCTGCAAGTTGAGGTGCTCGATCCTAGCTACGCGGCCCAGGCCGACATCAATTCCGCCAAGGCCAGGGCCGACCAAGCGGCAGCGGGCAACAAGGAGCTCGAGCGCGGCCTGGGAATCCAATACGATTCGCTATACCAAAACCTACAGGCTGCCAACCGGGCCTTAGCCGTGCAGCAAGCCGCCCTAGCCAACGCCAAAGAGACCCAAGCCAACGACAAGAAGCGCCTAGATTCAGGCTTGATTAGCAGCCTGGCCTATTTGCAGACCGAACTCTCCACCATCCAAGCCGAACTCGCCGCCCAGCAAGCTCAGGACAACTACCTGAAGGCGCTCTATAGCCTCTATGCGGGGGGAAAATGATGTTAGCCAAACTGCAAACCC
>JADEYI010000503.1_pt1 | contig 52338 bp, 42 predicted proteins | sample 8542331 | NCBI WGS metagenome assembly JADEYI01 (sample SAMN16510988, study PRJNA670497) | mine drainage metagenome | isolation source: biofilm near Copperflume 1 | place: Germany: Marsberg coppermine Kilianstollen | collected 2018-02 | reverse complement strand
CCTCTAACCTTTCTCCCCTCTTGGGCGCGGTTCCTGAACACGGTTGCTGCTAGGGCATTGCGCATAGAGCATGCGAGAAAAGTTGATCTTAAGGTTATAATAACTGCTTAATTATCGCTAACGACGATCGAATCAATCGATCGATTGACCAATGGAGGGCGGGAATGATCAAGGCTTCAATTTTGTTTTGTGCGGCGATGCTGGCGTGCGCGCTGACTGCGGGGGCGGCGACGAGCACGGTGGCGACCAAGTCGGTCAGCGCGGTGCTGAGCGGAACTGGGGTTCCGGATACGGTCGACGTGGACCCCATCAACGGGCAGTGCAACTTCGACACGTGGGTCGATCAATGTCCGAGCGGAAACGACAATTGCAAGTGCATTCAAGTTACGTCGCCGAAGGCGACCGGCGGTGGCAAAGGTGGTCCCGGGACGGTCTCGGATTTCTTTATTACGATCGACAACGGTACCAATCCGGCGAGCGAGCCGGCGGTCGGCGGCGGCCCGAATCCGCGATGCTCCTTGTATTTCGGTGTGCTGACGCTGACCTCCTCGGGCGGAGGTAGCGCTACGACCCAGACGCTCAACCTGGTCGGCACGGCGTGCAAGCATGTGGTCGGGATCTCTTCCAAGAATCAGACCGGCACGCAGGACAAGGATCTGATTTCGGGCGGATGGGGAATCTCGAACGATCCGGCGCCGAGTCCGCGCGACGAATCGGGATGGGGCGAGGTGAGCGGTCAGGTTATTCATGGTACCAACGCGTTGACGATGCATCTGGTCGGCGACCTTTCCAAATAGCCGTTCCCACAGGATTGGCCTTGATGGTCGCCGCCAGATAGGGCGGTACGCGACGATCGAATGGCAAGAAGGCAAAGGGACGGGAGCGAACTCCCGTCCCTTTTTTGGCTTGGCGCAATCGGCCGAAGCGCGCGCCATCTCATACGCGCCGACGGTTCAGATGAGGTTGTAGGCGCGGGCGACGTTCTCGCCCAGCACGCCGCGGCGCGCGCTCGACGACATCCCTTCGACCATCCCGCGCAACTCCTCGAGGTAGTCGCCCGGATGGTCGGGATGCGGATAGTCGGAGGCCCAGAAGAAGCGGTCTTCGCCGATGATTTTGGTCAAGCCGGCGATCGAGCGCTCGTCGGGGTCGCCCGAGATGAAGCATTGGCGCTTGAAATAATAGGACGGCCGTTCCTTTAGCTGGACGGTGCCGCCGAGCGCGGTGCGGCGGTAAATCGCGTCGCCGCGATCGAGCCAATAGCCGATCCATCCGGCGCCGGATTCGAGCACCACCGTGCGCAGGCGCGGAAAGCGATCGAAGACGCCGTACTGGAACATCGTGCCGAAGGCCTGCGGCACGCCGACCGCCGCGAACAGATCGAAATACCAGTCGGCCCACTCCATCCCCTCGAAGCGCTGGAGCGCGCTGAATTGCGGCGGCTCGAGCGTCGGATGGATGGCGAGCGGGATGCCGAGATCCTGGGCCGCGGCGAAGACCACGTCGTGATCGGGATGGCCGTGGGGCTTGCGCGTGATAGTGAACGGGCAGACGAAGGCGCCCTTGCAGCCGTCCTTGGCGGCGCGTTCGAGTTCGCGCGCGGCGGCCGCGGGATCGCCCAGCGAGATGTGCGCGATCGGCACCAGGCGGCGGCCCGAGTCGCGGCAAAAGTCCGCGATCCAGCGGTTGTAGGCGCGGCAATAGGCGGCCGACAGGTCGGCGTCGAAGACTTCGGCCTCCCAGAGCAGGCCGATCGTCGGATAGAGCACCGATTTGGCCATGCCCTCGGTATCGAGGAGCTGGAGCCGCTCTTTCATGTCCATCGCGCCGAAGGCCGCGCCGCTGACGTAGTTATCGACGGTTTCGACGCCTTCGAGGCTGGCGAAGACCCCGCGCTTTTCGCCGGCGCGCGATTTCAGCAGTTCGCGGCGCTGGGCGTTGACGTCCTCGACCGTGGCGCCCAGCTCCTGGAGCTTCTTCATCCCGCCGAGTGAGGCGAGCAGGGTCGAGCTGGTCAGTTTGGCCGGGTGATTGTCGATCTCGAGATATTCGCGGCCGTCGCCGCCGACCTTGATGCGGATGGCGCGATCGCGGTATTTGGGCTCGAGATACTTCTCCCACAGGCCGGGCGGCTCGAGAATATGGCCGTCGGCATCGATGAGCAATTCTTCAATTGGCATTGGTCCCCTCCGTCAGTGATTGGCGGCGCGGGGCCGGTGGACCGGCCTGTGCCGCAGGCGGCCGGCGGGCGCCCCCGCGCTGTCCGGCCGCATCCGACTATTGCGCACAAGCCGGCGCAATCGCAAATCGCGCGGGCCGGCGGCGGACGGGGGTTGACGAGCGCGGTTCGGCTGATTACTTTGAACTTAAATAATTGGAACCTAAACAATTGGCGACGCATTACAGCGGCGCGGCGCGCGAAGTCCGCGCGCTCGACGCCTATATCAAGCTCACCCGCGCGACCGAGACCATCGACGCGCGGCTGGCGGCGCGGCTGGCCCGGCGCGGGCTCACGCACGGCCAGCTCGGCGTGCTCGAGGCGCTGATGCATCTGGGGGCGATGGCGCAATGCGATCTCGGGCGCAAGCTGCTGCGCAGCGGCGGCAACGTAACCACGGTGGTGGACAATCTCGAGCGGCGCAAACTGGTGCGCCGCCGGCGCGGCGCGGAAGATCGCCGGGTGGTGATGGTCGAGCTGACGGCGCCGGGACGGCGGCTGATCGAGCGGGAATTTCCGGGCCACGCCAGTGCGATCGGCGCGGCGTTGGGCGGATTGACGGCGGAAGAGCAGGAGCAGCTCGGGCGCCTGTGCCGCAAGCTCGGGCGCGGCGCGGCCGAACTGGCGGAGGCCGAGGCGGCCGCGCGCGCGGGCGATCGCGCGCGTGGCGCGCCGCTAAGATGACGCGCGTGGCGCGCCGCTAAACTGCAAGCCAAGGAGAAAATCATGATTACGCTTCGCAAGGCCGACGATCGCGGACTGAGCAAAATCGACTGGCTCACCAGCCGCCATTCGTTTTCCTTTGCCGACTACTACGACGCGCAGCAGATGGGGTTTGCGAGCCTGCGCGTGATCAACGAGGACTGGATCGCGGCCGGCGCCGGCTTTCCGACGCATCCGCATCGCGACATGGAGATCATCACCTATGTGGTCGACGGTGCCGTGGCGCATCGCGATAGCATGGGCAACGGATCGACGATTACGCCGGGTGACGTGCAGCGCATGAGCGCGGGCACCGGCGTGACGCATAGCGAGTACAATCCGTCGCGCGCGGCGCCGTTGCATCTGCTGCAAATCTGGATCGAGCCGGACAAGCGCGGCTACGCGCCGGGCTACGAGCAGGTGCGCTTCGCCGATGCCGACAAGCGCGGGCGGATGCGGCTGGTGGCGTCGCCCGACGGGGCCGAGGGCTCGGTGACGATTCATCAGGACACGCGGGTCTATGCCAGCGTGATCGAGCCGCAGGGGGCGGTGAAGATGGCGCTCGCGGCGGGGCGGCGCGCCTATGTCCAGGTGGTGCGCGGCGCGCTCACGGTCAACGGCGTGGCGATGGCGGCCGGCGACGGTGCGCGCGTTACGGGTGAAGCGGCGCTCGAGTTCGCCGCGTCGGCCGAGTCCGAGGTCCTGCTGTTCGACCTGGTGTAAGCGTGCGCGCCGGTGTACACATGTGCGCCGGCGCGGCGTGAAGGGAAACAAAAAAACGCCGCGGGCGTCGCGCGCCGCGGCATTTTTTCAGTGACCTCGGAGTGCGTGCGCTCAGGGCACCGGCGCGGCGGCCAGCAGGCCGGCCGCTTCGTCGAAACCGAGCATCAGGTTGAGATTCTGGATCGCCTGGCCGGCGGCGCCCTTGCCGAGATTGTCGATCGCGGTGAGCACGCACAGCGTCTGCGAGCGGCGATCGAGGACGAAGGCCAGCTCGCAGAAATTGGTCGCGCGGACGTTCTTCAGCTCGGGCAGTTCGCCGGGCTTCAGGATGCGCACGAAGCGCGACTTGGCGAAGCTCGCCTCGAAGGCGGCGCGCACGTCCTGCTCGGTGGTGCCGGCGCGCGGGCGCATGAAGATCGAGCTCAGGATGCCGCGCGTGATCGGCAGCAGATGCGGCACGAACATCACGCCGATTTCGCGGCCGAGCGCACTGCTGATCTCCTGTTCCATCTCGGGCATGTGGCGATGGTTGCCGACCTTGTAGGCGCGGAAGTTCTCGTTGACCTCGGCGAAGAGTTGTTCGACCGCGGCCTGGCGGCGCGCGCCGGTGGTGCCCGACTTGGCGTCGATGATGATCGACGACGGGTCGATCAGATCGCGCCGGATGAGCGGCAGGATGCCGAGCAGCGAGCCGGTCGGGTAGCATCCGGGGTTGGCCACGAGGCGCGCCTCGCGCAGTTCGCGGTGATGGAATTCGCTGAGGCCGTAAACCGCCTCCTTGAGCAGCGCGGGCGCCGGATGGTCGGCGCCGTAGGTCTGGCGATAGGCGGCGGGATCCTTGAGGCGGAAGTCGGCGGAGACGTCGATGGCCTTGATGCCGGCCTGGATGAATTCCGCGATCAGCGGCGCGCCGACGCGTTCGGGCAGGCATGAGATGACAATCTCGGCGCGGCCCAGGATCAGGTCGGGGCGCAATTCCTCGAACGGCGGCAAATCGACGCCGGCCAGATGGCGGTAGACCTCGGCGACCTCGCGGCCGGCGTAGTGCTCGGAGGTGAGTACGCCGAGTTCGACGAACGGGTGGCCGGCCAGAATGCGCACGGCTTCGATACCCGCGTAGCCGGACGCGCCCAACACCGCTACTTTAACCCGATTGTGCGATGGCATCAGGGATTCTCACGCGCCTCCCGAATTTAAGGTCGGAGTAATCGAAATATCACGAATGCGGAATGCTCGCCAGTTTGCGGAGCTGCGCGCCGAGCAGAGCAGGAGTTGGCGCGGCTTCGCTCCCCAAGCCCAAAGCAAAGCGCCCTCCGCTTCGCACGGAGGGCGCCCGCGAAATCGATCTTGCGCAAGCGCTCTAGCGCTTGGAGTACTGCGGCCGCTTGCGCGCCTTGTGGCGCCCGTACTTTTTGCGTTCGACCTCGCGCGGGTCGCGCGTCAGCATGCCGTTTTTGCGCAACGCCGGACGCAGCGCCTCGGACACGGTGAGCAGCGCGCGCGAGATGCCGTGGCGCACGGCGTCGGCCTGGGCCGACGATCCGCCGCCGCGCACGGTAACGATCGCATCGTACTGGCCGATGGTCTCGGTCAACTCGAAAGGCTCGAGGATGCGCATGCGCGAGGTGTCGCGCGGGAAGTATTGCTCGAGCGAGCGGTCGTTGACTGTGATGGTGCCGCTGCCGGCCGTCAACCGCACACTGGCGACCGCAGTCTTGCGCCGGCCGGTCGTGCGAATCATGTTTTTCCGTTCTGCCATCTTGGTTCCGATATTACCCTGCGGCGGCCCGATGTGGCGAGCGCGCCAAGTTTGGCTTCATATCTCCCGCGCCGCCTGCAAACTTGCGCGCGTCGACTTCATTCTCCCGCATCGCACCGGCTGGCGCGACACGTGCGCCCGTCAGACCGCGACCGGCACCGGCTTTTGCGCGGTGTGCGGATGATCGGTACCGCGATAGACCTTCAACTTGGTGAACAGGCGGCGGCCGAGGCGGTTCTTCGGCAGCATCCCATGGACGGCCATCTCGATTAGCCGTTCGGGCCGGGTCTGCAAGAGCTTGCCGGCGGTGATCGAGCGGATGCCGCCGGGAAAGCCGGTGTGCCGATGGTAGACCTTGTCGGTCAGCTTGGCGCCGGTCAGCTTGACCTTGGCCGCATTGATGATGACGACGAAGTCACCGGTGTCCTGATGGGGCGTGAAGTCGGAGCGATTTTTCCCGCGCAGCACCAGGGCGGCGCGGGAGGCGATGCGGCCCAAGGCGCGGCCGTCGGCGTCGATGACGATCCAGCGGCGGGCGCGCAGCGCGTTTTCATGCGAAACGCTTTTGGTCTGTTCAGTCAGCTTCAAGTTTCGTTACCGTTACCCGTCGCGTGCGGCCGGCGTCCGCGAGTTGCGGCGCGGCGCATGGCGCGCGCTTATAATTTGGCGGGGCCGATGGGATTTGAACCCACGACTTCCGACGTGACAGGCCGGCGTTCTAACCGGGCTGAACTACGACCCCGCCTGAAACATTCATTTGTACATGCAGTGCGCGGTGCGCACAAGGGCGCGGAGCGCGCGCGGGTACTGTCATGATCTGCCCGCCAGGGTCCCAAGTTCAGGGCGAGGATGTCCTAAGTTGTCTGCTCGATAATCGGGCAGAGTTGCCCTTCGGATGCTTGGCAATTATCGGCCCGGCGCAATACTGAGCGAAGCTCTTTTCGCAAAACCTCCAACTCGCGAATCTGCGCTTCCACGCCGGCAAGATGCTGCGTAACCAGCTTGCGGGCGTGTTCGCACGGCTTGCGCCCATGCCGCGTCAGATCGATTAGCTGCTTGATCTCGCGCAGCGTGATCCCGAAGCTTTGCGCGCGGCGCAGAAACCGCAATGTCGCAGCCGCATCCTCGTCGTAGAGCCGGTAGCCGTTTGGAAGCCGCATCGAAGGTCTCAACAGTCCGCGCGCTTCGTAATATCGAATCGCGGACGGTCTTAAATCCGCCTGTCGCGCCAGTTTGCCTATCGTGATCCGGGACGCTTGACCTTTAATCATACTTGAAGGTTTAGCATCAGGCATCAGGAGGTGAAAGCGTATGACAAAAATCAAAGTCACGCTCTGTCCAAACTGCGGCGAGTGCCCTTCGGTCGAGATCGGCGACGAAGGCGTCAGCATCGGAGAGGCCCAGAACACCGTACGGCTGAGCCATGCCGAATGGAACGATCTGGTGACTCGAATCCGCAGCGGTGAGTTGAAAGAAGTGTAACCCTAACCGGGCGGGGGACTTTCCCGCCCGCCCATCCAGGCAGGAGCGCAGCGCCGTGGCGCGGCTTCCACCTTTTTAATTTCAATTCTGAGTGTCCTAATTTCGGTGATTATATACTTGACTCACCGCGATACCTGCGCTATTGTTTAACGCATGGACGCGAAGGTACCGACCACGCTTCACGAAGCGGTCACCTATTTCTCGAATCCCGACAACTGCATCAGGACGGCGATTGCGCTGCGCTGGCCGAACGGCAAGGTAACCTGCCCGACGTGTGGGAGCACGGAAGTCACGTTGCTGGCGACGCGCCGGATTTGGAAGTGCAAGACCAAACACCCGAAGCAGCAGTTCAGCGCGAAGATCGGAACCATCTTCGAGGACTCGCCTATCGGTCTGGATAAGTGGTTCACCGCGATCTGGCTGATTTCCAATTGCAAGAACGGGGTTAGCTCTTGCGAGATCGCGCGAGACTTGGGCGTCACGCAAAAGACCGGCTGGTTCATGCTCCACCGCGTCCGCAAGGCGATGCAGGCTGGCACGTTTGAGAAAGTGGCAGGGGAGTTTGAAGTAGACGAGTCTTTTATCGGCGGCCTCGCCCGATTCATGCACAAGGATAAGAAAGCCAAGATCACAGGCACGGGCGGGGCCGGTAAAGCAATCGTGATGGGTCTCCTGGATCGCAAGACGAAGAAGGTGCGCCTGCGGCACGTCGCCAACACGCAGCGGAACAAGCGAAAGAAGTCCCTTCGCCGTACCGGATAGCCCGGAATCGCAGGGCTGCTCTATCAGTAGCGAACATCTTTCAATCGATTCCATTCGCGGTCGATTTTTTCGGCGTTCCAATATTCGCTTTCCCACATGATACCGACGTTAGGTTCGGGTGCAGTCAGCAGACGTTCGAGCATCGGCGGCGGCGCAGCGTCTGGCCCCTTCGCTAATATGTCGCGCCAATATCGGTTCGTAAGAAAGCGCCGGAAACCACTTATCGTCGGCAAAAGTGATCGATCCAATCAAACGCGCGATCTCAGGTCTTTTCCTTCGAAGCTTAGATATGAGTTTGTAGCACTCGATTGAGTCCTTACCGTCCTCATCGAAATGAAGCTGGATTAGAGGCACGCTGTTCGGGCCGATCTGCATCACGCAGGCTTGTTGCATTGCGATCAGTATCTGCTCGACGGCGAAGAGTGCGGGGTTCGTGCCTTTTCTACCCGCATTCTCATGCTTCGTGCGGAAATGCCTCCCGTCGAGGCCAACGGCGAAGCCGCAGAAAACGTTATTCCGGATGACATCAATGAAGTCGGTCAGAACGCCATCGGCCTGTTCCCGCGTCCAATCTCTCCGCAGACACTCCTTGTAAAATTCAGTCATATGAATGCGCTGAATCCGGTATTTCAATTGCAGATTTTGCCACTCGTCTCTAAACTTCTCCCAGCCCGTATCGTTGGAAAGCCAACCGCAGAGGCAAATGAAGCCTGCGGCATCGTGAAATTTGCCGCTCTCGTCTAGGTACGCGTACAGTCCCACTTGATATACCTGCTCAGTCGGGAGGGCTTGCCGATGAAGCCAAAATTGGGAGGCCATTTATCGCGCCTCCCGTCTCGACTGAGCCGGATCATCGTTATCTCCGGTCGGTGAGTCAAGTATATAAGCGCCCTAATTTCCCACGCGTGAGTATCCCAAGTCGGACAGTGCCCGCGCGCGGCGGGCCGCAAGGTAGCTCACGGCGGCGCCGGTTTGGCGCGAATTACCCGTGCAATGGCGGCGCTGGGAAGCATAGCGGAGGTGGCCGCGAAGCAAAAGCGCAAGCGCACTTGCGCCAGCCGTTGCGGGATGCGGCGGAAGTGTTATTTTAGGCGCGCCGCCGTGTTCCGAATGCGGCGCGCGGGCGCGCCGACGCGTCCGCCAACTTCGCCGAAGACTTGCCCGAAGACTTGCCTATGTGGATTGTCAGTTTCGCGCTGCGCCGCCCGCTCTCGGTCGCGGTCATGACGCTTCTGATGCTGGTGCTGGGTGTGCTCTCGTTCACCCGCATGAACGCGGACATCTTTCCCGCGATCGACATGCCGGTGGTGATCGTGGTGTGGGGCTATCCGGGCCTGTCGGCGGTCGATATGGAGCGGCGGGTGGTGATTATCAGCGAGCGCGCGATGTCGACCACGGTCAACGATATCGAGCACATGGAGTCGGAGTCGATCGCCGGCGCCGGGATCATCCGGGTCTACTTCCATCCGGGGACCACGACGGCGGCGGGAATCGCGCAGATCGCGGCGATGTCGCAGGCGCTGTTGTCGATCTTTCCGCCCGGCATGGTGGCGCCCAACGTGGTCGATTACAACGCCGCCAACGTGCCGGTCGCGCAGCTCGATGTCTACAGCGACACGCTCTCCGAACAGCAGTTGTTCGACTACGGCCTCAACTTCATCCGCGTGCGCCTGTTCAGTATCGAGGGACTCTCGGCGCCGTCGCCGTTTGGCGGGCGGACGCGATCGGTGATGGTCAACCTGAACCCGGGCCAGCTTTACGCCAACGGGCTCTCGGCCGCGGACGTCGCGCAGGCGCTGGCCAACACCAACACGATCATCCCGGCTGGTTCGGTCAAGATTGGCAATCGCGAGTATCGCGTCGAGCTCAACGGCAGCCCCACCGACGTCGCCAGCTTCAACCATCTGCCGATCAAGCTGGTCAGCGGCACACCGATCTTGCTGGGCGAGGTCGCGCCCGTCACCGACACCCATCAGGTGCAGAGCAACGTCGTGCGGGTCGACGGCAAGCGCGCCACCTACATCCCGATTTTCAAGCACGCGGCGGCCTCGACGCTGAGCGTGATCGATCAGGTCAAGGGCATCATGCCGCTGATCCTGGAGACCGCGCCCAAGGGGCTGAAGCTCCGGCTGGCGTTCGATCAGTCGGTGTTCGTGCGCGGCGCGCTATGGGGCGTGGTGCGCGAGGCGGCGATCGCGGCCGGGCTGGTCGCGCTGATGGTGCTGATCTTTCTCGGATCGGCGCGCAGCATGCTGATCGTAATCCTGTCGATTCCGCTGTCGATTCTGACCGCGATCGTCGGGCTTAAACTTTCCGGCCAGACGATCAATATCATGACGCTCGGCGGGCTGGCGCTGGCGGTCGGGATGCTGGTGGATGACGCGACGGTGGCGATCGAAAATATCCATCGCCATCACGCGATGCATAAGCCGCTGCTGGTGGCGATCCTCGACGGCTCCGCCGAGATCGCGACGCCGGCGCTGATCGGCACGCTGGCCATCTGCATCGTGTTCTTTCCGGTGGTGCTGCTCTATGGCGTGGCGCGCTACCTGTTTACGCCGCTGGCGCTGGCGGTGGTCTACTCGATGCTCACGTCGTACCTGCTGTCGCGCACGCTGGTGCCGGCGATGGCGCGCTATCTGATGCCGGCCGAGCATCGCGAGGCGGCCGGGAGCGGCGCGTGGGCGCGCTTCGCAGGCGGTTTCGACCGCGGCTTCGATCGCTTCAAGGACGGCTATCGCGATCTGCTTGGCAAGTTCATCGCGCGGCGCGCGTTCGGTCTGGCGGTAGTCGCGATCGTGATCGGATCGTCGTTGTTCCTGGCGCCGGTGATCGGCCAGGATTTTTTCCCCGCGGTCGACGCCGGCATGATGAAGATGCATGTGCGCGCGCCGACCGGCACGCGGATCGAGGAGACCGAGCGGATCGTGGATCGGCTCGAGCGGGCGGTCACCGGCGTGATCGCGCCGGGCGAGCTCGACGGGATTAGCGACAATATCGGGCTGCCGGCGTTCGCCTACGTGCTGGCCTTCTATCAGACCGACAGCGTCGGTCCGCAGGACGCCGACGTACTGATTTCGCTCAAGCCCGGGCATCATCCGGTGGCCGGCTACCAGGCGGCGATCCGGCGCATGGTGCGCGAGCGCTTTCCCGGCGTGCAGGTCTATTTTCAGGCCGCCGACATCGTGAGCCAGGTGCTGAATTTCGGCCTCTCGGCGCCGATCGACGTGCAGATCTCGGGGCAGAGCCTGGCGGCCAACTACCGCATCGGCCGCCAGCTCGAGGACGCGATGATGCGCATTCCGGGGCTCACCGACGTGCGTATCGGACAGCTCCTCGACTACCCGACGATTCGCGTCAAGGTCGACCGCGTCAAGGCGCTCGAGGTCGGGCTCGACGAGCGCACGATCGCCTCCGACCTGCTGATCAGTCTGGCGACCAACGCGCAGATCCTGCCGACCTACTGGCTCGATCTGCGCAACGGCGTCAACTACAGCGTGCTCGAGCAGGTGCCGCAGCATCTCTACGACTCGGTCCAGGCGCTGGGCAATACGCCGCTGACCGTGGCGGCCGGCGACAACCCGGCGGGCGGCAATCAACTGCTCTCCAACGTCGCCACGGTCAGCCAGGACGTCGAGCCGGCCGTGGTCAATCATTACAACGTGCAGCGCGTGATCGACGTGAATTGCGGGGTGGCGGGGCGCGACCTGGGCAGCGCGTCGGCCGCGGTGCAGCGCGCGATCGACGAGGTCGGAGAATTGCCGCCCGGCACGCGGATTACAATTCGCGGGCAGAGCGACGCGATGCGCGAATCGTTCGCCAGCCTGCGCCTGGGGATCGTGCTCGCGATCATCCTGGTCTACCTGCTGATGGTCGCGAATTTCCAGTCGTGGCTCGAGCCGCTGGTGATCATGCTGGCGGTGCCGGGCGCGCTGGCCGGCGTGCTCTGGATGCTCGCGCTGACCGGCACGACGATCAACGTCGAATCGCTGATGGGCGCGGTGATGGCGGTCGGCGTCGGCGTGGCTAACGGCAACCTGGTGGTAATCTTCGCCAACGAATTGCGCGAGCAGGGCTACACGCCCACCGCCGCGGCGATCGAGTCGGCGCGCACGCGCCTGCGTCCGGTGATCATGACGGCGCTCGCGATGGTGCTCGGGATGCTGCCGATGGCGCTGGCGCTGGGCGAGGGCGGCGAGCAGAATGCGCCGCTGGGGCGCGCGGTGATCGGCGGCCTGCTGGTCGCGACGCTCATGACCCTGTTCGTGGTGCCGGCGGTCTATGCGACGCTGAGCGGCGAGGTCAAGGGCAAGCACGAGCGCGACGCGGAGCTCGAGGCGGTGACGCTGCCCGACGCGTGAGACGGCGGAATTTTGACATGCAGGACGATCCGAAAACCTATACGCCGCGGCCACCCGGGCGCATCTACTACCCCGGCTGGATCGTCGTCGCGATCGTCGTGCTGGCGCTCACCGCCGGGATGGTGCTGGCGCGCGGCGTGCGCCTCAACCGGCAAAGCGCCGACCTCGCCGCGCAGGCCGACCTCGGTCCGCACGTGCTGGTCGCGCCGGTGGTGCGCGCGGCGCGCAGCCGGGTCGTCACGCTGCCGGGAACCGTGCACGGCTTCATCGAGACTCCGGTCTACGCCAAGATTCCCGGCTACCTGAAGGAGATCTACGTCGACAAGGGCGATCGCGTGGTCAAGGGCCAATTGATCGCGCGGCTCGATTCGCCCGAAATCGACAACCAGGTGGCCAATGCCCGCGCGAGCTACGACCTGGCGCTGATCACCGACCGGCGCAATCAGGCGCTGCTGCGCGAACGGGTGATCGCGGCACAGACGGCCGACGAGGCGCGCGGCGCAATGCGCGCGGCGCGGGCGACACTCGATCAATACTCAGCGATGCAGCAATACAAGGAGATCCGCGCACCGTTCGCCGGAATGGTCACGGCGCGCTACGTCGACCCCGGACAGTTGATACCGCAGGTCACCACGCCGTCGGGCTCGGCCACGCCCAATATGCCGGTGATCGCGCTGGCCACGCTGGCCAAGCTGCGAGTTTACGCCGACGTGCCGCAGAGCGCCGCGCCGTTTATCCGTGACGGCGACGCGGCGGCGGTCACCGTGACCGAGTTTCCCGATCGCCGCTTCGTCGGCACCGTTACCCGCCATCCGAGGGCGCTGACCAGCGCCACGCGCACGATGCTGGCTGAGGTCGACCTCAACAACCCCGACGGGTCGCTCTATCCGGGCATGTACGCGACGATCGCGTTCACGGTCGCGATGCCGCCCGGGGTGCCGATGGTGCCCGACGACGCGCTGATCTTCCTCGACGGCCAACCCTACGTGCCGGTGGTCCGCGCCGATCGGCTGAAGCTCGCGGCGGTGACGCTTGGCTACGACGACGGCGTGAACGTGCAGATCAGGCATGGAATCGCGAGCGACGACCTGGTCGCGCTCAACGTCGGGCAGGCCGCGCGCGACGGCGAGCCGGTCCGTCCGATCACCGCGCCCCCCGCCCAGCCTTAGCGCCGTGCGCAGGTGCACCTGGCGCGCAGGCCGCACGCGCCTTGCGCCGGGACGCTAGCGATCGGATCGGCGGCTACTGTTCCGCGCTCGTCTTCCAACGCGCCATCAGGGTGTTGGACGGCTGCCGCTCGTCGCGCATCTTGAGCGCGGTCTCGACCCCGGCGATCGGCAGGCCCGCCGGATCGAGCAGGCCCAACTGGACCAGCACGGTCGCCTGATCCCAGTAGATATGTTCGTTGTACACCCGGTTGCCGCGGAACTGGACGATCGCGACGGTCGGCACCTCGACGTATTTTCCGGTCGGCGCGACGCCCGGCAGCATCCAGTCGATTTCAATATCGTGTGTGAAGCAGAGGATAAATTCATCGACCAGCCGATCGCTTCCGACGGTGCGCGAGATCGGCACGAGCTTGATGTCGCGCGGCAGCGTGGGAATGAAATGGCTGGCGTAAAAGCGCAGCAATTCATGCTGGCCGTAGCCGCCCGTCATCGTCGGCACATGGTTGACGTAGGGCTCGGCGACCATCGTCGCCATGGTCGCGGCGGCGTCGCGCTGGCCGAACTCGAATGCGGTATGTTGCTCCCACAGCGCTGCGAGGTCGTCGCGCGGGCCAAGCGCGCGCCGCAGCCGGGCAATCGTGCGCAAATATGCTCGCGCGAGTACGTTTCCCGCCATCGTGGATTCCTCCGCCCGCGCCGTTTGCGCGTCGCCATACTAGGCCGCGCGCCGCGTCGCGTAAATCGCGCTCGCGACCAGACCGGCGTCGGGGATCAATTCTTAAACGCACGTGACGATTACGCCAGCTACGGGCTAAGCAGGCCGTAGACGTCGACCGTTTGCTGCGTGCCGAGGTAGACCTTGCCGTTGGCGATCGTCGGGGTGGTGAACTTGACCGCCGGGCCGGCGATATCGCGCGTGCCCTGCATGTTGCTGTCGTAAAGCTCGGTCAGGGTGCTGGCGTCATAGGCGTAGAGCACGGCGGGTCCGCTCGAGGCGTACTGATCGGACTGAATGACCCAGACGATGCCGTTGGCGGTGCCGTTGGCGGAGACCGACGGGACCACGCCGGGAAAGCCAAAGGCGTCGCCGCCCTGGATTTCGCCGTCGATCGAAATCTGGCCGTTGACCAGCGGAAAGCTCAGCAGCGGGCGGTTCTGCGGACCAAAGTAGACGTGGCCGTTGAAGTAGGCCGGCGGCGTGTAGGTCATCCCGAGCATCGCGGGAAGCTCCTGCACGATCTGCGAATCGTCATCGACGTTGTAATGGCCCAGATTATCGCGGTCGAGCAGGTAGACGGTGCCGCTCTTGTTGGCCACCAGCAGCAGATGTTTGGGACCCACGGGCTGGTCGGGCAGCACGATCGCGCCGGTGGTGCCAAAATCAATATCCTTCGCGGACAGATTGGTCTGATCGTAGGGCGTGAAGTAGTCGGCCACGGTCAGCTCGGGACGATGCTTGATCATGCGGCTGACCAGTTTGATCGCGCTGTCGCCGTAGTCAACGCCGCCGCTGTCGGCATCGAACGTACCGTTGCCCGAGGCGATGTAGAGCGCGCCGCTGGCGTCGGCCGCCGGGCCGTTGGCACCCTGCCAGATTCCGCCGTCACCGCCGTTGGGCGTGACATTGAAGGTCTGGAACAGCTTGAGCGTGCGCGAGCCGTAGCCCAGAACCCATCCGTGATACGGGCCGTTGTCGCCATGCGAGGCAAAGGCCGCGTAGATCATGCCTTTGACTTCGGCCAGCGCCGACCGCTGATTGGCGCGCAGCGGATTGAAGGTCACGACATCGGCCGCCGATCTGCCGTCACCGGTGCCGGTGACCGTCGCGGTGATCACGCGCGGCGAGTTGGGCCGCTCCTTGCCGGTCGCGATATCGAGTGCGTGAAGGCGTTGGACGTAGCTGCCGTTCTCCTTGGTCTTGGCGACGACGTAGAGCGTACCGACCGAATCGATCACCGGCGTGCTGGTAATCCCGACTTCGGGCACGATATCCTGCGACAGGACGTCGGCAGCCGCTACGCTCGTGACCCCGGCGGCCGGGTTGATCAGGCTGCGCTGCCATAGCGGCGCGGCGCCGTTGCCGTCGGCGTCGAAGGCGTAGACGCTGTTATGCTCCGTGACGATGAAGATGACGTTATGCGCGCCCAGCTTGGGAATCATCACATTGCGCACATAGAGCGGCTGGGCATAGACGTAGCCGTCGACCGGGTAGCTGAACAGCTTGCCAAACGACTGCGGATTCACGTTGCCCGGGGTGAGCATCGACTCTTCGGGATTCACACCGGTGCGGGCATTGTCATAATGATAGGTCAGGACGCCATGAAAGGCCGGCGCCTTGGCGGGTCGTTTGGCGGCGGCGAGCACAGGTGAACCGGCCAGACATAGCGCGGCCATGGCGAGAAGGCAGGGCGATAGGGTCTGGCGGATGCGCGACTTCATCAGCAGAATTCGTGTCCTCATATCTGTACATTCTTGGGGCAACGATTCAACTGAATTAAGACGGTGGGACAACATTCATGCCTATAATCGACGCCTGCGGCGATAAGCCCCGCGACGCCTCTGGCAGGGGATATTGGACCACAGTCCCATGGGATCAATGACGACTCAGAGCGCGTCTGGTTTCAGCCCCGCTGCCGACCGTGAACGCCCGCGCCGCCTGCGCCGTTATTGGATTGCGCCGGCGATTTGCGCCGCGATCATCCTGGGCCTCGGCTCCCCGCTCTTTTCACTCGCGCGCACCCGCGTGATGTTCGATCCGATGTTCGAGCGGATCTGGCCGCACGCGACCTACGACATGCTCTATTATTGCCAGGAATTAATTCGCTGGACGGCGCATTTCAGCGAATATGCCATATTGTTCGTGCTGCTGAATCTGGGACCGCTGCGCGGGCGGCCGGTCGCCGCGTTCGCGGCCTGCGTCGCGCTGGCCGCGCTCGATGAATCGCTGCAACTGCTGACGCCCGCGCGCAGCGGCACGATCCGCGACGTCGCGCTGGATTCGAGCGGGGCGGCGACCATCCTGGTCGTATGGATGCCCTACTGGGACTCGCTGCGCCAGCACCGTATGCGGCGCGGGCGCTGAGGTTGAACCGATTGACGTGGCGCCGGCGGCCTCAGCGGGGGCCGCTATGGAGCACGCCGGCGGCCTCGAGCGCGCGAATCTGCTCGGGCGAATAATCCAGGTAATGGCGCAGCACCGCCTCGTTATGCTCGCCCAGCGTGGGTGCGTCGAGCGGCAACTGCCCGGGAAATTTCGAGAAGCGCAGCGGAAAGCCGGGAACGTCGAAATCGCCGAGAAAGCGATCGTGCACCGTACGGACTGTGCCGCGCTCGCGCAGATGCGGATGCGCCATCGCCTGCGGGACGGTTAGCACCGGCGCGTGGGGCACGCGATATTCCGCGAGAATGCTCAGGGCCTCTTCGTCGCTGGCGGTCGCGTCGAGCCACGCCTGAACGATGTCGATCAGCTCGATCGCGTTGGCGGCCCGCGCCGGGATGTCCTTGAAACGCGCGTCGGTGGCCAGTTCGGGCCGGCCCATCGCGCGGCACATCAGCGGGAACTGATGGTCGATGCCGGCGATGATGAAGATGTAGCACTGCTTGCCCTTGAAGATGCCCGCCGGCGTGACGGCGTAGTGATGCGATCCGTTGCGCCGCGGTAACTGCGCCCCGCCGCTCGCGCTGGCCAGTTGCACGTTCAGTTCGTGGTAGCCGAAGTAGGCATCGAGCAGCGAGGTCTCGACGAATTGACCCTCGCCGGTGCGCTCACGGTAGAGCAGGGCGGAGGTGATCGCGCTCAGCGCGTGGACGCCGGTGCTGATATCGCCGATGCCCAACTGCGGAAAGACCGGCGCGCCATCGGCTTCGCCGATCATATCGATGACGCCGGCCCAGCATGCGCCGAGGTAGTCGTAGCCGGGACGATTGGCCAGCGCGCCGGTCTGGCCGAGCGACGAGATCGAACACATGATGATGCGCGGGTTGAGCGCGCTGACGGTGGCGTAGTCGAGGCCGATGCGCCCGATCACGCCGGGCGAGAAATTCTCCACCATTACATCGACCTTGCGCACCAGCCCCTTGAGGATGTCGATCGTCGCGGGATTTTTGACGTCGACGCAGAGGCTCTGCTTGCCGCGGTTTTGCTGGATGTAGTAGGCGCTGCGCCCGTCGCGCATGTAGGGCAGCCCGCGCGTCAGATCGCCATTGGGCGCGAGCTCGACCTTGACAATCTCGGCGCCCATCTCGGCCATCATGCGGGTGACCGTCGGACCGGCCAGCACGTGGGTAAAATCGAGCACCTTGTAGCCGTCGAGCACGTGGCGTGGCTTGCCGGACGTAGTGGTGGACATGTGGCGGCGCCTCCCCTGGCGCCTCGCCAGCAATCCCATTCCAGGCGGCCGAGCGCAAGCGAAACGCGCCATCGCCGCGGCCCGATCTTGCCGCGCGGCGCGCTGGGCGGTCGCGGCGCGCTTGATCAGCGCGGGCGGGATGTGGTGCAATTCCGCTTCGCCCCGCGGCGCGCGCAGTTGAGGATTGAAGCCCGCGGGGCATATCACGGAGATCAAAATGGCCGAAAACCTGAGAAGCAGATTGATTACCCAGGGCGTGCAGCGCTCGCCCAATCGCGCGATGCTGCGCGCGGTCGGCTTCGGCGACGGCGATTTCGAAAAGCCGATCATCGGGGTGGCCAACGCCTACAGCACGATCACGCCGTGCAACCTGGGTCTGAATATCCTGGCCGGGCGCGCCGAGACCGCCGCGCGCGCCGCCGGCGCGATGCCGCAGACGTTCGGCACGATCACGGTCAGCGACGGCATCTCGATGGGCACCGAGGGGATGAAGTATTCGCTGGTCTCGCGCGAGGTGATCGCGGATTCGATCGAGACCACATGCGGGGCACAGGCGATGGACGGCGTGGTGGTGGTGGGCGGGTGCGACAAGAACATGCCGGGCGCGATGATGGCGATCGCGCGCATGAATATCCCGTCGATCTTCGTTTACGGCGGCACGATCAAACCGGGCCATTACAACGGCCGCGACTTGACGATCGTCAGCGCGTTCGAGGCGGTCGGCCAGTTCAGTGCCCACAAGATCGACGAAAAGGAGCTGATCGAGGTCGAGCGGCGATCGTGCCCCGGCGCCGGCTCGTGCGGCGGGATGTACACCGCCAACACGATGTCGTCGGCGATCGAAGCGATGGGCATGAGTCTGCCGTACTCATCGACGATGTCGGCGGTGGACGACGAGAAGGCGGACAGTGCGGCGAAGTCGGCCGAGGCGGTGGTCAAGGCGGTGCATATGCAATTGCTGCCGCGGCAGATCATGACGCGCAAGGCGTTCGAGAACGCGATCGCGGTGGTGATGGCGGTGGGCGGATCGACCAACGCGATTCTCCATCTGCTGGCGATGGCGCATACCGCCGAAGTGCCGCTCAAAATTGACGACTTCGAGGCGATTCGCGAGCGCGTGCCGGTGCTCTGCGACCTGAAACCTTCGGGCCAGTACGTCGCGACCGACCTGCATCGCGCGGGCGGCATCCCGCAGGTCATGAAGATGCTGCTCGCCCACGGCCTGCTCCATGGCGACGCCCTGACGATTAGCGGACGCACGATCGCCGAGGTGATTGCCGAAGTGCCCGCCGCGCCGCGCAAGGATCAGGATGTCATCCGGCAATGGGACAATCCGATGTACGCGCAGGGCCATCTGGCGATTTTGAAGGGCAATCTCGCGCCCGAAGGATGCGTGGCCAAGGTCACCGGCATCAAGCATCGCGTGATCACGGGACCGGCGCGCGTGTTCGAGCGCGAAGAGGATAGCCTTGACGCGATCCTGGCGGGCAAGATTAACAAGGGCGACGTGCTGGTGATTCGCTACGAGGGACCGCGCGGCGGTCCCGGGATGCGCGAGATGCTCTCGCCGACCTCGGCGATTATCGGCGCCGGATTGGGCGACGCGGTCGGCCTGATTACCGACGGCCGCTTTTCGGGCGGCACTTACGGCCTGGTGGTCGGACACGTCGCGCCGGAAGCGCAGGTCGGCGGACTGATCGCGCTGGTCAATGAGGGCGATTCGATCACGATCGATGCCGACCAGCGGCTGCTGACGCTGAACGTGCCCGAGGCCGAAATTGCGCGGCGGCGCGCCGCGTGGAAGGCACCGGCGCCGCGCTATACGCGCGGAGTGCTGGCGAAATATGCGGCGCAGGTCTCGTCGAGCAGTCTGGGCGCGGTGACCGATTAGGCGGGCGCGGCCGACTGGCGGCGCATCGCGGCGCTCAGAATGACGAGGTGGGCCGATTGCAGAGGGCGCTAGGAACCTCTGCACCAGGCTCTGCTGTCACCCTGAGCGCAGCGCATGGGTCCCGGATCCGGGATTCTTACCTGCGCTCAGAGTGACAACCTAACTTGCGCAGAGGTTCCCTAGCTGTTGCGGCAGCGAATCTGTTGGCTGACGAGGGTATGCGCCACGCGCAGCAGGTTGCGGGCCTCTTCGGAGAGCGAGAGAAATTCGCTCGCCGTGGTCGGCCGCAGCACCAGGCCGGCGTCGGTCTGGGCGAGCACGACAATCTCGGCGCATCCGCGGCAAATACTGACGTCGTTGACACCCGGAGTTTTGCGTCCGGCAATCCGACGGTCTTCGGCCAGTTGGAGTCGGCAGTTCGGGCACTGGGTCGATCGCAAGTTGACCTGGGCTCCTTCGGTTGAATAAGAAATCGCTTCGCTCATCTCAATCCCTCCCTCGTATGCTGCGGGGCGCGTCGGCCGCCGGTGCCGGAATCACGCGGCGGCGCAAATATAAGTCGCGTGCCGGGAGCTTCGTTCCCGATCGAAAACGAATTAAGCCGGAATTCGGTCTGGCATGGAAGGAATTAGTTGTGGCGTCGCCGCCCTCTTCCAACCCCATTGCGCCACGGCCGCTGATGGATTGATATAAGTTGAGCGAAGGTTAAACCGTGGGCCCGGGGTTAGACCCGCGGGACCCGCGGCGGCGGACGAGGGCAGAGAGCGTGCGAGCGGCCCAGAATTTCTACAACCTCTACAACCACGACTTCATCCGGGTCGCCGTCGGGGTGCCGCGCGTGCGGGTCGCGGACCCGGCCTTCAACGGCGATCAGACGATCGCGCTGATGCGCCAGGCGGTCGAGCGCAAGGCGATCGTCGTGCTGTTCCCGGAACTGGGTCTGTCGGCGTACACCTGCGACGACCTGTTTCATCAGCGCGCCCTGCTCGACGGCTGCGACGCGGCGCTGGCGAAAATTCTGGCGGCCTCGGCCGGCTGGCCGATTACGGCGGCGATCGGGATGCCGTTTGAGGTCGACCATCTACTCTATAACTGCGCGGTGATTCTCAATCGCGGCCGCGTGCTCGGCGTGGTGCCCAAGACCTATCCGCCCAACTACCGCGAGTTTTACGAGCTGCGCCAGTTCAATCCGGGCGATCATGCGATCCGCACCGAGGTCACCATCGCGGGCAATCGAGGCGTGCCCTTCGGCAGCCATCTGCTGTTCGCCGCCGACGACTTGACGGCGCTGACCATCCACGTGGAAATCTGCGAAGACCTGTGGGTGCCGATACCGCCGTCGTCTCATGGGGCGCTGGCCGGCGCGACCGTGATGCTCAACCTGTCGGCCTCGAATATCACCGTCGGCAAGGCCGACTTTCGCCGCGAACTGGTCGCCAGCCAGTCGGCGCGATGCCTTGCGGCGTATCTCTATTCGGCCAGCGGGGCGGGCGAATCGACCACCGACCTGGCGTGGGACGGCCACGCGCTGATCTGCGAGAACGGCAACCTGGTGGCGGAATCCGAGCGCTTCAACTACGGGCCGCAACTGATCACGTCGGAGATCGATCTCGAGCGGCTGGCGCAGGAGCGGATGCGCCAGACCAGCTTTGGCGCGTCGGTGCGCAACGCGCGCGCGGCGCTGGGCGACTTCCGCACGGTCTCATTCAGCGCCGCGCCGCCGCGCGAAGGACGCCTGGCGCTCGAGCGGCGCTACGAACGCTTTCCTTACGTGCCGTCCGATCCGGCGCGCCGCGGCGAACGCTGCGCCGAGGTCTTCGAGATCCAGGTGCAGGGTCTCGCCACGCGTCTGACCGCGACCGGGCTCAAGCGCGTGGTACTGGGCATCTCGGGCGGTATCGACTCGACCCACGCGATGCTGGTGTGCGCGCAGGCGCTCGATCGGCTGGGCTATCCGCGGGCCAATCTGCTGGCCTACACGATGCCCGGCTTCGCCACCAGTGCGCGCACGCTGGCGCAGGCGCGCCGGCTGATGGCGGCGATCGAATGCGAGTCGCACGAACTCGACATTCGGCCGAGCGCGCATCAGATGCTCAAGGATATCGGCCATCCGTATGTCGAAGGGCGCGAGCAGTTCGACGTGACGTTCGAGAATGTGCAGGCCGGCGAACGCACCAGCCATCTGTTCCGGATTGCCAACCTGAGCGGCGCGATGGTGGTCGGCACGGGCGACCTGAGCGAACTGGCGCTGGGCTGGTGCACCTACGGCGTCGGCGATCACATGTCGCATTACGCGGTCAACGCGAGCCTGCCCAAGACCCTGATCCAGCACGTGATTCGCTGGGTGGCCGACACCGAGCGTTTTGGCGCCGAGGCAAGCGCGACGCTGCGCGAGATCCTGGCGACCGAAATCAGTCCCGAGCTGGTGCCGGCGCGGGCCGGCGCGGACGGTCCTGGTCAGTCGACGGAGTCGATCGTCGGGCCGTACGAGTTGCAGGACTTCAACCTGTACTACACGTTGCGCTTCGGCTATCCGCCGCCCAAGATCGCATTCCTCCAGTGGTCGGCATGGCACGATCGAACGGGCGGCGCGTGGCCCGATATCCCGGCCGGCCAGCGCAACCAATACGACCTCGCGCAGATCAAGACGCATCTGCGGACCTTTCTCTATCGCTTCTTCAAGCTGAGCCAGTTCAAGCGCAGTTGTGTGCCGAATGCGCCCAAGGTCGGATCGGGCGGATCGCTCTCGCCGCGTGGCGATTATCGCGCGCCGAGCGATAGCGAAGCCGAGGCCTGGCTGGCCGAGCTTGATCTGATTCCCGACAGCGACGCGTAAGTTTGGCCGATCGGCGAGTCGTGCGGACGCGGCGGGCGACGGCTATTGCGGCGCCGCGGACGCCGCATCCGCCGAGGTGGCTACGGCGCCGTGGGAATCCGCGGCGTGCAAGGCGAGGATCGCATCGGCGATTTGCCCGCTCAGACTGGCGACGGCACGGCTCAGGGCGCCGGCCGGATCGTCGCCGGCTGCCTCACTGTAGTGTGCCGCGCCGGATTGTAGCACACGCAAGCCATTGCCGCCGCGGATTTGCCATTGCCCGGCGAGCAGCGTGACGCCGGCGCTGTCGCGCTCGAAATGGTCGAACGTTGCGCTGACGGTGTAGTCGAGACGGGTCGCCAGGTTCCACGGGAACGGCGCTATGTCGTCAGTGCCGAGCCGGATCGAGAGGTCGCGCGCCATGACCTGGTCGAAATTCTGGTCGAGCGGTTCGGCCCATCGATCGCTGCTCGAGTACTCGATGCGGTTGGGCGCGGCGAGCGTCGCGAGGTCGTCGCGATTGATCACGAAGGCCGGTAGCTGCAACGGTCCGAGACCGATCGCCAGAGGGCGACCGCGGGGCGGCGCCGCGGCGGGCGGCTGGGCTACCGCCGTCAGCACAAAATAGCGCGACTTGTCGGGGGTTGGCGCCAGCACCGAGCATCCCGCGGCCTGGCCGACGATCGCCAGCACGAGTAGCGCCGCGCCAGCGCGCAGAGTGGTCGCGCGAGCGCTCACTGCGCGTCCTTGTTGTAGCTGCGGCCGCGCACCAGGGCGCCCGGATTGCGATTGATATAGTCGGTCAACTGGCGCAGCGAGCGCGCCGCGTCGTCCACGTCGGTCAGGGTGCGATTGGCCTGGTAGAGCAGCGGCGCGTTGGGGGCCAGCGCGTTGTTGATCTGGTCGAGCGTGAGCTGGGCCTTGAGCAGCGTCGCGTCGGCGGTTTGCGCGGTTTTTTCTACGCTGTGGGCCATCGGCGCCACCTGGCGATCGAGATTATCGGAGAGCACGCGCAGGCTGTCCGCCGTGCGGTCGAGGCTGGCGGAGGTTGCGCGCAGCGAGACCATCGCGGCCTTCAAATCTGGCGAACTGGCGAGGTCGCGGACCGCGGCGAGCGCCTGGGTGGCGGTCGTCACGAGCAGGTCGAGCTGAACCTGGTCGAGCTGTTTGACCAGGCGGTTCGCGGTCGATTGCGCCAGCTCGAAAACGGTCGGCAACGTGGGAATCTCGGGATAGCTGGAATTGGGCGGCGCAGAGAACCTGGCGGGCGCGTGCGGATGCATGTCGAGGTCGATATAGAGCAGGCCGGTGAGCAGGCTTTCGGTCGAAAGCTGAGCGCGCAGGCCCTGCCGGATTGCCAATTTCATGCCCTCCGGATCTTCCAGATTGACATAGGCGGCGCCGCGCTTGAGCATGCGGCCTTCGTCGAGTTCGATAATCACGGGAATTTTGATCGAGGTGGAGCTGGCGAACGCGCTGGTCGCCGGACCCACGTTGAGGCTCAGCAGGATCTTCGTGACCGATCCGATCTCGACGCCCTTGAACTTGACCGCGGCGCCGATACGCAGGCCATTCACGCTGCCCTCGAAGAAGCAGACGAATTCATGCGTGGTGCCGAACAGCCGCTCGGAGCCGAGCAGCAAGGTGGCCGCGATCGCCAGCGCCAGGGCGCCCACCACGAATGCGCCGACGGTCCGCGGATTGCCCCGTGCGGCCATCGTTAGACGCCCGCGCCGCGCGCGCCGTACGCGCGGGACGTGCAGTCGCGGCGCCCGGGCGACATGGCGGTCGCGTGCGTTGCGGCCGCCGCGCGCGTCGAGGCGTCGAGGTAAACCGAGGGATGCCGGTTACTCACGCGCGATCTTTTGCCTTGCCATTGCGAATCTCCGCGGCGCCGTCGGTATGCAATCGTCGCCCACGCTCAGATGCCCAGAACATTAAACACCACCGCGAACAGGCCGCACGCGATGACGATCAGGACGATACCGTTAACCACCGCCGCAGTCGTCGCGAGGCCCACCGCCGAGGAGCTGTCGCCGCAGCGGAAGCCCTCGTAGCATCCCGCGAGTGCGATCAGCATGCCATAGACGGTGGCCTTGAAGATGCCGCCGAGGAGCGCGCCGACCGTCACCGCCGCGATGGTCTCGTGCATGTAGGTGGTCAGGGACAGGCCCAGGATCGTGACGCCGACCGTCGCGCCGCCGAGGATTCCAACGAAATCCGCATACAAGCAGAGCAACGGCATCATCAGGACCAGCCCGACCACCCGCGGCACCGCCAGGAACTCGATCGGCGAGATGCCCAGGGTCGTGATGGCATCAATTTCCTGCGTGACCTTCATGCTGCTGAGTTCGGCGGCGAAGGCGGCACCGGTGCGACCGGCCATGATGATCCCGGTCATCATCGCGCCCATCTCGCGCACCATGCCGATACCGACCAGGTCGGCAACGTAAATCGCCGCGCCGAACTGCTGAAGCTGCACGGCGCCCATGAAGGCCAGGATGACGCCGACCAGGTAGCTGATCAGCGTGACGATGCCGAGCGCGCGGGCGCCGCAATTCTCCACGACTTCGAGCAGGTCGGAGTTGCGCGTGCGCGCGTGGCCGGTTACGAAATTGCCCAGCGCAAGCACCAACAGGCCGAGAAATTCGATATATTCGCCGGCGCCCTCACCGGCGGCGAGGATCGCCGTGCCGACCCGTTCGAGGCCCGTCGCGGGCGGCGCCGGGGCCTGCGCGTCGGCGGAATCCGGGACCGTCTCGGCCAGTTCAGCCAGCCGCCGCACGCCCGCGGGCAGCGTCGAACGGTCGCATTCGATGCCTCGCGCGTGGCAGTATTCGCCGACCTCCAGGACAAAGCTCACCAGGCTGCTGTCCCATCCGGCCAGCCCGCTCGCATCAAGCGTAATCCGCGCCGGCGGCGAACCCTCGGCGAGTAAGGCCTCGAACGAACGGAGCGTTGGCATCGAGCGGTCCAGATGCCATCGACCGGCCAGCCGGATCGCGACGGCGTCGGCGCCGGGACTGCGATCGATCGCGATATGCGCGCCCGCCGCCATATCGAGACGCGCGGCCGGTGCGCTACCCGGCGGGGCCGCGGTCAACGCCGCACCTCGCCGGCGGCGCCGCGATGCCGCGGGTCAACCGGCAACGTCGCCCTCGAGATGCCATTGGGCGAGCCGCCCGGCCAGGGTCTCCGCCCAGTAATCGATCGCCGCCGCAGTGTCGCGCCAGGTCCATTGCGCCGCCGCGTTGAGCGAGCCGCCGCCGACCCGCCGATCGATCCAGGCGAACAGATGCTCGCCGCTCAGCGAGTCGGTTACTTCGCCCTCGCTTTCGGCCAGACCGGCAAATTCGTAGGTGACGCTGGGCAACCGACTCACGCTCGCGCGCAGTTCAGCGGCCGATCGGTCCGCCGCGATGGTGCGCAGCGCGGCGGCCGCGCCGTCGGCGTCGGTGATGGTGAGATGCAGGCGCATCACGCCGGGTCCGGGATTGGTCACCAGGGTAAAGATTCGGGCCAGGTGATCCTTGAGGGTCGCTTGCATGTAGTCGCAGAGCGACTGTTGCTGATCCGCGTCGATCGCGGCGCCGCTCTGACCGCGCCAGAAGGTTATCGGATCGAGGATTACTTTGTCGTATTCCAGCCAGCGCGCGTGGGGATTCACGTAATAGAGCATCGCGCTGCCCGTGGGTCCGGCGGTCATCGGCGTGTAGTCGCCGAAGAACGGCGGCTGCGCCTGCGCCGCGATCGCGTCCGCCGGCGGCGCGGGTACACTCGCCGCGCATCCGGCCGCCAGGATCGTGAAGGCCGCGACCCAGAACCGCATCGCCAATCCGATCGCCCCTGATGGCGTCGTGCGTTGCCGGTTCAATTGGTTCGCGCCTGCCCGCTTTCCCAGGTGATCGATCTGAATCGCCCGCGCCGCTCGTCCGTTGGCGTAATTGACCTGCCGCGATTGCGCCCGGGGTTATTCCGTGAAGAACGCGATGGTGCGCGCCTCGATACTTTCGCGCGGGGGCGCGCCGGCCGGCGTAGTCGGATCCTCGAAGGCGGAATGGGCGGTGAACTGCGTGCGCCGCGGGTCGGAATCGAAGCATTTCAGGAGCAGCGCCTCGCTCGGCAGCATCTGCGGAAAATAGAACCATCGATGATCCGGATTGTAGGTCACCGAATAGACCTCGCCGGTGCGGTCGCGATACTTGAGGTCGGTCGCGACGAAATCCTTGAGCGCCATACTCTGCGCGTCGCATACGGCCAGCGGCGCCTCCTGTACCGGTCCGCGAATCGGGCGCCATACGTTGAGAAAGACGAAGCGATGTTTGAGCAGTCGTTCGCCCTCGGCCTCGCCCATCAGTTCGATCACGCGCTGCGGCCCGGACTTGAAGGTGTAATCGTTGTGCACGAATCTGACCGGCTCGCGCACGCCGGTCGCCGCGCGCTGCTCTTTGGAACCGTTGCGCACGTTATGGTCGAAGACCAGGACGCGCGCCGCGCCAGTGCTTTCGCGCACCAGCCGTTCCATCTCAGGGTAGTAGACGCGCTTGACCTCGTCGGAATCGTAAAAGTTGGTGACCGCACTCACGTGCGGCAGCAGCACAAAGCCCTGCTTGTCGAGCGACAGGTTAAGCCCGATCGCGCGGCCGTCATGGATCGGCACGGTGAGCTTGACCGTGCGGCTGGTGCGCGCGGGAACGCCGGGTGGCGGCTCATAGGTATAGCTCACGGGCTTTTCGGACATCTCGGCCAGGTAGTTGAGCGAGCCGTCGACGTGATCCGTGTGATCCATACGGGAGAACCTCCGTGCCGCCGGCGCCAAGGCCGGACGGTCAATAGATTACAACGGCGCGCGGCGGATTGACAAATCGCCACCGTCCGCGGCCGGTAGCACCGCAAGGCCGTCCGCTGATCGCCGTCCGCTATCGGCAGGGGGTCGATTGCCTCATCGGCGGCATTAGGAGAAAAGAGGATGGCACGGTGAGCCTGCGGGCGCGCTGCGCCAGTCGGTGTACTATCGCCGGGACGCACGAGGGGGCGGATGCCGCGGGCGTCCGACCGGGCCGCGGCTGGGCAGGTGCGGCGGCATGATTCGCGGCCCGAATTATTCAAGGACTGACGAAAGTATGGCGGTTCCGGCGGTTTCCGAAAGCAATCGCGACCTGTTCAATCAGCTCATCGATCATCATATCCGCTTTACGCTGGCCAAACGGCGCATCGAGCTGTCGCGGCGCGACTGGTATCGCGCGACCGCGCTGGTGGTGCGCGACATGCTGGTCGAGAAGATGCTCGGCACGCGCGCGCGCTTCGAGCGGGTCGGTGCGAAGCGGCTCTGTTACCTGTCGCTCGAATTTCTCATCGGACGATCGCTCGAGAACAACCTGTTCAATCTGGGCATCATCGAGGTCTGCCGCGATTTCCTCGGCGAGAACGGCATCGACCTGCAACTGCTGTTTGACGAAGAGCCCGACGCCGCGCTGGGCAACGGCGGTTTGGGGCGGCTGGCCGCCTGCTTCCTGGATTCGATCGCGACGCTCAACATGCCGGGCTACGGCTACGGTATCAACTACGAATACGGGCTGTTCCGCCAGGAGATGCGCGACGGGCATCAAATCGAGCGTCCCGATAGCTGGCAGCGCGAGACCTCGCCGTGGCTGGTCGAGCGGCCCGAAGAGGTCTGCCTGATTCCGGTCTACGGCCGCATCGAGCATCGGGTGGACCGCCGCGGCGAATACAATCCGGCCTGGGTCGACTGGCGGATGCTGGCCGGGGTGCCGTCGGATCTGCCGATCGTCGGCTATGGCGGGCGCACGGTGAACTTCGTGCGCCTGTACTCGGCGCGGTCGTCGAGCGAGTTCGACATGCAGATCTTCAACGCCGGCGACTACATGAAGGCGGTCGAGCAGAAGATGGTCTCGGAGACCATCTCGAAGGTGCTCTATCCGTCGGACGCGGTGCAGGCCGGGCGCGAGCTGCGCCTGCTGCAGGAGTATTTCTTCGTCGCCTGCGCGGTGCGCGATATCGTGCGCGGCTTTCTGCGCCGCGGCGAGGATCTCACGGATTTTCCCGCGCGCGTCGCGATCCAGCTCAACGACACCCATCCGGCGCTGGCCGTGGCCGAGCTGATGCGCCTGTTGATCGACGAATATGAACTGCCGTGGGAAAGCGCGTGGGAGATCACGCGCGGGACCGTCGCCTACACCAATCACACCCTGATGCCCGAGGCGCTCGAGCGCTGGCCGATCGGCCTGATGGAGCGCGTGGTGCCGCGCCACTTGCAGATCATCTACGAGATCAACCGCCGCTTCATGGGCCAGGTCGCCGAGGTATGGCCTGGCGACGGCGAGCGCGCGCGGCGCGTGTCGATCGTCGAAGAGGGCCACGAAGGGCATATCCGGATGGCGCATCTGGCGATCGTCGGCAGCCATTCGATCAACGGGGTCTCCAGGCTCCATTCGGACCTGGTCAAGAGCCGGCTGGTGCCCGACTTTTATCAGCTATGGCCCGAACGCTTCAGCAACAAGACCAACGGCGTGACCCAGCGGCGCTGGCTGCTGATGGCGAATCCGGGACTGGCCGGCCTGCTCGACGAGGCGATCGGTCCCGGCTGGGCCACCGACCTGGAACTTTTGCGCGGGGTCGAGCCGTTCGCCGACGACCCGTCGTTCCAGCGCAGGTTCGCCGCGATCAAGCGCGGCAACAAGGAGCGCCTGGCGCGTATCGTCAACCGCATCGCGGGTGTCGACGTCGATCCGGCGGGCATCTTCGACGTCCAGGCCAAGCGGATCCACGAGTACAAGCGCCAGTTGCTGATGGCGCTCGGGATCGTCCACGAGTACCTGAGCCTGGTCGAGGATGGCGTCGAACCGCCCGTGCCGCGCGCCTATCTGATGGCCGGCAAGGCCGCACCGGGCTATTGGGCGGCCAAGATGTTGATCAAGCTGATCAACAACCTGGGCGAAGTGATCAACAACGACGCGCGCACGCGCGGGCTGATCAAGGTGGCGTTTTTGCCCGACTACCGCGTGTCGCTGGCCGAGAAAATAATTCCGGCGGCCGACATCTCGGAGCAAATTTCGACCGCCGGGATGGAGGCGTCGGGCACCGGCAACATGAAATTCGCGATGAACGGCGCATTGACGATCGGCACGCTCGACGGCGCCAATATCGAGATTCGCGACGCGGTCGGCGCGGAAAATATCTTTATCTTTGGCCTGACCGCCGAACAGATCGCGACGCTGGTGGCCGAGCGCGGCTACCATCCGCTCGACTATTACGATTCTGATCCGCGCCTCATGCGGGTGCTCGACGCGCTCGCCTCGGACCGCTTCTGCCCGAGCGAGCCGGGCCTGTTCCGCTGGATTCGCGACGTGCTGCTCAACCGCGATGACTACTTTCTACTGGCCGACTTCGCCTCGTATATCGAGACCCAGGCCGCGATGGCCGGCGAGTTCATGCGGCCGGCGCAATGGAACCGCAAGGCGATCCTCAACGTCGCGCGCATCGGAATTTTTTCCAGCGATCGCACGGTGGCCGAATACGGCCGCGAGATCTGGCATCTCGAGCCCTCGTGAGCGGGCGGGCCGCGCGGTGATGGGATCGGCGCGGCGGCCGTCAGAGGCCGTGCAGGATGCGGGTGGTCAAATAAATCGCGAGCAGGCCCAGCGACGTCGCGACGCCGACCCACGGCGAGTCGTGCTCGCGCGCCTCGGGCAGCAGGTCGGATGCGCCGATATACAGAAACGATCCGGCGAAAAATGCCAGCACCCACGGCAGCGCGCCCCGCAGATTGAAAATCAAGGTGGTCGCCGCGCCGACCAGCGGCGCGATCATGTCCACCGCCAGCCAGAAGCTCGCCCGCCGCGGCGGATTGCCGTGGGCGAGCACGACCGTCACCGTGTTGAGCCCGTCGCTGAGATCGTGCGCGATGATCCCGAGCGCGATCAGAAACCCGACCTGCGCGCTGGTCTGAAAGCCGACGCCGATCGCCACGCCGTCGAGGAAACTGTGCAGCGCCAGGCCGGCCGCCGACAGCGCGCCGAGTTCCTGCTCGTGCGCTTCCGCCGCATGCGCGTGTTCGTGCGCGCGATGCATCGCGGTGTAGCGCTCGAGCGCGAAAAACGCCAGGAAGCCAATCGCGGCGAACGGCATATAATCGCTTCCGCCGCGCAGGGCGAAGACTTCAGGAATTATATCGAAGAGCGCCACGCCCAGGACCGCGCCCGAGCTGAAGCCGAGCAGCAGATGGAGACGATCGCGAAAGCGAAACGCCGCCATCCCGCCCAGGCCGGTCGAGACCAGCGTAACGGCGGCCAGCAATATCGGCATCAGGCGCATGCCGGACACGTGGTTCATGAAGCCAATCCGATCGCCGCTGCGACAGTCGTATGGTGGATGGAAGCCAACGGGACAATTGAGCACAAACGGCGCGCCCGACGCGACGGGGGATCGAATGCGCGGGCGGCGCGGCGGTCGGGCTATTCCGCGGATTTAGAGGGCGCGGCCGAAGGCGCGAGCGTGGACCAGGTATAAGTGGACGCTTTCACGGCCTGGTAGTTGGCGTCGAGCGCGGGCGCCATCAGGATGATCGCGGCAATCCGCCGCGCCATCTCGGCGACGATGCGCGTCTCGTCCAACGTCAGCCCGCGGCCCAGGATCGGGCGCTCGCGGTAGCTGAGCCATTTCTTGATCACCTGGTAGCCGCCGATGGTGTAATCCCAAACGCGGATCGGAATATTTCGCCAGTAGGCCAAATTGTTCAGGTACACGTCGAGCGTGCGATCGCCGAGCAATTCGACGATCTGTTCCTTGGGAACGCCGAGTGCGGAGGCGCCGGCGGCGATCGCTTCGCGTTCTTTCGCGGTGTAGTCGCGCTCGATGAACTTTCCCTTGCCGGGCATCACGGCGCCGCCCTTGCCCGCATGGCCCCATCCGGCGGTAACGTCGAGATCGCCGGCATCGGGATTGAGGGAACCGCCACCTTCGCGCGAGGGGACAGCGATTGCCTTCAACTCGGCGCGAATGTTTCCGGCTGTGACGGCCTTGACGGGAAGTTCCGCGTCGAGCAGAGCGGCTAGGTCGCGGCCAAGTTCGGCGGAGCGGAGCAGGGTTCCCTGCGCGATGGGCAGGGGAATCCGCGGCCAGTCTTGGCGCAGGGCGGTTTCGTTCGTTCTGGCGTAGGACGTGGAGTACAAGTTAGCGACGATATGATTAAATAATGTTTCTACGTCTGCGATGCTCAATCCTATTGTCGTGAGATATCTCAAAGCAGCAGGCGAAAGATTTGGCTGCCTTGCGTCGTGCGTTCCCAAGTGAAGAAATGCTGGAAATAGGTTCGCCCCGCGCTCTATCACGTGACGGCAGCACGATTTACGCGCCAAGACGGGCGGATTGAAGTCCTTGCGATTCTGTTGCGCGGCGGCCAACCAAATGTTCCCTGCAATCACGTGAGGAAAGTATTCTGACCGCCTTTCGTCGAGAAGCTTTGTTTCGCGCTCCCAGTAGAGCCACCGGTTATCAAATGGCCTGTAGCAACACTCCACTATATTTGTTGGTTTGAAACCGCGGCCGACAAGATATCGTCGCGTCTTTTTGGCATTGAATCGCGCGGTATCAGCCATCGCTTTCGGTATAATTTTCCGAAGGTCGGCATCGTCGAGATCCGGATCGAAATACTGTTTCATGCGAGTGAATAACGCTTCTCGATCGATGTCGATAACAACTTCATCCCGGCCCGTCTGGACTCCCGGAAACGACACCGGAAACAGCTCTGGCAGCAGCGGCCACGAAAGATAGTTACTTTCGACTGCACTAGGCTGAAACGGCAGCCCGAGTTCCAATGCGGGATGCAACCCTTCGTACTTTGGCGTGAGAGTGTTGTCGGCTTCGTCGAGAAGTTGCGCGCGTTTCGCTTTGCCCCACAGGTTGCGGAAACCGATGTGCGGAGTTCCGCGTGATGGCTCACGGCGCGTGAGCAGTGCGATCGCGGTTCCGACCTGAATCCCCTCGCGGTTGAACTCGGTCGAAAAGATGCTGGGGTCCGATTCACCCTCGGGAGTCAGCTTGCCGGTTTTGTATTTGTCGCCGTTGAGGCAATCGATCCAGACACGATCGAAGCGCTCGAGGTAGCGCTCGCGCATCCCGGTGAAGGAAAGTCCGTCGAGCCACGAATAGTTCGAGATGAAGCAGACGATCCCTTTGCCGGTCTTCTCGACGATCTTGCGCTCCGCCATGCGATAGAAGCGGACGTAAAGGTCGTTCAGCCCCTGGCCTTGCGGCGGCGGCGCGCGCCGTGCTTTGCGATAAGCCTGCGACAGGTCGCGCTCCTCTTCAACCGCGAGTCCGGCAAAGCCGTTGTACGGTGGATTGCCGAGGATCACGAGAATCGGTTGCGCCTGCTTGACCCGCTCGGCGGCGTCGCGCTCGTGCATCAGTTCGGGAAAGTTGAGCAGCATCTGCGGCTTGGTGCCGTCGGGCGGCTCCCATCCGGTAAGCGCGTTGGTCAGGTAGACGCCGGCCCGTTCCTTTTTGGCGTCCGACAGGGGCGCGCCAAGAGACTGAAGCAGCAGCCCGATTTGCAAATGCGTGACGACGAACGGCGCAGGCAGGATCTCGAAGCCGAACACGCGTTCGATCGCGGCGCGCTTGATCTCCTGCGCGGTCAGCGCATCGCCGCCCTTTGTGGCCAGAGTCGCGGCGATCTGGTTCAGCACTTCGATCAGATAGGAGCCAGTGCCGCAGCAGGGATCAAGCACGAAGACGCTCGCGTCCGCCAGCCCGTCGGCCACGCCAAGTTCGTCGCGCAGCACGCGATCGACACGCGCGACCATGTAGCGCACGACTTCGCGCGGCGTGTACCAGACGCCAAGCTGCTTGCGCAATTGCGGATCGAATGCTTCGAGAAACGGCTCGTAGAAATACTGGACCGCGTGATGGTCCTCGAACGCGCTGAAGAAGGAGTCACGGTCGACTCGATTGAGCACACTCGCCGTCCAATCCAGAACCTCGGGCAGTTTTAGGCCGGAGAGCGAAGCCGGATTGCTGGCCTGATGGAACAGCTCAACCATCACGGGCAGGCGCAGCAGCTCACCGGCATGGTACCAGTCAAAGCGCGCCTTGCGGTCGGGCGGCGGAAGGTTGCGGGTCCATAGCACCCACGCGGAAAACATCCCGTAAAAGAGCGTCTGGACCAGCGTCGAGCGGAAGAAGTGATCGCCGCGCGCGTCTTCGAACTTGATGCCCAGCGCTTCTTCGAGGGCGCTGCGAATCGCCGTGAGCGCGGGCACTTCGCCGCGCTTCTCGACCCGGCGCAGGGCCTCGCGCGCATACGACGCCATGAACCATGCGACATCGCGGGGCGCGGCGAGAGAGGCCGCGTGAAGCATCACGCGCTTGAGGAAATCGGTGAAGCTTTCGAGCTGATCAGCGGCGGCGGTGCGCGGATGGCTCGCGAGGGTCCAAAAGGCCGTCTCATCCGGCGCGAGGCGATATTGTTCGAGCTTGACGGGCTTTCCCTCGGCGTCGGTTCCGACGAGTAGAAAGTCGCGATAGTTCGTGACCAGAACCTGGCGATACTCCTTCCAGTACTTCGACACCTGCGCGCCGTCGGCCGTGACGATCACGTCGTCGCCGGTCGGTTTTGCCTCGACGACTCCGCGCGACGGCTTGGTCCCGGGCAAGGGTTCGGCCGCGGACGCTTTTTGGAACTGATCGGGGGTGTAGAGACCGAAATCGGGAAACCCCGCGCCGTGGCTTGCGGTCGGAATCGAGCGGACCTTGGGTTTGAGCGTCGCACCGACGGCATTCAGTAGGTAGTCGAGCTCGGAATAGTACGAAGTTTCGGGGACGGACGAGCCGCTGCGCCGAATGTCCGAGAGCTTGCGCAGGTACTCTTCAAGCGAATTGTTGGGCATTGGGAATTGCGCGCGAGTGTAGCATCCGCGCGGGAAACTGGCGACGCGACGGGGGATCGCATGCGCGGGGCGGATGGCAGCGGCGGTATTGTCAGGCGGATGCGCAACGCCTATGTAAGTGGGCAACTTGAAGCCCAATCGGATTTTTGCCTATTCGAGCGCCCGCCATGCACTGAAATCGCCCGGGTCGATGACCTCGATCCGGGGCGCGCGTGCGGCGATCGCTCACGGCGCGATCGCCGTATTGATCGCGTTCGCCGCGGCCGCGCCGGCGATCGCGGGCATGCCCGCCGCGCAGGCCACGCCGTCCGCGACGCCGACCGCCGTCACGCTGCCGGCCGCGCCGATCAGTGACCTGCCGACGCTGGCCGCGGCCGGATCGCTCGCCGATCTGCGCTGGCCCGATTTTTCCGCGGATCGCGCCGCGGTCGAGGCGTTTTATCTGGCGGGCAACTATGTGCTGGTCTGGAGCCGCGACGGACGCCCGACTGCGCAAGCGCTCGCGATGATCGAATGCTTCAAGCAGGCCGCCACGCGCGGTCTCGATCCCGCGGTCTACGACGCCTCGCGCTGGGACGCGCGCGTCGCGAAGCTCGCGCCGGCGATCGCCAATCCGGCGCCCGGCGATCTGGCGCGCTTCGACCTCGCGCTGACGGTCGCGGCGATGCGGATGCTCGCGGACCTGCGCGTGGGGCGAGTCAATCCGCAGCATTCCCAGTTCAGCGTCGTGATCGATCATCAGCCCTATGGGCTGGCCGATCTGCTGCGTGAGAAAATTATCGGCGCGTCCGACGTGCCGGCGATGGTGAGCGCCGCGGAGCCGCAATTTCAGGGTTACCGGCGGGCCGAAGCCGCGCTGATTAATTACGCACGGATCGCGGCCGCCGGTGACGATGCGCCGCTGACTACGCCAAACCCGGCGGTTCATCCGGACATGCCGTATGAGGCGCTGCCGGCGCTCGAGGCGCGCTTGACCCAGCTCAGCGAAGTCGCCTCCACCGCACCGCTTAAGGGCACGGTCGCGACGCCCACCGGCACGCCCTCCGCGACGCCCTCCGCGACTTCCACAACTACGCCGGCGCTCGCGAGTGAGGCGGTCTACAGCGGTGCCGTGGTCGACGCGGTTAAGCGATTCCAGCTTCGTCACGGCCTCGAACCTGACGGGGTGCTGGGCAAGGGGACGATCGCGGCGCTCAATGTGCCGCTCAGCGCGCGCGCCGATCAATTGCGCTTCACGCTCGAACGCTATCGCTGGATGCCGCCGAATTTTCCGGCGCCGCCGATCGTCGTGAATCTGCCCGAGTTCAGGCTGACGACGATGCGCATGCAGCCGGCGCCGTTCCTGACCATGCGGGTGGTGGTCGGCCAGGCCTTTCGCAAACAGACGCCGGTCTTCACCGGGACGATGCGCTATCTGATTTTCCGCCCGTACTGGGAGGTGCCGCCGTCGATTCAGCGGGACGAACTGGTGCCCAAGACGAGCCACGATCGCGACTACCTGGCGAGCCATGGCTTCGAGGTCGTCGACCACGACGGCACGGTCGTGACCGACGGTCCGATCGCGGACGACGTGCTCGATCAACTGCGATCGGGCGAGTTGCAGATTCGCCAGAAGCCGGGGCCGGCCAACGCGCTCGGCCTGGTCAAGTTCATTTTTCCGAACCACTACAATGTCTATCTGCACAGCACGCCGGAGCCCGCGCTGTTCAACCGCGCGCGGCGCGACTTCAGCCACGGCTGTATCCGCGTGCAGGATCCGCTGGCGCTGGCGGCGTGGGTGCTGCGCGATCGGCCGGAATGGCCGGTGGATAAGATCCAGGCGGCGATGAATGGCGACCAGACCGTGCAGGTCAACCTGGCGCATCCGATTCCGGTGCTGATCATCTATCGCACGGCGATCGTGCAGCCGGACGGCGAGGTGCAGTTCTTCAACGATATCTACGGCGACGATGCGGCGCTCAAGCAATCGCTCGATTCGGGCTATCCGTACGCCGGCCATCCGCCGATTTACAGTGACGACGCCGCCGAAGCCGCGCCGTGAAAATCGCGCGCGCCGCGTGGGGCGGGAATTTCAGGCGCTAAGGAACCTCTGCACAAGTTAGGTTGTCATTCTGAGCGCAGCGAAGAATCCCGGATCCGGGACCCATGCGCTGCGCTCAGGGTGACCGCAGAGCCTTGTGCAGAGGTTCCCTAAGCGCGCGATGGCTTCAGGCGCGCGGACGCATCCGATAGCGAATCGGCATGTGCTTGATGCCGCCGACGAAGTTCGAGCGCATTCGGTGGAGCGGTCCGGCCGATTCGACGGACTCGAGCCGCTCGGCCAACTGACGGAACATCACCTGCAATTCGAGCCGCGCGAGGTTGGCGCCGAGGCAGAAATGCTCGCCGATGCCGTAGGCGATATGGCGGTTGGGGTTGCGTCCGATATCGAAGACGCCGGGCCGGTCGAAGACCGCCTCGTCGCGGTTGGCCGAGGGATAGAACAGCGCCAGTTCGTCGCCGGCGCGAATCGGCACGCCGCATAGATTGGTGTCGGCGGTGGCCTTGCGCGTGAACTGGATTACGGGCGAGGTCCAGCGCACGATCTCCTCGGCGGCGCCGGCCGCCATTGACGGGTCGCCTTTGAGCCGCGCCCATTGCGCCGGATTCTCGATGAAGGCCTGGAGTCCGCCGCTGGTCGCGTTGCGGGTGGTCTCGTTGCCCGCGATGATCAGCAGAGCGAAATACGACATCAGCTCGAAGATCGGGAGCGGCGCGCCGTTGACCAGGCCGTTGGCGAGCACGCTGGCGAGATCGTCGCGCGGATTTTGGCGGCGATCTTCGCAGAGCTGGCTGAAGTACTGAAAGAACTCCATCCGCGCGCGCTGGAGGGTCTCGAGAATCGTCTCGTCGCCGGCATACTCGGCGTCGCCCGGGCCGATCATCATGTTGCTCAGCCGGAACATCATCGCCCAGTCCGCGCGCGGAATACCGAACATCTCGGCGATCACCGCCAGCGGCAGCCTGGCGGCGACTTCGGTGACGAAATCGCATTCGGTGCGATCGACGATGCCGTCGAGCACTTCGGCCGTGATCCGATCGATCTGCTCACGCAGCCCCTGCACGCCGCGCGGCGTGAAGCGGCGGTTGACGATCGCGCGATAGGCGCCGTGCTCGGGCGGATTCATGTTGAGGAGCTGGCGCAGAATCGCTTCGTCGGGAGCCGGTGAGCCCTCTTCGTTGATCGTCACGAAGAGGCGCTGGATGCTGTGGAACAGTTCCGGCTGGCGCGAGACGTTGACGATGTCGGCGTGGCGCGTAATCGCCCAGAACGGATCGGTGTTGGCGCGCTCGTAACGATAGATGGGAGCTTCGCGGCGCAGCACGGCCCATTCGTCGTGCGGGTAGCCGCGACGCACGTACAGATCGGGATCGATGATGTCGACGGTGTCCGGCGTCAAGGCTGCCATGGCGTTGCTTAATCCCTCCGTCACGGTCGCTTCGATCGATTTACCCGCGCGTTACCCGCGCGTCGCACGATGCGCGCTTACTCGGCGATCAGCCGGATCGCCTGGCGCGGGCAGAGGCTCACCGCCAGGTCAATCCGCGGGCGCGAGCCCGGTGCCGGAGCGTCGGCCAGCACATGGCTGCGGTCGTCGTCGCGCAGTTCAAATACCTCCGGCGCGACTTCGGCGCAGCGGCCATTGCCTTCGCAAAGATTGTGGTCCACGACGACTTTCATCGCATCGATCCTCTACTGCCGGGCGGCGCGGCACGCGCATCAGCGGGACGGCCGCGGGTGTCCCGGATTCACGATATGCCTGTCGGGCGTGGCATCGCAATGCGCACAGGTCGCCACGCGATCGGGGCGCCCGCGGGCCGGGATCTCGCAAACGCATGATGGTACACCGGCGGCTCATCTGATCGATTACGGGACATCGGGGCGGCGCGTCGAATGGCGCCGGTGGCGCAATGCGCACTCACCCGCGGCTTGGGCGTGGTCTCGGAATTGCTCTCTATCTCAGCGATGGTCCATTCAAATGCGCCAATCGGAGACGCCGGTCACGGCAGCGATCTCCCATCGATTCCCAATCCAGCGATGGCGCCGATCGGCCGCGCCAAAGCGATCGTGCTGGGCGCGGTCGTCGCGATCTGGCTCGGCGTGGTGATCGCCGGGATGGCGGGGCTTGCGCGCTACGCGACGGCGCCGGGCGCGCCCGGGCATCCGCCGGCACAATGGCCCGCGGCCAGTACGCTGGCGCGCGCGGCGAACGGCTTCACGCTCGTCATGATCGCGCATCCGCGATGTCCGTGTACACGGGCCACGGTCGGCGAATTGGCGATGCTGATGGCGCATGCGGGCGGGCGAATGCGCGCGCTGGTGGTGTTCGTCAAGCCGCCGGGCACGGCCGGCGGATGGGCGACGACCGATCTATGGTTCAGTGCCGCGCGTATACCGGGTGTTACGGTGGTTGTCGATGACGGCCGCGAGGCGCGCCGCTTTGGCGCCGCGACCTCCGGGCAGACGATGGTTTACGACGCCCGAGGCCGCCTGTTGTTCAGCGGCGGCATCACGGTCGCACGCGGTCATTGGGGCGATAATCTCGGGGCAAGTGAAATTCGATCGCTGATGGAAACTCCCACCGCGCCGCGCGCTGTCACGCCGGTCTTTGGCTGCCCGTTGTTCGATCCGGCCGCATCGCCCGCAGGGAGAGCAATCCGATGCGTTCGCTAGCGCGAGTTTGGCGGCGGGTAACGGCGGCGCACGATAATCCGGCTGCGCGAACCCGGGCGGCTGCGCAAGCTAACGACGATGCGCCCGATCCGGCGCTGGCGGCGCGCAGCGCGGCGCTGCTTGCGCAGATGCGCGCGGCGATCTTCGTGCGCACGGACCGCATGTTCATCTGGCTCTTTGGCTTGCAGTGGCTGGCCGGGATCGCGGCGGCGCTGTGGCTCGCGCCGCAAGCCTGGGCGGGGGCCCAGAGTTCGGTCAACATTCACGTGTGGGCGGCGCTATTTCTTGGCGCCGCGGTTTCGGGCCTGCCGATCGCACTGGCGGTGCTCTATCCGGGGCGCCGCCTGACTCGCCAGGTGATCGCGATTGCCCAGATGATCAACGCCGGGCTGCTGATCCATCTGACTGACGGACGGATCGAGACCCATTTCCAAATCTTCGGATCGCTGGCCTTCCTGGCGGTTTACCGCGACTGGACGGTGCTCATCACGGGCACCGTGGTGACCGCGCTCGATCATTGTCTGCGGGGTTATTTCTGGCCGCAATCGATTTACGGGGTGGCGATGGTCGAGCCGTGGCGCTGGCTCGAGCACGTCGGCTGGGTCGTATTTGAAGACACGTTTTTGATTTTTTCGGTCGTGCAGAGCTTGCGCGAGATGCGTGGCATCGCCGACCATCGGGCGAATCTCGAAACCGTCAATTTCCAAATCGAGCGCGAGGTGCGCGAGCGCACGGTCGACCTGGTCGCGGCGCGCGAGCTGGCGCTGGCCGCATCGCAAGCCAAGACCGAATTTCTCTCGAGCATGTCGCACGAGATTCGCACGCCGATGAACGCGATCCTGGGCATGTCGGAACTGCTCGACGAGACGCCGCTCAATCCGGAGCAACAGAAGTTCGTCGGCATCATGCGCAACAACGGTAACGCGCTGCTTTCGTTAATCAACGACATTCTCGACCTCGCCAAGGTCGAAGCCGGGCGCCTGACGCTCGAGCGCACCGACCTCGACCTCGACACCGTTATCGAAAAGACCATCGAGACCCTGGGCGTCCGCGCACACGCCAAGGGACTCGAAATCGCCGCGCGCGTCGCCCCCGGCGTACCGCTCAGGCTCGTCGGCGATCCGCTGCGCCTGCGCCAGGTCCTGGTCAACCTGATCGGCAACGCGCTCAAATTCACCGAGCATGGCGAGATCGTCGTGAGCGCCGAGCGGGACCTTGAAGCCAAGCAGCCCGGCGCGCTCCATTTCATGGTCACCGACACCGGCATCGGCATTCCGGCGGATAAGCTCAGCGAAATTTTCACCGATTTCTCACAGGTCGACTCCTCAACCACGCGCCGTTACGGCGGCACCGGTCTGGGCCTGGCGATCGTCCGGCGGCTGGTCAATCTGATGGGCGGGCGGGTGTGGGTCGAGAGCGAGTTCGGGCGCGGCAGCACGTTTCATTTCACGGTCAACTTTGATCTTCGCGACCCGCTCGCCGAGCGGTTGACCGGTGTAACGCCGGCGACTTCCCTGGCGGGCGCGCGGATCCTGATCGTCGACGACAACGACGCCAACCGGTTGATCATGCGCGAGATCCTGACCCGGGCCGGCGTCGAATTAAGCGAGGCCGCGTCGGGCCGCGAAGCGCTCGAACTCTGCGCCAGGGCGCGGCACGAGGGGCGTCCGTATCGCCTGATGCTGCTCGACTGCCGCATGCCCGAGATGGACGGCTTCGAGGTCGCCAGCCGCGTGAGGCAGGAGCACGAAGAGTCGCCAATCATCATGATGCTGGCGTCGGATGATTTGAATATCCAGTTGAATCACGCGCGCAATGCGCGGCTCGGCGCTTACCTGGTCAAGCCGGTCAAACGCCTCGAACTGATCGAGGCCATTACCGCGCTACTCACCAGCGGCAGCGCGGGCGCTATGACACCAGCCGACCGGGCCGAGCCGCCTCCCGCATTGCGCGAGAGCTTCGTCGTCAACGGTCATCCGGCGCATATCCTGGTCGCCGACGACTCGCCGGACAATCGCGTGCTGATTCGAAATTTTCTGGCGCGGACGGGTTGTACAATCGAAGAAGCCTGCGATGGTGCGGTGGCGGTCGAAGCCTGCAAGGCGGGCACTTTCGATGCCGTCCTGATGGATTTGCAAATGCCGGTGATGGATGGTCTCACGGCGATTCGCGCGATTCGCGCATGGGAGCATGAGCGTAACGCTCCGCGCACTCCGATCGTGGCGTTGACCGCATCGGTGTTCTCCGAGGATATCGCGCGCTGCCGCGACGCGGGTGCCGATCTGCATTGCGGCAAACCGATCAGCAAGTCGATACTGCTCGGCGCAATTCACGATCTGCTCAACCAGCGCTCGGTAAATCATGGGCACAGTACATCGGGGCACGTCACCACCGACGACACCGCAGGTCTGGCGTGAGTGTGAGATTCGCGTGTCGTGCGAATCAATCCGCCGATCGATGCGCACGAACTAGCTAATTGACTTCGGCGACATCTACGCACTACTTCGACCTATACTTATCACTTCGACAATCTCAGTAGCGCCGCCGTTGCCTCGGACTGACGTTGGCCAGCGTCTGTTCCTGGTCTCGTGGTGGCAATGGTCGCTGGGCGCGTATCTGGCCGATGTCTATGCAAGCGGCCGGCCGCGATGGTGGACCGGACTGATTCTTCGGCGCGGTCTGTGGGCGCTCTGGGGCGCGGCATCACTCGCGATCGGTTGCGTCGATCCGGCGATCCATCGCTGTCACTACACCTTCTGGCTATTGCCGGTATTGTGCTTCCTATTGGTCGGCTCGCTCATCGTGCGCGCTGAGCAGTTTCCTAAGTTGCCGGCGGGATCGGGCTTGGGAATGCTGGAAAATAGTCAGTGTGCGATGGCGTACGATCGCCGTTCTGACGGCCGCGGCGATGATCCTGACGGCGGTCTAGATAATGGTCGCCACGCCGATTTACAGCGCGACGGCAACCTTGCAGATCGGCGCTGAATCACCGCGCATCCCCGACATGAGCCAACTGCTCAACCATGTCCAGAACAGCGAGGATCACGACTACTACAAGACCGCCAGGGCGTTTCTGCAGGACCAGATTACGACGATCGGCCAGCGCGTCGAGCAATCGGAGGCCGCACTCAACGCCTACCGCGACAAGATGGGCATTCTGGCCTTTGGCACCTCCGATCGCCTGAAGAACCAGCTTCCTGAGGATCGCATGCTGGCGCTCAATCGCGCGTTGACCGATGCCGAGACCGAGCGCGCCCGCGCCCAGGCCGACGTCGAGGCGATGCGCGCGGGCGACTACGAATCGCTGCCGGTGGTGGTCAACAGCCCGATCATCCAGCAACTGCGGCTGCAGGTCGATCAGCTCCAGGCCCAATACGCGGAGATGGCGGGCCGCTACACCGATCGCTACGCGCCGCTGGGCGACCTCAAGGCCAAGCTCGACGCGGCGCAACACGGCCTGCGCGCAGCTCGTGGTCTCGGTCGATACCGGCGTGATGCATCTGGCGGCGGCACTCGGCGGGCCGGTGATCGGCCTGTGCGGTCCCGCGTTGTCGCGCCGATGGGGTCAGGTCGGCGCGCGGGCAATCGCGATCGACTCGCCCCATCCCCGTGCCGGCTATTCCTATCTGGGCTTCGAGATGCCGCGCCGTCCGCCGCCCGTGATGGAGGCGATTACGCTCGCGTCCGTGCTCGGCGAATGCGAGCGGATGCTCGCCCTCGCGACGTCGCTCGCGGCCGCCGACGCGCGTGCCACGGCGCGCGCCGCCGGCCGCTGACACTGCGTCTCGCGCAAATTCCTTCGCTACGCCGCGCTGGCGCTGAACCATTTCGGCGATCGCCGACACCTGACACAGCCCGGCTTCGATTAGCAGTTCAGGGCGACGGTGCTCAGAATCAGTGTCGTTCTAGTAAATTTTGCTGAAGACCGATTTAATTTGGTTAACGTCGTCATCCGCTCCCGCTGCCCTCGCACAACCGGCCAGGTTTTGTCACGATCGCTCTTGGCCGACACCACGCTTGGCCAATACTGCGCGACGGAAATCAGGCGCCAACAAGTCATGCAAGCTGCGCACCCAAGCTTCACTCACGATCGCCTCGGATGCCGATCCGGATCCGGGCTTGCGCGTCACCTCGCGGTATTGCTGGCACCCTTGCTTGTCCTGCTGGCGTCGCAAATCAGTGGATGCACCAACAGTTCGATCGCCGCGGCCCGATCGGAGATCGCGCTCGGGCGGTATGCCGCGGCCCATCAGATGTTCGTGCAGGCCTCCGCCAACCCCAAACTATCGCCACGCGAACAGCGCGAGGTCGCCGACGGTCTGTGCCTCACTGAGTACAAAATCGGCGCGCCGCAATACTCACTCTCCCGGCAATACCAGGCCTGCGCCGCCGCCGTTGACCAGCCGGGCAGCGCGAGCCGGCCAATCTTTGACCAGCTTACAACTGCGGAACGCGCGCAATACTCGCAGCAGGCCGCCGCGGCGATTCGCGATCGCGATTTTGTCGAGGCTGAAGATGCCATCGCGCGCTACAAGTCGCTGCCCGATGCCGATCCCCGGCTCCTCTCGGTCTGGTCGCGCCAGCTATGGGTAGCCGTCGATCACGATGACTCTCGCACCAATACCCACTCGCGCGCGCTCGCGATGGCGATTTCGCATCTCACCCGCCAGTATCCGCGCGTCAACGCGATGAGCGTTTCCGCTTTCCGGCAATGGATCAAAGACAACATGACCATTTCCGGGACGCCACTGGTCAGCGACGTCAAAATCGGCAAACGCTCGGTTGATCTGTGGATTCCGGACAACCACGTAGCCCTCGCGCAGTTCAATCTGGATCGCTTCGCGCGGGTCAACAATGCTCTCGTCGCGCGCTGCCGATGCGACGCGCGAACCAATATCGCGATGCAGGGGAGCGGTCTGCCGGCCTACCTGGTGCGCCTCGATCCCGCAACGCGCCAATCCGAAATTCTGATCCTCGCACAACCTTGAACTGCGCCGCGCGCGCCGCCCGCCGCTGACACCTGCATCCCGCGCAATGCCTCCGCTCCGCCGCACCCCTGTCCGCGCTGCTCCGCGCGGCCGCCGCTCCATCTCGACCGATTTCGCCCAATAATTTAAGCGCTATTTCGTATTGCATGGGGAGCGATGCCGATCCATCCACGCATAGGCTACGAATTGCGATTCAAGGCACTACCTCTCACAATAGCAGTTTGAAATTAGTTGGTCAGTGACTCGGGTATCTGTGCACGATTAAGCCGATGCCATGCGAACATTGCGCGGCTGCCGTTGACATAAATGACGCCACCGAAAGGCAGAACGACTTTAAAAAATCTCGCGGAGCTCTGGAAAGACCATCGGCAGAAACATCGCGTTCAGCGAATAGATCAACAGCGCGCCCAGGGAAGCAACCCGCGAGAATCTGAACATCAGTGCGGCCAGCGTGGCAAGCATCAAAATGTTAAAAAACCCATTGCCACATTGGAACGACGGAGGTTCCTGAAGCCACTCGATACGATCCCACCGATAATGTTGCTATTGCCGCTACGGTAGTAATCCAAGCGGCGAAATGTGCGCATTCTTTTGCCGTACTGACATTCTCGAATTTAGGCCATAATCGCAGTTTACCCATAGCCTATTCTCGCCTAATCGCCGAGGTTGCAATGCACTAATAGCCATAACCGTTGTTCTGGTTGACATAGTAGTAATTATTCTGAACGGGCGGGCGAGTCGCGGCTGCCGCTCCGACTTCGCCGGCGACCAGTGCTGTTCCGGCAAATACTATCGCCGCGGCGGTGAGGGCGCGGTTGACGTTGGCCTGATGGTTGATCTCGGCTTGCTGCTCTTCGAGACCCGCCTCTGCCATCTGTGCCTCTGCTTGTTCGCATCGAGCCGGTATGGAGACCATTGTATTGCCGAAAGTGGTTAGCATCGCTACTGCTTCTGCCTTTTGCTGCGAGGTTCCGCCACTTTCGATTTTTCCCTCGTTGAACGCCGCTGCTAAAGCAAGCTCTAGCTGCCCAATAGGGGGTTCCGCCGCTCGGCGCTCGGGCGTGCACATGGCGAAGACCGCATTGGTGAAACCTCCATCGGTCTTGCTGTCCGCTATCATTTGGAGGCCGCTGGCTACCACCATGCTGGATTGAGCGAGGGAAAGGTTGGCGGCGCGTTCTTGAAAAGAGTATTTGTCAAGCTTCCTCTTTCGCTCCGAGTCTCACCTCGTCGGGCAAGCGTCGTATGAATTTAATTACAAATTGCGTTATCAAATGCAGCCATGCATGACGTAGTGGGCCTCTGCGGCGAAATCGCAGGTGGAAATTTAACTTCAAGGAAGACTCGAGGGATGTTCGGGGCTCTGGAAAAACTAAGCGGAATCACGAGTTTGCCGAAGCGCTATCTCGTATTGCATGGGGAGCGATGCCGATCCATGCTCACGGGCGGATTCGTCTCCGCATTAGGGGAGGGAAAATGGGTTTCTCCGATCTGATTAGTGCCGCCGCTTTACTGCTTTCCGTGTTGGCGCTTTTCCTGTCCACGCTGAGCGGATGGCACGAAAAGCGAAGAACCATACGCGGTCAGTTGAGCGAGGTTCTCCGGCAACTGGCGGAAGTAATGATCGAACAACAAGAAACCCAGCACGAAGGCCTTAACGATCCCGGCTATGCCGCACGGCTGGCTCCAGCCTATGGCCAGCAGCAGCGTTTTTTGATCCAGCAGGCCAAGTACCTCGCCGGCCAGATTCCCGCGCTGGTGACTTCTGTCGAATGGAGCGCAATTGCCTATTTCAATGCACTCACCGGCGATCTCCTCGCCGCGGATAGCTATTACTGCCGCGCGGTCAGGGTGGCCCCCGATGCCAACTACCAACTCAGCTCGATCGTGGCCTACGCCTGGTTTTTATTCACCCAAAGAAGATTTGAGGAGGCGCGCGAATTGTACAAAAAGGGTTTGTCCGCCGTCCGTCTCAACGACAATTACACGCGTTATCAGAAAGGCAGCACCTCTCTGTACTGGGGTCAGAACGAGCGCGAATTTGCCCAGGCCAACATTCTTTCGCAGCAGGTCTTTGAAGCCGCCGCCGCCGAATTCAACGGTATCGACATCGAGGCGGCGCGCGACGCGGCGTTGCGGGATCTGGCAGCCGCCCGCCAGGCGCCGGGGGCCGCGCAGGCAATCACGCGCATCCCCCAGCGTCGTGATCGATTTGACGCGGACGAGCTCGCGTAGTGGCTAGAGCCAATTGTTTGAGCGGGCGCCTGATCACCAGGCGCCCGCTCTCATTGTTAGAGGAAAATGTTAGAGGGAAATGTGGAGACGTTTACTGCGCGGGAACCAACTCGACCCGACGATTCTCAGCGCGGCCGTCACTGCTGCGGTTGCTTGCGACGAAGCCGGTCTTGCCATAGCCGTGCGGCGTCAGGCGGTCGCCCGAGATGCCGTCCTTCTCCAGGTAGTCGACGACCGATTCGGCGCGCCGCTGCGAGAGTTTGAGATTGTACTCGACACCGCCGATCGAGTCGCAATAGCCATTCACATCGACCGCCACGTTCGGGTTTTCTTTGAGCGTAGCCGCGGCTTCATCCAGCACCGCCGCATCGCTCGCGCGGATGTCGGACTTGTTGAAGTCGAAATGCACTCCGCGCAGGATGATCTTGGCCTGCGGCGAGGGTGGCGGCGGCGGCGGAGGCGGTTGTTTACAAATTGCGTTGGCCGCAACCGTATAGTACTGGACTACCAGGAACCAATCCCGCATCGACAGTTGCGTCTGAACATCAGTCAGCAGGCCGCTCTGGCATTGTCTGATCAGATCCGCGTTCGCCGTTGAAGTGAGACCCTGAGGTTTGCTCAGCCGCAGGATTCCGTAGTCGCTATCCATGGCGCTCACCTGCGCGCCGGCACCGGTGGTTTGGCCAATCGTGCTCGAGTTGATCATCACGCAGGCCGATAGTGAGATTGAGAGAAATGCGCCGACTGCCAATGTCCGCAGGATTGGCGCGACTCCTCTGGTCATCGATTTAGTATTTGATTTACTCTTCATGCGTTGCGCTCTTTACTTACAGACGCCAGCCGTCGTGACCGTGTAGTATTGGACGATCGCGAACCAGTCGCGCATCGACAATTCCGTCTGCACATCGGAAATCATGCCGCTTTGACACTGCGCGGCGAGCGCTCCGTTAGCACCCTCAGTGAGATTTGTCGGCGCGGTCAGATGCAACAGGCCATAGTCGCTATACTCCGCTCTCACGGGAGTTCCGCCACCACTGCTTTCGCTTATCGATCCGGAGTTGATAAGGACGCAGGCCGATAATGAAAGGCATAGCCCCAGCGCCATCGAACGGAAGATCCAAACGACAAGTTTCTTCATAGATCAATATCCTCACGGAATTATCTAGCACTATCTTTGCCCGGAAGGCAGCGGATTAATCTTGAATGCGGTTCCGCAGATAACAAAGAATAGAGCATCTCGCCTCGCCTTGTATTACAGGAAATTGCTCAATGCATGGACAGTGCGTCTCAGTGGCGGTTATGGGTGCGCGCAAGTATCTTTAGGACGCCAGAGACTCTCCGTGCATTTCACGGCGGTCGCGACGAACCTCGATTCATGGCTCGTCCTATTCAACTGGCTATGCGATTAGGGAACCTCTGCACAAGTTAGGTTGTCATTCTGAGCGCAGGCGAAAATCCCGGATCCGGGACCCATGCGCTGCGCTCAGGGTGACAGCAGAGCCTTGTGCGGAGGTTCCTTAGTGCCCGGCGCACGGGATCACTCGGGTTTTCGTCGAGCGTGCGATACCGCAAGCGCGCATCGACTGATCGTACGCAGCATGATTCTCCACCGTTTGCGCGGTGCTCCTCTTCACGCGGAGCCCCGCCGATAGTGGAATTATTCGCGTATTGTGGTGAGCCGTCTGGGACTCGAACCCAGGACCCTCTGATTAAAAGTCAGATGCTCTACCGGCCTGAGCTAACGGCTCCCGAGGCGTTCCTGAAGAATGGCAATCCTTACAGGGATTTGCGCGCATTGAAAGTACCCGCCGCACCCGCTGCGCTGATCGAAGGCGGGAAATTCGCTTGCGCCCGGCGCGGCTCACGGCTTGCGAAGCAACAGGCAGAGCGTCTCGCCAGGTAATTCGTCACGCATCACGAGGCGCAATGCCTTCGCCGCGGCGCGAATGAATAGCCGCGATCCCGGGCTGGCATTCGCCGCGGGGACCGTCCAGATTCGTTCGACGGTCAGATTGAGCGCGTCGAAGATCTTGCGCCGGTAGGCCTCCAGCACAATCGGATGCAGATGGTCTTCCTCGATCGGCGCGCGCGAGCGCTCGAATCCCGGCAAGCGGGCGCGCAGCGCAAAGCGCATCCGGGCGTGCAGCGAGTAGATATTTGGCGACGAGATCAGGATCCAGCCACCGGGCTTTAGCGCATTCGCGGCCCTCGCGACCAGCCAGTACGGATTCGCGACGTGCTCGATGATTTCGATCATCGTGACCAGAGCGCAATCGGTCGGCAGCGCAAGCTGCGCGTCGAGGTCGCCGGGGATGAAACGGGCGAGGGCGCCGGCCGCAAAACTCCCGACGTCTCGATCGGTCCCCCACAGATCGCGGTAGCCGGCCCGATGCAACGAGACGAGCCACGCCCCGGTGCCGCAAGCCACGTCCAGAATGCGGTCGTGGGGCGCCAGACGCAGGCGGCCGACGACCGGCATCAGGGCGGCATGCAGACCCGGTATCGTGCGTTCTTCGAGCACCTCGCCACGCTACAGGGATTTGCGCGTCGATAAAGCCCTCGCCGCGACCGTACAGTCAGTGGATCGGGTCGCTACCGGTCAGCGATCGGACTCATTCCATTCGGTTCGCTCGTTGCGCGTCCCGCGCGATCGCATCAGTTGATGTGGGCGGAGGCGATCGGATGACTGGCGACGGCCTGCGGACCGATCATTTTCGCGATCGCTTCGAGCAGCGTCTTCTTGCTCACCGGCTTGCTGACGTGCGCATCGGCGCCCGCGCTGAAGCTGCGGCCCACGTCCTCTTCCAGGGCCGACGCGGACAGCACGATTATCGGCGTATGGCCGCCGCCGTGCGCGCGTTCATGCGCGCGGATCAGGCCCATCGCCTGCAGCCCGTCGACCACCGGCATCTGCAAATCCATCAGGACCAGGTCGTAGCTTCCGGCGCTGAATAAGCGCGCCGCGACCGCGCCGTTTTCGGCTTCGTCGATCTGAAAGTGCAGAGCTTTGAGATAGGCCTTGATGAGCAGGCGGTTGTCGGGCGAATCGTCGGTCAGCAGCACGCGCACGTGACGTGCGGTCGCGCCCGGCGCGATCGCCACGCCAGCGCTTGCGGCGCGCGTCACCGTCAGCGCCGCCGCAATGGACTCAACCGGCACGGCGACCGGTGCGATTGGCGGGGGCAGGGCGGGTGCACCCGGCATGGCGATCGGCGCCGGCCGCGCGGCGTGCGCATGGCCCGCCGCCAGCGCCGTGGCGATTGCCGCGAGCAGTTCGGTGCGGCGCACCGGCTTGACGATATAGGCTGACAGCCCGAGTTCGCGGACCTGCGGCAATTGAATATTCAGATCGTCCGACGTCAGCATCAGCACCACCGGATGCGCCCGGTCGGGAGTTCCGCGCAGATGCCGCATCACCTCGAAGCCGTCCATCCCGGGCATCCGGCAATCGAGCAGCAGCAAGCCGTAGGGCCGTCCCGCGCGCCGCCCCGACTCGATCATCGCCAGCGCGCGCGCGCCGCCATCGGCCTCGGCCACGATCGCGCCGTGGCTGCTCAGAATCTCGCACAGGATGATGCGGTTGACGGCGTTGTCGTCAACCACCAGCGTCCGCATCCCGCTCAATAGCGGATGCGCCGTGCGCGCCTGAACGGCGGTCGAGTCGGCGGTCGCGGCGGCGAAATGGGCGGTAAAATAAAATGTGCTGCCGACCCCGACGGTGCTCTCGATCCAGACCCGCCCGTCCATCAGCTCGACCAGCCGCTGGACAATCGCCAGCCCCAGGCCGCTCCCGCCGAAGCGGCGCGCGGTCGATGAATCGGCCTGCGTGAAGCTTGCGAAGACCTCACCTAGCTTGTCTGGAGCGATTCCGATTCCGGTGTCGCTGACCGCGAAGCGTAGCCATCCGGGGTCGCCGGCGTCGGGCTCGCGCATCACGCTGACCGCGATATGGCCGTGGTCGGTGAACTTGACCGCGTTGCCAATCAGATTTAACAGGATTTGGCGCAGGCGCAGCGTGTCGCCGACCAGAGCGGCCGGCACCTCGGGCGCGATTCGCGTGACCAGTTCGAGCCCTTTGGCATGGGCCCGTGCGCCCAGCGCCTCGCCGGTGCGATCGATCAATTCCTCGAGATTAAAGGCCGCGTGCTCGAGGCTCAGACGGCCGCTTTCGACCTTGGCCAGGTCAAGAATATCGTTGATCAGGGTGAGCAGCGCGCAGCCATTGTTCTGCATCACGGCGAGATACTTATGTTGCTGCGGGTCGAGCGCGGTATCGCCGAGCAGTTCGGCCATCCCCAGGATCGCGTTCATCGGCGTGCGGATCTCGTGCGACATGCTCGAGAGGAATTCGGATTTGGCCTGCGAGGCGGCCAGCGCGGCTTCGCGCGCGGCGATCAGGGCGCGCTCATCCTGCTTGATCCGCGTGATATCGCGGACGATCGAAACCGTGCACGCTTCACCGTTAATCTCGACCAGGGCGCCCGAGATCAGCGTCGGTACGACCACGCCGTCCTTGCGGCGCAGGCTCGTCTCCATATTGACCACTACGCCATGCTCCGCCAGCCGCCGGCGATATTCGCCGCGATCCGTGAAATCGACCCACATGCCGAGGCTGATCGCATTCGCCCGCAACATCTCGGTCCGCGAGTAGCCAAAATCGGCGGCCGCCTGATTCATCTCGATATAGGACCCATCCGCATAGCGTGCGACCACAATCGTGTCGGGCGTGGCGTCAAAGACCCGCCGCAGCGTAGCCTCGCTGTCAGCCAGCTTGCGCGCCGTACGCTCGCGCTCCTGCGCCTCGGCTTGCAAGCACCCTTCGCTGGCCCGCAATTGCGCGACCTGCGCGTTGAGTTCCCGGCGCAGACGCTGTCCGAGCATGACCGTGAACTGGGCCAGATAGCCGGCCGAGAGCATGCCCAGGATCCAGAAGATATTGAGATAGTTGCCATCCGGCGCATACAACACCGCGATACTCGATCCCGCGATCGCCAATGTGCTGAACGCCGCCTGGTAGCCCGGGCCCCACGGCAGCAGGGCGCCTGAACCGACCACGAACAGGCTGAGCGAGATGTACATCGGGATGATCGCGCCGGTCAGCAGGCTCAATCCAACCATTCCGGCGATCACCGTCGTACACATCGCAAAGGCGAGCGCCGCCCAGTTGGCCAGTACCCGCCGGCCCGGGAGGTACGCGATGATCAAACCGACGATGCCGGCGGCCAAATTCAGGCCATGCAGAGCCCACATCGGCCAACTCATCGCGACCGCATGGTAATGCAGATCGAGGAGCGTATAGCCCAACTGGAACACGATGATAATCAGCGCGGCCGCGCGCACCAGTTTGAGCGCCACCTCGCGCTCGAGCCGGAGATTATCGTCGAGGTTCAGACCGCCGGAGGGCGCGCGCGGCTTCGCCGGGCATTTGATCGATTGGTCGGGGGTGGCTGCTCTCGATCGCATACAAATCCAACTCCAGAACCCGCCGGCGCGGCGGCCAATTTGTTCGGGCAGGGATTATCCGTTGCAATAGCGATGCCGGTGGTGGAGCGGTTAAGCGAGCGAATTGCGCGTCAGCTTGACGCAAAATACGCGCGATTGTCGCTTAAGCGTCCGTGACGATGCATCTCGGGACACGCGGATCCCTCGCGGTCCACGCCGTGAGGCTAAAATTTGGGAGAGAAAACTAAGCAGAAAAGCGCAGAGAATGAAATTGCGTGGTGCGATCGGGGCATCAAGCCGGCCGGATATGCTCGGCCGCGATGCGCTTCGGCGTGACGGACCGGCGCGCTATGCGGACCCCGCAGGGCGCCGTCGGCGGGTGCGGCTGGAGACCAGAGCGGCGGGCAGTCCCCGCGCCCATCGCGCTGCGGGTCGGCTCAGCCCTTGACGCTCGCCGCATCCGAGATTGCGTCGAGCCCCGGATTCTGGCGGCCGCGGCTCGGTGCCAGGCCATAGCGCGCGATCATCCGATAGACCGTGTAGCGCGAAACGCCGAGCAGTTGGGCCGCGCGATGACAGTTGCCGCCGGCCTCGCGCAGGGCGCGCAGCAGCGCGGTCTTCGAGGCCTTGTTGATTACCTCGTCGAGCGAAAAGCGCGCCGGCTGCATCGTGAAAGCGAATTCCTCTGCCGCGGTCGTCTCCGCCAGGTCGGTCAGTGTCGCCGCTTCACCTTGCGCCAGACACTCGGGCAGGTCACCGACGCAGACGCGGTCGCCGTCGGTGAGCATGGCGGCGGATTGCATGGCGTGGGCGAACTCG
>JADEYI010000502.1_pt1 | contig 52360 bp, 48 predicted proteins | sample 8542331 | NCBI WGS metagenome assembly JADEYI01 (sample SAMN16510988, study PRJNA670497) | mine drainage metagenome | isolation source: biofilm near Copperflume 1 | place: Germany: Marsberg coppermine Kilianstollen | collected 2018-02 | reverse complement strand
AGGCGAGGTAGCGCACCCCTGCAAGTTGATCAGCAATTTCCACGCTGCCCATGCGTCCTGCAAGCGCCGCCTCGAAGGCGAGTCCACGGTTGAAGCCCCCGCGGTTGTCGAGTTTGAAGACGACGAAGCCCTCTTGAGCGAGGAATTGCGCCCGCAGGTCGGCCGTGAGACTCCAGTCATCCAGCACCCGCTGGACGTGTGGGCCGCCGTAGACCGAGATCACGACCGGATATCTTTTGGCGGGCTCAAGGTTCGGTGGCCGATAGATTGCACCGTAGAGCAGGGCGCCGTCGTCCGCCTGCAGCGTAACGAACTCCGGCGGCCGCAGACCCAGCGCCTCCGAGGTGGCTTCCCGTTGCTCGAAGAGCACGGCGCGCTCGGTGCCAGCGGCATCGCGGAGGACGATCCGGGCGGCCGCTCGGGTCGAGCTGTAGCTGTCGATCAGCCAATCGCCCCCGGGCGAGAGCACGGCGCCATGGATACCCTCCCCGGACGTCACTTGCGTTAATTCGCCGCCATCGAGCGAAGCGCAGTACACCTGGCGCTGCAGCACGCTCTCTTTTGTCCCGACGAAGTAGACGAGCCGCCGCGCTTCATCGACCCCTACGACATACGTCACGACCCACTCGCCGGCGGTCAACTGCTGAACCTCCCGTCCGTCGGCATCATAGAGATAGAGGTGGCGGAAACCGTCACGCTCGCTGCTCCAGAGCAACTCTCCCGTCTTCAGGAAGCGCGCGTCGTTGGAGAGGTTGAGCCACGGCTCGCCGCGTTCCTCAAGAATTAGTCGGGGTTGGCCGTTGCTGCCTTCGAAGGCAATCAGCCGCAGCGTCTTCTGATCGCGCGAGAGTATCTGCGCCGTGAGCACACCGTCGGGCCGCCAGCCGACGCGGGCGATGTAGATGTCGGGGTCGGGGCCAAGGTCCATCCAGCTCGTGACGCCACTGGCCGCGTCAACCACGCCGAGCTCCAGGACCGCGTTTGGCTGGCCCGAGAAGGGATAGCGGTGATACTCAATATCGACTTCGCCCTTGCCCTGGTGGACGATGGGGTAGCTCGGGATGTGGCGGCTGTCGGCGCGGATATACGCCAGCGAACGGCCGTCCGGGCTCCACCAGAAGCCGTGGTCGCGGTCCAACTCTTCCTGGGCGATAAACTCTGCGAGGCCATTGGTGAGGCCGTCCTCCGCATCAGCGGTGAGCCGGCGCGGTGCGCCCCCGGCAACCGGCAGGACATAGAGGTCGCCGTCACGCACAAATGCCACGTGCGTACCGTCTCTGCTGAGTTGTGGGTCGATGGCGTCATCCGTGCCGGAGCATGCCGCCAACGGTGCGTAGCCGATACTGAGGGAAAGCCCGCTCGGGCCAGGAACGAGCAGCACAGGCGGGCTTGCCTCCGGCGCAAACTGGTAGTCAGTGACCCCAAGCTCGCGCAGCCGTGCGCGTTCTCGGCGCAGTTCCTCTTCGCGGGAGAGGCTCCCCTCCGATGTGGACGACGGGGGCGGGCCAGCAAGGACGCGGCGCTCGCCCGTTGCAATGTCGTAATGCCAGAGGCTCCGGACGAGATTGCCCTCTTCGCTGAAGAGGTAGGTGATGCCTCGTCCGTCGGGGGTGAATTCGGCGCGTGCCGGGACAACACTTCCCAGCCGCGGCAGCCGCGCGACGTCGGCGATGGTGAGCCGTTCGAACGGCCCGGGCATCAGGAGCGCCCCTCCTGGCGGAGCGCTTCGACGCCGGCAATCGACTTCGGGATGGCAGCGCTGAGCACTTCGGAGCCTGTCTGCGTGACCAGCACATCGTCCTCGATGCGAATGCCACCGAATGGCATCAGTGAATCGACACGGCTCCAGTTCACCGCGTCGCGGAAGGTTGCGCGGCGAGCGGGATCTTCCAAGATTGCGGGGATGAAATAGATGCCGGGTTCGACGGTCACCACGTAGTGCTCTTCCAGGGGGAGATCCGCCCGCAACCATTTGAGGCCAAAGCGGTCACTCGGCATCCGGCCGGCCAGGCAACCACCAGCGTCGTGGGTCGATAGGCCGATCATATGGCCAAGCCCGTGCGGGAAGAAGAGCGCGTGGGCATCCCGTTCCACCAGGTCTTGCGGCTTTCCCCGGAGGATGCCGAGGTCGACGAGCCCGGTAGCGATCCGCTGGCACGCCTGCAGGTGCAGGTCGCGGTACTCCACGCCCGGGCGGACCGCATCGATGGCAGCCTGCTGCACTTCGTGGACAAGCTGGTAAAGGTCGCGCTGGATGCCGCTGAACTGACGGGCGACAGGGAACGTTCGCGTTATGTCGCTAGCATACCCGGCGAACTCGGCTGCGGCGTCCACGAGGACGAGGTCGCCCTCGCAGAGCAGCCGCCCGCCAGGCGTGCTGTGCAGGATGGCGGCGTTTGGCCCGCTCCCCACAATGGAGCCATAGGCGGTGCGATCGCCGCCGTGACGAAAGAATTCGGCCTCGATCTCAACCTGCAGCTGGCGTTCGCTCATCCCCGGCAGGGCGAGCCGCATCGCCGCCAGGTGTCCCGGCACCGAAGCCTCGACGGCAGCGCGCATGCGGCCAATCTCATCTGCAGACTTCGCACGCCGCTGTTCGGCGATGACCATGCTGAGCCGTTCGGACGCAGCCTCATCCACGGTGGCTTCGAGCACCTGCCAGCGCTGGAGTCCATAGGCGCCCGGGCGCTGGAGGAAGTCATGATTCCCCGCCAGGGCGAGCGGCTCGCCGCGCCGCGCTTCCAGCCAGTCGCCAAGCGCATGTGACGGCTGCACCTGCTCGATTCCGCTTGCCGCCGCGATCTCTGCAAGCGCCCGGCCGTCTCCGACCCAAACGCGCTCTTCGAGTGAGGCTACCGGGGCGAAGAGCGACCACCCCTCGCCGGGGTCGAAAGCGAGACTGCAGCTGCGACGCCAACGCCTGCAAGATAGGTGAACTCGGGGTGCGCGTGGAAGTCGTGGTAACCATCGGTGCCGGCGATTGGGAGCGGCAGCCCCGAGGCGATAAGCGCCGTGCCCTTCGCAATATCCCAGGCGTTGGCCGTTTGCGTCCGGCGCGTACGTACGAAGCTGGATTCATCCATAGGGTCCCAGTCTACCGAAACCGCGGCACTCCAGCCGGGAACCGCGGGTCAGTACTGCGCTGCCGCCTCGCGGAGGGCGGCCGAAACCTGTTCGCGAAGCTCGACCGGCCCGATCACCTTTGCCGCGGCCCCCCAGCCCAACACCCACGGAACGAACTCCAGCAGGCTTGGGAGGACCAATCTCAGAAGGACACCGCCATCCGCGAGGTCCGCGAGCTGCTGTGACGGATGCCAGTTCGTCTCCCGGACGCGCTCCGCCACATCGGGCCGGAATTCGACCGCAACGTCGTACTGTTCATCGCCGAAGACCACTCCGCCCCAGCTCTGTTGGAGTTGCCTTCGCACCTCGTCGAGGGCATCGGGCACGAATTTGTGCCCGGTGAGGACCGCCGACTGCACGCGGTCGAGCTTGAAAACGCGCACCTGGTGGTGCTCAGCGCTGTATCCGATGACGTAGGTCGCAGCGCCACTCGCACTCGGTTCGAGCAGGTAGGGGTCGAGGTCCGTGGTGCGTCCCGCTGCGGCTGTGGCCGAGCGGTAGGTAATTTTGACCGTTTCAGAATGCGCCCATGCGTCGGTGAGCGTGCGAAGGATAGCGACCTGGCCGTCGTTCGCTGGGCGCGACCGCAATTCAGCGATAGAGCTGCGCACCTGGGTGGCGAGGTTTCCCGGCAACGTGTCACCGATCTTTTCGAGTGCAGCTATCCCGTCCGGGTCGCGTTCGTCGGCGTGGCGGGCGAAGAGCCGCGCCGCGAGGTAGACGGCGCGTGCTTCCTGGAGGGTGAAGCGGACCGGGCTGAGCGGGTGGTCGGCGCCGGCGAGGATGCTGTAGCGGCGAGCTTCGTAGACAAGGGGCAGCCCAAGCTCGCTCTCGATTGCGACGATATCTCGCTGGATTGTGCGCTGGCTGTAGCCAGTAGCGTCGGCGAGTTCCTTTGCCGTCATGCCGCCGCGCTGGCGGAGGAGATTCTCAATGCGCACGAGCCGCGTCGCGCGCCGCACTTGCTCGGTCATGCCCGCCCTCCGGGTACAGAGATCGTGCGCGCAGCCCACGCGAACGTCCTGGCGAGCATGGTGCGATTTCGCGACAAATATTGTCGTGATACCGCTTACGATTGTGAAGATTCCGTCGTTGTGGGAGGACGGGACGGGAACTCGCCCCAGGCTTAGGATCGTTTCACATGGCAACCACGCGCGAACTCGGACCCGTCATCCACGTCTCCGCCGAAGCTGTCGGCCAGCCCGGCCAGCGCCGCTTCCGGCTGCGCGCCCTCAATGATCGGGGCGAATCGGTCTCACTCTGGCTCGAAAAGGAACAGCTTTCGGCCCTCGGCGAGGCCATTGAAGGCCTCCTCAAGAACGAGGGTTATCAGTACCAGCGGCTTCCACTCGACGACATCGAGCCGGCACCGGTGCTCCCGCTGGATTCCTCCCTCGAAATCCAGGTCCTGCAGCTATCGCTCGGCATCAACCGCAGCGTGGAACGAATCGTGCTGATCGGGGGTGATCGGAGCGACCCGGATGAATCGGATGCGATGACGCTCTCGTTCGAATTTGAGTTTCGGAAGGCCTATGAACTGCGGCGGCAGATTGCCGAAGTCGTCGCCGCCGGGAGACCCAGCTGCCCGCTCTGCACCGCGCCGATGGACCCGGAAGGGCATGTCTGCGTCCGCAGCAACGGTCACCATCCTCACTGAGCGAAGGACTTCTCCTGGCCAGATCCCGAGGCTCCATCCTTCTATGGGCCTGGCGAAGCCGTCCTGGATGCCGGTGGAATAGTCGCGGTGGCGCTGGCCGGGGCAGGCGTGCCCGTTGCAGGTGTTGTCGCGGGCGACGCGGATCCGCCCGCCGTCGGGCTCGCGCCGGGAGACGCTGCCCCTGTGCTCGTTGCCCCCGGAGACGGTGACGCCGCCGGCGTCGCGGAAGCGGTCGCAGCAGGCGTCAGCGTCGGAGTCTCAATGGCAGCTGGCGGCGCAGTAGAGGGCGGTGGCGGGATGTACTCAGGCATCGGCTGCAACGCATCGGCGGTGGCGGTGACCAGGAAGCTGCTCTGAAGCCCGATGACTTCGATGAACGTGTTCCCCCGCTCGAAGGCAATCTCGTTGCCCTGGGCATCATAGAAGCGCGTGCGCGCGGTCCGATCGGCCTTTTTCCAGACCCCTGCGATCGCCTGTCCGTCGAAGAACACAGTCGCCGGGCCGCTGCCAATCTGGTCCAACAGCACGTGGCCGCTCGAATCCACCACCTGTGAGGGGACAGTCATGACAACGACATTGGTGAAGTGGAGCTGTTGCTTGGTCTGGCCATCGATGTGCGGGCCGCCGAATTCAAACCGAAGATAGCTGTTCGTCGCCGCATCCCACTTCCATTGGACGAGTTGGGAGAAGGAACGATTGCCCTCGAAGTCCACTTCAATTCCGCCCGCGGGCTTCCCCACCGGGGGAGGGTCGCCGGGGTTTCGAAAGAGCCACGGCGCAACGGTGGGCGGGCCCTTGTAGCCGGCCCTGTCAGCAGCCGCGCGCAGCGCAGTCGTGCTGGTGACGAGATTGTGCGGCGCGTAGCGTGAAGGATCCCGGTAGTATGCGCTCGTCGCGACTCCGCCGAATGCCGTCAGATCCTTGATGCCCCAGCTCTGGATCTGGCCCCCCGAATCAGCCGCATTGCTCGTGTCCGCCTCGCCGGCATGAGCATAGAGCGCATCCAATTCACTCACCCAGATCACAAAGGGCGTGCGCGCGGAGCGCACCGGTTCAATAAAGCTAGCCCCCTGCCGCCAATAGACCGCCATGAACCGCGTGATCCCGCCCTCGACGAACGCTTCATACACCAGGTCCGCCTTATCCAGCCCGGTCTGGGGGTAGGCATCAGCACTGTTGTCCAGCATGACTGCGATGGGCAGGAGGTCCTTGCGCGCCTGCCATTCGGCATCAGTCATGGGCACGCCGTCAAGGATTCCGGCATGGAGGATAGGCGTCGGGCTGGCGATGGCTGTGCTCGTCGGACTCGCAGTCGCGGTCGCGGTGGCCATCCCGGTGGGCGATGCAGCGGGGGCGCTGGTAGCGGAGCTCCTGCTGCTGAGCGCGACAACGGTGAAGACCGACCCACCCACAATGACCGCGACGACACCGACAGTGGCAGCGATCACCACTCGATTCCGCAGTCGTGCCGCTAACCACACGCTCATGGCCGCCGATGCTACGGACAGCCAGGGCCCGAAGCAATGCTGGCGGGTCAAGCTTGCGTTACAGTGACGCGACCACCCCGGGGAGGTCGCCGATGCCGCAGCCAGCAATCCAGGGCGAAGCGCCTGCGTTCGAACTCAAAGACCAGCAAGGCAATGCCGTCAGCCTCGTCAGCCTGCGGGGGAAATGGGTCGTCCTCTACTTCTATCCCAGGGACAACACGCCCGGCTGTACGAAGGAAGCCTGTAGCTTTCGCGACAACCACGCCGCCATCCAGGCACTCGGCGCAGTGGTTGTCGGCGTGAGCGCGGACAGTGCCGTCTCGCACCAGAAGTTCGCGGAAAAGTACGACCTGCCGTTCACGCTCCTCATCGACGACAACGATCACTCGGTCGCGCGGGCCTATGGCGCCTTCGGCATGAAGAAGAACTACGGCAAGGAGTATGAGGGGGTGATCCGTTCCACGGTGATCATCGACCCACGGGGCCGCGTGGCTAAAACCTGGGCAAGCGTGAAACCGGACGCGCACGGCGAGCAGGTGTTGGAGTGGCTGAAGGCCAACGCACGCTCGTGAGCGGGCCGCTTACCCTTTACTTCGCGTCCCTCTACCATCATCTCCATGTCTGCTTGCCTGCGATTCGAAGAGAAGACTCCTCCGCACGCCCTGCCTGGCGACCACGCGATGTGGCCCCGCGATCGCATTGTCGATGTGCGGCACATCAAGGTGCAGGTCACGCTCGACGTGGCGGGCAAGAGTGTGAGCGGGGTGGCGACGCACACCATCGCCCCGCTGAGCGATGGCGTGCGCTGGGTAGAGTTCGATGCAATAGAAATGCAGATCGAGGGGGTGACGGCAGGCAAGGTCGCAGCGCCCTTCGAATACGACGGACGCAAGCTGCGGTTTGATATCGGCGCGGGACGGAAACGGGGCCAGGAGGTTGTGGTCGCCGTCAACTATCGGGCGACACCGCGCCTCGGCCTGTACTTCATCGCCCCCGACGAGGGCTACCCCGAAAAGCCGGCGCAGGTGTGGTCGCAGTGCCAGGACGAGGACACACGCTACTGGATCCCCTGCTTCGATTACCCCAACCAGAAGCAGACCACCGAGATGATCGCGACGGTGCCGGGCGCCTGGTACGCCCTCTCAAATGGCCGCCTGCTCCAGGAAAAGAAAAATCGGGATGGGACGAAAACCTTCCACTGGCACCAGGACCGCCCGCATTCGACGTACCTGATCACCCTCGCTGCCGGCGAATTCAGCCGCATCGACGCGAGCCGCGATGACCTGACCATCGACTACTTCGTCGAGGCGAAGGATGTCGACGACGCCAGCCGCACTTTCGTCAACACTCCCGCAATGATCAGCCTCTTCGAGCGCGTCACGGGCGTACCGTTCCCGTGGGCGAAATACAGCCAGATCGTCGTGCGCGACTTCGTCTTCGGAGGGATGGAGAACACCAGCGCCACGACGATGACCGAGAACATCCTCCTGGACAGCAAGGCAGCGAGAGATTATTCGAGCGACGACCTGATCTCCCACGAGCTCGCCCACATGTGGAGCGGCGACCTCCTCACGTGTCGCGATTGGTCGCACGGTTGGCTCAACGAGAGCTTCGCGACGTTCTTCGAATTCCTCTGGCGCGACGAGCACGTGGGCGTCGACGAATACCGCCACGGGCTCATCGAGAACACCGAGATCTATCTCGGCGAGCGCTATCGGCGCCCAATCGTCACCAATGTGTACCACGAGCCCATCGACATTTTCGACCGGCACCTCTATGAGAAAGGCTCACTCGTCCTGAATACGCTCCGCGGCGTACTCGGCGACGAAGCTTTCTTTCGCTCGCTGCAACGATACTTCCGGGACAACCAGGAGCGGAGCGTGATCACGCAGGACCTCGCCAACGCGATCGAGGCTGAGACCGGACGCAACCTCGACTGGTTCTTCGACCAGTGGGTGTACCGGCCGGGCCACCCGGACTTCAAAGTTTCCTGGAGCTGGGACGACGCCACAAACGCCGCGACCGTGACGGTTCGCCAGACCCAGAAGACCGATGACGGGACGCCCGTCTTCCGTGTGCCAGTGACGATCGACTTTCGCAAGGGTCGCGGGCGGCCGCAATCATTCCAGGTGGAAGTCACCGCTTCGGAGCACACCTTCGTGTTCCCCCTGAAGTCGAAACCGGACCTCTGCCGCTTCGACCCCTACAACCGCGTGCTCAAGACGCTGGACTTTGAGAAGTCGCTGGGCGAGTGGCGGCTCCAACTCAAGCTCGACGACGACATCGCCGGGCGGATAGCCGCGGCAGAAGCGCTTGGGAAGAAAGGCGGCAGCGAGGCGGTGCGCGCGCTCGATGAAGCGGTCGCCGGCGACCGCTTCTGGGCGGTGCAGGCGGCGGCGGCGAAGTCACTCGGAAAAATCCGCACCAGCACCGCCCGCGACGTGCTTCTCCGCCACCTCAGTGTCCGCCATCCGAAGGCCCGGCGCGCGGTCGTTGCGGCACTCGGGGAGTTTCGTGGCGACGAGCAGGTCCTCGCGGCGATCACGCCAATCGCCAGGCGGGATCAATCCTGGTTCGTGGAAGGCGAAGCGAACCGCACGGCCGGCAAGCTGCGGCTCCCGGGCTCGCTGGCGATCATACGTGCCAACATCGACCGGCCGTCGTTCCGCCAGGTGGTGCGAGGCGGCTGCCTGGATGGCCTGGTCGAATTGTGCGATGAGGCTGGCTTCGAGCCGCTCACACAGTGCGCGCGTTATGGCGCGTTCGCACAGTCTCGCGCGGCCGCCGTTGGTGCTATCGGCCGCCTCGGCGAATTCTTCCCGGAACGCAAGAAGCGGCTCGGCGAACAATTGGCGGAGTTCCTGCGCGACCCCGACTTTCGCGTACGCATCGCCGCAGCCAACGCGTTGAAGACCCTCCGCGACGACACCCAGGTGCCAGCCCTCGAGGCGATGGCGGCACGCGAACTGGATGGGCGCGCCGTCCGCGTCGCGCGTGAAAACGCCGCCATCCTGCGTAAGGGCGCCGGGACGGACGAAGCGGTCGCCGCCCTCCGCAAGGATTTCGAGGCGGCCCGCGAGGACAACGGGAAGCTCCGCGAACGGATTGAAAAGCTCGAGGCGTTGCGCGCACCACACTGAGCGGGTGTCCGCGCTTCGCCCGCGGGCACAAGCTCTCTATACTGCCTCAATGCCCCCACCCTACATCCTCGCCATCGACCAGGGCACGACCAGTTCACGAGCCCTGGTCGTCGATTCCGCAGGGTCGGTCACCGGCTCCGGGCAGCAGCCGTTCCAGCAATACTTCCCACAGCCCGGGTGGGTGGAACACGATCCGGCAGATATCTGGGCAAGCACCGAAGAGGCGATCGCAACGGCTTTGGCGGCGGCGGGCGTCCTGCCACAGGAGCTGGCCGCCGTGGGCATCGCGAACCAGCGCGAAACCATCATCGTCTGGGATCGCGCCACCGGCACTCCCGTCGCCAACGCAATTGTCTGGCAGGACCGGCGCACCGCGACGATGTGCGATGCCCTCCGTGCCGCCGGGCACGAACCAGAATTTCGCCGCGCGACCGGGCTCACCCTGGACCCGTATTTTTCCGGCACCAAGCTCGCCTGGCTCCTCAATTCGAGCCACAGCATCCGCACAAGCGCCGACGCGGGGCAGCTCGCGGCAGGCACCGTCGATTCGTGGCTCATCTGGAAGTTGACGGCAGGCACCCGCCACGTCACCGACTTCACCAACGCCAGCCGCACCCTGCTCTTCAACATCCGTCGCGGCCGCTGGGACGACGGTCTCTGTACCCTGCTTGGCATCCCGCGCGACCTGCTTCCGCGGGCTCAGCCGTCGCAGTCGCAGTTCGGCGTCACCAACGCCGAGGTGCTGGGCGCCGCGGTCCCGATCTGCGGTGTCGCCGGCGACCAGCAGTCAGCTCTCTTTGGCCAGGCCGGCTTTAGTCCCGGCATCGCCAAGAACACCTATGGCACCGGTTGCTTCCTGCTCGCCAGCGCCGGGACGAGGCCACTCGAATCGACGACAGGCATGCTGACATCGATCGGCGCCAACGCAGGCGCCTCAGGCCCGGAATACGTCCTCGAAGGGTCGGTGTTCGTCGCCGGGGCGCTTGTGCAATGGCTCCGCGATGAGCTCGGGATCGTGGAGCGCGCCGATGACATTGAAGCGCTCGCAGCCTCCGTCGCAGACACTGGAGGCGTGACTATTGTCCCCGCCTTTACGGGGCTGGGCGCGCCCGATTGGGACCCCTACGCGCGTGGTGCCATCCTCGGCCTCACTCGCGGGGCCACCCGGGCACACATCGCCCGCGCGGCCCTGGAGGCAATCGCCCTCTCCAGCACCGAGCTCCTGGACGCGATGAACAGCGACCTCCCCAACCCAATTACCGAATTGCGGGTCGATGGCGGAGCTGCGAACAACGACCTGCTAATGCAGATGCAGGCCGATCTCCTTGGCCTCCCCGTCCTGCGCCCGAAGGAGACGGAGACAACGGCGCTCGGCGCCGCATATCTCGCTGGCCTGACAGCGGGAATCTGGCAATCTACGGCGGAAGTCGCATCGCTCTGGCGCGAAGACCGGAGGTTCGAGCCGTCGATCGGCGCGGACGAGCGTGCCGCGCGGCTTGTGCAGTGGCGGCGTGCTGTGGAACGAACCCTTGGCTGGGCTGCTCCCGCATGACCCTTGCCGAGGCCGCTGCTGGCGAACCGTTCGACCTTGTCGTCATCGGCGGTGGCATCAACGGGTGTGCCATCGCCGAAGAGGCGGCTGCGCGCGGCCTGAGCACCGCCCTGTTCGAAGCGAGCGACTTCGGGTTCGGGACAACCTGGCGCTCCACCAAGTTGATCCATGGCGGACTGCGCTACCTCGAGCACGGCGATGTCCGCCTCGTGTTCGAATCGCTGCGAGAGCGTGCCTGGCTGCTGCGCACACGGCCCTACCTCGTCCATCCACAGCGCTTTGTGCTCCCTATCCTCCCCTGGACACGGCGGCCAAAGTGGCAACTCGGCGCGGGCCTCTCCGCATACGACCTGCTCGCGCTGTACCGCGGCGTCCCGGCACACCGGCGGCTCTCGGACGCCGCCCTTCACCAGCTCGCCCCGGCCCTCCCAGGGGAAACGTCCGGGGGCTTCACGTTTTATGATGCGCGCGTCATCGCCCCCGAACGGCTCTGCCTGGAGTTGGCACTCGCCGCCCAGCAGCACGGCGCGTTCATCGCCAACCACACGCCCATCACAGGCATCGAGACGACTGGTGGCGCGGTTGTGGCGGTGGAAGTCGAACACCGCGGCTCGACCTATCGCATCGCCACCAGGGCCGTGATCAACGCGGCGGGGCCATGGGTCGATGCCGTCAACCGTGTGGCCGGTATGCCCGAGCCGGGATTGCTCGGCGTCACTCGCGGGAGCCACATCCTCGTCGAATTGCCCGTGCCTCCGGGCAGAGATGCGGTGTTCTCCAGCGCGAAGAGCGATGGGCGCGTGTTTTTCACGGTACCGCAGGGCGAATTGCTGCTCGTCGGCACCACCGATGACCGCTTCGAGGGCGACCCCGGGGCGGTGCGCCCGACCGCCGCGGACATCGACTACCTGCTCGCCGAGGCCCAGGCCCTCCTCCCCGGGCTCGGCATCACCCGCGACCGCATCCGCTCCGCCTACGCGGGGCTCCGTCCGCTCCAACGGGTGTCTGGAGGTCCGGAGGCCGCAATCAGCCGCCGTCACGCCGTGATCCATCACGCAGAAAACGGCGCAGAGGGGCTCTACAGCGTCGTCGGGGGGAAACTGAGCACCTTCCGCCCGCTCGCGCGCGAAGCTGTCGATGCGCTCCACCCACCGAGGGCGCGGCAGCTCCCGTGTGAGCCGGAGACCACGCACTGGCGGGACGAACTCCGGCAATCTGCGCTTCCGCTCCCTGTCCAGCGCCATTTGCGCATGTATGGTGAGGCGATAGAAGCGGTGATCGCGGAAGGCACCGACGTGGTCTGCGAACACAGCCACGCTATCAGCGGCGAGATTGCCTACACCTGCCGGAGCGAGCACGTCGAAACGCTCTCGGACATCATGCTGCGCCGCACTGGCATCTCCTGGAGTTCGTGCCGGGGGCTGTGCTGCTACGGCGCGGTTGCTGAACAAGCCGCAAGAATGCTGGGCTGGGACAAAGCGGAACGGAAGCGCCAGGTCGCGGCGTTCCTCGCGGAATTGGACTATCATCTACCAGCAGCGGATTCCCTTTCCGCAGGCTGACTCCATGTCCACAACCGCCGAAACCACCCTCGATCAGGCCACTCGCGTCGCCGCGGCCGTTATCCGCCAGGCCAGCCACGTGGTCGCCCTGGTGGGCGCTGGCCTCTCTGCCGAGAGTGGCATCCCAACCTACCGCGGTCCCGATGGGCTCTGGACGAAATTCGGCGAGCCAACGATCGATGGCTGGGAGCTCTTCTGCGAGGACCCGGCCGGTTGGTGGCGGCTCACCATCGAGCGGCGCGGCGATGGTGGTGAATTCGCACGGGCGATTGACGCCGCTGAGCCGAACGCGGGCCACCGGGCCATGGCAGACCTGGAAGACATGGGCCGCCTCGCACACATCATCACCCAGAACATCGACAACCTGCACCAGCGAGCCGGGTCGCGCGCGGTCACCGAGATCCACGGCAATCGAACAAAGGTTCGCTGCATGAACTGCGGCTGGCGAGGGCCACTTGCAGCAGTGCCGCTCATTGAGCCGTTGCCACCTCTGTGCCACGAGTGCGGTGGTGTGCTCAAGAACGACACTGTGATGTTCGGCGAGCCGATACCGCCGGATGCGTTGGACGAGTGCTATCGCCAGGCCGCCCAGGCAGATGTGTTTCTCGTTGTCGGCACGTCAGCGGTCGTCTACCCTGCCGCCAGCTTCCCCGTGATGGCCAAACGCCGTGGCGCGGCGCTGATCGAAATCAACCCGCACGAGACCGAACTCTCAGAGCTCGCAGACGTTATCGTGCGTGCGCCGGCCGGCATCGCACTGCCGGCAATTGTTGATACCCTCCGCCGATAGCGCGCTCATGCCGCTTTCCGGTCAGGCACTTCAAGCGGGATCGGCGACGCGTCCAGTGTCGGGGCTGGTTCTTTCGCCCAGATGGCATCGTTGAAGCGGACGACCAGTCCAACCGGGTCTCCAGGAATGCGGGCATACCAGCGGCGCAACCCTCGATGCATGAACAGCACAGCGACGCCTCCGGCGAGGGCATATCCAGCCACCACATCGAGTACCCAGTGTTCGCCCAGGTAGACCACGGCGAATCCGATCAGCAGCGCGAAGGTCCCTGTGAACCACCCGAGGAAGCGCGCCCGCTCACAGCGCAGGAAGAAAAAGAGTGTCATCACCATCGGCAGGCAGGAATGCATGCTGGGAAATGCGGCGAACGGGTTGTCGTCGAGCTGCGTGTAATGCACGAAGCTTCGCTCCATGAGGATCCGCACGATGCCCGGCTCCATCCAAGGCGGACGCACCGGGAAGACGATGAAGAAGATGTCGCTGAGGTAGTAGGCCGCCAGCGCCCAGGCAAAGAACTCCATGGTGCGGCGGCGCTCGAACACCATCACCAGCGCGCCGAAGACGAACGGCAGGAAAAACCACGAGAGGTGCAGGATCCAGCCTGCGAAGTCGAACCAGACGAGGTTGTGCGTGTAGATGTGTTGCTGGAGGAAGCGTGTCGGCTCAATGCCGAATAAGGCCCCCTCGATCTTGCCGAGGTCGTAGGGGCGGAACGTGTGGGCGCCGATGGCGCGCAGGGCGGCATAGGGGACGATGAGGGCGAGGTAGGCGGCCCAGATGAGCGTCGGCCCACTCAGCCTGACGAGCCTCAACGCCAATTGACGGTAGCCGATCGCCGCGCTGCCAACTGCGGTGACATCGTCTGTGAGATTCATTTCTCGCCCTCCCTCGGAGTCACCGGTCTAGTACACGCCCGGCAGCAGGCGCCAGTGCACTTGCCGCGTATAGGCCCGATACTCCGCCGATTGCGACAGCACGCGCTCCTCCGCATGAATGCGCGCGACCTGGCAGAGCGCGACCACCGCTACCACCGCCGCGTTCACGATGGTGAAATTTGCGAGCAGAAACCCCGCCGACGTCACAAACTCGGCGAAGTAGATCGGATGACGCAGCAGCCGGTAGGGGCCGCTGACCTTCACGCCCCGGTTGGCGGCGACGATGCCGAAGCTCCGCCCGAGCGCAAAGAAACCCGCCATCGTCAGCGCAAGCCCGAGCATCTGGATTGAGACTCCGGCGAGGGCCATCCCCGAATATCCCTCGCCGCCGGGGCGCAGGACCAGCGGCAGCCAGCCGCCGATCGTCGCAACGGCCCAGTCCATTGGGCGAGACGAGGTGGTAGAGGTGCGGCGCCGTGCCAGGAATACACCCACAAGCAGCCCCTGCTCAGCGGCGAAGAAGACGCTCGTCACGCTCCCGGCAACGACCAGTTGCCGGACGTTTGCATAGAAGAACACAGCGGAAAGCACCACGAGGCCAGCGTCCTGGACCATCGCCCCCCGCCGCTGCCACGGCGTGCGCGGAGCAAGAACAGACCCATTCGTTGCGCTTGCGGTCACGCGGGGCACCTCACTGTCGTTCATGGGCGGCAGGCCGACTGGCACCGCACCATGAGAATCGGCTGACTGCGACGGATCGGGAGCCCTCGCGCGCGTGCCATCCACGTCCCGCCAGTGTGGACGCAGCGATCAGAGGACTGTTCGCAACGGGACGGGGAGATATCGCGTGAACACCGGGTAACCAGTCTTTAGGTCTTGGCGGTCAGGTCGAATCTGGTAGTAGCCGCCCCCGATGGCGTGCCTGCCCGCTCTGTGTGACCACGGTGGCCACTCCCCCAGGGAGTCCGCGGCGAAACAGGACGGGGAAATGGCCCGCCAAAACCGCCAGCGGCATACCACGCGGGACACCCGCGACAAAGAAGAGGTAGGAGACTCGAAATGACCAGGTTCAAGAATTGGACGCTCAAGAAGTACGTCGCAGTCCGCCACGGTGGTGAAGAGGGCCAGGGCCTCGCCGAATATGGCCTCATCCTCGCCCTCATCGCCGCGGTCTGCGTCATTGCACTGACCCTGCTCGGCGGCAACATTAGCGCCAAGCTCACCAGCGTCGCCGGCCACGTCTAGGCACAATCGTCCCCGTCCACCGGGAACGCCGGGACGGTCGGCGCCCGGAGGGCAGCACGAACATGCAGAACACCACGACCCGGGCGCCCAGGACACTTGCTGCGCTCAGGCGCAGTGGGGAGGACGGCCAGGGCCTGGCGGAGTATTCGCTCATCCTGGCCTTCATCGCGCTGGTCTGCGTCGGGGCGTTGATCACGCTCGGCGGCTCGATTAGCACGCACCTCAATAGCGTGGCGGGCCTCTTCTGAGGCGAGCCACCAGGACCCCTCAGGGTGGGCGACTCCGCGTTGCCCGCCCTGTGCCAGTTTCGTCCGCACCCGTGCGCACATCGCGCACAGGATGGAGAGGACCGACATGGACGACCATGGACAGCCGGTGAAGCGTGTCCACGCACTCCGGCGCCTGGCGCATGGTCTGCGCCACCCCCGCAGTACCGAGATCGGGCAATCGCTCGTCGAATTCTCGCTGGTATTGCCGATCTTCCTGGTGCTTATCTTCGGCCTCGTCGATTTCGGGCGCGCCTTCTACACTTGGCTGATAGTTACGGAAGCCGCGCGCGAAGGTGCCCGTGCAGCCGCCGTCCAGTCGGATGCGAGCACGGTCAACGCCAAGATCTATGCGAGCTTCTGCAGCCAGACGGGCACGCCGCCGCCGGCAAGCAGCTGCTCTATCGACGACAGCCCATCGGTCTTCCAAATCACGCCGACGAACATCCAGGGCCCCCGCGGCCAGGAGGTGACGATCGACATCGCCTACACTTTCACTTTCGTTACCCCCATTAGCGGCCTCTTGCAGATGATCGGGGGCAGCAGCCTGGCCACGCCGACTATCTCGGCGCACTCCGCCATGCGGCTCGAGTAGGTCGCCGGCAACACCCCCACGGCCAGGCCGTTGGCCCGCCACGTGCTCGATAGCCCGGGGAAACGCGCGCACGCAGTCTGCATCGCTGTCTCCTGAGTCCGGGATGGGCGTGCCAGGGGTGCTGCCGCACAAACACGGCGGCGGGCCACTCCAACGGCTATAACCCGCAATCACCGCAGCACGAGCTGTCCGAGTCAGGGGCGTCGAGGCCCCCCGACGGGCGACTGGGCGGTCCAGCGCAACACGATCCGCGCTAAGAACCCCACACGAGGCGAGATTGTCCTCGCCTTGATCTGCCCCGGGGCAGATGTCGAGTGCTCGTGGCTCAAGCAGCTCGCCGCCGGAGGCGTCGTAGGCGTTGTCACGCCTGCGGGGCTCAGTAGCGCGATTGCGGCCGCGGCAGCGGAGACGCACATCGCACCTGTCAGTAGCCCAGCGGCAACAAGGATCGCGGACCGCGACGTTCGCGTGGCGGAGAGACAACCACGCTGGCTCCCAAGCCATTCACCCGGCAACGAAGGAAAGGGAGCCTGGCCCTGATCTCAAGTCTCAAGGTTTCCTGAGGGCCTGTGGGCCCGCGCAACATGCGCCGATATTCCAAGGGGAGGAACAGCAGTGGCACGTTCAATCGCAGCAGTCACATCCGGTTCGAGCCGGAATCGGGGCGTCCTGATGATCGCCCTCATCCTGGGTATCCTCAGCGCCTTGCTGATGTTCGCCTTTCTCAGCAGCCGTGGCGGCAGCAACGCCCCGACCGTCGCGGTCGGAAGCGGAGCCGCGCAATCAGCAGTCGTTGTCACCCGCGACATCAATGTGGGCGACCAGATCACCGCCGACATGGTCACCATGCAGTCGGTGCCGGCAAGTGCGCTGCTGCCCGGGCACCTTACGACAACTGCTGGACTCATCGGGAAGGTTGCGACAGCGCCGATGTATGTCGGCGAACAGGTGCTCCCGGCAAAGGTGACCACGTTCGTGGGCCAGACAACGCTCGCCTACAAGGTCCCGGCGGGCATGCGCGCCGTCTCCATCCAGGTGCCCCAGGAGAGCTGGATTGTTGGCGGCCTGCCGCAACCGGGCGACCGCGTTGACTTCCTCGCGATCACCACCCTCACCAAGGTCGACCCCCTCACCGGTAACCAGGTCCCCGACGTGGTGGCCGGGCTGGTCGCCCAAAACGTCGAGATCCTCGCGATCGCCCAGACCGTGGTCGATACCGTCCCGAACGTTGATAGCACAGCCACCGCTTCTGGCTCGCCTGCTGCTGGATCCACTCCCGGTGCCGCGGCTACAGCGACGCCGGACACGAGCGGCGCCATCAAGGCGGGCGGCAAGGCCCAGACCTTCGAAAAGGCGATTTCGGTCACGCTCGCCCTGCCCATCGCGGAAGCGGCGCGCGTGGAGCTGGTCGACGCGATGAAGAAGGACACCGGTCAATGGCGCCTCCTGCTGCGTCAGAAGGGCGACAACACGACGGTCACCGGGATCACGAAGTGGACCTACCAGGACCTCTTCGCTCCTTCGACCACCACCAAATAGGGCCAAACCCAAGACTTTCGCCCGGCGGGCCCGTATGCACCAACGCTGCGCGGCCCGCCAAAGGTGACGATATTCAAGGCAGCCGGTGGTCCCGGCATGCACGACGGTGGAGGAACACGACTATGGCGAGGGTACCGCAGATCATTGTGGTCGATCCCGACCGCGAGAGCTCGGCCGAGATCTCGAAGATGCTCACGATGCTCGGCTTCCATGTGGTTGCCAGCGCCGGCTATGGCGTCGAGGCGTTTTCGCTCACTCACCAGCTGCGCCCGGACGTCGTGTTGATGCGCATCGAAGAACCGCTGGTGCGCCCGGTCCAAACGCTGGCGCGCATCAACGATGGCATGCCGGATATGCCGATCGTCGTCTTCTCCACAGAGGCCAACATCCGGCTCATGCGCCAGTCGATGGTTTCCGGCGCCTCCGATTACCTCCAGGAGCCGCTCACACCAGAGGACATCGAAGCCTCAATCATGAAGGTGCTCGAACGCAAGGAGCGCGAGGGCATGCGGCGGCGCGGCGAACTGGCCGAGCCTGTCGCTCAGGGCACAATCATCACGGTCTTCGGCGCGAAAGGCGGGATCGGCAAGACGACAATCGCCTCCAACCTTGCCGTCGCGCTCACCACTGAAGCACACCAGACCGTCGTCCTCGTCGATATGGACACGCGCTTCGGGGATGTCGCGATCACCATGGACATCCCCGTCGAGCGCTCCATCGCCGACCTTGCCCGCAACCTCGACAACGTCGACCGGGCGAGCCTGCGTGACTACCTGGTGGAGCACGAATCGGGCGTCCGCATCCTGCCCGCACCGACGCGGCCCAGCGACTGGCGCAACCTTTCCGCCCAGCACATTCGCGACGTGGTGGACATCCTTGCCCAAACTCACGACTTCGTCATTCTCGACACCCCGGGAACCTTCAACGAGATCGTGGCTGCGGCCATCGAAGTGGGAACGATGATCCTGCTCATCACCACCCTGGACATGGCGAGCATCAAGGACACCGTGCTTGCGCTCGAAATGCTCCATGAACGCTTCGGCAACGACGAAGAGCGGATCAAGGTCGTGCTCAACCGGGCAGGGATGGATACGGGCGTACGGGAGAAGGACGTCGAACGCACGCTGGATTCAACCCTCTGGTGGCGGATCCCGCTGGACAACGAAGTGATGAAGGCCGCACAGCTCGGCAAGCCCATTGTCATGAGCAGGCCCAACAGCAAAGTCTCCACCGAGATCCGGGAGATGGCTCGCGCCCTGGCCGGGATCCGCAACAAAGCAAAGAACAAGAAGAGTGGGGGCGGCATCGCCAGCCTGCTGCGGCCGCTCTTCCGGAAGAGCGCATAGGCGCAAACGCCCGCGCGAGCACAAGTGCACGGCAGCATGGAGAGACGCAATGGCTGAAGAACCCCTCGACCGCCGCGATTCGCCCCCACAGGGGCAGGCCTTCGGCTGGTCGGCTGCCCGCCGGCGGCTGGCACCGAACGCACTTCCCCAATCCGGCCGCCCGCAGGACCAGGCGCCCGCCGGCCCGGAGCGTGTGGACGGGGTACCGCCGCGCACGGGCGCGGGGCACGCGCACGGCGGTCAGCTCCGCCCCGCCGGTGCGCCGCCGCCGTCTCAACTGCGTCCTTCCGGCCAGTTCGCAGGGGGCGCGCGCCGCCAATGGGGAGACGTTGAGGAGATTGCCGCGCGCCCGACTCAGGGGGCGCCGGTCGAGAACCGCATCGCCCCCGCGCCCGTGCGTGCCGAAGCCGCGTCTCCCGCGCCCGCCCCCGCGGAATCACCCGTGGTGATGCCACGGCGGACGGCCGGGCGTGTGGCCGCGCACGACGCTGCGCGCGGGAACCCCCAGGCCGAGGCGACCAAGATCCGTCTCCACGAACTGCTCATTGAAGAGCTGGAACACGGCAGCCTCGAAGGGCTCGCCCCCGAACAGCAGCGCGAGGCGGTCGTCCGCGCCGCCCGCGAACTGATCAACCAGGAGAGCCTCCAGCTTGGCGGCTCCACGCGTGATGAGCTCGTCGAAGCCGTCGCCGATGAAGTGCTGGGGCTTGGCCCGCTCGAGCCGCTGCTCCGCGACGTCTCCGTCACGGAAATCATGGTCATCGACCTCGACAAAATTTATTACGAGCAGGAAGGGCGCATCTTTCGCAGCTCAGCACGCTTCCGCGACAAGAATCACATCATGCGCATCGTCGAACGCATCGTGGCGCCGATGGGGCGCCGCATCGATGAATCCAGCCCAATGGTGGATGCACGCCTGCCCGACGGGTCGCGTGTCAACATCACCATCCCGCCGGTTTCGCCAAAGGCACCGACGATCACCATCCGAAAGTTTCGTGCAGACAAAATGCGCATGGCCGACCTGATCGCAGTCGGAGCGCTCAGCGAGGCCACTGCCGAATTCCTCGCCATGTGCGTCCGGGCGAAGCTGAACATCATCATCAGCGGCGGCACCGGCACCGGTAAGACGACGATGCTGAACGCCCTCTCCGCGTTCATCCCCAACACCGAGCGGATCGTCACCATCGAGGATCCCGCTGAACTTCGGCTGCAGCAGGATCATGTGATCACGATGGAAGCACGCCCGGCGAGCATCGAAGGCAAGAACCAGGTCCACCAGCGCGACCTCGTGCGCAACAGTCTGCGCATGCGCCCGGACCGCATCATCGTCGGCGAGGTCCGCGGCTCGGAATGCTTCGACATGTTGCAGGCGATGAACACAGGGCACGAAGGCTCCATCTCCACCGTCCACGCGAACACCCCGCGCGACGCCATCGCCCGCCTCGAAAACATGGTGATGATGGCGGGCATGGACCTTCCCGCCCGCGCCATCCGGGAGCAGATCAGCTCGGCCATCGATATCTTCATCCAGGTGCAGCGGCTCCAGGATGGCTCTCGCAAAGTCACCCATGTGACGGAGGTGAGCGGTATGGAAGGCGACACGATTACGCTGCAGGACATCTTCCTGTTCAAGCTGGAGCGAGTGGACGAGGACGGCAAAGTCTTTGGCGCAATGAAGCCCACCGGGATTCGCCCGGGCTTTGTGCACCGCTTCAAGATGGTCGGCATTGAAATGCCGAACCACCTGTTCGGCTCCGGGGAGGGTTGGTAGCCATGCTCATGCTTCTCACAATCCTCTGCACTGCGGGCGGGGCGTTCACCTTCACGCTCTGGCTCTCTGGCTACGCGGGGGGCTCGGCGGCGGCCGTAGCACGGCTTGGCCGCCTCAATGGCGACCAAGCGCCCCCGGTTGCCGGCCCAGCCGGACCCGGACTGCGCCGGCGCTCCAACGTGCGGCTCGCCGGGATCAACATCGTTTCGGGCGACATCGCCGCGAAATGGGGGATCCAGCTGGAGCGCGCCGGCCTCACGCTCAACGCGCGCGAGTATTTCATGTTGCGGCTCACGGTCGGCAGTGCACTCTCGTTCGTGGCCTATGTCTTCTCGCCCATTCCAATCCTCGCGCTCGCCGGCCTCCCGCTCGGCTTCATCCTGGTCGGCACCTGGCTCAAGCGCCGAATTAACACCCGGCTGCACAAGATGGAAGCCCAACTGGTGGAGCTTCTGCAAATGCTCGCCAGCGGCCTTCGCGCGGGCTTTGGGCTCGTCCAGGCGCTCGAAACGTCGATCGACCAGATGCTGCCCCCGCTCTCAGTCGAAATCAGACGCACGCTTCGCGACACGGCCATGGGCGCCAGCATCGACCAATCGCTCACGAGCCTGAACGAGCGCGTCGGCAGTGCGGACTTCGACATCGTCATTACTGCCATCCTGATCCAGCGGTCGGTCGGTGGGAACCTCGCCGAAATCCTCGACAACGTCGCCCACACGATGCGCGAGCGCGAGCGAATCCGCGGCGAGATTCGCGCCCTCACGTCGCAACAACGGATGACCGGCTATGTCATCGGCGGGATCCCGGTAGGGTTGGCGCTGTTCTTTTTCCTCATCGCCCCGAGTTTCATCACGCCGCTTTTCACTGAAAAAGTGGGGCAAATGATGCTGGGCGCCGCCGTCATCCTGGAGACCCTCGGCTTCCTCGTCATCCGCAAAATCGTCAACATCGAGGTATAGACCATGGAAGCAATGATCGCCCTTGGAGCGTTCTTCACTGTGACGCTGGTTGTCTACGGGCTGTTCTATCGCGGCGTCGCCGATGGCGACCTCGATGCCCGCCTCGGTGGTTTGCGCTACTCCGGCCCCGCCCGCGAAGCGCTGCCCGACCCGGATGCCGCATTCTCGGCGCGGGTCGTAAACCCGATCGTCAAGAACTTTACGCGGCGCGTGAACAACCTCCTGCCATCGACGATATCCGAGCGCCTAGAAAAATCCATCACGCGGGCGGGACTCCGCGTTTCGGCCGGCCAATTCATCGTCGTGGTGGGCATCCTGGCGGGGGTAGTGCCGCTCTTGTTCGCTGTCCTGATGGCATCGAAGGGCGCATCTCCGACCAAAGTCATACTCCTTTACGCGATGTTCGTCGCAATCGGCCTCTATGGTCCCCGCGTCTGGCTGAGCAGCCGCATCAAGAAGCGCCAGAAGCTGATCTGGCGGTCACTCCCGGATGCCTTCGACCTGATAACGGCCTCCGTTGAAGCGGGTCTTGGCATCGATGCCGCCTTTAGCCGTGTCCTCGACAAAGTGACCGGGCCGTTCGCGGACGAGCTCGGCCGCACCATGCGTGAGATCTCGATGGGCCGCCAACGCCGTGATGCACTCATGGACATGGCCGACCGGACCGGGGTCGATGAGTTCCGCTCGCTCGTCAACGCCATCGTCCAGGCCGAGTCGATGGGCATCTCGATCGGTACCGTGATCCGCATTCAAACGGGCGTGATCCGCACCAAGCGCAAGCAACGGGCCGAAGAGCAAGCGTTCAAGGCGCCGATCAAGATGGTGTTCCCGCTCGTCTTCTTCATCTTCCCAACGATCATGATTGTGATCGGCGGCGCACCAATCGTGAAGGTTATCAACGGCGGTCTCTTCTGACCGGACAATCGGCCGGGTGGCACCGCGAGCGTGGGTCTCCCGTACTCGAGCAGGCTTGCCGGCGTTCTCTTCCCCAGCGCTTCAGACAAAGCGGCCAGGGAAGAGAATCACGACGAGCGCCCCGAACACAAGGTAAGGACCGTAGCTGAACGTTGACCGCTTTCCGCGGCGGAAGAGCAGGACGACGGCCACCACGCCGGCCGCGAGCACGCCATAGACGAGCGCGCTCATCACCGCGGGCCATCCTGTGAGCAGGCCGATGCAGACCATCAGCTTGGCATCTCCCATCCCGAGTGCGGCGCCGCCGCCAAGCAGCGCACCGACCGCGACCCCCAGGGCGAATAGCACGGCAGCGACCGCGAGCGCGAAGCCGCCGCCAAGGAGAATCGCACCCACTGAACGGTCGGGCCACGCCCAGCTCAAAGCGAGCGCAAGGCCGATCGCGGGATAACTCACCAGGTTGGGGATGATCCGGTGCTCGAAATCCGTGCTGGCCGTGACGAGAAGCGCGAAAGCGAACACGGCCGTGAGGGTAGCGGGGCCGGCGTCGTAGTGGCCCGGGCGGAAGGCGAGCGCAACGGTGACGCCGCTGGATATTGAGAGAAACAGCCTAAGGATGAGGAGGCGGGCCCCTTGGGCCGGGTGCGCCCGGTACTCTGCATTCGAATAGAGACGGTACTGGAGCCCTGCGGCGCACCACCCCAGGGCCGCCGCCACCAACCCGGCGCTGAAGGATTCCACGAGACTCATTCGGCGACTATCCGCCGTCTGGGCTCCAGCCTCAATCGGGGTTCTTCCTGTCCCGGCGAATCGCAAGCCGCTACACTCCGGGCATCCCGCGCCGGAGTGTGAAGGTTGAGCCAACCGATCGACTGGGAACAGGCTACAGAGGAAGCCACTGCGCTCCTCCGCGAATATCTGCGCATCGATACCTCCAACCCTCCCGGAAACGAAGCCCGTGCCGTGCAGTTCCTCGCCGACATACTTGCCGCGGAGGGGATACCCTCCGAGACGGCAGAATCGACACCCGGGCGTTCGAACCTCATCGCTCGGCTCGGCCCTCCCGGACCGCCAATCTGCCTCCTGAACCACACCGACGTCGTCCCCGTTGAGCGCGACTACTGGGAGATCGAGCCGTTCGGCGGTGAATTGGGCGACGGGATGATCTGGGGGCGCGGCGCGCTCGACATGAAGGGCATGGGCATCATTGAGTTGATGACCTTCATCCTGCTCAAACGGCAGGGCATCGGCTTCCGAAAACCGGTTTCCTTCCTCGCCGTGGCCGACGAAGAAGCAGGCAGCGCAGCCGGGGTCACGTGGCTCGCCGCCGAGCGTCCGGGCTGGCTCGACGCTGAATTGGTGATCAACGAAGGGGCCTATGGCCTGAGCACGGAGAAACGGGGCGCCTCACCAATCTTCCAGGTGGCGCCTGCCGAAAAGGTCCCGCTGTGGCTCAAGCTCACCGCGCGCGGCCGCCCCGGGCACGGCTCGGTCCCCCATGGAGACAACTGCGCCGAGCATCTCGTTCGGGCGCTCGACCGCGTCAGCCGGTGGCAACAGGACCTCCGGCTCATACCGATCATGCGGGATCACCTCAACGGCATGGCCGCCGCCGGTCTCGTGCCTTCCGCAGACGACAAAGCCGCTATTCGTGCGGCCGAACACAACCCATCGCTTCGGGCGCGCATGGCAAACACTATTTCGCTGACCACGATCTCGACCGGTATCAAGGTCAACGTCATCCCCGCGGAGGCGACTGCCACGCTTGATTGCCGGCTGCTGCCCGACGTCGACCCTGATGCCTTCCTCGCCGAGCTGCGCGCGGTGATCGACGACGACCGTATTGCGATGGACGTGCTCAATCGCTTCGAAGGCAGCGAAAGCACGATGGACACCGAGTTCGTGAGAGTCGTCCGCGCCGTGGTTGCCGAACTGGTGGAAGGCGCCCGAGTCGTCCCCGAGATGACGAGCGGCTTCACCGATTCCCGCATCTACCGCGTGCGCGGGATACCTGCCTACGGTTTCGTGCCCTGCCTTGTCCGGCCGGAGGAACTGAGCGGCGTACATGGGCACAACGAGCGCATCAGCGTCGATAACCTGCGCCTCGGTATGCAAGTGCTCTATGAAGTCGTGCGGCGGCTCGTTGCGGGATAGTCCGGCGGCTCCTTATCGCCTTTGGGCGAGCCCAGTTCCTCGCGCATCAGCGCGACCTCGGCGGTTGAGAGCACGGCAGTGGCGTCGCCGCCCACGATTTCCAACCACCGCTGGGCGAACTCACGCGCCGCACCTGTCGCCCCAACACCCACTCCGGGAGGCGCGCGTCGAATGAATGGAGAAACCGGGCGTCCGAGGTCTTCCATCCTGATCTCGCCGAGCAGGAGTGCGGTCGCGTCCAGCAGGTGCCTGGTGGTGACTTCGACCGCGCCCAGGTAGCTGGCGATCGCCGAGGCCGTGGTGAGGACTTCGGTCAGCCGGATCTCGTCGTCTGGCATCGGTTACAACGGGACCTCTCACCGGATACTGCTGAGTCGCGGCCTAGCGCGCTCCCGGGAGGGGTTCGCGCTAGGCCCCCAACGTCCGCGCAAATTCGCGGACCTTTTCATCGGCGCCCGTGAGGATCGGCCTGAAGTGACTGAAACAGAGCGCCTCGAAATCGAGTTGTGCCAGCTTGCGCACGGATTCGCCCGCCAGCGGCATGTCCTGGGTGAACAGCCTGCTTGGGAGCATGAGACGGCCGAACTTGTACTGCATCGCATCTCCCACCAGGAGTACGCCGCGTTCAGGGAAGTGGATGGAGATGCTCCCCGCGGTGTGGCCAGGGGCGTGCACGATACGCATGCCACCCAGGACCGGGAGCTCGTCTCCATCGGCCAGCTCCATATCGACGCGGGCAGCGCCAGGGTCGTTGCGCAGCAGGTAGGGCTCACAAATGCGAGCGAGCAGGGGGTGGGAGAACGGGCTCGGCAGCGGCTCAGCGCTCTCCACATGAGGTGCCTCGGCGAAGTGCACGCCCGTACGTGCGGAGATGTATCGCTGCAGTTCGGGCAGGCCGCCCACATGGTCGATGTGGGAGTGTGTGATGAGGATGTGCTTGATCTCCTCCGGGCTGCGGCCGAGCTCCTTCAGCGCCGCGAGGATGCGGACGCCAGACCCGGGGCTGCCCGTATCGATCAGCGTGATGTCCTCTTCGACTGCGAGGTAGGCGCGGGAGCCTCGCGTACGCACCTGGTAGAGGCCCGGGAGCACTTCCGTCAGCATGCGAAACGGGGCGGACTTCCATTCCTCCCAGCGTTCCTGCCAGAGTGGGCGGCGCGGCGTCTCGATGTTCGGCATCTCTACGAGGATAACAGGCCCGTGATGCCAGCGACGGGGCAAGGCGCAAAAACACGTACGCCCGGAACGCTGGGGGGCGTCCGGGCGCGCATGGCACCGGGGACTGGACAAGAGAACTAAAGGGGGGGAAGGGCCGAGGCCCCGGTGCAGGGGACATGTGAATACTATCACAAGCTCGGCGCGCCAAATAGCGGACGTTCATCGACGTTTTCCATGCCGCCATTTGCCGCCGCGATCTCGAACCTCATTCAGTTCGCTTGCCGCGTGCTCGTCCCTCCGGCACAATGCTCCGGCAGGTGCACTGAAAGTAGGGACATCCTTGGCAATCAATCTTGGCGACAACGAGCACGAGGCAGCCTGGCGCAAAGAGGTGCGCTCCTTCATCCAGAGCGAGGCTCCGGCTGCTCTTCGCTCAGGCGACCAGGGCGAAGGTGCGCTCTTTGGCCGCATGGGTGCCATCAAGGAATGGCGTGACAGGGTCGTGAAGCGCGGCTGGATTGCGCCCTCGTGGCCGGCGAAGTATGGCGGCGCCGACATGTCGGTCGTGGACCAGTTCGTCATGAACGAAGAGTTCGCGGAATCGGGCGTGCCCGGCAATCTCGGTGGCTTCGGGGTGATGATGATCGGCCCGACGCTCATCGAGCACGGCACCGAGGAGCAGAAAACGCTCCACCTCGGCCGTATCCTGAAGGGCGAAGTAATGTGGTGCCAGGGTTATAGCGAGCCCGGCGCCGGTTCCGACCTCGCCAGCCTCCAGACCCGCGCCGTCCGTGATGGTGACGACTACGTCATCAACGGCCAGAAGATCTGGACTACCGGTGCCCAGTTTGCCGACTGGATGTACATGCTGGTGCGCACGGACCCGGACGCGCCGAAGCACCGCGGCATCACCTACTTGCTTGTGGACATGAAGAGCCCCGGCGTGACGGTGCGGCCGCTCACCACTCTCGCCGGCACCCAGACCTTCAACGAGGTGTTTTTCGAAGACGTGCGCGTCCCTGTGCGCAATCGCGTCGGTGACGAAAACCGGGGCTGGTATGTGGGCACCACGACGCTCGACTTCGAGCGCTCATCAATCGGCAGCGCGATCGGCGTCCGAAAAGCCCTCGAAGGGCTGATCAGGCGGGCAAAAGCGGGAGACGGCGAAGTCTCGTTCACGCGCAACCCGAAGGTGAAGGATGAGTTCGTCGACCGCTGGATCGAGTGCGAAGTGGCGAAAATGCTGAGCTATCGCGTCGTGAGTATGCAGGTCGCAGGCAAAATCCCGAACTACGAAGCGTCCATGTGCAAATTGTTCAGCTCCGAGCTCAGCCAACGGATCGCGAGCCTCTCGATGCACCTGTACGGTATGCATGGCAACGTACGCAACGCGTCCAGCATGGGGTATATGCAGGCGGTAAGTTCGACCATCGCCGGCGGCACCACGGAAGTCCAGAAGGGCATCATCGCCACCCGTGGCCTCGGCCTGCCACGCGGCTAGCCTGACGCGAAACGTGGCTACGCAGGCCGGATGATAGCGGCGCACCCGGCCGCACGCTTCACCGCCTCGATGAGCGGGCCGGTGTCAACCGTCATCGGGAGGTAGCTTCTGGCGCCCGCGGCCGAATAGCGGTGCTCCTCCAGGAGTCGCGGAATCGGCGCGAGGACGACCACGCGCACGCCGTCGCGGGCCAGTCCCGCACAGTCCGAAACTGAGAGCTCGGCAGCGGGCGCTACCACGACATCTCCGGCTGCAACCCCGCCGACCGCCGTTGCCGTTGCGACAACACAGCCGCAGAGCGCAGTGCCGAAACGGGACCGGAGCGCCTGTCGCAACCGGCCATCGGCCGAAACCACGTGGATGGTCACCACCATGCCACCAGCGTCTGCTTCCGGCGGGCGCTCTCCAACGGGCCATCGTCGGATATTTCGCGGCCCGGTTGGGTCCCGATCCGGGCACGGCCCGTCGCGCAGTGAGGACCGCCCGCTGCCGTATACTTTGCGTAAGCGTTGTTGCGAAGGAGTCTCGATGCCGAATCGTCCTATCACCGAGCGCCTGGATGAAATGGCGGTGACGGCAGATCTTTTGACGACCAGTGATGACCTCGCCGAGATTCTCCAGTCGCTCGCCGCTCGCGCGCGCATCGTGACGCACGCCGACTTCGCCGCGATCTCGACGTTCGACGATGTGGGCCACTTGAACCGCTTTATTTACGTTGGCATCGACGAAGCGCAGGCACGCCGTCTTGGCAATCCACCGGAGGGTCGTGGCCTGCTCGGAGAGCTCGCACGCCACGACCGGCCGATGCGCCTGGATGACCTCCAAAAGCATCCGGCCTCGTGCGGCTGGCCGGATGGACACCCAGACATGGTTGCCTTCCTCGGGGCGCCTATCCGTGCCGGCGGCCGCACCATCGGCTCCCTGTATATGACGCGGGCGCGGGGGAACCCACCGTTTACCGAAACCGACGAACTCGCCGCCGCCGTCCTCGCCCTGCAGGCCGCCGTCAGCGTTGCAGCGGCGTTGGCGCGCGAGCGGCGGGGACGGCTCTTCCTGCTCGAAGAGCGCGCCCGCATTGCGCGGGACCTCCACGACGGAACCATCCAGTCGCTCTACGCGCTCGGCCTGGAGTGTGACACGATGGCGGGCCGTCCCGATTTCCCGGACGAAGCCCGGACAGTGCTGGCGGTGGGCGTCCAGCGCATCAATGAGCTGATCGCCGATATCCGTACCTACATCTCCATGCTCGAATCCGAAGCGCCCATCGGCGACCCCGAGCTCACCCGCGACCTCGCTTTCGTCGTCCGCCAGATGGTCCCTGCGGGCATCGACGCGGTCGTGAACATCACCGCCGCTGCTCTGCAGGAGTTGAGCGCGCGCGATTCCGAAGACCTCGTCTACATCGCTCGCGAGGCGCTCAGCAACGCGGTCCGCCACGGTTCTCCCACGAAGGTTGCGGTGGACCTCCGCCAAACTGCCGATTCCACCTCGCTGGTTGTCCAGGACAACGGGCTCGGCTTCGACCAGGCGAACGGGCGGATCGGCCTGGGGACCGTTACCATGCGTACCCGTGCGGAACGGCTTGCCGCCGAACTGACCGTATTGAGCATCCCCGGCATGGGCACGACCGTGCGCGTGGCGATCCCCAGGAGGATCATCGATGACTGACACGTCCAGCCCCGAAACCATTCACGTCTTGCTCGCTGATGACCATGACCTCGTCCGCGCCGGGCTCAAGTCCACGCTCCGCGGGCACCCGGAGTTCAACGTCGTCGCCGAAGCCCGGGATGGACTGGAGGCCGTGCGCGAAGCCAAGAAGTTCAAGCCCGAACTGGCCGTCCTCGATGTGCGCATGCCACGCCTCACCGGGATTGAAGCGTGCCGGGAAATTCGCTCCGCGCTCCCGGACACGAACGTGCTCATGCTCACCTCCTATGCCGACGAGCGCGCCGTGATGGCTGCAATCGTCGCGGGCGCGAGTGGGTTTATGCTCAAAGAGGTGCAGAGCGCACAACTGATCGACGCGATGCGCACGGTCGGGCGCGGAGGAAAGACGCTCGACCCGACGAGCGCCGCAGCGGTGATCGAGCAGATACGGCGCGGCAACGTGGTTAGCGAGGAAGATCGCATCGCTCAGCAGCTAACGGAACGCGAACTCCGCATCCTCGACCTCATTGCCGACGGCATGACGAATCGCGAAATCGGAGAGAACCTCTTCCTTTCGGAAAAGACCGTAAAACACCATGTGAGCGACATTCTCAGCAAGCTTGGCATCACCCGTCGCGTCGAGGCCGCCGGGTTCGCCATCCGCCGGGCAGCCCAGAAGGCGCCCGGCGAATAGCGAGCAGCTATTCGGTCACGGCCAGGACCGTCGTAAGCCCGAAAAACCCCGTCGTGTTCTCCGCGTGCGAAAGCACGTGGCAGTGGAACGCCCAGAGGCCCACCTCGTCCGCCGTCACGATGCAGTCAAAACGGTTGCCCGGCGGCACGTCGATCGTATCGCACTTATAGGGCGGGTTGATGGGATAGCCGTCGCGGGCGAACACTTCCATGGTCAGTCCGTGGAGATGGAACGGGTGATACATCATCCCTTCGTTCATCCAGCGGATGAGGATACGTTGGCCCTTCTTCGCCGTTAGCGCCTCCGTCGCCGGGAATCCCTTGCCATTCAACGTGAAGCCGAGCAGCGAGTCGTTCATGATGAGGACGTACTCCTTGTCGTACTGGGGGTACGTCGCCGGGTCCTTGGGCGCGATGATGAACGCACCGAGCAGGCCACGATTCACCTGGTCCGAAGAGTCGTGGTGCGAGTGATACATGTTCGAGCCGGAATTCCGCAGCGTGAACTCATAGGTGAAGCTGCCGCCGGGCTTGATTGGGTCCTGGGTGAGATAGCCAACCCCGTCCATGTTGTTGGGGACGCGCACGCCGTGCCAGTGCACTGACGTACTCGCTGTGAGGTTGTTCTTCACGTTGATGCGGACGCGATCTCCTTCGGTTGCCCGCAGGATCGGGCCCGGGATCATGTTGTTGAACCCACGGGCTTTTTCGACCTTGCCGGGCACCGTCTCCCAGTCGACTTCATCGACGGTCAGATTCCAGACCTTCACGCCGTTATCCAGCACCGGGGCGAGTTCCTGATTGCCCTTGCCTTTGGTAAGGGGTGTTTTCTGGTTCGCCAGGAAGTCCTGGATGCCCTGCTTATGTCCGATGTCAATCTGGTCGGCGGCCGAAACCGTGCCGGCCGGGGCGGCGGTTGCCGCTCCCGGCACCGGTGTTGGTTGCAGCGTTTCGATCGTTGGTGTGCTGCGGATGGGGCCGCCCGTGGGGTCGTTGTAGCAGGATGAAATGATGAGTCCGCCCGCTACCGGCAACGCCGCGCCGACGATTCCAGCACGCTGAAGAAATCGGCGCCGTGCCAATCGAGTTGTCGTTGTCCCGTCGTCCAAGTATGCCTCCCGGTTTCCGCGATCTGCGCGCGGTTGCTTGGAGCAGCATCGACTTTGGGCACGTTAGCGGAGATGGCCGAAAGTCGGAGAACAGGGGCCTGATGGGCCCTGTTCGGTGTGGCTGGATGGCCGCCCCGGTCCGGGAATACCGGGGCGGCGGACGTGCGTCCCGCCACATGGCCCAGGGGGTGGGGCCAGCGGGGCGCGTCAGCGGCGAACGCTGGCCGCCTGGATACCAGCCCATTCCCGGGCCTGGCACCGTCAACTTACTCACCCGCCGTAGCCCTGCCATGGGACGAACGGCCCCCGGAAAGCCGGCCACAAGGCCCGGCATCAAGCTCGCTGCGGTCAGTCGCTCGGGGGTTAGCGCTTTGAGCGGCGGTCGCCCATAGACATTGCCGATGAGGGAGCCGGCGATGTTGTAACCCTGCTGCTCCTGTCGAGGCTCCGGGAGCAGCGGACCGGTTCAAGCGTGGCCATACACCACCCCGACGGCGAAGCTACGCGGGCCCACTTTGAGCCGTTGAGAATCACCGGCGCGCGGATCAGAGAGGCACACTCTGGTATATTCGATGCTGGCTTGTCAGGAGCGGCACCGTTGCGGGAGTAGCTCAGTGGTAGAGCGCCTGCCTTCCAAGCCCCCGGCCAAGAGCGGCAAGCGCCGCAAATCCACAGATTGAATCCGGGGCGAGCGAAAACTGTCCAGTTATACGCTATTGATTACGCGCCGGCACGGGGGCCGGAAGCCCTTGTCTTAGCGACTAATGGCGCCTTCCCGCGGCCGCCCGTTTACGTCCTGGGCGAGTCGATCCAGCCACGTGTCATCGTGGTGTTGAACTCCAACCACACTCCAAGGAGCAAACACCATGGCCAACCACAAGATGGATATCCTCGAGGTCGTCCGCAAGCGCCTGCACGGGAGAGCAGGTTGACCATGAAGTGCGTCCGGCAGCGCTGCCAGGACGACCCGGCAAAGACCGAGGCGATCGCATCCTTGAGCCCGAGGTGGGCGTCGGAGGTGACGAGCTGCACACCAGAAAGCCCGCGTGCGACCAGGCTGCGGAGGAAGCTCAGCCAGAAGGCACCGTCTTCAGTCTGCACCAGCATCGACACCAAGCACCTCGCGTTGGCCCTCACCATTCACGGCGGTCGCGACCACCACGGCGACGTTCACGACCCGTCCGCCTTCGCGCACCTTCTGTGTCAGAGCATCGAGCCACAGGTACGGATACGGTCCGGCGTCGAGCGGACGCGTGCGAAAAGCCTCGACGACGCTGTCCAGCTCGCTGCAGATGCGTGAGACCTCGCTCTTGGAGATGCCGTCGCAGCCGAGGGCACGCACCAGGTCCTCCACCCGCCGGGTCGAGACGCCTTCGACGTAGGCCTGCTGGATGACGGCCAGTAGGGCCTGCTCGCTGCGGCGGCGGGGCTCCAGGAAGGTGGGGAAGTAGCTGCCCGTGCGCAGTCGCGGGATGGCAAGATCGAGCGTACCGGCACGTGTATCCCAGCGGCGGTCGCGGTAGCCGTTGCGCTGGCTGACCCGCTCCCCCGAACGTTCGCCGTAGGCAGCGCCGGCCTGGGTGTTCACCTCGGCCTCCAATCAGGGCACGGAGAAAAGACCGAGAGTGCGTCCTGGAGGAAATCGCTCGGGACATGACCCCTCTGGCCGGGGGAGCCGTTCAGGCGAGGGTGGCGCCCCCCGGCCGGTCAGGGCGGAGATACAGTTCACGGGTGTGTGGACGGCCTTCGACGTTACTGCTGCTGGATCGGTGCGCCGGCGGCCGTGTCCTCTGCCGACAAAGCGCCGGCGGGAGCAGCGCGCGCCATCGCTTCCTGCTCGGCATAGTGCCGTCGCAGCACTTTGATCGCCCACTCGGTCAGCGCCGGATAGCGGATTACCGAGTCCGGGATTTTCTTGGTCGTCATGCCGGGACCGCCGTCTCGATCCGCACGTTTTCCTCGATCGTCATGTCGCGGCCGCTTGCTGCCTCTGCGAGCAGGTGGATGAGGTAGACATCGCCCGAGACGGTGAGCCGTCCTTGCGGCACGTCGTCCAGTACGTTCGTTTCGGCACAGCTCGCCAGAGCGCCCGTTGCGAGCTCGCGTCGGGCGATCCGAAGAGCTCGGCGCGCTCGCCGGCGCCGGACTTCGGGATGAATGTCTCTCGCGAGCTCGCGTCGGCCTATCTGCAACGCAAACCGGGCGTAGGGCTCCGCGGCGCTCTCTCGCGAGCTATCGATCAAGGCAAGGGCGAGGTGCTCACCCGCCAGGTCGAGCGGCTGTGAGGCCGCCGTCGGCGTGTCATCCGTGTAGAAGGCCTCCAGGATGTCCGCAATCCGCTGTCCGAGCCCTGCAGGGCCCGAATACATGAAGAGGCGGCAAACGTGCGGCTCCGCGGCCTCTGGCGTCGTCGTGGGGTCAGTCTGGGTTTCCGGCGTCGGGATCGGTATGAGGCGAGCACCGTGCTGCCGCGCGAACTCGATGTCAGCGGCGGCCTCTGGCGTCGTCGTGGGAGTGATCTGGGTTGTGGTTTCCATGGGATGAGTCCTCCGGGCCTCTTGGGCCATAGCGTAAGGCCGCCTCGGCGCCGTGAGAGCGGGCGGAACGGCCTCTTCGGAGGTACCACGGTACAATCCGGCCAGGTCCTTCGCTGTTACCTTCAGCGTCGGGCTTAGAGGTCAGGCCGGAGCTACTAACTCCGGCCGGCCTCGCCTTCGTGGGGCACGGTATGCCATCTGCGCATCAAAGGCAATAGGGCGTTGCCCCGAAGACAGCCCGCGCCCCACGTCTGTCACCCAATTTTCCGCCAGGTCCCGCACCCCGCACTGGTGAAGCCCTTATCGGATGCCGAAAGCTGCACGGTCGCGGGCCCGTCGACGTTGTTGTTCGCGATGATGTCGCCGAGGTTGCCTGTGAAACTCGCGTCCCGCTGCCAGTAGCAGCTCCCTGGCCCGTCCGAACGCCAGATCCCCGCCGCGATGTCCGTGCCCACGATGAAGGTGCCGGCTCCGAACGGCGCCGTCGGTGAAGACGTGATCGCCGAGAGGTCCCGCGTCCACGTGCCACAGCGGTCGGAGGAGAACGCCTTATCGGCGGCGCCGATGGTCACCACCGCGGGCCCATCGGTGTTGTCATTCGCGGCGATCTCGCCGAATGTCCCGCCCAGGCCCGAATCCCGCTCCCAATAGCAGCCCGACGAGGCCTTGCGGGTACGGTAGGTAGCGCCCGCGATCACTTCGGAGCCAACGAGCTTCTGCCCGGAGCCGAAGCTGTACCCGGCCGGCAGAGGGGTCGGTGTTGGAGGCCGGGGCGTTGAAGTCGGCTTCGGGGTCGCCGTCGCGGCCGGCGTGTTGGTCGCCGCGGGCGTGTTGGGCGCCATGGGCGTGTTCGCCGCCCTGGGCGCCGTGGGCGACGCCGAAGAATGGCTCGCAGCCGGACTGCCGGCCGCTGCTACCGCCGCGCCAGGGCTCTTCTTCGCGCTCCCTCCCGCGTTACCAATGGCGCCGATGATGATGAGCGCCAGGACCGCAAGGACGGACCCCTTCCAGCGCCAGCGAAGGCCCCAGAATCGATGCCACCCGCGCTCGATCTCGCCTCTCAGCGTCCCTCTCTCTGCCATTGCAATGGTGCCCCCTTGGTTTGCGGCTGATTGTTACACCCGGCGAGGGCCGGGCGACTTTCTTCCCATTCGGGATTGCCCCCACCCGTTGCCCGTTCCTTACGGGGAGCCTCTTCGCCGCCCACCATGACGCCTCCACGGTATGAGGCCGAACCCGGCCCGGCGGCGCTTCGCCTTCGACAGCAAATCCTGCTGCCAGCCCTCAAGGTCCCTTATCGCGAGCCGCCGTGCATCCGCGAGCGCAAACTTCGGGTCTGCTCTCCGGCAAATGATCCAGAAGAGCGCCGTAGCGAGCCTGGCGGGGAATGTGGCCGGCACGCGGCCCCCTTCGATGCCGGCCAGCAGCTCGCCGAGTTCGAGGCGTGACAGCCCCGTGTATGCCTCGACGTCCGCTATCTCCGCCGGCGTGAGCCGGTCCAGGCCAAAGCGGTCAGCCATCTAGCCGCCTACCGGCACGAGCCCGGCCTGCGCCGCCCCATAACCGAACTCGTGGGCCATCTGCTGCTGCCACCACGCGTCCAGCGCCGCCTTCACCGTCGTCGCGTCCGCGTTCCCCTGGATGTTGAATGTCGGGTTCGAATGAACGGTCACAGTCCCCACCTTCCCGCCCAGTGCGTTCGCACGCGCTACCTCCGCCGCCGCTCCCGTCAGCGGCGCGCCCGTGTTGTAGCCCGCCCGGAACGCCAGCGGGTTCCTCGCCGGGTCAATCTGCGAAATCGTCCCCCCGGCCCCGAACCCCTGCGCCGCCATCGCCACCGCTTGGAACCCCGCCACCGCCTGCGCCCGATGGTCCCCACTCGCCACGTTGCCCTGGAACAGAGACGTCATGGACGCGGCGGCGGCGCGGATGGCAGGCGCCGCCTGCGCCAGGTGCGTCTGCAGTTTCGCGATGCCCGCATCGATGGGCACTACCACTGCATCCAGCACGGCCGCCGTCACCGCCGCGGTGCCCTGCTGGACGCCGGCGGCCATACCGGTAGAAATCGGGATACCAAGCACGCGCGCGGTGAGCTTCGACGGGCTCCTCGACTCCAGGAAGAGCCTCCCGGCCTCTACAGCGTCCTGTGCCGCGGTCTGAATCGCCGTTTGGATGACACCCTTGCTCGCATCGATCCCCGCGGCCACGCCGCCCGTCATGTCCACACCGAGCGCATGAGCGGCACTGAGCAATTGGTCTTTCTTCGGTCCGCTCAGTCCTTCCTCGACTGTTGACACGAACTGCGGCCCGAGCGCCTGGGCGATGGTCGCCCAGATGGCCGGGTCCATCTTCGACTTGAGCTCCTCCAGGACGCTCACCATCCCCGGGATATCGCCCGAAGAAAGGTGATTGTAGGCAGTCGTCAATTGTCCCAGCACAAAGGTCTGGTCGTCGCCGCTCGCCTTCGCTTGCGTCATCTGCGTGATGAGACCGCCAAGCGCGTCCTGACCGATGAGCAGCTTGACCGCGCCTTCCATGCCTACGACGGCCGTTTGCTGGCGCTGATAACCGTCGATCACCGCCTGGTTCGTGGCGATGCTTGCCTTCAACACCTCGATCCGCGCCCGGTCCGCCGCCGTTGCCGAAGTGCCTTTCGCGGTGAGGTCGCCGAGTTCCTTGTTCAGCAGAGCGTTCGCCCCCTGCAACTCGATGACCTTTGGATTCATTGTCGCGAGCTGGTCCGTCAGCGGTGTCAACGCCTTGGTGAAGTCGATCGCCTTCCCCTTCGCGTCGACGAGCGTTGCAGCGAAATCCTCGGCCGCCCTCGACGATTTGCCGGTGGCCGTGCCCAGCCCGTCCTGTTCGAGCGAAGCGGTGCGGACCGCAAAGGTCTCTTTCTCCAACGCGTCCCGAGCCGCCGCGACCTGAGCCGAATAGCTGACCGTCTCGTCAAACGACTGGCGCAACTTTCCATTGAGCAAGTCATGTGCCTGCGTCAGGACCTCTATCGGCGCGTGGGCCGCCATCAGTGTTTTCGCGTACGCCTCCACCGCGCCCTGTGACGCGTTGACCTGCGAGCTGAACGCGGCCCACGAGTGGCTCTTGTCCGTCAGCGCGGTGTAGGCCGCCGTTTCGTTTGCGAGCTTCGCCATCTCATCGCGAAGGCCACTCATCGCGAGCGATACCTGGTTCTGCGCTGTGTTGCCCAGCGCCTCCAGGTTGACGTTCAAGCCCTTCAATGCAGCCGCTTCCGCGTCCGCAGCCTGGGGGTTGCCGAACAATCCTTCAATCAGGCCGTGGCCGGAGACCTTCTGTGAAATCGCGTCCATGGCGACCACCAGGGCCCCCACACCGAGCGCCAGGCCCGACATGCTGGAGAGGCTCAGTTTCCCTTCGGCCTGCAACTGCTTGAGCGACGACGCCACTTTGCCGATCGCTGCTTCCGCCGGAGTCGCTGCGAGCGCGATGGCGCCGAACCCTGCTGCCATCTGCCCCGTCGAGGCTGGGATCGTCTGAAACAGGTCGCCGGCCTTGCCCAGCGCGTCGGCCACAGCATGAATCGCCGGCGACGCGCGTTCACCGAGCTCCGTGGCCATCGCCGTCGCGGCCTGGGCCCCGTCACCCATCGCCGAGGCCGCGGCCACGAGCGTCGGCAAAGCCTTCGCCGCCAGGTCACGCGTGAAGTCGCTGAAGATGTTGTGGAGCTTGTCAAGCTGGCCACCCAGCGTGTCGCCCGCCGCCTTCGCCGAACCGCCAAACTCCGTGTTCAGCTCTTTGAGGATGACGGCCTGGGCGCCGGCGACATCGCCCGTCCTCACCATCGCTGCGACAAGGTTCTTTTGGTCGTCGGTGAAGGAAACGCCCACCCGGTGGAGAGCCGTCATCCCCTGCACCGGGTCGTTGAGCGCCTTGCCCACCTGGATCGCGATGTCGCTGATGCTCATCGCCTTGCCCGCCGCCTTGAACGATTCGGACATATCCAGCACGGCGGCCGTCGCGTCCGGGAAGGTCTTGCCGCCAATGTTCGTGAAGGTGAGCAACATGTTTTCGGACTGCTGGATCGTCTCGTCCTGGACGCCACTCATATCCGACAGCCGGCCCGCCAGCTCGCGGATGCTCTGTGCTGTCATCCCCGAGACGTCGCCCGTCGACTTCAGCACCGCGTTCGTTTGCGCCTGCAGCTTCTCGTAGTCGATTGCGGCCGCGAATGCGTCTTTGATCGCACCGGTCACTCCGGCGAAGGCCACCGCGCCGATCGCGACGCCCGCGACCGACTTCGCCAGCTCGCCGAACTTGCCGCCCAGCCCGCTAACGTGCGCCTCGAGGCTGGATGCTTCTCCGCCCGCGCTCTTGAACGCGTTTCCCAGAGACGAGGCGTCCCCAACCAGCTTTACCGTGATCGTCCTGTCCGCCACCTCACTCACCTCCCGCAAGGACTTCGTCGATCAAGTCCAGGATGTCCTGCTCGAGCTCGGCCCGCTTCGACCGGATCGTCGGATACAGGAAGTACCCGGCTTCGGACTTGTTCCCCCGCCAGAGCGGAAACTGGTTCCAGCCGCGGACGATGCCGCGATGCGTCTCGCGGGGGAAATTGTGCGCGGCCCCAAACTCCCAGCCCAGCGCGTAGGGGACGCGGTTCGAACCCAACCTCACCTCGGCCGAGGCCGACTGCGCGCGTCCAATGAGCGTGTTGAGGACCGCCTCCGGGACCCGCGGCTGCAGTCCCGCCGCCATCGCGCGGGCGTCGGCCGCAACCTCCTTCGCCATCGTCCGCATCCGCTTGCGCAGCTCGAGGTCGAGGCGCTCTTCGCCGCCCTTCAGCCCCTTCACCAGCTCGCGCAGCCCGCTCACCTGCACCCGCAGACCCTGCTCAATGTCCCCCGCCATTCCGTCCTCCCTCTCGGCCCCGGCCCGGGCCTACCGACGCTCGATTGACGGCCCCCGCACCCCGCGACGATGCACGCCGGACGCGGCCGGCAGCCGCGATGCCGCGAATTCCAGAGTCATACGTCCGGTGGCCTTGTTTCCTGGCTCAACGAGCACGCGCACGTCGCGGCCGCGGCCGGCCCCGTCACTGAGCCGCATGAAATAGAGCCGGCCCTCGCGAGCGCGGAGAGCTCCGGACAGCAGCGTCACGGTCCGCGTGCTCCGCTCCAGAGTCGCTTCCTGGAAATGCTCGGCCACGACCTGCGGAAGTGACCCGCTGCCCGACGCGCGCGAGATGAGCGCGCCCGTGTGTGCGTCCCGAAGAGTGTAGTTCTGCATGCTTTCTACCCCCGATCCCTGGGCGCCACCCGCGGCGCATTCTCGACAAGGAGACTTGCCGTCGTTGCGAGCCGCCTGAGACGCATCTGCAGCAGCTCACCGTCCTGGACGGCCAGCATTCCGCGAAGCCGCCGCACCGCGTCCACCGCTCGCCGCCTCTCCCGCGCACACGCCTCGGAACAGAGCTCACGCCGCCCGCGGCCGATCGTGCTGAACGCCCGGTCGCACTGCAGGCACAGACGGGTGCGAGCCGGACGCCCTGGCGCCGCTCGTTGGCGGGCCAGCTTCGCGCTGTAGTGGGGATCCCGGTGGTCCCGGCACAGAGGGCTACAGTACCGGGCCACCGGCCCCATCGCCGAAGGTGTGACCGGCCCTCCGCACGTCCGGCACGGGCCCGCCAGCTCGGCGCGACGAGCCGCGGTTGCGGCGTGACGTTCCGCGGTCGCCAGCTCGTTGAAGTGATCCTCGCGGCATCGGGTGCCGCAGAACTCCGGGAAACGCCCGCGGCCCCCCTGGCGTGGCGTCAGCGCGGCACCACAGCGCCGGCAGAGCAGGCTCAACGGATGCGCGCCCCCATGCGCTTTCGGACCATCGCCTGCGGCGCTCGAGTTCGCGAGTTTTGAATCTACCGGCGTCGTTTTCGGTGGAAGTTGCGCGGGCCAAAAAAAACTTCTCATTCTGGGCGTAAAAAAATTGTGGGACGTGGGTGTCGCCGCGGCCCCCTGCCGTCCAAGGTTTTGACCTCCCCTCCCCCCTTCGCGTCGCTTTTCGAGCGCTTGCACCTCGGTGAAGCCCGCGACCGACTTTCGATCGTCCACCGAAACCGAAGGCAGACTTAACGGCCCCAACCGGTCCTCGCACGTCGGGGTTCGGGCTTCGGATGCGACGGTGAGCACCGCTCGTGCTGCGCCTGGAGCGACGCACGGCTGCCCGCTCATAACGCGCGGCGTCGCTGCTGACGCGTCGAACGCCGGAGGTTGTTTTCGCGAAGTCGAAGAATCCTCCGATGCGAATCTGAAAGCACTGTCCGGGCCCGGCGCCTCCGCCCCATGCGCCGGCCGTGGCGGGCCCGAAGCCGCAAGGCTCCGAAATTTCGCCTCAGAAATGACCGCGTCCGAGTCGTCACCGAACTTGCTCGCGTCGGCAAAGCCGGCGCCAGGGCGTTCACCCGTCGTCGCGTGCGCGCTCATGCGAGAACCAACCCGTGCGCGGCGACGGGACCCAGAGCGCGAACCCACGTCTCTCCATAAGCGGGCGACGACACCAACGAGATCTCGATAAGCTCGGCTCGCTCGCGGCTTACCCACTGTCCCGTGCCGTCCCGCCACTCACGCTCGAACCCGAGACGGAAGCGGATACTCGCGTGCGGATAGTCCCGGAGCAGCGAAGCGCCGTCTTCCACGTCCGCGACGAAATGCAGGCCATCGGCCGCGGCCCAGACGGCCAGTGTCGATGTGCGCGTCGCCGCGAGCACGCGCCGGGCGTCGTGGTCCACCCGAAGCTCAATCGCCCCACGAAGGCCGGTGTCGAATGCACTACGCGCAAACTGTTCGCGATGCCATGAGCCGCGGCCGTCGGGCACCGGGGCACTGAAGCGCCCGAACGGCACCGCCAATCCATGGATGCGCTGGCGCGTTGTCACGGGAGCGCCTGCAAGTCGCGCAGCCGGACAATGGCCGTCTCCAGGACGGAAAGGTTGCCACGGTCCAGGAGCGTGTATGGCGCCGGGTCGAAGCCGGGACGGACGACCAGCTCGCGGAAAGCCGGGGCGAGCGAAGCGGCGACGTCATCATCGCCCATGATCCCCCGCATACGGCGCAGCTCGTCGTTGAGCACGGACGCGCTCCGGAGCGCATCCACGACCGCCGCGAACGCCGCGAGTATGTGCGGCTGCAGTGCAGCCACCGCCTCGCGGTGGGCATCGCTGGCCGCGCGGTCCAGGCGTGTGGCGAGGATGACCTGCGCGCGCCGCAGGGTCTCGATCTCGCCCTCCAGGCGCCTCGGCTCGTCTGCAGCGCGCTCGGCCGTAGCGCGTGCCGTCTCAACCTGGGCTGTGGTTGCGGTGCCTGTGAGCTCGCCGATCTCGGCCTCGGCCAGCGCTTCCTCGGCCACGCGCCGAGCCTCGGCCGATGCGGCCAGCTCCCGCTCCAGAAGCGAGAGCCGGTTGCTGATTTCACCGGTCTTGGCTGCAACCACGGCATACGCCGGATGGCCACGCCATCCGCCCGCGGTGAGCCACTCGGGCAGGGCGGACGCGGCCGGCGGCGGGGCTGCAGGTTGTTTCCTTCGGGTCAAAACGCTCGTCATGGGTCGTCCTCCTCGTTTTTCGGCTTTCCTGGCCGGCTTGATCGTCATGTTGCTGTCATCGCTGCTCGGGGCGCCGCCGCCCCAATCCTGGTCATCCTCGCCGGACGCGCGAAACATCCGTGTGGCGCCGCATCGGTGGCACGTGCCTGGTACTACCGGCCTTCCGTCAGGCTCGCCGATACGCCAGCGGTGCACGCACGTGAACGCCGGCGCGATCGTCATCGAAATGCCTCCGGAGTTGTGACCCGCGGGTACCAGACCTGGCGCCGCGGCGGAATCCCGCGCCAGCAATCCGGGCAGAGGCGCCGGCTCGCCGCGTTGAACACGATCGGCGTCCGCGTCCCGCATCGGGCGCAGCGCAACCGGCCGTCCGAACGGGGCGCGGCCTTCGAACTGGACGGCGCGCCTTTGCGAGTGGGCAAGTTGCACAGAGGGGCAACATTCGCGCCCGGAGCATCGGCCCTTTGCCCACCGGATGCTGCGTGTGGCCTGGAGCTGGTGGCTCGAACCTGCCCGTTCATACCTCATCGTCCCCATCGAACCTGCGTCGGAGATACTCTTCAACGTCTTGGATGAGTTCGGAATCTTCGTCAGGGAATGCCCCGCTCGCGCGCTCGCCCTCGAGGATCTGTTCGACGTACTTAAGGCTTCGGCCTTGATAGTCAGCCGCTGTCCGCGCAGCCTTCTGGACGCGATCAACCGGGTACTTACCAACCCAAGTCCAGATGTGTTCCTTGACGAACGGCGGGCACCAAATATTGGCTTTGTTGAGGGCGGCCAGCATGGCCTGGTACTGCTGATGGGCTTCGGTTGCATTAGCTGGAATCGAAGCGGCTGACGGGGAAGCTGATGACGATGATGATGATGATGATGAGGGCGCGCGCGTACGCGAGGGAATTGGGGAATTTCGCCCCATTTGTTGGGGAATCTCGCCCCCTGTTGGGGAAAAATTCCCCACCGAATTCACGGAATTGCCTTCGCCAACAACTCCGCCCAACCACGCCCGCAATCCGGCCAGGTCGATCTCGGTGGCCATCGGCTTTGAGCCTCGCTTGATGCCCACCAGCACGCCGACCGCAAAGAGTTCGCGAATCGTCGACCGGTAGGTCTTACGGTCCACGCCAAGCTCACAGGCGAACGCGTCTTGGCTCGCCAGCGGCAACCCTTCAAGCAACCGGCTTACTACCGGCACGGCGACAACGAGGAACGTGCCACGGGAGAGGCTTCTGATATGCCACTCCCCCAGCGAAACCCGCTCGGCAATTCGGCCGATCAGCTCGCGGCGCTCGCGAGCCGATACCAGCGCCGTCACGACGCACCGCCAGGCGCCATGAACGCACCCCATGAGGGAGAACCGCGCGCGCGGGAAGCGCGGCACTGGCGCGAAAGCGAGCTGGTAAGTGGAAGCCACCATCTGCTAAAGTTCGCCATGACGGGCCTCTACCCCGTCGCTGAAGCCCAGGCCGGACGCCCGCGCTGTGAACCGCGGGCGTTGGCATTTTCAGGGCACCAGCGAGCGGCCCCCTTTCATCCGTGATCGTGACTTTGCCGAAGCCAACGCCAGCCTCGTCATGTGCGCCCGGCGCGCAGCATCAGCTCGAGAACGGCGCTCGGTTACCGTCAGGGTCCCGTCCGGGTCGACTTCGCGTTCAAACCGCGCGTAGAGCGCAGCCGAGCCCTGGCGGGATAGCTCCGCGCTTCCGTGCTGGGCGTGACGCGAAAGTCCGCCAACGCGAGCTGACAGGCTGCTCCGCGACGTGCTCATTCGGCGGCCGCCTCGCCCTGGAGCGCGCGTTGAAGTCGCGCCACCATCTTGGGGTCAAAGCGCCGCTGCCCGGACGGCAGGCGCCAACACGGCAGGACGCCGCCGTCAGCCCACCGCCGGACGGTGTCGGATGACACCAGCAGTTGGGCAGCTACGTCACTTGGGCGGAGTGCTCCGGTCTTCACGAATCAAACTTCGCAAAGCTCGGCGAGGGATGCACCCCCTCGAAAATGGTCGAGGTTATTCGCTTTGGACTATTTTTCTTGTCGGGGCCGCCCCGAAGATCCGGCGGCAAGCTTACGCCGGAAGTTGACCCACGCGTACGCCGCCGTTGTGTTGCAATCGCAGCCATCTCTGGTTTCGGCGCCATGGCGCCGCCGGCAATAGCCTGCTTTGTGTGCCGCCACCTGCCAGTTGTCCCCTGATGCGAGCGACTTCTCGACCTCCTCGATTTGCACCGTAGTAACCCGGATGGCGCTGGTGTACCGCGCCTTGGGCGAGCCGGGAGTCTTTCTCGGCCGCCCGGGCGCGACGCCACGCTCCCAACTCATGTAGCGGTCCCTCATAAACCGATCGGCGGGCGATGAGCTACCAAGCCCCTTCCACACGTCCTGATCCCGATCGAGTCGGACGATGGGGTTTTCCGGCGTGAGTCGCTCGATGTTCCATGGGAACATCGACACACGCCGCACTTCGTCAGCGGAGATGCCAGCATCTTCGGCGAGGTAGCTGAACAGCAGCCCCGCCCACAACTCAGGCAGCCAGGGCCCCAGCATCCGCGCTATGGGGAGGTTTGCCGCCTTCGCGTAGGCGACCATTGGCTCGCTGAGGCTCAACAGTGTTGAACGGATCGGCGTGGAAAGGAGCTCCTCTCCCCGGTCGACGGCCTGCTTAACGAGCCTCCTCGCGGTGGCGGTGGCAAGGGCGCGCCCCATGAGCTGCGCGACAAGTGGATCGAGCATTGCATCCGCCGAGGCGGCTTTCAGGGCATCCGCGACCTTCGGGGGGAACTGGGGTTCTCGCGGGACACTCCGTTTCGCGCTCATAGCCGGTCCCCCGGCGAAAGCCGCTTGTGCGCTGCGCGGGCCCGTTCGTCCGCGGCACTGGCGCCATAGCGCTGCAGCATCGTCCGCGAGCGCCAGCCCGCCAGGCGCATGAGGTCAATTTCCCGCCCGCCCGCCTCCAGCCAGCGGTGTGCGAACGTGTGCCGGAACAGGTGCGCGTGGAGATGTTCGCCGATCCCTGCTTCTTTCCCCCGACGACGGATCATCTGCTCGATGCCGTGGTCCAGCATCGGCCCCTTGCGCGTCAACCAGAGGTGGGGGAGCTCGTGGTATGCGTGCCTGTCCCGCTTTCGCAAGTAGTTGTCCAGGGCGGCCTCGGCCTTCCTGCCGATGCTCACGCGGCGCGGGCGCCGGCCCTTGCCCAGGACGTAGATTTCGCCGCGCTCAAGGTCAACGTCGCCCGGCTCGCGGTTGCCCTCGCTGTCCTCCCGCCAGAGGCGCAGCCCACCGATCTCCGCCCGCCGGCAGCCCGTGTCCAGGAAGAGCAGCAGTAACGCGTGGTCACGGAAGCCTTCAAAGGTGCGGTCTTTGAGACAGGCGCCGAGCAGGCGCCGGAGCTCGTCTTCGGTCAGCACGGGCGGCGGCTCTTCGGGGACGATCGGCGGCTTCATGCGCTCCATCGGCGATCGCGTCGACTTCGAGCAGGTACTTGAAAAACGACTGGAGCGCGCGGTAGCGGTTCGATGCGGTAGCAGGGCGAAGCCGGGAGAGCAGGTCGGCGATGAACGATTCGACGTGCTCGCGGCTCAATGCCTCGGCGTTGCGCGGCATCCCCATTTTCGCCAGGAAGGTGTCCAGCTGAGTGACCGCCTCCATGTACGTCCGGATCGTGGTGGTGGCCTTGTTTCCGGCTCGCAGCGAACGCGCGAAGCGCGCGCCCTCGGCGAGCAAGGGGCTGCCCTCGGCCGGGACGGCTGGTAGGATAGGGGCGTGGACCGCTTGACGTGTCACTGCTCGAAGCTCCTGACTGGCGTGGTTGGCACTGCGTCAGTTATGCGCTATTCGAGCGGCAAGCGTCAAGCGGTCACGGCTGCACGGTCAGTTATAGGCTGTAGTTAGATTCGGCACCGTTGCGGGAGTAGCTCAGTGGTAGAGCGCCTGCCTTCCAAGCAGGATGTCGCGAGTTCGAACCTCGTCTCCCGCTCCATTTCCACCCACGGCGCTGACAGCGACCGCGGGAAGACAAACCTCGGCGAACCGGACGGCACGAATGCCCAATTCGTCGATCTGTACCTGCTCGAATGCCTCCTCGATGAATTCGTTTTTCGCCTCCATGGTAACACCAGGGTGATCCCAAAGGCTTCCGAAGTCTCTCAGTAGCTCGCCGCCTCGTTTTACATTGGCGAACGCTAGAGGCTCGAGCCTTCCAACCGGGACTTCCCGCAACTGGCGCTCAAATTGTTGTCGTTCGATTCGATACGCGTCATCGTTGATGTGGCCCCAGAGATGTTGCTTCCGGAGGGCCGCCATGGCGCGTTCCAGTCGCACACGCTGGCCCTGATGACCTTCATCGGGCTCTGCCTGTTCGGGACTCACGAGCAAGCGCCGAACCTCCTCGACCCAGCCAGCCGGCAATGTGATGCGCTCTCGAAGCACGCTTGCCAACTGCTCTTCGAGACGGCTCGCTGACTGCGTCCGCCAGCTCCCGCAAACGCCTGTCCGGGCGTGACGCATCCGACGCTGGCCGTGCTTTCCGCCGGTGTCACCGGCGACGGGCGTTCCACAGTCGAAACAAGACGCTCGGCGAGTGAGAGGATAGGTGCGAGCGACGGGACGTCGCCCCCGCCAGTGCGCCCGCGACCTCCGGAGCTGTTGCACCCGGTCAAACACTTCAGGTTCGGCAAGCGGCTGATGTCGGCCCGGACGAACTTCCTCGTCGTCGTCTCCCGGGTGCCAGACGACGCGTCCGGCGTAAATCGGATTCGTCAAAATCTCCCGTACACTCCCCTCCGTGAACGGCTGGCCTCGCTTGGTGCGGCACCCCTCGGCATTCACGGCCTGAGCAACTTCGACGTCGGACGTGCGTCCGGAAAGATAGAGTTCAAAAAGCTTGCGAACCGTCGCCGCTTCTTGCGGGACGACCAAGAGTTCGCCGTTTGTAGGGTCGCCCGGGGCGGCACGAAAGCGTTCGTAGCCCAGCGGCTCGGTCCCGTTGTGGAGGCCACGCTCGAACTTCTGTCTCAACCCTGATGCAACGAAGCCTGCCTGTTCGATCGAGCGTTGCTCATCAATGACCTCGTCAATGCCCTCCGCAAGCGCCGTGTTGGCGTTCCCGGAGATGCGCTCCTGCTGCGTGAATACCAGCACGAGTCCTGCCTCGCGGAACTTGCGTTTCCAGATCACCGCGTCTTCGCGGTTGCGGAACGAGCGTGACGAGTGGAAGAACAGGAGGATGTCGTACTCTTCGGCCTCAGCCAAGGCGCGTTGAAGAGCAGACCTTCCCGCAACAGTCCTTCCAGACGATGCATCGAAGTATTCGCGGTCCTCCAGCGTCAGTCCGTAGCGCTCACAGAACGCCCGGGCTCCGGCGCGTTGCATGTCCGGGCCGAACCGGTCAGCTGCCGCCTGCCGTTCTGTCGACTCGCGGATATACATCCGCGCCTGCTTACCACGCAGGTCGTCAAAGCTTAGGTAGCGTCGATCCCGCCTTCGTTTCACCCGGCGCGTTCCTTCCATTCCGTCGCTCGTAATCGAGCGCCTCGCGCACCATGACCGCGAGGACGCCGCTGATACGCTCGAATCCTCGTGCGCACGTTGGCCCATCGCCTGCGATGAGGTCAACGTCGAGGTGGTCGCTCGACCAATCGGGGGGAGGGGAATGCCTGGGCAACATCTCCCGGGCCTGCACGGGCCAGCGGTCCGTGTCGTATGAACGCTCGAAACCCGCGTCGTTGGCAGCTCGGTGACGTCCTGCGCCAGCCATCATTGCGTCGCCTCTGGCACGAGAAGGTCAAGCACACGCCGGAGCCGCTGCTCCTCCGCGCCCTCGATGACCTGCGCGACTTCGTCGCGGCCCGCCCCTTCGAGTCGATGCTTGGCCTCGCCCAGCACATGCCGCCTGAACAGCCGGAGCAGTTTCGGATCGGCGGAGACGTGGACCGTGATCGGGCCCACTACGGCCGTCGCTAGGAAAATATTGGAGGCTGACTGCGACCTGCATCACCCGCGCAGGTTAGGCCCCGGCAGATCGCAGAAATTCCGAATGCGAAATTAGCTCAACGCGACTTTCGTGCTTTTCTCAGGCGGTCCCGAACGACTTGTTCGGTGAGGTTTGCCGCATGGTCACGGCGAAACTCGCGATACAATCTCTGAGCCTCGGCGTCAGACCGCAACGTCTGGGCCGAGAGTCCCACCTTTGAACGCCGCAGCAGGAATTGGTCCAACGCCCAGTCCCTGGGATTCGGCGGGCGCCTTGATCCCGGCTTTGGACCCGGCGTCGTTCGCACTCTGGCTATTCCCTGTTCGGAAGAGATGGCCCGAGCGTAGGAGCCGAGATTGTTGTCCGCACGAGAGCTTGTGCGGACCCTCGATCGCTCTAGCGTCCCGCCATCGCGTAAGACAGTGCCGATTGGACCGACGTTGAGCTCGTCGATTAGGGCCAATGGCGGCCGCGCGAGGTCTAAATCAAGCAGGAGGAGCTGCCCCAACGTAATGAGGTCGCCAGCCCAAGCGGGATCAAGGGGAACGCCCGCCTCGAGCAGATCCGCTGCGACGATCTCCAAGCCAGCAACGAGCCTCACTCCCACTTCGTACGCCGCCTCTTGTCGCGCGGTATCGAAGGAGGCGAACGGATTGCTGTATTCGGCTCCGTCAGGGTGAACCCCCGCAACACTGAACAAGCGGTTGAGCGCAAAGGTAATCGCCGCCTGATCCGGAAGCAGATCATCGATCGGCGCCAACAGTGCCACGAACGCCCGCCGTAGAGGTGGCACCGCCTGGGTGACGATCGGGTGCCCAATCCACTCGAGAGCGGCCAGGCGCGCAGCACCTTCTATATTTTGGGCGAGCTTCGCGCGACGCCGAGTCAGGCTGGAATCAACCATTCTCCCATTCTGCCGGATTCCTGTGTTGCGACAACCGTTGCGTCTCGACGCAGCTTGGCGGCCGTGTGACGCAGGATCCGCACCTCCGTGGGCGGAAGCCCGGCCGCACCATGTGATTGCGCGTCGTTGCCAGCCTCTTCCCTGCATCGGAGGGTGACGAGCAGCGCATCGAAGGCAGGCCGCGGCAGCTCTCTTCGTCCACGCTTCCCGCCCTTGCCGCGATAGCTGTAGAACGCCGTCTCGCCTTCGACCGTGATGTTTACCCGCCGTCAGGTTGATGACCTCGCTCCGCCGACGGCCCGTGAGCACCAGCGTCAGCACAATCGCCCGGTCCCGGCGCCCGGGAATTGTGTCGGGGATGACCGCGAGGATCTTCTGGACGTCCAGTGCGGTGTAGCCCCTCGCCGGGCTCGGCTGGACCTTCGGGCGCTCCAGCGCGTCGCAGGGGTTGGCCGCGAGGATGCCCATGCGGATCAGGAAGTGGTAGAAGGACGACAGGCAGGCGACGCGGGCGCCGATCGTGATGGCCGAAGGTTCGCGGCCAGAGAGTCCTTTGCCGTACGCCCAGCCCATCACGTCCGCACTCGTCACTACGTCCGGGGTCTTGTTGGTCTGGCCGAAGAAGTGCTGGAGCATGCGGCTGTAGCTCTCGACCGTGCGCCGCGAGCCGGAGCGCCGCTCCTTCTCGGCGAGGAAGGCGTACATCGCCTGTTGCCAGGCGCTCGGATCGGTGGGGTTGGCGAGGAGGTGCGTGTTGTTCATGCGTCCATACAGGCTCTCATCCGCCACGATAGCAACGCTATCGAGATATAGGGCAGCCCTGCTGTGGCGTCGTTCAGGTACGCTCCCACGTCACCCGACATACCCTATGGGCTCGGCGCCTCAGTCAGCGGCGAGGGTTATTTACTGGCAACCGCGGTTACAGGGGCCACGAATCGAGAGCGAAGCGGAACATGCTCGCCGGGGCCGCCCACGCCGCGTAGTATTCGTGGCCCAACACGCAAAACGGGCGGGACGGCTCAATGACCAACTCGGCAGACACCCTCGTCCGCGAGACGATTGAAAACTGGCAGACGCAGCTTCTCCAGATTGACCGCCGAAATCGTTTGCTCTACGTCAAAGCCGACCGTGCGTCGGTGCCCATAGCTGAAGCAGCTCCAGACGAGTTCATGGAGCGGCTGTCCGGAGCGAAACGTGGCCTTGCATTCGACTATGCGCAGCGCGACGGACGAGGTGCCGGCCCTATCCTTCGCGGCCAGGTCGTCACGCCAATCGAAGTTCTGGATCTGCAACGACGCCTGAAGGCGCTGCGCGCGAAAGACCGTGAGTTCACTGAAGAACAGGGTGTAAACGTCCTATTTCTAGCTGTCGGCTTCCTCGAATGGATCGACGAAGACGGCGAACGCGCGCGCGCCCCCCTTGCTCTTTTTGCCTGCGACCTCGAAGTCGCTTCGCCCCGCGACCCGTACTGCCTTCGGCGCGAAGACGAAGATCCCATCATCAACGCCACCTTGAAGTACGTTCTCCAGAAGCATCACGGCGTCGAATTGCCTGACATCGATTCTGCCCAGCCGGTTTCTGCATACCTCGACACCGTGAGTCGCGCCATCCGAAAGAAGTCCGATTGGACGGTCGTGCCGGAACTCCTTCTGTCCACGTTCCAGTTCTCGAAAGTCGCGATGTGGGAGGACCTCGAACGGATGAAGGGCGAGGAAATCGAGAGCGAACTCGTCCGGGCGCTCGCTGGCGATGCCGCTGCCATGACTACACTTGCACCTCCTCCCGATCCGATACCCCCGATGGAGGAATTGCAAGGCGGGCGACTCGATGACCTCCTCGATGTGCGAAAGCAGTTCCTCGTCCTCCCGGCGGATCACAGCCAGTTGCTCGCTGTGGAGGCTGCTCGTAGCGGCCGACATCTCGTGATCCATGGGCCACCTGGAACCGGCAAGAGCCAGACAATTGCCAACCTCATCGCGACGATGATCGCCGATGGAAAACGCGTGCTCTTCGTTAGCGAAAAGACGGCCGCGCTGGATGTCGTCAAGCGGCGGCTGGATGAGTGCAATTTGGGCGTCTTCTGCTTGGACCTTCACAGCGAGCGTGGCAAGAAGAGCAGCTTTTACGCCCAACTCCGGGCTTCGCTGGCCAGTCGGCGCCCGGCTGGTGATACGAACGTCGATTACACTGGCTTGCTTGCGCTCCGCGAGCGGCTGAACCACCTCACACGGGTCCTTCACCAGCGGCGCGAACCTCTGGGTGAGTCGGTTTACCAAGTGCACGGGCGCTATGCTTGCATCCGATCGTCGCCTCGCCTCGAATGGGAGGTGGCCAACCCTACCGAACTTACGGCGCGACGCCGCGAAGAAATCCGTGCCAAAGCCGCCAACGTCGCCCAATACGAGGAGGAGTTCCGAGACCAGCTCTTGTCGCCGCTACGCGGGTTGAAGCGTGGGCTAGAACGCCTCTCTGTCTCAGATCGGGCCCGACGCGCTGCAGCGCTCGTCGAGCCAGCGACGGAACAGATCGTTGGCACCGCGACCGACGTAACGACGATGTTCGGGCTTCGCGCGGTCGTCTCGCTGGCCGACACTCGTCAAGTCCGAGACTTGCTCGACCACATTTCACGCAGTCCCCTCGTGCCCGCGCCGTGGCTGAGCTATGACGCCTCACGCCGATTGCGCGAGATCGCCGAATTCCAAGCGAAGGACCAGGCGCGCTGGCGGAAAGCGAACGAAGTGCTAGCCGCCGGGTTCGGCACGATCGTGGCGCCGATCGATTTCGACCGAATTTCCGCGCGCCGCCAAGCACTGTCGCCTGACGAGGAAGTCGCTGCTGGAGTGCTCGGGCCCGAGTGGCGCCGCCGGCTGGTCACTGAATCCCACTCTCTCCACACTGCGGCCGCGGCTCTCGGCGGAAACGTGAGCTCCGCTACCTCAGCATTCGATGCGCTTCGTCGGCTGCTGGGCGTTCAGGCCGCAAATCGCCGCAGCGAGGCCGAGCGATTGATAGCAGCCGCGGCGGCGCTTGCTGACATGCTTCCTTTGCCAGCCGCGTGGTTCTCCGAAGGCGCCATTGCCTGGCGCGTGGAACTGGCCGCCCGCGAAGGGGAGTCGGACTTGGCGAATTTGGCCGACGCGGAGACACGACTCGGCCGCGACTTCGAGCACTCGCTTGCAGGTCAAGTCAGCACCGAGATGCTCGTCCGCTTTCGCACCGATTACCAGAGCGGCTTCAAGCGCCTTTTCGGGACGTTTCGGAGAGACATGCGTCTGGTCCGTGGCGCCAACAAGTCTGGCCGTAAGTTGACGCTGCTCGAAGCCCGTTCCGCGGTCGAACTTGCCCTCGAAGTTCAATTGCGCGTGACGGCATGGGGTGGCAGGCGCTCGACCCTTCAGCAGGAGTTGGGCGACCGGTTCCGCGACCGCGAGACCGACTGGAACGGGATACGCCAGCAACTGGCGACGCTCAACGGCTTGATCGACGATCGCGGAGCAACGCTTGACACGCTCCGTGGGCTCAACACCGTTGACGGTCGCGAACGACTTCGAGACCACGCAACGGCGCTCCGCGATGCCGTCGAACGGCTGTGCGCGTGTGAGGCCACGTTCCTTTCGGCATCACTGCCTCAGACGGCGGACTTCGGAGCTGCCTTACCGTCCATCGCCGCACTCTCCTCCGCCGTCGAAGCCGCAGCCTCAACGTGTACCGAGCTCCAGCCTCTCGTCTCAAGTCTGCCGGACAACCTATCTGAACTCCTAAGCTGCTTGGATGCAGGTCTCTCTCTGGACAGGCTCGGAAGTGACGCAGCGTTGCGCCAACCGCGGCTGGCCGCTGACTTCGAGAGGTTCTATCGGGGTTGGGACACCAACTGGGAAGAGGTCACGCAAGCACTCGACTGGACAGACGAACTTCTGCGCCTTCACCCTTCTCGGCTCCCTGCCGCGGTGGTGTCTGCGTCTGTGGACGGTCCGCCGACCTCGATTGGCGGATCGATTCGCGCCCTGGACGCCGCCGCCGCGAAGTATTCAACGACGATCGCGCCGCTGAGCGACGTTTTCGACCCAGCGAAGCTCGGCTGGGCCTCCTGGGAGCAGCCTGATTTCGCTCCCTTCCAGGAGTGGGCTTCCCAAGTGCTGAGGCGCGCCGAGCGCGCCAGTACGTGGCTGAGTTTCGCGCTGGCGACGGACTCGTTCGAACAGGCAACGGCAATCGGCACGGTCGCCGCCGCGCGGAGTTCGACTGACAACGCAAGACAGCTTCCGGATATGGCAGAACGGCACCTCCTTGAGGTC
>JADEYI010000501.1_pt1 | contig 52441 bp, 71 predicted proteins | sample 8542331 | NCBI WGS metagenome assembly JADEYI01 (sample SAMN16510988, study PRJNA670497) | mine drainage metagenome | isolation source: biofilm near Copperflume 1 | place: Germany: Marsberg coppermine Kilianstollen | collected 2018-02 | reverse complement strand
GCCCCGTGAGCTCACGCTTTGTCCCGTGAACTCATACTCACCCGTGAGCTCACACGTTTCCCCGTGAGTACACGTGAGCTCACACCCCTTTTCCTGTGAGCTCACACCCTGTCCCGTGAACTCATACTCACCCATGACCTCACACACATCCCCGTGAGCTCACCCCCCTTCCCCTTTGAGCTCACCCCGTGTGCTCACACCTTCCCCGTGAGCTCATACCTTGTCTCGTGAGCTCGCACCTGTCCTTATGAGCTCACACCTAGGAGCTATCAATCCATAACGACGGTAGCCCCTGAAGTGCTCAAGATCCTATGCGTTGTGCCACTACAGGCAGCAAGGCATGCATGTCTGGAGGTGACTCAATCACAACATTCTTATACACACATGCCTTTGTGCAGCATACAGAATGTTCTCTGATGAGCTCTGATAACTGCTGTGTGACTGAGGGGCTGTTGTCTTCGAAATGCAGGTGCTGTCCAAGCGCGGGGTGGATATAGCGTTTGTCGGCGGCAGCAGCAGCGTGCTGGCTGCGGGCGGCTTCTGCCCAGTGGGAGGGAACATCGTGCTTTGGGACACCCTGGCCCCCATATCAGCTGGGCCCATCGCATACCTCACCCACCACACCCCCTTGGTCACCGCCCTGCAGGTGCTGGCCTGCCCTCATTACTGCCTCTGGGACCTAAATGTGCGTTTCTTATGCCTCACATTATGTTCGGCGCGGTATATAAGCATCAGGTTTCACCATACCAGGTAGCCTGCTTTTCCGGCATGCTGCAGCATTCAGACGGCTGTGCACTTGCTATGCTATGCATGCTAGCTCCCTGCACCCTCCCTTGCTGCCTCTGGGAGCTTGTCAGGTAGCGTAATAGCGTAGATGTTCTTTTGTTGCTGCCATCTCTCAGCTTGTCCTCAACCGCGTGCCCATCACCTGTTATCAGTGCCGTTGCATGCAACGGAATTGCTGGATACTTGAAAGGATTAGTCAGCGCGGGAAAATTTCTTTGCAGGTGCTGCCGGGCGGGCGGCTGCTGGCGGCTGCAGATGAGGCCGGGTCGGTGTCCGTCTCCGACCTGCGCATGCTGGGCACCCAACGCAAGGCCCTGCTGTGGCAGGTGCGGCTCTGCTTTGCTCATTAAAGCGTCTTGCACTTCGTTCAGACGGTTCAGAGACATAATACGTCGCCTTAGGAGTGAGGATTGAATACATAGATGCATTTGTGTGAGGGCTAATGCCAGCTCTGAAGGTTTGGCCACATTTGAAGGTCGTTAGTGGAATTGTGCAGCAAGAATCAGGTCACCAGTGACTGCTGCATGTTCAGAATCCTTGCCAGACGGATCATCTGAGTGAAGGATTGTCTGCATGGCATCACTGTTCAAATTATGTCAGACACGCGATGCAGACATCCTCTTCGCGCAGTTGGTCTATTTGGCAGGAGTCTGGCAGACTAGTGGGTGCCTCAGAGAGAGCATATTTCTCCAGAAAGCTTCTTTGCATCCACTGTTCTCTGTCTATCTGGTATCTATCTCTGACTCAATCACTTGAAGCATGCATCTCCATGAAGCACTTCCAGAATAATTCGGTGTTCTCCGTCTGAGTTGATTATCTGGAAGCCAACTACCTGAAGCACACACCTCAGTTCGACTATTTGGAAGTCAATCACCTGAGCAGGCAACATGTTGCATTGTCATACAGGCAAAGGCGAACAACGGGGGCGTTACCTGCCTGGCGAGCGGGCCGCGGCCGGGGCTGGCTTCGGGCAGCCGCGAGGGAGTGATCACATCATGGGACGTCGACAGCGGAACAGCGCTGCAGAGCATCGATGTGTCCCAAGTTCAGCCCACCTCCAAGCAGGCCCCCACGCCCAAAGGTAATTTTCTCTTGTTATTCTGCCGATATCTATGCTTCAAAATTGTAAACTTCTGTGCCATCACGTGTCAGCTAGTGCCTGTGTCCCGCAGTCAGGGTAGGCTCGGCAGGTGCTGCCTCGGTTGTCTACTCATAACCCACCCCTTTTGCAGATGTCAGCAATGGTAGTCTTGGATGCAGCTGCATGCAGGATGCAGAGAAGGTCTTGTTGGTTCCTGAGGTCCCTGGTCCAGCCAAGGGCTTGATTGAACGATTCTCAATGCTAAGCATCTGCAGCGCATGCTTGTGAGGCTTCAAGGCGCTCAAGGGGCAATGAGTGGTGTGCATGGGATGCGCAGGGTATAATTTCTTCAGCGATGTGTTGAAGAGTGCGCGGCAGAGCGTGGCACCGGTCATCACTGGGCTGGCCAGTTGCCCAGAGGGCCTCATCTCCAGCTGCCTTGATGGCACCATCCGCTTCCACCCCATGCTCTAAGCTGCCTCAAGCGCTGAAGCTGTCTCAAGTGCGCAAGAGCGTCTAACAGCACTCTTGCTGGACATGCTGTCCTTGCTGGCTATGAAGATCTTACAAAAAACATGCCCAACAAGTGGAATAGATGTGACTGGCAGTAGATACATACCAGTGTCCTGGGAGGTCCTCGAAATTATATATTCCAAAGGAGTGTGACATCAAATTCTTCACCATAGTCAGCGCTGGCCAATCAAAACTTGATCTTACAGTTGCTGAAAATGGTGGGGCAGAGTAGTGGTGCAATATGTGCCCCTGACGATATGCAACGTGATCATACAGAGTCAGCTGCTTGCACAAGGTTGCAGACAGTATGCATCTATCAATCAAGCATTTGACACCCGTCTTCACAAATCACACTTTTCCAACTTACCCAAGGTTGTTCAAGGGAAGTTCATCTTTTCATGCACACAAGAAGCAAAAATCCCCACTCTTCTACATCACTCACACTTCAATCACACACTTCACACACATTCGTACTAAGCCCTCTCTCTCTCGCTCACTCACTGCTAATCTATCCAAAAAAACCACGGTCGCTTACTTTGAGTGTCCTTGAGTGTTTCTTGCTCTCTTTAGTGGCAAACCACTGTCAGCAGCTGCTGACAGTGATCTGCGTCACTGTCTTGCACTGCTACTTTCCACACGTCAATGCACTGATCATGAGCACTGGATCCGGCAGAGCTCGTGGCTGAGATCCTCTAGCAGGCGCTCAACCTGGCGCACAAAGATCTTCTGAGTGTATCCGGCGAACGCCTGCGGCGGCGCCACAACAGGCTCCACACTGAGCTGGTGCTCCACTCGGCATGACCCATTTGCCAGGTCAGACACCTGCACAGCAGCATGACTGATTCTACGATGACTAACGAGCAACACATGACTCAGTCCATGATGGCTGAGACGGTCTTCTGTGATGCACAGCAGCCGCCAACATCAGCAGGAGCAGTATCTGCTCTTCAAGCGACTGACCACTCCTTGCCTTGGACATATTCATAACAGCGGGGGCAATGCCATAGAACAAAGTTGTGACTGAACTTTGGCAGCTGAACAGCTGAAGCAAGAAGGTTGAAGCGGCTGCAACCCCTGAGTTCCATTGGCGTCAGATGCATACTGAACGGCTTCAAGGAAGAATTTTCAATTGACCTGCCCATAATACGCGTCAGATTGAGTGCTGCTAATGCGCACCTGCCATCGACCTTCAAACTGGCGCATGAATGACGAAGACACAAGGCGGAAGACTACGCTGCCACGGGGCAAGTCCTCTTCCACTCCCAGCCGTGTCTCAAAGGTGCCTGAGAAAACCAAAAACTCCCAGCGGCACAGCTGCACCATGAAAACTGTCATCATGAGCTTAATTTCATGAAGGTGAGCTTGCATTATGAGCGCACATGCTGGATCAATGGTACATTCCACCAAGGGTATCCACTTTGTTTGCTGAACAGATCTGTATCTCCAGAGGAAACATGTGCTCATTGTACGAGCTGCATTTGCTCAGCACAGCAAGGAATGGAAAGATAAAACACTGTCAAAATGCAGGCAACACTGTGATTAAATTGGTGTTGCAGTCACCTGGTTGACGCCCTTCTTGCCATTGATGATGCACTGCTTGGACTCCTCTATGGAGCTGTAGATGCGAGCAAGGCCCTCATAGTCTGTGAGGACGCCAAGCACACTTTCCCTTGGCAGATCTGTTTCCAAATGACCACGAATCGTGTACCTTCCCGCCTGTATTCGCGACAAGATATGTATGAACACGGGTATGTGTGCACACGGGTGGGCTAAATGATCAGGTGTGCCTCGAAATTGTCACACTTCAAAACTGCTGCTGGACGGGTATACCTGGTGAGCAACGCTATCTATTGCTGGTAGGCTGCAAGCGTCTTGCAGCGATGCTGCATCAATGCTAGCTACTTGGACTTGCTGCTGAGATCTCGAGGCTTGCCCACTCGACGAGTGCTGCTCTGGCGTCGGCAAGAATCGTGCGACTGGTGCAAATCGGTGCACGCTACTTGTCAACCGGTGCACATAGGAATTATCTAAGCGTCCTGAGCATGACGCCAAACGAGGCATGCTGTCCAAAATGAGACATTTTCTCCCGTGCATCCCAAAATTATAGGAGACTGTGTTATGTCACGTCCAGAACGAACAAGTATGCATATTCTGCAGGTCCCAGACTCCACCAATATCTCTCAGATCACAAATTCAATAAAATCAGCAATAAAAGATACGCAGGCCGTTCAAAGATAAGTGACGTGGAATCGGCGAAGCTGATAGGTGAACTGGAGTAGCTTCCTAGTGATGGGGAAGCTGCTGGCACCCATTGATGCATGGGTGACACATGTCCTTCCCCTTCCCTCTTAGATGCAAACTTGCATATTGATCTCCTGACAATCATTGCACTGGCAGTCATGGTGCATTACCATGCGCGTGTCCGTCAAGCTGCTCTCTAAATCAAAGTGTGCAAGCGAGTCACCGGAATGCATGTTCTTGAAGCGCACACGCACGTACATAACAACTGTTGGAACCTCTCAACACATCTGTCACTTTATAGGTGCTGCGTTTTCATATGTCTAGACGCACACTCTGCGTGCGTATATACCCCGTCGGCCAGCCGGCCAAGCGCCTGCCTTGAAAAAGAATTAAGTACTGCAATCTTTACACACTTTCTGCACTACTGCCAGTATAGACTATAAATGTTGCCAGCGCTCTCAAAACCCATAAGAACGCAAGTCCAGTTTACTCTCTAGATCAGGAGTGCCACAGCTGTCCACATTTGTACACTTGCAGCGCTGCGGCGCATTTGCATGCATGCCCTCATCCCAGCAATGGGGTATGGTTAAACCAGTACCTGAACAGTAACACAAAGTGGGGGTCAGCACAATCACAAGCTCTGCTGGGTATCTCCAAGCTCTCTTTCCTACTTTCCTTCCTTAGCTGGCACTTCAAGTCAGCACGGGCCAGGTCAAATTCCACAGCAGCTGGCAATTGACCTTTGTGCAGATACTCTTATTATTAGGCAGAGGGTGCACTAGAAGATAGACGACAGCTTTGCTAGTATCCAGTAGCACCCACATCTGCTGGCAATCCTTGCACCCATCTCTGCAACGCAAGTTACTAACTAGTAGTCAACCAAAAGACTCACCCAAGGGTGGCACCTCCGTCCACAAGCAGGTTGACACCAGTGATGAAGGATGCAGCGTTGGACGCCAGGAACACAATAGGGGCCGCACATTCCCAGGGCTCACCCACCCGGCCCATTACATGCTTGGGGGCAAGCTTCGCCATGATGTCCTCTTTGGGGACGCCAACTCGCTCCGCCATGTCATCAAACCCCTCGGTGTTGATCACCGCTGCACCCACACCGGACACCTTTTCAGAGTTTGATCTTAGGTTTGCCTTCCCCGCACTGCTCCATGGGATTGTAAGAGGAGACTCTGCTTGACCAGCATGGCCTTGGAGACTGCATGTACTTTCTGAAAGAGCATTTGCATATTTTGCAAGTCACGATATGACCCGTCAAGCCCAGCAGCAATTGCTCTGAAGGCCATTAAACAAATTATTCACAGAAATTAGGAAGAGAAGGAGAGGGGTTTTTCATAGTGGTGCCCTGGTATTTGAATTGCACAGCACTGATGGGGGCCTCACCTGGGACGATGGAATTCACTCGCACTCCCTTTGGAGCATACTCAAAGGCCAGGTCCTTGGTCAGCTTGTCCAGGGCTGCTTTGGCCACGCCATAGGAGTGCATCTCCTTTCTCGGCACAACGGCTGCGCCAGATGATATGTTGACAATAGCGCCCTGTGACCAGCCCCCACATTTGCCATTCAAAATTTGTATTACCATTTAAGAGAAATCGACAGAGAAATGCTCCAGAATGTGTTTTGCACAGGAACCAGCCACCGTGCTCCACTGCTGCGAGCGCACTTTTTGCAATTGTGCCTCACGCCACCAGGTTAAAGGAAATGATGTTCCCTAGAAGGAAGCTCACCTTGTTTTTGATGAGCTCCTCCTCAGCAGCCCTGATGAGGGTCAGACTACCTGCAGCATCAGAGTACTCTCTTCAATCCCTGCTAGTGCATCAAAGAATATACTCTGGATATTCACAGCCACTTTTGTCTCGTCAAGACACAAGGAGCTGTGGTACAACGCAGTTTGGGATGTGACCACCCACTCTCAGGCTACCAGAGAAAATCACACGCACCTGTCACATGCAGCTTGAAGTCATTTATAAACGCGGTTTCATCATTGCTCATGTTGTCTAAGTCAACCCCACCACTGCACCACAACACGTGGTTATTGAGCACTTGTAAAGTCCTTTAACGTGCTCAACAGCTCAAGGCATGTGCCCCAGCATACACATAGCCTGCTTTGATAACAGGATGTTACACTGCATAAGATTGCCGCAGCCACATGTTTTGACCATGGATATCCTATATAGCACAAGCTTAAAATCAGGACGCTTGTGGGCAGAACGGCACTCACCTGTTGACCAGAATGTCCAGGCCACCCAGCTTCTCGATGGTCTCTTTGAAAGCGCGCTTCATATCCTCTTCCTTTGTCAGGTCCGCCACAATTGACACCCCATGCTTCAGCTGCTTTGCCTGTTACGGCCAGGAGAGGCTGAGAGGTTTTCCAATGGATGGGATTTGACTGAGAAGAGGTCTCTCCGTCCTGCATCACAGTACAACCAGGAGCGGAGCAAAATATCTCACCACTGCATCCAACCGCTCCAGCCTCCTCCCAAGCAGTGCCACATGGCACAAGTTCGCATCAAAAGCGAACGCAGCAGCCTTCCCAATACCAGAAGAGCCACCTGTCTTGCGCAGTATAGATAGTGATCAAGTCGTCGCATACGATGGGACTTGTCAGGTTGGAAGAGCATGGGGATAGGGGTTGCTCTTTCTTTTTCTCTCGGCATGCCGATGACAATAATCGTGGAACGGGATCACCAATGGCGATTAACACACCTGTTACGAGCACACGTTTGCCCTCCAAGTCTGGAAGCATCGGAGTGATGGCGGACGACATTGCTCTTATAGATACGGGGTCCTTGGCGTGAAGGATGGAGCTGACTGGGATTCCCTGATACCAAATTTGTTATAGTTGATTTTCAGCACCTCGAATGAACCCCAGACTTCAGAAAATCGCAGTATCACAAACCCGCTTGGATTTCTCGTAATCCGAAATTCTGGGACCTGCAATTTCTTTGGTAGCTTCCTTGCATGAGGAAGCTATCCCCCATGCATGATCTCGATTACGTATAATTTGCTCCTCGGATTTGGTCCTGCATGACGATGTCGCAAACCTTTGTTAGAACTCAAATGCAAAGTGCTTGATAAGGGCGCATCATATACTCTTTCTACTGTTCTATTTTGTCTGTTGGTCTGGCTTGATCTTGTGATCTGCAGAATGGGAAAAGCGGTGATCGTCACAGGGGCTTCTTCAGGTGACCTTTATCTGAGACACAGTGGTGAATTATTATATTTTGTGAGCTGCAAAGTGTACATTGTACATGCATGGTCAACTTTTCAAGGTTAATCACAACGTGCAGGCATCGGTTTGGGCATCGCCCTCATGTACCTCAGCGAGGGCGATGATGTGGTGCTGGTCGGAAGGGATCTGCAACGACTAGAGTCTGCCATACCGAAAGATTTTCAGGCCAAAGGCAAGGCCTTGTACCTGGCAAAGGACGTCTCAACGGTGTGTACCTTGCCTCAGCCCTGCACCCATGTTCTGTGCCAGACAGCAACCTCTTCAAGCAGACTAGCAAATTCAGTTCAGAATCCTTCTATGAAAATACCCGTGGCATACAGTTGGAGGGCTGCAGAGGAGTGATCGAGGAAGGAACAAAGCTGCTTGGAGGGCGCCTGAATGCTCTTGTCAACAATGCAGGTGAGACTCCCAAGTTTTCCCTCTGCACCTCATTGTCAGCAACTATGCCAAAAGGCTCCTGGTGGGATGCGTTTTAAGCGTGACCTCTGCATGCCTGCTCTACGACAGCCTTTCCGCCCTACACTCCCTGAGAATGTGATGCCACTGGTTCATCTAGGGAAGGCAGGTTGTTTAGATCTTAAATTTTGAAGCGTAGGTGCCGGCAAGTTTGGGCTCTTCCTAGAGAACATAACACCGGAGCAGTGGGCGACCCACATGGACCTCAACGTCAACTCTGTCCTCTACCTGACACAGCTGGCCATTCCCCTGCTGGAGGCAAGCAAACATATCCTCATACCAAACCCATTTGTTCAATGTTCGAATTCGGGATGTCCTGTGTCAGGAAATCATGTACTATAAAGTCTTAAGGCTCAATCTTGCCAGGCTGCTCCTGGGACAGTTGAATTATACATCTGCAAAGGTCACCAAAATCTGATGACCAATCTTGGATTGCATACATGTAGTGAAAATCCTGGGTCAAAAAGGGACAGGAATGATGGTTTTAGTGAGCAGGGTGTTTGCGCGCAGACGTCCAAGGGTAGCATTGTGAACGTTTCCAGCATTGCGGGTCAGAGGCCTGTACGTGGAGCTGCTGCCTACTGCGTGAGCAAGGCTGCTGTTGACATGCTGACAAAGGCATCTGCGCTCGAGCTTGCACCAAAGGTGCTCTCTGCAACCCTCTTCAGCACCGTGCACCGTGTGTGACCCAAGAACCCATATAGATTCTTGTGAGAAGCATTTACTTTTTATCATCGTTAGCATGCAATGCAACGTGATTGCGGAGAAAGCAAATTTGGCATCAGGGTAGGTCTATATCCAAGGAGCATATTGTACAGTCACTTGTCAGGGCAATTTGGTGGTGCATGGGGAATTATTGCACAAGTAAACTTGCTGTCTTGGAATCTGGAAGGAGGTTTGCTGACTGGTGATCCCATCTTTCTGTGCAGGGCATCCGAGTGAATGCCATCAACCCGTCAACAGTGGAGTCCAACTTCTTCACAACCGCTGGACTGTCGCAAGAGCAAGCCAAGGCTTACATGGTCAACTCAGCCACGGGTCACCCCATTGGCCGAGTGGGGGCCCCTGCTGACGTGGCGGAGCTGTGCTATTTTCTGACAGACAATGCCAAGTCTGGATGGCTCACAGGGCAATGCATCCTGCTTGATGGCGGCCGCCTGCTGCCAATTCCTATGGCTAACTGAGATTAAAAGTGGCTGCAAGGAAAGTAGCCGGAAATGGTGTCTTTGCTGCAGCGCTCTTGACTATCGCTGCAGCTGCACTGTGGTATTTACACAGTGGCTGAGTGCAATACCGTCAGCTTGTGTACGGATTTATTTTGACAACATGCAAAGACTTTGGCTGTGCGCCATGTCTGCCGTGATAGGGGCAAACGGCATTGCAATTGTCATTTGCAAACAAAGCTACGCATGTACTGTCAGAAGGGCCTGCAATTGTAGACACAAACAGTTGAGAGGGGCCTGCCATTGCAGGCACAAGTGCTCTTCTTATACAGCAAGGACTCTTGAATTGTTTGTCATACTGGTACAATTATCGGCCTTTTGGCCTCATACTGTTCAATGCAGGTTTGGTATTGCAGCATTCTTTGCAAGGTTCCCAAAATGCGGCCCTTGAGGGCTCATTGAAGGAAGTCATAGAGGAAGAAGAAAATATCCGAGTTGCCATAGAGGCTTTAGAAAGTGTGTTGTAATTTTCGTGGCTCTGTCAAACCCTGCCATTGTCCCCCTTAATTATTGACTCACCCTAGGGTGCAGCCGCCGTCCACAAGCAGCGTGGCCCCTGTGATGAAGGATGCAGCGTTGGACGCCAGGAACACAATCGGGGCTGCATCTTCCTCCGGCTCGCCCACTCGCCCCTGCGCATGGAGGGGCCCGTACTGCGCCATAAGGTCTGCCTTGGGGATGCCATTCTGCTCGGCCGCGCTTTCATACACCTCAGTGTTGATCACCGCTGCAAACACATTTTCGGTGATTTACTGAGCGCTAATTCTGGGATCCTTGCACCACCTTGATCCCCTCTATTCAATCTTGGCACAAGATTACCATATCCAGAATTATGTTGTGGTCAATAAAATGCACCTCTGCGGAACCTTCCCAAGCTTTGCAGCCATGACATCATACGAACTGCTTGTGCTGAAATCTAAATCCAATGCTGAATCAGCAGGGTATTTCTGTCAACAAGCTACGCTGTAACAATTGCGGTGTCTATAGGTATCAGGGATTGCAAGAGAATAATGTAATATAGCTAGTCCGTCTACATGTATGCACTTGCTTTAAGAATTCACATCTTCATTTATCTGTGAATATATCATGCTCACCTGGCAGGATGGCATTGACGCGCACTCCCTTGGGAGCAAACTCAAATGCCAGTGACTTGGTCAGCTTGTCCTGGGCAGCCTTGGCCACGCCATATGCCAGGAAGCCCTCCGCTGGCACTCTGCTCAGGATTGAAGAGATGTTGATGACAGCACCCTGCAAGCGTTACATGAAGGAACCTGCTCAACTCTGTTTCAACAAGTTGTGTTTTGTGTTTTGTGTGCCTTTGACGATTCGGAAGCTGCAGGATATCTAATCAGCCCTGCAAGGCCTCTCTCTCCCCTCTTTGTTCTGCCTCAATTACTTCACAAGAGGGCGCACATGCAGCCACTGTGTGCATGCATGGGGAACAGGAAATGGATTGCCGGTCTTACAGGATTATTTTTGAAAATCCACCTTGTTCTTGATCAGCTACTCCTCAGCTGCCCGGATGAGAGTCAGGTTGCCTGCAGCATCCTACGCTGAGCTCGTTTATTCAACTTGAAGCTCGTGACATAAAATCTGTTTCAAACTTGATGCAAACAGCGTTGTTAGTGACCATGAACGAGATCATGAGCAGTGCTGCATTCTGGTTCAGCTACGTGAGGGCAAGTACCCACCTGTCACGTGGAGCTTGAAGGAGGAGATGAAGGATGCCTCGTCCTTGCCACCCATGCTCTCTGCTCCAACCCGCCACTACACCAAAAGCGTGTTTACCATAAGTACATCGGTATGCTGAAAACAGCAGAATCTGTTGAAATCACCCATTCCAATGTGCAGAGCGTGGCCATCCAAAAGCCACAGCATGCAGGAGGTGCGCAAGGAGGAATGCGCACCTGTTGATTAAGATGTCAAGACCTCCCAATGGTCTCTTTGATGGCACGTTTCATGTCCACACGCCGTGCTTCAGCTGCTTCGACTGTGAAGGCATGGACACACAAGACTCCGTCAGGAGCGGTGACCGAAGCTATCCTGGACGGGGACATTGTCAGTTCTTGCCCTCACAAACTTATATGGAACTATTCCCTGAGCAGCCACATCTTGTAAAGTAGGAGTGACGGAAGATCACGCATGTGAGTGGTTGAATAAAACTGGGTGTGTCTCACCACGGCGTCCTATCGTTCAAGCCTCCTGCCAAGCACCGCAACATGGCATAAATTGGCATCGAGAGCGAAAGCCGTCGCTCTTCCGATGCCAGCAGAGCAACCTGCAGTTGCAAAGGGTTGTCGAGTTGCTTCACGTCATCCAGTGTTGAAGGCTCCTTCGATCGGGTGCCCATCGCGGAACAGAGTGGGTGCAGATGTTTCTTGATATTATCACTCACAAGCACATGGAGCATTCGGATTGCAAGCTAACCCGTGACGAGAACTCGCTTGCCCTTCGAGTCTGGGATGATGGGCGTGGTACCGGACGACATGTCTCCAACACATGCCGAGGCGAGGGAATTTTCACAGAGCGAGCGTGGCGGTGCTTTCAGGGCAGAAAACAGATGTTGCCTCCTATCGTATGGAAGGAGATAACTTTTAGGGCTAAAGATTTGTGATGTTGCTCCTCGCCAGGCGCAAGTTGGAAGCGATCTATTCCAAGAAAAGCCGAGAAGCTTCCCACATGCATGAGGAAGCTGTAGCCTTGACTTCCGATACGTAATGTCCTCTCTCATGGCATTACTTTGCTCACAGGATATCAAACTCAACTAGACTTGGACATTAAGAAAGTAAATTACTACAGTCTTCTGTATCTGGCCGCGGGAATCCTGCTTCTGCCTTGATCTCGCCGATCAACAGAATGGGAAGAGCGGTGATCGTCACTGGCGCCTCTTCAGGTGGGAAATGGCCTGGAGCGATCAGCGGGAATATCTTCAGTGAAATGTTTTGATCCATGCCAGTGCATTGTAAATACCATTTAAGCACGAGTAACGCGTGCAGGCATCGGACTGGGAATCGCCCTAAAATATCTGAGTGAGGGTGACGATGTGGTGCTTGTGGGAAGAAACATGGAAAAACTGCAATCCGCCATACCGAGAGATTTTGAGGCCAAAGGGAACGCCTTGTACCTGGCAAAGGACGTCTCAACGGTCTGCACCTGTGACCCCGACCCACCTCCACGGCTTTTCGCATTACGTAAATTTCACCACTTCAGGAATAATATATGCCCTGCAATTTTCTAGGCCATTTAATACTGTTACTGTATACTGTTTGCCATGGCGCGCAGTTGGAGGGCTGCAGAGGCATCTTTGAGGAAGGCACGAAATTGCTAGGAGGCCGGCTCGACGCCCTTGTCAACAATGCAGGCAAGCTCGCCAGCTCCTGATCCCCATACATGTGTGCCAAGAGAGTGCCTGCTGATATGATCTGCAGCTCTGCAGATGTGCTTTATGTGTAAGTCTCTGGGGCACAATTGGGTCCGAGCGCTGGAGTTGGGTGCAGGTGCGGGAAAATTTGGTCTGCCCTTGGCAGACATAACACCAGAGCAGTGGGCTTTTCACATGGACCTCAACCTGAACTCTGTCCTCCACCTGACCCAGCTATTCATTCCCTTGCTAGAGGCAAGTGCACCTTTGCCCACCAAGAAATGCAAGAGCAGGCATTGCGCACATGGAACCCACTATGAAGATTCTACTCTGTGTCCTGTCGAGCACAATAATGATGTGCAGCCCTGCAGAAATATGCTCTGTGGTATTGAAAATTTGGGCTTGCCGATGGCTACGCTGGTTGAGACAGTGGCAGGGCACGTGTGCTCATCGGCAGGAGGTGTCTGTGTGCAGGCGTCCAAGGGCAGCATTGTGAACATCTCCAGCATTGCTAGCCAGAGGCCTGGAAAGGGTGCTGCGGCCTACTGCGTGAGCAAGGCTGCTGTTGACATGCTGACAAAGGCCTCTGCACTTGAACTTGCGCCGAAGGTGAGTCTTGTAGTCCCCCTCGGGACTTGAGCACAAAAGTGTACGTCCTGCCTCAGCAGCTGTATGGAAACCTCTCTGCAGCTTGAGCATGCTTGGCAAAAATGTACCATTGATCACTTGAATGCAATCTCCACTCACGGATAGCGCGCCTGTATATCATACGATGAAGCCAGGGTTGTAAGGACAGAAAATCTTGGAAATATCACGTGGATCTGTGGGCAGATAGTCTCTGCATCTGAGAGTCTTCGTGCTGACTGGATGCCTTTTTGTACTGCACAGGGCATCCGAGTGAACGCCATCAATCCCGCCACAGTCGAGTCAAACTTCCATGTGTCCGCTGGGTTGAAGCCAGAACAGGCGGCAGCTTACTTGGCAAGCTCAGCAGCACTCCACCCTATTGGCCGAGTGGGGGTGCCTGCTGACGTGGCGGAGCTGTGTTACTTTCTGACAGACACTGCCAAGTCTGGATGGCTCACAGGGCAGTGCATACTGCTTGAGGGCGGCCGTCTGCTGCCAATCCCTGTTGCCCAGAATTGAGAAGATTTGCAAATGCAGGTTTTCTTAAGTACTCATGTGCAGGTTTGTCAATGTGTTAGTGTAGCAGCTAAGCAGGTTCTGCATTGCTTGAGCCAATTTTGACATGAATCGCAGTCCTATGGGTGTGCTGTTGCATTCTTTACAAATGCCTTTGAAAATTCTTTTAGTAGCTACTGCCGGTAGCTTAAAAGTGACCGAACCAAATGTCAGGACATTGGGGCAGAAGTTATTGCAATCAGCTTTGTGACATACTTCTGGATCTAAATTCAAGGGAAGTGCAGAGGCAAACACATCTTACTTCCATTGTTCATGCCATGTTTGCTACCATAATGTTGCTGCTGCTGCAACAGGTTTGTGACTGCATGCATTGCTGCACTGCACATGTATCAGGCGATGTCATGCGTTTTGACTTTGGCCACAATGGTGATCAGGATTTGGTGGATGTAAATATGTAGTCCAAAAATGCAGCCCTCTATGGTTATGAATATCTGTATCGTCCTGAGTCAGGAGCCTCTCACCGTAAAAAAACCTTACCTGTGGAACCAGTGAATGCGCAGTTACCACCTTGGTCCCACTCTTAATTGCCTTCCTATTCGAGAGACGTTATGAGTCTTTTTATGTTTGAAAAGCCTCAAGCACAAGAAAAACCAGGTGGCTAAGGTTAGGTAGAAGTGCGGCACCCTCCTGTTGACCAGGATGTCTAGGCCTTTCAGCTTCTCCATCTTCTCCTCAGTAGCGCACTTTATGTTAGTCTCTCTGGTCAGATCCGCCACAACGGACACGCCATACCTTCACCTGCCTTGTATGCGATGGCAGTGAAGCCCAAGCTGAACCCAGGAATTGACAAATAATGCGGTGTATTTGAGCATGTGCACATGCTCTTAAATTGATGCCAGTGGCTCACCAGAGCCTCAAGGCGCTCCAGTCTTGTTCCAAGTAGACCAAGGATCACCAATTCTGGATGAAAGTAGGAGCAGCAGCTCGGCCAATTTTAGCAGAGAAACCTGCATTGGGAGTGGCAATCAGATACTTCCAGGCATGAGAAAGTACCAAAAATAACGTGGAGACTTAAGCAAAGGAAGACAAATGTGTCCATTCAGCATCCGTTCTGCCAGAGTCCAAGTGAGTTCGGATGGACTTCTGTGATGGGAAGTCATTCAAGCAGAGGCCAGGACAGCAGGTGGACGCTCTTGTTTTTATTTTCGAGGTACCTGTGATGAGAACGCGCTTCTTCTGAAGGTACGGGAAAAGTGGCGTCGTTCCCAAAAGCGTGTTTACTGTACAAGCAGGTGAGTGCAGCTTTGTGATTCCTGCCTGCTAGACAATTCTGACCATAGATTCGCAGATCATAACATGCAATTAGAATGATATGAAATGTGCACCCAATTTTTGTGGGACATGGAGACCACTTTTTTTGTCCAGGCGCGACCGAGATTTGCCCTGATCAGGCGTCATGACGTCAGGCAGCTTCTCCTCATTTCACCCCCAAACCTTTACGCGAGGTCGCTGCCTTCCTCCATGCCCAGGAGCTGAAGTCAGCAGAACATATCCTTTCATAAGTACACTATCTAGCAGCACAAGCCATACCATTTGTCACTCATATCGTGTATTTTGCCACATTTCTGCTGAACGGCAACATGGGCAGGGCGGTCATCGTTACGGGTGCTTCTGCGGGTGCGTGCGCCCTATTGAATAAATCATATATAAAAGAATTTAAACATTACGTTCAGTGGCAAATGAAGTGATGCTGCCGTTTCCAAGGTAATGTAGCACGTTGAGTGGAGGTAGATCGCCATACAGGCATTGGCTTGGGCATTGCCCTGAAATATCTCAACGAGGGCGACGATGTTGTGCTTGTTGGAAGAAGCTTGGATCGTCTCAAGTCTGCCATCCCCGAGATCTTTGAGGCAAAGGGCAAGGCCCTGTTTCTAGCGCAGGATGTCTCAACGGTGTGTCCCCGCTATTCGTTGCGAGTTATAGATGGCCATATCGTAATGCTGAACCCGCTGCCAGAACGCCAATAGTGACTGAAATGAACTTTTCTGCATATTGGAGCTGCAAAGCGAAGACAACTTTGTGGCTACCCCTGCAGCTGGAGGGCTGCAAAGCAATTATCGAGGAAGGGGTGAAACTGCTGGGAGGTCGATTGGACGCTCTTGTGAACAATGCGGGTGAGGCAAATATGGCCAGGAATTTGTTTGCTGCCCACACAAAGGAAGAGGCTTCACAATATCCTGCAGCTGTTCCTGCAGGCATCCCTCAACACGCAACTAAACCCTCACAAGTGTAATCATCCAAATGCTTGATAGTAGCTATTGGGAAGTCAAGGGAGCATGAGGAACCTACGTGGGCACTGTGCATCTGCAATCGAGAAATAAGTCGCAGAAGGGCTGACTTGAAAGTGTCTGGATGCTCTTGCAGGCTCAATCAAGGTTGGGCTCACCTTGGCGACCATTTCTGTAGAGGACTGGGCTTTTCACATGGACCTTAATGTCAACTCCGTCCTATATCTGACTCAGTTTGCTATTCCTTTCCTGGAGGTAAAGTTGCAAATCCCAGTCATGCATGCATGCTTGATCCCTCGCATCAAATTACCAAGTCTGCATGAAAAATCACCACCCTTGTCTAATTCTGCCAGATAGCGGCAGGCAGGAGACATCTAATTGTGAGCGACATCTTGTCAGGGCGCAAGAGATTGAGGTCTTATGCATGGCTTTCACAGGCTTCGCGCGGCAGCATTGTGAACATCTCAAGCATTGCAGCACAGAGGCCGCTGCAGGGCGCAGGTGCCTACAGCGTCAGCAAGGCTGCCGTTGACATGCTGACTAAGGCATCAGCACTGGAGCTTGCGCCCAAGGTAAGATTTTTGACCTTCCCTATATTGGAAAAGAAGAAAAGACTGTAGCCTATTGAGAGTTCGAGTTAAAATGCTTGTCATTAGCTATAATATGCCTTGCTTCGTTCATTGATGTGGTGATAAGGCAGGTTCTTCCTTTGCTGCACCTGAAGCACTGAGTGCTTCCCGTGCATGCAGGGGGTCCGAGTAAACGCCATCAATCCAGGGACAGTGCAGACCGGCATTTTCACAACAGCAGGCTTCACGCAAGAACAGGCTGCTGCTTATATGGTAAAATCTGCAGGGGTCACCCCTCTCGGTCGCGTGGGCACCCCTGAAGACGTGGCAGAGCTGTGCTACTTTCTGACTGACAAGGCCAAGTCTGGCTGGCTCACAGGCCAGTGCATTGTGCTCGACGGTGGAAAGCTGATCCCAATTATTGGCCCTAAGTGATGTCAGTGTGTTGCTAGAGTGGGCTCCTGAGACCTACACGCAGTGTAGTGATTCCCATATTACAGTGTATATTCAGCTCGAGTCTGTGAGGTTCAGCGCAGAGCGTGACGGCTCATGGTTGTTGAGATCTGCTTATGGCCATGACCCATGAATGTTGTGGTGAGCCGTCATATTTCAAGACTGAGTAGAACTGAAGAACGCGTTTTTGTTGGTCTCAACCCAATTCTCAGGATTTTTGTGTGGCCATGATCAGGGCTCATGGGTGTCGTGGAGAGCTATCAAAATTCAAGACCGATAGAATAGGAGAAGCATGCAAAGCGTTTTGATCTTCCAAGTCAAAGGCGCAAATCTGTGATACTGCATGACCTTCAGTTCAGGAAATGCTGAATATGCAGGAGAACAAACCTGCAGGTCAGCGCTGAGCCCCTGCTAGCACCGAGATCTGTGCAAAAGCATCATGCATGGTGGTGGCCTTGCAAGGTTACGACAAATGCAAGACAAGACCAGAGAGTTTTGGCAGTGAGATGCACAGGCATTCAAGCAGCGGGGACCAAGGGAGCAACCAACCACACAGCTCTGCACACCAGGCAGCCACCATGAAGTACATTCCCTGTTCTGAAGCAATAATTTTCCATCAAAAACTCTCCGAAGTACTGCTGGCAGCTACCTCTGAACCCCTCAGATCGGAAGCATCCTGGGCCTGTGCTCAGTCTGTTGCAGCGCCACCCGAGCATTCCGAGCGCCTGAATGCCGGGTGTTAAGTCCCAGCATAGCAGCCAAAATGCACAAGCCTCAAAGCCCTCAGATCGCACTGTACCTAACACAGACGTCAGCAGACAAGCTGTAGCACTAGATTCAAATGACGGTGAGAGCTGACAAACGTTACACGCTGCACAGTTGGCGCCACTCTCCTGGCAGCTGCTTTGCACGCCAGGGCACAAAGTGGCTTCAGGTTATGTCCGACGCAACCAGTCTTGCCCCACTGCTAGAATTATCTTGCAATCACGCAACGCACAATCTCATTTCCCCAGTTATCGCGCCAACATGCGCAATTTTCTTCCCTGGTAAGCTAGACGGAGTCCAGAATAATTTAGGACAGCAATTTTAGACTCGAGACCAGGACAGTGGCCCATCTCCAGCACAGAGAGCACAGATATCTCTGTACAATACTGCAGAGATGCATCTGTCAGTCAGCACCAGCAACCCCGCTCTGCTCCTTGCAGACTTGTCCACTACACAGTGCGGTACGCAACACACTCGGCACGTGCCTGATAAACAACCCATTTCTAGCCGGTAGAGCCCAGCATCCTACGCAACCGCCCCACGCTCGATGGCAACCGATCACTGGACCAGCAGGGCTCAGAAGCAGTTTCCCACTCGCTGCTCAGTGGTCCAGGCTGGCACGGAGCATGCACAGCGCGAGCCGGCCGGCCGGCTGTCACGGCCCAACATGCGCGCGGCGCGGGCGGCCGGTGGGTGGTTCAAGGGTCCTTGGGAGTGAGGGACTTGTGGTCGAGCTTGCCGTCGGGGGCGCGCGTGAGGCCGCTGTCGTCGACCATGACGACAGATGCGCGCTCCAGGAAGTTGGGGCGCTGCGCGGCGGCCGTGACTGACCGGCGGCCAAGCGGGTTGGAGTAGCTCACACGCTCAAAGCCCGCAACGCCCACCGGCTCCTCGACCTGCGTCCTCACCGCAGCCTGCGCAGCAAACCATGCATTGGCATTCTTGCGGTGTTTGACCTGTCTGCACATGCTTCCACCCACGATAAAAACATGCTCTGGCTGGGAAAGGTGAAATAGAATATCAAATCAGTCCCACAACAGCGCAAGTCGAACAGCTTGAAAAAGATAGAATGTTGCTCACCTTCTGCTCGGCCTTGAAGGCGGACTTGTTGCGCCAGCCGTCCTCGTTGAGGATGTACATCAGGGCCCACTTGATGGGGTCTGCACAGGACACACAACATGTCAGAAGCCTGGAGAAAATTAGTCACATCCCACACTTATCATTTGAAGTGCCTCAGTCAGATACATGGGCTCTCTAGGTTATCTTTACACGAGGTGCAGGGGATGCGCACCAAGTCCGATGTACCAGATGAGGGACCAGATCCAGGCCACGATCACGTAGTACCTGCAGCGCACCAAAAATCACAGGGCTCAGCCCTCTGTGTGCTAAGAGAGGCAGCACACCATCTGAGATCTATGGGCACTTTGCACACGAGGCAGTGTCTCTAAACGCTTTTGCACTGAAGGGCAGGGAAGGGATGCACGGCGACTCACGTGCAGCCGATGACTGACGGGGTGAACTCGCCCTCGGTGCCGTGGATGGGGACGACGCTGTTGCCAAAGAAGGCTGGGCCGTGGCCGTTGGACAGCTGCGTAAACTTGGCGGGGCCGTCGAACGCCCAGGCATCCCGTGGGTGAGTGTAAGCGGCAAATCCAATCGCGGCAATCAAGGTGGAGCCCACCTGCAATCCAACATGCGCACTATCAGCTAAAATAAACGGCCCACTGACATGGGGGTTCCAGGCGCCCTGCCTTTTGGCTAGTCAGCTTGCAGGCACAGCTCAGAAATGGAAGCAGATCTGCAGACCGGTCCAGAACGGGCGCCCTGCACCTTCAAGGTAGGCAATCTCTGCAAAGCAACACTCTTGCAACAACAGCACCAAGCTACAAAGGAGGAGCAGAATAGCACAGGAGGGGCACCTGGGCGGCAAAGAAGGCAATGTAGGTGTAGAGGCCGGCGCGGGAGATGATGGACCAGCCGGATGTGCGCACCACAAAGACCAGCGCCTGCCCACTGATGGACACCTGCCGCATGCACAGTCCGCTGTCAGCAACCAGCAAGCCACAGGACTCTGTTCTAAAATACACGCCCAAAGGAACAAGAATGGGCTGCAGAACTTGGAGAACGTGTAGCCTGATGACTACATCTCTTCAGACACGAGCTCTCACAGCATATAAGTCATTGAATCATGTCGAGTCGGAGGAAAGCTCCAGGAAAGCTCTAATTGCTGAGGACAAGTGCAAGGACAGTGGAAGCTGAGCGGTCTGCACCTGGTTGTAGAGGAGGGAGCGGGTGATGCCGTCGCGCACATAGATCTGCTCGGTGATGCACTGGTCGAGCGCAGTGACGCCCTCCAGGTTGGCGTCCTTGCCCTCTTGACCCGGGTAGACGGAAGTAACTGGAGCACCCGGCGCCAGTCCCATGCCAGTGATCATTCTCTGCAGTGCAAATATCTACAATTAGCTCGGATGCCATTTTATTCGTGCAGTGCAGGCCATAGAAAAGGATTGCGAGGGTGCCATCGCTGTACACGGAAAGCACAGGCTCAGAACCGACGAGACCTTTCGAAGGAGACTTGCAGAAGGCACTTGTCATAAAACCTTTGCTCCTGGGAGACCTTGACAAATTCATGTTCTTATTGCAAACCTGAGGCGGCCCAGGCTGGTGTGACCATGCACAGCACCTTCCCAAAATTTGCACTGAGCCTGCATAGTACAATAATAATAAGGGCTGACCTCGCAGTAGGGCCTGAGGACCTCGTCGGTGTTGTTGAGGTCGGCCAGGTTGCACTTGTCGGCGAAGAAGGTCATGTGGGTGACCACGTAGAAGAGCACCCACGATGACAGTGTGAGGTACAGTCCGTACACAATGCCTGCGCGCAACCCACTGCCTCAACCTCTTGTGCGGCAGTGTTTGCAGCCCAGCCACGCCATTGTGATGCACCACATCATATTGCCTTGCTATGCTTTTGTGTATATGCCAGCAAATGGTTGCCACAGCAGGAGGGCAGTGAAAGACAGTGCTTGAGGCACAACACCTCAATCAACGACCTTGGTGGTGTATTTATGGTCCACCCTTGGCAATAATCAGGAAACAGGCAGTGGTGGAAGGGTGATGAGCGCACCGACGGTGAAGATATTCTTCAGGTTCCAGGTGTTGGGGACAGGGGAGGAGATGACGCGGTCCTTGGAGAGCGCAATCATGGCGCCATCGTTGAACACCGCGAGCATGACAATCAGGATGGTGGGGAAGTACCTGCCAGAGCAAAGAGCAAATCAACTCAACGTTGCAGAACACCTTGCCATCTAATTTACACAGCATCAGGTCCCAGTGCCAGGGCTGCAATTGTTCAAGGACAATGAAAGCCCAGGCAGAAAAACACCCCTTAAGCTTCATCTATGAGTTGCAGGCTGGCTCACAGACTCGCGGCATGGCAGCGAAGACAGGCAAATGATTGTTCAGCAGCTTTCTTGGAGGGTGAGGTCTGCAGGGTGGGCAGGTGCACCAGTCGTAGATGACAGTGAGGAGGCCGAAGGTGAAGCAAATACGGAAAGTCATGGCGACGGTGTACTTGGAGTAGGTTGTCATGCGCTGGAAGATCTTCCGCGCGCCGATGATGGCCGACACAATCACCGACAGCCCAGGGCGGGTCAGCACGATATCAGCAGCTCCACGGGCGGCGTCGGTGGCACCTGCGTAAAATGTCAGAAGGCGTGTCAACTACGGGTATGTCAAGACATACCATGATCAACAGAAGCCAGCCGAGGCTTCAATCCAGCTGTGCTCACTCCTTGCACGTGCATGCATTTCTTTCTGCATGCACTTGAGGACCAGCCTTCTGTCTCACTGGGTTTTCTTTTTATGTACTGAATCAAGGATTCCTAAAACTGGCAGAAGCAGGCAGAAATTACAGTGTGTGCCCAACAAAGCACATGCAGGAATCCTGCAGAAGAGGGCGCACCGTCGACGGCAATGCCCACGTCGGCCTTCTTGAGGGCGGGAGCATCGTTCACCCCATCGCCGGTCATGCCCACAATGTGCTTGCGTCCCTTGAGGATGTTGACAATCTCGAACTTGTGCTCGGGGAACACCTCCGCGAAGCCGTCGGCGTGCTCCACCAGCTCGTCCACGTCCTTCACGTGCGCAAGCTCAGGCGGCAGCTGACCCTTGCCCTCTTTCGCCTGCAGCATGCGTGTGCAGGCAGTGTCAACTGGCATTCTCTTAGCTTTGCCCACATGTGTCAGACCCAGTCAACGGCCACTGACTGCTAACATGACAACGGAGAAGCTGTGCAAGCAGTATCAGTACTGCCTTAAATTTTGCAGAATGCAAGAGCAACTCATGCCAGGACCCAAAAACCGACAAAACACCCCAACAGCCTAGAGCTGTACACTTCCAAGGCCCTGTCGATGCACCATCAAAGTAAGATTCTAACAGCTGGCAAACAGGTAAAGTCTATTGAGGCAAGGGGAGGGGCACACGTTGAGGAGGACTTCGGTGGTGTACATGTTGGTGCCCATGCCTAGCTGTTTGGCGGTCTCCTTGCCGATGAGGAGCTGGTCGCCAGTGACCATCTTGACGCTGATGCCCTTCTCAATGCACCGCTCAATGGTCTCCTTGGTGTCGTGACGCGGCGGGTCAAACAGCGGCAGCAGCACCTGGAAGTCCCACCGGGCCTTCTCCACTGCAGCAGAACAAAAGAGCGCTACTCAGAATTGCACATGACATGCGAGCGGCAGGTGTGCGCAGCCCCTTTCAGCTTACAAAGAGCAGACTCTGGCAGCAAGAGCTGCATTTGATTTGATAAGAAAGAGAAAAATAATTTGAAGGCACATTTAGTGGCGGTCTCACCCTCGGTGCCGTCATCGGGTGCGGTTGCAACGCCGAGAGCGCGGAAGCCGCGGCCTGCGAATTCGGTGATCTTGTTGTGGACAGAGTCGCCAATCTCGGAATAGTTGTATGATTTCTTCAGCACCACCTGCAGCAGCGCATCCAAATATTCATTAAAATCAATTAATGGGAGTCTTGCACACCAGCATTCCATCAGCTGATGCAGGACACAACGTGCTTAGTTGCACACTTTGAAATCCAGAGTGCCACATTCAGATTTGCCATGGCCTTATAAGGCCATTAGTTTGAGAACAGAAAAGACTGCATGCTGCCAGACACACAACTCCCTAAGGCAGGGATGCACGCTTGGGAAGAGAGCTGGGGCATTTAAGCGCACCTGGGGGGCGCCCTTCATGATGCGGGTGCACTCGCCAGTTTTGTTGTTCTTGACGGTGGCGATGGTGTACTTGTCGGTGGGGTTGAAGGGCACAAACTTCTGCAGCTTGTAGTCGTTCCACAGCGTGTCGTGGCCGTCGTACGCCTCGTGCAGCACCACGTCAATGGGCTCCTCTGACACGATGTTGGCCGACAGCGCGCCCCACTTCAGCACCTCGTCCAGTGTGCGGCCTTCCGGCCCCACCACCATGCAGGTCGGCTTGTCCACGCTCAGCTGGTTCAGGGTGAGGGTGCCTGCCCACATGCATGACGCAGCATCAGCATTTAGGCCAAAGCACACATTCAGGAAAAGCTTTCGAACCAGAGTGCCCTGTTCAGATAGCCTCACTACTACCCAATCAGGGTAGGCGGGCAGCACTGCAAGACCATCTGATCGGCAGAGAGGGAGGTGGGCAGAGGTGCAGGTGAAGGCAGGTGCAGGGTACATGCATGCGCGCACCGGTCTTGTCGGAGCAGAGGATGTCCATGCCGGCCATCTCCTCGACGGCGGACATGCGCGCTACGATTGCGCCCTCCTTGGCGAGCTTGTAGGCGCCAAGCGCGAGGGTGACGGAGAGCACGGTGGGCATAGCGATGGGGATTCCACCAACAATGATTACCAGCATGTTGGTCAGCGTGGGGCAGCCCTCTGCACGTGTACACCAGTACTGTCTCAAAGCGAGGTTATTCTTGGGAGCTAACTGTGCTGTGCTTCACAGCAAAAATGTGCCATTGCGTTTGTGGCCTGTCTGTTAATCGCCAGCAGGACATCAGGAGGTGAAAAGAAATGTTACAAGCCCTGCGTCAAGTAGTGCACCAGGAGAACACAGATTTGCAGAGAAGGGAAAGCTCACCCTCGCCCATCCTGCAGACGTGCTTGTAGTGGCCGAACTGGACGGCAAGCTCGATGATACACCAGATGCCGATGGTGACGAGGCAGGTGCCTCCGATGCGCGTCATGATCTTCTGCAGGTTGGCCACGTTGTGGGTGCCGGAGATGAGCGCGGCGGCGCGGCCAAAGAAGGTGTTCTCCCCGGTAGCGTACACGAGCGCCTCCTTCTCTCCCTGCTTGACGGTGGAACCCGAGAAGGCAACGTTGCCGCTGTACTTCTTGGCCGGCAGAGACTCGCCGGTCAGGGCAGCCTGGTCAATCTGCGCACCAGCAAAACAAGCTCGTTGTCAGGAAGTGGCCAAAATGTGCGTGTTCCCCTTCATGCTACGCACAGGTCATATACCTGTCTTGGCATTCATGCACAGTGCCACAGATTAATGGGAAATCTGTTAACAAGCAGTAATGTCTCTGCGCGCATGCAGGAACCTGTGGCAATGGTCTGAACGGGCACTTTCACCAGCTACAGGGTGTGTTGCTTTGCACTAATCTGCAATTACCTGCATGGCGGCTTCGGTGGGGTCGTTCTCCTTGCCGAGTAGCTTGATGTCAGCAGGCACGATGTTGCCGAACATGACGATGATGATGTCACCTGGGACGAGCTCCTTGGCCTCCACAGTGGAAACCTTGCCGTCACGCTTCACCCTCGCCTTGGGTGCCAGCGCGGCGGTCAGCGCCTTAATGGCCTTGTCGGCGTTGGACTCCTCCACAAAACTGCGTGCAGCACATACACATAGTCACGCATTGCAACCCCCCCAGGTCATGGTAGGGACCCTTCAAAAGAATGCCTGTTCTCTTCGACAGTAGTAGCATCAGGAAGATGCATCACTGCATAGGGCACTCCAGTTCTGCCAGGTTCTTGGGCGCATGCAACATCGTCATGGCGAGGGCCAGCAACAATACTGACCTGATGGTGGCGTTGACAAGCAGCAGCGCGACGATGAGGGCAAAGTCAGCGTAGTCGAGCAGAATGATGGCCAGGATGGCAGCGACCTCCATGGCCCAGGAGAGGGGGTTCCACAGGTAGCCCAGGAAGACCAGGAAGGGGATGCGCGTGCTCTCGGGCAGTTTGTTGTAGCCGTACTGGTCCAGCCGGCGCTTCACCTCAGCCCCATCCAAACCCTCCTCGGAAGCCTGTGTCAAAAAAAGCACCTCCAGTTAGCCTCAGTGCAGCCGTTCACGTCAGGGAAACATGGTAACACCTAAGTGTCTGATGGTTCATGTATGCACTTCTTGCCGCAACACTACGCTATTGTAGTGGTGTGGCAGACCAGAGGAGGAGGCATCTGGGGACTTGGTCCAGTGAGGCACCTTGATATCGATGCATGCAGAAAAGGCAAGGGAAGGGCACCTTCAGGGTCTTGAAGGCCTCTGCGATGCTGATCTTTGCAAAGTCCACAGCCTTGCCAGTATCCACTGCAGCAGCTGCAGTTGGAGGGGCTTCCACATCTCCTTTACCTGGAGTCCATTTGCCATCTCAAAATAAACGTTAGGCTATATATATTTGGGCAACTGCAGGAGGATACCGAGAAAACGCCCTTATCTGGCAAAACATCCCTGTCCGTCCGAAGTTGCCCTAACTTTTAACCACACGAAAGGTTGGACACAATCGCACCGTTCTCGGCCTTCACGCCGTTGACACCGTTTGTGCCGTTTTCGGCCATCCTGTGTCTTAGCAGCAACGCCTCACGCTGCGGACGCCGGCAGCTCGTGTTCAGGGCACGACCTGCGCTGCTGCTTCTTCCACCTCCGGAAAAGCAGAGTTACTGCAGCACAACAAGCCCAGTAAGTGGGATGAAGGTTTACGCAAGGCTGCACATAGAGCCGCCGTGGGGACTGGCGCCTGCTAAACCTTTACTCTGCCTGACGAAGGCCCTACGAGTGGGGTGATCCCAGGCACGTAACCGCCTCCATAAACAAATCACAGATCGGAACAAGGACAGACAACTGTCTGAGAAAATGACGGGCGAGCATAGCAGTGTTGCAGAAGGTGCGCAGTGTAACCCTTTCAACCAGAAATCTTCATGGTCTTTTCCCAACCAAACTCAGCATTCTGGCCTCCTACCCGATGCGGAGAAAACGGACATGCGCGTGTGTGTGGCATTAAACTCCATAGGGAATGACTCGGAGGCGGGTTTGAGCACCACACAGTCTTCTAAGACGACTTCCACCAAAAACCTAATTTCTGAGAACACCATCCCACCTGCACTCAACGCTCGCCCCTTCCACTGTCAGTCCAGCGTTTGACCCGGAGGTCCTGGAACACAGTTGGTTGATTCTTATTTCAAGACCGAATCCTGCAGATCTCTGACCTTGGCATGGGTTCTCTGTTCAGAAGACACCGGGCAGGCCATAACAAGAGTCTTGCGTCACCTTTGGTAGCTACCACTGATTACGCTACATGACGGTGTTGTGGGGCAGAAAATGCACAGAACTAGCTCCTCAGTTGGTGCCCTGCCAATAAAGAGCTAATTTGTAAGCATCGGAGGCTTTGGGTTGCGCGTGAGTTCTGTTTCATGGTGTGAATGGATGCCATCAATATAAGTTGCGCCAATCCTCACTGGTGAGTGTTCCTGTGGACGTCGCCTTTGAAGTATATGGTCACACGAATAGACTGTTTCCGGATCACCATAATATGTTGGACTGTCCGGTGGGTTGTAATCCCATCGTAATGTATAATCCTGGGTTTATCTTGTGAAGGTTTGTGGATTTAAAATGACAAACGCATCGGATCAACGCCAATGAATCTTTAAGCTTGGTGCAATGATGGTGGAAGTACCACGGCGGATCCTTGGTCCTAGAGAGGCCTTGCCCAGCCTTGCCGTCGTTCAGAGGGGTAATGGAGTTTGCCACGCGGCTTTTAAGCTTCGAAGGAGAGCCCTAAAGGCACCAAGAGGGGCCTGCAATCCTCCCCAAGCAGCCGTTTCGCAATATCTGCAGGTGCCTATTGGCTTTCAATTCAACAGTAAGCCCTGACCTCCAAGGCTTGTCGTTAGATCGCATCCCTTTTGCTGACCTTGTGTTGCATACCAGGACGTGCTTGTGACAATTGGACAGCCCTCGCCAGGATTGCCTGCTGGCCTGCTGGTGAATTCAGCTGTCTTTGTTCTGGGCATAAATGTCCTTCTCAAAGGTAATCCGCCGTTGATAGACATTTTGATTGTACTCCATGATCATTGTGATCTCTCCCATGAAGTGAAGCTGCACACTCTCAAGGTCCATGAATGTCCTTACAAGCAGGTTGATGTGGGGCGGGCAGGGTTGACAGCCGCAGGAGTGTTGCATTCGTGGGCGCTGGGCACTGCAATTTACTCGGCATTTGGCGCTGGCGGCTATGTCCTCGTCTGCCTGTACTTCATCCTTGGCTCTGCGGTATGCACACATGAGGCTGGCTATATCGACCGTGCCTGAAATTTGCAGGATCTCGCATGTGGAAGTTCGTTGGTGGTCAGCAGCACATAATCCAACTCTCACAACTTGCCGTTGTCCATGAGATCTCATGTGTGGGACATTGTCAAGCTGCCTGGACATCTAACGTGTAAAGTGTGAAGTAAGTTGAAGCGCACGTGCAGGTGACAAAGGTGAAGCTGGCCCAGAAGCAGAAGGAGGGCATTGCAGAGGCCCGCTCCGGCCGGCGCACCATTGTGAGTGTCAGAATCCCATACTGCAACAAAACCTTGACAAGACAGTTTCTTGACTTCTGAACTTTTACTCTGGGCAGAAGGAGGAGATGCAGCCTTCAGTCTTATGCAGCTGACAGCATTTTGATCTAAATGCATCGTACTGTAGCCCGAAGAAAGTGTAAATGGAGCCATGCATTCCTGTTGTTATTTGCATCACGATGTGGAATTGAGGAAGGTAAAAATGGTGGTGTTGCTGCTGTCAGGGCAGTGTATGGGGTTCGGGCGTGGCAGGCATGCTGTGTGCTGTGGCGGCACTGGTGACCGGGCGCTTGGAGCCGTGGCAGATCGGCTTTGTGGCCAGCTTTGTGAGCAAGCTGTCTGACACCGTCTCTTCCGAGATTGGCAAGGTGAATCCCACTCTGCCATGCTTCTACACCAAAAATTTGTATTCTCTCTGCTTGCGCCATACATCACTCTGCAGGGATTGCTGATCCTGGCAAGGAGCACGCATGAACCTCACACCAATAATACATATATAGTTTGAGATCTGGAGCATACTGCAAGAAAATGTAATTGCGCCCAGCTCTGCATGAGCACGGATTCCAACCACGGACGAAGCAATGCCAAGAACACAAGAACACATGAACACAAGAATGCAAGGAAGAAGTGCATGCACAGGCGTACGGGCGCACAACCTACCTAATCACAACGCTGGAGAGGGTTCCCAGGGGTACGGAGGGGGCAGTGAGTGCAGAGGGGACCGCAGCTGGCGCAGCGGCAGCTGTCTTGTTCGCCGGCATCGCTATCCTTGTGGGACAGGTGAACCCTTATCTTATGTTTGGCTTTCAAATGCTGGTGCACATGGCATCCTGAGCATATGCGAAGCAAGCAAAATTTGCATTCCTGTCTTCTTCTGCTGAAACCTGCAGAAAGGGACCACGGCTATAGTGTATACTCTCTTTGGTCCTGAAAACAGCTGTAATGGTTGAATTTCTTTGTCATGGTGTGCAGGTGGGTTGGAGAGAAGCACTGATTGTGGCCGCATCAGCCACAGTGGCAAATCTTTTTGAGAGCTACCTGGGAGCTGTGGTGCAGGGGCGTGTAGACTGGCTCACCAATGATGTGGTCAACATGATTCAGATCTGTTTGGCAGCAGCTCTGGCCATTGCAGGACATGCCCTGCTATAAGGAGCACTGTTAATGCTCACATGCGCATAAAAGGCCCCATTTTTGAGCAGTGATAAAGCTTTACCTCAGTTCGCCAGGAAGTCAGAAATAAGCTGGATTTTTGGAGATGCATGCTACTCTTTGTACTTTTATCTTGTCTGTATAGAGTTGGAAGATACACCCACTCTTCCTGTGCGCAATGTCTGCGAGCATGTGCATTTCTGTTTGCATGGCTTCAGTGCCTACAATTTTCTGCTCCTCATTAGTATTCTAGTACAAAGTGATATTGTCGTACAGATGAGAGTGAATGTGAATGTGCACATTTCCACGCTGGCATTGTGGTATATTCAGGACATTGACAAACTCTTGTTTGGACGCTACGTCATTATATAAGCTGCCGCATGTACCCTATGGCCATGTAAAAATGTCTAGACAAAAAGACAAGGCAGCCTCTGGCATGCGCATGCATTCTGCCGATGCAAATGCAGCAGGCCTGTAGGATATTATGCCCAATGCACAATGCATTGCGGCTGCTCACAGTCGAGGATAGTCCGAGTTGGAGAAAGACTGAGTCCAACCATCATGCTCAACCATTGCGCCACAAGCTGAAATTAGCGAAAACTGCACTAGTGCACTGCTCCTGACACTACCATGGTAATGCAGCAAATAATTGATATGCAACACAGATCCAGATGGCAAACACATGAAACGTCTAGAAGATCTGCTTATGCGACGGTAAACTTCACCAGTGCAACTGGGCCCAGCTTGACGTTCTAAAGCTGGGGTTACAGAAGAATACCAAGTAAATCCTTATAGCATGTCCTCGGGCCAAAGGCTTTCAACTTAAAACCTACCCTCTCATCTACTGAAGAAGCCGCACAACTAGTTTCAACCATCAATTGGTCTGCGAGATACAGACGGCTAGGGATGTGCCATTGCGGGCTTGTGTTCCCACTGAACAGCAGTGAGTAAGGACGCTCTTAAACACAGGGGCCTGCTGGCTGCGATCGACCTGCATGCACATTTAATATCAGTAACGCAGCATCCTCTTGCTCTGCAAAGACAATACGGTTTTATTGAGTCAGGTAGCTCAGCCTTGTGGCGAGCATGCAAGCTATCTAATGCCTCTGCAGAGACTAGAACCACACCTCGCGCTCTCGCACGCTCTCACATCTCCGTGACATGCTGCTTTGACTGGTAGTAAGCGGCCTCAGACTTGTTCTTCTTGGCGTTGCGCGCCTCATAGGCAGCGCGGTTGCTCACAATTCGGTGGATGATGGTTGCCGTCGTGATGTCTCTCGGACTCCGCAGCGTCCTGTGCCACCAGAACAGGGACATGGTGAAATTCAAGCTGTAAACAGACGCCATGATATCTTGTTGACTGCACGGCTTTGGAGTGTCACTTCACTGCCAGAGAATCAAATTTGTGACCTTCTTCTAGAAGCAGTAGTTGCAAGCACTTACCCCAATGCATTGCAGAACTCTGTTCCGCTAAGGGATCGGCTCAACAGCAGCTAGCATTGTGAAACTCCTGTGAAATCGGTGGGGACAGAAGCGAACAATGAGGCCGGTGAATGTGAAGGCTACGCACCGCATGATATCACGCTGCTTGGGCACCATGTAGCGCGGGTGGTCGGCATTGTCGGCCGCGCCGGTCTCGCTGACTGTGCCGCGCACCACCAGGGAGATGTTGAATGTGGTCAGCAGGTCCTCTGTCACCTCCAGCGGGGCACCTGCAGAGCGACACTCTCAGCAATCAGCACACGTGGGACTGTGCAGCCCCCAGAGGCTGAGCCTACCCCGGGGTATTGCCCTGCAGATGTTTTGCGCTATGCATTATGCACCCGAGCTACTCACAAACTCCTCACGATGCCGGATGCCAGTAGCAGCAAGCCATGCTGATGCTGATGCTCAGAAGAGAAGCATGAGAATGCTGTGTCGCAGTCAATGTGGGTTCCAAATAAAGATTGGAATCAGACCAGGAGTAGGAGGTGGGTGCGCACCGATGATGACCTCGTTGACGTAGCAGCAGGCAAGGACGCTGAGTGCGCGCTCATGCAGGTCCATGATGGGCAGGTGGGCACCCCGCCGCTCCATGATGTCATCGTCCGTGTGCAGGCCCACCAGCAGGAAGTCACCCTGTGCCCTCGCCAGCTGCGCACACACACTTCTGCGCTGTCAAGAAAAAATGCCTTGTTAAGATGTCTACTGTACCCAAGATTGGTTTACTCAAGATTCCACACTACACTGTGTGCAAAGAAGTTGAAAAGCAATCTCCAAGCAAGATTCACTTTATGCCCTCTGCCTGCTGTGACTGCAAGCACATCTCCCTCAAACCCTCCAGAACAGTACACCCTCACAGTGGGGCAGGAGGACACACCATGCCACTGCGCAGAGTGACAGCATGGCCTAATGGACATTAGAGCTGGGGGCAAACCTTGAGGATTTCCACGTGGCCGGGGTGGAAGAGGTCAAAGCCGCCGTCAATGTACACGATGCGCGCTCCGGGGGGCGCAGGAACGCCGTCGGAGAATTGCACAATGCGCCGTGAGGTGGGCATGAAGCGCGAGATGATGGTGTGCGCTGGCGGCCGCGGAGACCCGGCCACCGAGCCGCCATCCCCATTCTCCAATTCCTCCAGCGACACCCGCCGCTCCCCACTGCTGAACTGCTTTGTCAGCTCCCGGCGCTCCTACAGAGGCAAGATTACCAAGAGTAAATGCTTGTTTTCAGATTTAGATGCACTACATCCAGCCTAATGCCAGCCCAAAGCAGCTTCTCGCATCAGCACTGCTTACGGGTAACACCTGCATACCTGTGCTGTACAGAAAAAGGATGTTACCCAGTGTTTTGAGGCAAACGCATTTTATTAAATGCAGTATTCAAGAGATAGGTGCAATGGACATACCTCACGGAAGCGCGCATTGTCGCGAGTGCACATGAGCATGCGTCCAACAATGTCTGTGGATGACACGCCCTCTGTGCGCTTAATCATCTTGAAGCGCCCCTGCTGCTTCGCGTATGCGTACGCATCTGTCCCATCCGGCAGGAGGCACGGGTCATCCCCATGCACCACGTAGTCGATCTTGTGCTTGGTGAACAGCTCGTGCAGGAAGTCCTCGCTCAGAAGGTACGGCGCATCTGCATGCATGCACAAAATACCACTTAATCTACCCTTCCATCAAGCGCACTTGAAATCAAGGGCAAGCCACTAAGTCAAGGTACAAGTCAAGACGTTGTACCAAAGGTGCATAGCACTGGGCCCTTTCGCAAGCTGCATTCAGACATGCAAAGCTCGACTCTTCTATACTGGTTGGCTCAAATACTTCATCGCATCACGGGGATAAGCAACGGTATTGTGCGTGACAACATGTCTGCCAAATCTTGTCATGTATATGATGGTACAGCGCTCACCGTCGATGACCTCATCAACCCACTTGACAGAGCCCACCAGCGTTTTGCGCTCTGCATAGTTCATGACTGGGGGCCCCTTGGCTGCGCGGATCTCATCGTCTGATATCAATCCCACCACAAGTTGGTCACCCAGCATCCTCGCCTGCCGCAGGGCGTTTGCATGGCCATAGTGCATCACATCAAAGCAGCCATCAAGGTACACCCTCAGCGGCTTTGTTCCTGTTGCACAAGGAGGGCTGCAGTCAAGCCAAAGTGTGCCTCGGAAAACCGGCACAAGCATCATATCTGCATTGTTCGCTCGGCATGCCTTGATAAAGGGGGACATTCAAGTAGCATTTGGGGCACAGCATCTTTTGGGTGGCAAGGTCTTTAAGAAGCGCAGCAGGGCAACTGGGGAGACTCACTCCTTCTCCGCTTTGCATGCTTCGCAAATAGCTCTGAAATGTACTCTGACACGGTCCCAGGGCGATACTGGTACTGCATAGGCATGGGCCCGCAAGGTGTCAGCCTCAAATATACGAACATGGCATCTCAGCTTTTGCAGCCATCGTGTTTCATGTTCAATTGTCAGTCAGCAATCATGAAGCAAATGTCGCGTCCCAAAAGGATACTCACCTCCCTGGGTGCCAATCTGTTGATGGTGTTTTCAGACAGCCACCAGACTGCGGCTCCAGCAACCGGCACAGAGAGTGCAGCCAGCGCCCACCAAAGCGCATCTTTCCTTGCTTCTGGCGAAGGAAAGATAATGAGGCGCCCACCGCGCCCGTCTGTACTGCTCATCAGTGACTTGTAAAGTGCCACTAAAGACTGCTCACAGTGAGATGAACCATTTTATCATAAGAACGGGCAACTAGAAGTTTAAAGGTTCAGATATTGTTGCAAGGTATATGGTGTAGATCAAGGTGGCGACAAAACTCCTCTAGAATTCAGATATCTGAACTGATGTTCCAAGCTCTCGGAAAAACTCATTGATTGCGATCCTCAGACTGGACTGGCAACGTCCACATAAAATTGTTCGCGACTATTTCGATATCCAAGATTAAGATTCAGAGGAATCGAAAAGATCCAGCCCGAATTTGCCAAGAAGCTGACTCTGCCGTTTCATTGTGCGGTCCCCCCATGCATGCACCGCCGGTTCCCCCGCCAGAATATCATCGGCGTTTTTGAAACTGCTTCTGCCAGTGCTTCACAACGAGTCATTTTCAATTGCATCGAGTTGCACAGAATACTAAAACCGTCAATTGCATCATAGTGGTTTTGAGCTGGATTGCAGGGTGGTCAGAACAACGTGGGAGCGTCATGGCAGAGACCAACCTTGCTCAGTTGTTCTCAGATGGTTTGTCGAAGATACAGACGAAGAAGTGAGTTGGAAACTTTTCTTTCGAACCTTTCAACACTTCAAAGACTGCATCTTGGATTAAAATTCCTTCAATGGTCACTGTCTTCCAGAACATCATTTTTGGTCGATGTGAGGCAGTCTTGCTTAACACTATTGAATTTGTGGTCTACCTTGCAGTTGGTGGCCTTCAATCTGAAATGAACTCGCTTAAAAGCAACCGATCGCGGCGAAAAGCATTATGAATATCTTCTTACTCTCGTGGGGGCAGGTGTAACAACCTCTTCAAGGACCTGGACAGCCGCGATTTAACTGACGCTGAAGAGAGCATTATTAAGGAGCGAGTTGCGTTGCAACAACGGATGCTGGAGGAGTATGAGAAGCGGGAGAAAGCTAGACAGGCAGGCGCTATTTTCAATGACCTGGGCTGATAAATTGCGCAGTCCTACAGACCACAGGCTTCCTTTAGTAGACGTGCATCAGATAGGGACTACTTGACTGGAGTCCTTCATAATATCTGTCTGTCACACGCAGGTTCGGGAGATCTTGAGTATCTGCCCAGACCTGACAGATGAGGAAGCCGAGTGTGCCCTGAAATTGCACAACTATAGGTGAGAAGTCTCCCCGGACTCTTGTATCCCTCAGCTACGAGTGTCACGAGCGCTGTCTCATTTTGCCATCAGGGAGATCGTTCTGTAAAAAATTATAGCCAGTGCATGCGGCCATTCCTCATGTTCTGACCTGGGTGAAGACCTGAACGTGCATTCATGTGCAGGGAGGAGGACGCAGCTGCAGCCTTGACATCAGGGATTGCATTTAGGCGCAAGGTGCAGGCAATGTGTGGCAGCACCCGCCCACTGCCTAGCACAGCAGGGCCATCGAATAGGTGCAGCGCAAACCCCTGTACCTGCGCAGTTTTTCTGATTGTGTACAATAGAGTGAAGCAAACCCCTCAACTGATGTTGAGTTTAGGGTTATGAAAGGTTGCTCCTTTGTGATTATGGGAGCACCGAGGTGTGAAGGGTCTTAGCAACAGCATAACATTTGTCCCAAACATGTCAAACATTACAGTATGGATGCATGTGCAGGCTGCCGGCGCCACAGTGCCAGAGCAGGGGCAACTTCACAGTAGGACCTGTAGGTGCACGCCCTGCTGGCGACTTCCTGAAGCACATCGGAGATGGTGTGTTTGTGGGCACCTTCAGAGGTGCGCCAGGGCACTCATGATGGCGTTTCCCGTCAGAATGCTACTGTACATTTGACTGCGAGTCTCTCAACAATGTCTACAGAACAGCTGCATGCAAAGTGCATGACAGCGATTAGGCCTGCAGCAGCAGTATCCCTGAGAAGATCACGGCAGGGAATGGCTTACAGCTGCTGCAATGCGTGCAGGGAAAGGCTGGGAGCTGTACAAGACGCGCCCACTGCCTCGGCCAAAGAGCCCACCTCCCGCGCCACCCAGCGCTGCATTGCCCCAAGCTCAGCACAAGAAGAGAGGCCGGCCACCGAAAGCTCGAGAGCCCAGTCCGCCACGTCCCAGGTAGGCAGGAGTCTATATTGATGAATCTGTCCTGTGCAATCTGCAGTGTGGCTTTTTATGTCATGCAATTTAGTGGCAGCAGGGCACCACATGCCACTGTGAAGGAAAAGTGTCGCGTCCTGTGCATCATTGCAATACCTTGCTCCTTTGAAATATTTGTGCCGTCGGTCAATAGATTCCATCAAGCAGCTATTGTGCATGTGCAGGTTGCCAAAGCGGCGTGCCCTGGGTGCTGCCAACACCGAGCCGCCGCTGTCTCCCCCAAAAGCCGCGCGGCGCCGCAGAAGTGGCCGCCTAAGGTCCCCCGGCGCTCTGCCTGGCGTGGATGTCCCTGTCTCAGGTCGGTCCGCCAATAGTCACCTTTCTGTCTTTATTCCTATGTCAGATTTGGTACTCCAGCACTGCAAATAGTACGCCATCGAGTATATGGTTTGGGTTTGCATTTGCAAGGATGGAGCTGCTCTGTGGAGTCTGTCTTGCTGAGGCCGCTTGCTCTCACATTGTGCAGGGGATGAAATGCAATGCGCGGCCCAGAAAGGCAGCTCAGAGCCAGGAAGCGAGGCGCCGGTGATCTCGGACGGGGAAGGGCAACCATCGGGTGACCTGGTCCCTGAAGCCAAGGACAGCGCCGATGAACCTCGACCTGGAGCAGAAGGAGATGTGCAACCGCTGCCGGACAGGGCATCTGCAGGTGCATTTCCTTATCTGGCTGGATGCGTTTCCGCCGACTGAGCAGACTTTGTGACACCCCTAGTTCAGAACCATGGTATTTTTGTTGAGTGTAGCGCCTGTTAGAAATTAGTCATCCTCGTCCTTGTTACAAATACATTTCATGTGTTGCTGCAGGAGTGCTCGAGGATCTTGCAGATTCTCACCAGAACGAAAACCACAAAATTGTGCACGAGGCGGAGGAGCGCGCTAATATCACTGGTGCAGAGGATGAGGAGCCAGGCGCCCCGCTGGCAGCTTCTCCTAGGGATGCACCAGCTTCCCCACAGGTGGCAGCTGTGCCAAGGCGTCAGCGTGGCAGCCGCCGCTTCAGGAAAGGCACCCCTGCGCTCCCATGGACGGAACTTAGCACTTCTGCTGACCCTGAAGGTGCTCTCACATCCTTCAACACTGTATGTACAATCCCTCTTCAGGACCCTGTTGCCCTGATCCTGGACATAGAGCTTCCTGTGCTCATAGGAGGATAGGTGGTGTGGCAGTGCTGTTGGATTGACTTGCAGCTGGATGTGGTGTCTTAGTCATTGGCATGTGCGCAGCAGGTAAGCCAGTGCATGCTGAGGCTGGTGCCAGCAATGCACGCCAGTCAACGGCAGACCAGCAGGCTGATGTGGCCCAAGCCTCAGCAGCGGTCAGCAGCGGTGCCCTGTCAGACGAGGAACCTGCCCTGGCACAGCAGACTCCAGCAGCAAAGGAAAGATTAGAGCCGGACGGAGTGGCGGAAAGTGATGAGCATCCGGCTCTGCAGGACCACCAAGTCGTGGACGTGTCCTCAGAAGATGCGCCCAAGGCCAAGCGAAGCACGCGCGAACGCGCCAGCGCAGGCAAGAATTGCGACGACACCGAGACGCAGGAAGGTAACGCACTGTCGTACAGATACCGCTCGTCGCAGCTTTGTGTCTGGAAGTTCAAGCCCTCAGAGTGTGTTGTGCAATGTACTGGCATTGCTGTAGAGTAGGCAAGGCTGCTGTGCTGGAGAAATTCTTCCTATGGCATTGACTGGTCATCTGTGTGCTGCAGCCGAAGACGCGCGGCCGAAGCGCCAGCGGCGTGCGTCAGCCAAGGCAACAGAGGCGCTGCTGAACATCACGTTGGCGGCAGACATGCAAGAGTGGGGATATGGTGACCCGCGGGCAGCCTCCTACAAACCTGCCCAGGTCAGCTAGTCCCACACCAGCAGTATCCGGCCTCATACCGCTCGTTTTGCACACTGGATCCACTATAGCCATGATTAGCAACACTGAGGATGCAGGATGGTTAATGCAGGGACAGAAGAGGACGAGCGCAGCTCTGGGAAGCCAGCCGCACTCTCCCAGGAGGTCTCCTCGTGCGCATGCTGCCATACGCTCCCCCGGCGTCGCCGCGGCAGCCGCCCCACCGGCACCGCTGGTCAACAAGCCTCGGCTAGGTGTGCATGCTTTTGGAGCACTTCCTAGCGTGTAGGCTGCAGTTACCCTGTCATAACTTGTCCTTGATATGGATTGTTTGGTGGAATGCTGGTCTGCAGGACGCACCTTGCATCTTGGCAGGAAAAGTGTGTGATACTAAGATAATATGGGTTAGTATGGTAAGAAGTGCTTTAGGAATTATTTTCATGCTTTGCAGGGCGGGTGAAGCGGTGCAGCAGCAAGCAGGTGGAGCTGCAGTGCATCGGCGAGCTGCGCCTGGAGCACGGCTGGCACAACAACGGCTACATCTTCCCCGACGGCTTCTGCACCCGCACCGTCTTTCGCTCCTCGGTGCGCATGTGCCTCCACCTGGCACCTCGGTCCCCTCGCCTTTCAATGCCTTTATATATCCTGGGATGTGCCCTCACCATGATATAATTTGATCTTCCCTGTGCTTGACCCTGACCATTATCAATATTGCTATTTTCTGGGACCCGGGACCTCTGAATGGGGCGATCTAGTGGAAGACGTGCAAAGCAGGGATGCTTGAGGACAGTCCTGGCTTGGTATGGGCATGCAGGGGACTCTAAACCAACAACATACCAATTGATTTAGTGTCCCTGTGGGCACTATTGTGATCGTCTTATGCGCCAGGATATTTACCATTGCAGGTGGAGCTGGACCAGCTGTGCATGCACACCTGCAGCATCCTGGGCCGCGAGGGCCCCAACTGGCCGGCGCCCACCTTTCGCATCGTGGCAGCCGACCGCCCAGAGGAGGTGCTGGACGCCAAATCTCCCACGGGTGCCTGGAACGCCGTGCTCTCGCGTATCAACAGCGAAATTGAGGCCAGGTGCGCCTGCCTCAATTTCCTGCTCTTTGCCAAGAGCATCATAACATTTCTGCCCTCCCATTGGATTTCGGGGGTAAGCCTGCACAATACACTGTCTGTGTAGAACTACATTAGCCTCCAAGTCCCCGATCCAGGGTTTAGTATGCAGCCACCACAGCCTTGTGGAACATAGCAATGAATGATACCCCACAAGAGGAGTGTGTTTTCTGCCTGACGCCCTGCTGTGGTATCCGTTCCAGGCGGAGCGCAGGAGAGGATTTGCCGCCGCCGCCCAAGACAGCAATTGCAGGGCCGGAGTACTTTGGGCTGACACACCCAGAGCTGCTGGAGCAGATTGAGGCGCTTGACCCTGAAGGTCTCTGCACCGGCTATTGGGCCGGGAAGGAGGTGCATTTTCTGCAATTTTTCTCACACTGCAAATGGTGTACTGTGCACCTGTGAGTGGGGATATGCATGCCGCTTTGCTTGGACACTGTTTAGATTGCAAGACCCCGTATCCACAGAAGCTAGTACGCAGCCGCGCAGAAGCATTCCTCCTGTACAGCATTTCTCCAGTCCACCAAGCAGCTGAGGATGTTGTACTGCCAGCAATCATTGGGCAGGACGATGTTGAAGGGTGCTAGAACTGTGCGTGCTGCAGGACCGGCTGGCGTACGGGCAAGTCCACGGCATAGCCCCGGACAGGAAGGGCACACAGGGAAGTGCGGCTGCAGCGCTGCTGAGATTGTTCCCTGCCCCGTCAGGAGGCGCCGCACGCCGCCGCAGACGGGGCGGCCGGGGAACAGATGCCGATAGAAATGATGCGGACGAGGCGCGGGACAATGAGGAGGTGTACGCGGGCAACCGGTGCGCTCACCTTTTGAGCTGCATACCCTCACTTGTAGGTCACAAAATGGGTTTGCATTTCATTGTCTGAGACCAAGACAATTGGGAACCCTGTCAGCTGCAGCGTTTGAAACACCTGCTCTCTGAATGTGTCTATGCTTGAGCGTCTCCCAGGCGTCCTATTCGGTAGTCATAGGGTGAAGATGTACACTCTTGTGAGATTTTGGCTATTCTTTGACTTGTTTTCAACGCATCTATAACACAGCCTGACACGACATGCACTCTGGATCCAGCCGTGCATGCATGCATGTTTTCATTCTATCTCCGTCTGTGGATCAGGTGGTCGGGTCTGGACCGGGCTGAGCGCGCCAGGAGGCGTGCGGGCGATGGCGGCAGCGCGGCCGTGGCCGATGCAGATAATCCTCTGCCCCATGTGATCGACCCCATCACGCTGGAGCCTGTGGTGACGCCTGCCATGTCACCGGCCGGCCATGTGATGGGCCTGGCTACCTGGATTGCTGTGCTGGCCGAGCAGGGCAAGTGCCCCTTCACGCAGCAGCCGCTGCGCCGTGACCAGGTGGGGCTTCAGCGGGAAGAGCGCCTCATATCACTGTTGCTTTGAGCCCATGTTGTGATGCTTATTGCTTGCTGAGTGCTCAACGGTCTGGCTGGTCTTTCCAAGGTGTGTGCCTGTGCTGATGTAGCCTGTGAATCTGCAGATCACCGTGCTGACCAAGAGCAACCTCGACCGATTCCAAGACCGCCTGAAGCTGCCATGATGGACTGGATGGAACCAGCTGGCGTCACAGTCACCCTCGCCGGAGATCTATGCAGTGATATGCCATATGCCTAGCTCTGCAACTTGGCCAAATATGCTGCAAGTTCTTGTGTGATTCTTCGAATTGCTCACTTTCATTTTCATATTTGGCAGAACCCCGCGCCCCGGCTGGCGGGGCGGCGGCATAAATACTGAGCACTGTGCCCACGGTTTGGGTCTTGCTTGAATCTGGCGAGTCCGTCAAGAATATGGCAGCCCACGCTGCAGCTTGTCTGCAGGACGTACCTTGCCTTTTGGCAGGAAAAGTCTTTGATGATAACAATTTGGCAGAACATCACTTGACTGCTGTCCTGCTAGTAAGTCAATAGCGCCTTTGTTGTGCTCGTAACAGAGCAGCTGCAATGGCGCAAGCACGTGCTGTGCACAGTGGCTCTCCTGAATTGCAGGAAAATCGTGGAAGTCCTTTTAAATTTACAATGAATGTTTGTACCAATGTAAATTCTAGGAACAATTTGTAAGCGCACTGGATATTGGCAGTCAAATAATCCGGATGAGCAGCTTTGAAGTTCAAAAATCAATATGCTGATGTGACCACACATGCCAATTCTTCCCACTTGAGACCTCCACAATTTTTTGCACCAACTCCCCCACGGGAAACCTATTGGGTAGGTTACGTCCTATAATCGCAGGGTGAAGATTCCTTTCTTGCAGCCAAAAGATTCCACATTTTCATGAATCGACAGCTGATGCGCACGCTTGCTGGGCCGCCGCGAGCACGTTCGGCCCATACAAAGATTTAAACGTACATCTTGCTGCATCAGACTGACCCATCTGTCGTGCCAGTAGACGAATCCTTTGGGACCTGCGCGACTGGCGGTGTAACGGAGCCCACTAATTCATCTTTGTTCCGTTCCGATCGTCATCTGAAAGGCGCAGGCAGCCTCGTGTACCAAGGTGGAATGCAACTCCTGTCGAGCACGAGTATTTAGTCTTGTTGAGGTACGCCCCAGGTGGCTCGTGCCAATCAGAACAGCATTGTCAGCGATCCCGACGCAGTTTTGCCAAGAACAGCGAGATTCTGTATATGCAATGCTCAAATAATATCTACACATCATCCATAGGATAGAATTTGACAATCAGACAGGACTAATCACGCGCTCCGGCTGTTCCTGCACGGATGCGAGGTGTCGGGCAGATGGCGCCGTGATGGGGCCGTGCTAGCACAATCGATCCCGCCATTGCCTTAACGTGCATGATAGCTTGCGATCATTGGAAGCGTCCTCGTACTTAGCTCATGATCACAGCAAAACGTTGACTTTCGTGGGCTGGTCTAGGGCAGTGCAGGAATGGCCATGGACAGAGGGGCGATGATGGTGTATGCAAATGGGCGTGCATACTACAAGGCAGAGAGCTTGATCACCGTCCGCCTTAAGGGCACTGGGCCAGGCTTTGGCCCAGAGGCCAGGTTCCACAGTGAGGATGGTGCTGCAGCCATCCTCAAGGCGCTCAGCAAACACTGTTGCTTCACACGGGGAGTGCTAGAGGACAAGCACGGTGTCATCATCACTGAGGCCACAAAACGCCTGGAGCCAGGCACATACTTCTACATTCCAGGTACGCTGCAAATAACGCAAAGGGAGTGAAGTGTTCATGCCTCTCAAGCTGCAGACATAACTCATGCGACCGGGTGACAGTGACACAAGTGATGCCTAATGCCCAGAAGATGATGAAAGCGATGGTAGAGATTCTTTATGTACAAGACAGCAAATTGCAGCACTGACAAATACTATTCTATGCCTGGCAGACTCGTCAGTGGACTCGCACAACATCGTCAACCTTGCCTCGGCTGTGAATGCGGGATTCTCGAGCGCCATCGTGTCTCATGGAGGTGATTTGCATACCTGATGCGCCCATGCTTTGATTGCCACTTGAACATGGCTACATTTTACAATTTTGCTGCATGCATGACACCTAAGAATCAGGATTGTGCTCCATTTTATGCCTCGCATGTGCAGCTGCTCAAGCAGCCTCTGAAACTCTCGCATGCTTGCAGACGAGCTGGCCAAGGTCTTTGCGACTGCAGCAGTGGAAGCACAGATTGTGCACCAGAAAGAAGGTATGCAGGATGCCTCAAGACAGTGTGCACAGCAGTGTAATTTGACACGACAGCATCCATTTGCACTGAATAGGGCGAAACTTTTGCTCATGCATGCCATGGCTGCCTGACTTGCTGCAGGTCTTCGGCATTGCAGCCAACATGTGAGACAGTCAGATGAAATGCTCTGCTTGTGTCTGCAGGTCGGCGCATGGTGGATGTGCTGATGCCGCTGCTATACTTCACGCTGCTGCTGCTGTGGCTGGTCTGGCAGCGGGGCATCTGGCTGGACAGCGTGGCCGAGGCCCAGAACGTGCTCACGGTGTTCCGACGCATTGTGCAGCTGACGGACATCGGCTTTGCTTTCTACTGGGACCCGCCCAAGTACTGGGTGGCCATCAAGATGCTCCTGCGCTGGCGCTGAACCCCAATCTCTGAACTGACCAGAGTCTGTCCGCACACCAGTTGCTTCTGTGGGATTTGTATATGTCACAAACCAGGATTATCTGTACTAGTATGAGACAATGGTCATGAGTAGAGCGCTGTCTCAGTCCAGTCAACATGTGTAGCGATGTCAGGGTTGCTGACACACAGTCGTGCGGCCAACTGTAGAGTCAAGGTCTCTGACAAAAACAAGCGCAAGGTGCAACCCTACACCCTAAGCAATGCAACGTGGACATATATGACAAATCTTTTTATGCAGTGGGCCTATGCATAAGCCTGAGCATGATGCGCGCGCAGTCTTGCGGTGGTTGAGACACATTTTGCTCACTGCTGTCAAACAGTCATTGAAATGGACAATAAATACACATTTCACGGCCGATTTGTCATAGTTAGATATATCTTAAAGGAAGTGTGAAGTGTCTTTTCCTGATTAAGAAATGAAGAGCACCTTTTTTGGCAACAGTGGAAAATAGAGAAGGGTGAGGCCTCATGGCAAATCCTCGGAGTCCCTATACTTGTGAGACAGCAAATGTCTCTGCCCATTTGGAATGAAACGCCTGTGTGGTGCTCAGCGGCTGTATTTACAACTATGTTCTTGCGTGTGCATGTTCTTTGGGTTTCCACCATATCTTCAAAGTAGTCCTTCATAGCATGTGCCATCATAGCTGTCCTCAGCAGTTACCTGCTAGCGATTGCCATTCTGACCTAAGTGGATTGCAGGAACGCCATATGCAGAAACCAACGATTGATCAGGTGGCATCATCGAGCAGTCATTCATTGTTGTATAGCGTAACTCCTGGAAACATTGACTGCAGACATGCACTCCAGCATGCTCACTCAAACATACTCGCCCTGTTGAACCAGTACCTGCGCAGACATCATTGGCTTACTAAATGGCTCGAATGGCACTGGGCAGCGCGGGCTTGCAGCTATCCATAATGGTGCAGGCTGCCAAGGGAGATATTGTACATCCAGGCAAAGACATGTCTTGTCCAAGAGCAAAAGAAGGAAATATTCACTTCTCAGATCCTTGACTCATTAGGCAAGTGGACAGGGTCTCACCCTAAGGTAGCGCCTCCGTCGACCCGCAGATTGACCCCGGTGATGAAAGAGGCTGCGTTGGATGCCAGGAACACGATGGGGGCCGCAACCTCTTCCGGCTCAGCCACGCGATTCTGCGCATGGTGTGGTGCAAGCTTTTCTATGATCTCCTCTTTTGGGACTCCTTGCTTCTCAGCCATGTTATCAAATGCCTCTGTGTTGATCGCGGCTGCATGTCAGCACAGCAATTGCATCAGCATGCATTCCTTCTGTAACACGCTATCACCAGGGTGGCAAATGGATGGAAGCTATTCATGCAGCCCCATTGCTGTGGGCGACGCGCTGAAAGAAACGGCCCGCGGGCAGGCAGGCCAAGGCACAAGTTGATCAGACGGCAGTGACACTCAAAGTAAGGGGTGCAGATTATACTACCATATTACCACCATCTCTTGTGATATCAAACACACTGCCAGTGACTGGGTGCAGTTTGTGTGCAGTGAACATGCGGGGTTTCGCACCTGGGAGGATGGAGTTCACACGCACCCCTTTGGGAGCAAACTCAAAGGCCAGGTCCTGTGTCAGTTTGTCCTGTGCTGCCTTGGCCACGCCATATGGAGCAAATGTTGCTGCGGGGAATATTGCTGCAACTGAAGATATGTTCACAATGGCGCCCTGCACAAGCACAAACACACATGCTGAGGAAATAAAATGAGGGGTCATCTCTTGTTTTTCTTTTTTTCCCTCAGAGAGCAGGTGAATAGCACTCCTGTAGACAATCAGCAACCCTTTGCACAAATTGCGCATATAGATGAAAGAAATATACCTTGTTCTTGATCAGTTCCTCCTCCGCTGCCCTGATGAGTGTCAGGTTCCCTGCAGCGCAAGAGTGCCCCGTCAGTTCATGCAGCCATTCACACAAAGGCTCGCAGAGTCTCTCTTAAGGCACTTCTGCAGCCTCCTCACAACAGCTATCTGAGACAGGGGTGCAGTCCAAATTTGCAACACGCCCACATGCTCTGGTGCACATCATTGAAAGTACCTGTCACGTGCAGCTTGAAGGCAGCTATGTAGGCAGCCTCATCGTTGCCGTTCATTTCTTCTGTGGTGACTCCGCCACTGCACCAGGCAGGAGTGAGCCAATCATCACACGGCCCCAATGCCACAGAACAAGCAAGCCCCATAAGGGATTTTTTAGGACAGCAGAAGATGCTTGATGATAAAGTGCTAAATTTGCTTTGGTGGTTGGCCTGCATCCTGGCACCCACCTGTTGACCAGAATGTCCAGCCCCCCCAGCTTCTCAATGGCCTCCTTGACAGCGCGTTTCATGTCATCCTCCTTTGTCAGGTCTGCCACAATCGAGACTCCATGCTTCAGCTGCTTTGACTGTGAAAGCACATAAGATATGTGAGTCTGTTTGAGAGTTTCCACCTGTACATCGGAGTTGCGAATGTGTTTGTGACAAGTGCAGTTGTGCTGCTTGCAACGCTGGAGCACCAGCAGCCAGGCAGTAAATGGATGTCTCACCACTGCATCCAAGCGCTCCAGCCTCCTCCCAAGCACCGCAATATGGCATCCATTGGCGTCAAATTGATGAGCAGCCGCTTTTCCAATGCCCGCAGATCCACCTGCATCGTGCATGAATAAAATTCTTGAGGATCTGGTGGCACCCAAGTGGAAACGAGGTGCATCTCAGAATCAGGAGTTGTGCTTTCGAGGGATGCTTAAAACAAGCAAAAGACGAGGTAATGAGCCACAAGAACCCGACTTGAGTACCCATTCAGTTTGCAATGACCCCTTCTTCGCTGCAGTTGTTGGCGCAAGCAAGTGCGATCAGCAGATATTGTGCGATCAGCAGATCTTGTTGACATCAGGAGATCAGGGCACTTCGCAAGCTTCATCAATTTTGTATCGACTGAACCAAATACATTGAAGAAACCTGACTCACCAGTGATAAGTACACGTTTGCCCTGAAGGTCTGGTATGATCGGAGTTGTTCCCGCTCCCATGACGCTCTCGGATGCCAGCCGGGTTTCCTGTCAATGCCCTGTGTGCAGCCCTGTGCGGTCGCAAAGTCTTCAGAGCAATTAACTTTGCGACTGGTGGTTCAAAGGAGCAAATTGGCCTTGTAATATCTTATCACTACACAAATTATGGAAGGTTCTCGTTGACCATCGATTGCGTGGGGTCCGGAAGCTGCCCTGCACCTCACGTGGCCCCTCCGGCAGCTTCCCAAATGAAGTTGCCCGAAGTTGTAAATGAATTAGAGGAAGGCCTACACAGACGCAATCCTGTTACAGATCAGACACATGCAGACAAACAGGACACAAAAGGCAAACAACACCACAGTGACAAGTGGATAATTATGCCTGGCTCGGTCTGAAGAGGAACACACAGTGAATCAGTGCAAGGCAAAGAACATGAGAGCAGGCAGACACCAAACACTACCTGCAAGAAGGAGTAGAAAAGCGATCAGCCACGTAGGAAGGCAGTCCCATGAACAAATGCAGCACTCCGAGCCAGGAGCAGATGCTGGTGATGGATGTAGAGGGCAGAAGTGCTGGTGATGCCTGGTGATGGTGATGAAGGAGGGCAGGGGATAATATGCAGCAACTAACAGGGAACGCACATAACAGTCCTGAAAGAGTTGTGGCGGGACCGCCTAAGAGCAGCCTCCCACGCCAGGGAGAGTTGTGAAGAAGAGGGTTAGGGTTTACACCTAGTGTTTTGGGGTTGGGGTGTCCAAAAATGGGAACCCTGTCACAGACCCCCGGTTTGAGTTTAGGATGATCTTGGGCAATTTCGATGTGCTGATCACGCCTATGAAGTCATAATCCCATTTCCCGAAGTGCCTGATGTGGCTGCTTTTTGGTCATTCGCCATAAGGCGAATGTCCTTTACGATCGGTCAACCTGGTACGGATTATCTCTATCTTTTGCCCCTTCCCTATGCCATGTGGCTGCTCGTCAGGCGGCCACGGCAAGTGATCACGATTCATTCATGAACGGAACGCGAGGCGCAGTTTAGAGGCCTCTCCAGGGGGATTGCCCCGTTTTTGGCCCTAGATTATCTCTAAATATCTCCCTGGCGATTGGCTTTACGGGCTTGCGACTTCTGTGAATATGAAAGAGTGCTGAGAACTGAGATATGAGTACATATCGGAACTGTAGTGGATCGTGAGAGTGTGTAGAATGCTCATTGCGTGATGTGAGTGGTGTTTGGAGGGGCGGAAGCCAATAGCCAGGAATAGGTAAGGGATGCTTGGATGGCGTCTGGGGCTTCCGCTTCCGCTGGATTTTGTCAGTGACGTTGACACTTGACGCGGGGGGAACTGTACGTCTTTGTAGCTTTACTATTGACGCTCTCCTTCAGGCGACAAAAGCACTGAGTGCTTTCTATTTAAGGACGAGGTGCGACTTGTGATGAGGGCCTGCCTCTGTTGGGGATAACGCTGCTGAGAACACATTGACACGGCAATGATCGTGCAGGTGAAAATACCTGGGAGCACAGTGCTGGAATGTGGAGGCCTGGAACTCACCGCCCATATCCTGCCCAAGATGCCTGACTTGCAGGTGCGTGACTCATACTGAGTGTGTTTTGTATGAGATCAGCGTGCATGAGATCAGAGGTGCTGTGTATTGCATGTATCCATTGGGCAGAGTCGTCAGGCCTCCAGTTGGGATTTGTCAGGGTGCTTGTCACATTCCATCAGTAAGGCAATGTCATGTTGCAAGTAATTGCAAGTATTTGCATGTCTGCATATAAGTTGACCAAGCCCAGGCTTCCTACAGTTGCTTGTGGGCATCCAGCACTTTATACCTCAGCACAATGCTTCGGTATAGGAAGACATGTGTGAGTTGGGATGACTTAGCCAGGTGGTGCACAGGGGTCTACATTGGCGGCGAGGACTCTAGCACAGTAGTTGTGCTAGGAGCGCGAGCGCGAGCAGAAGAGCATAAAACCACAAGCCCAATAATCAAGCAGCAGCACCCGAGCACCAGCGCAAACATGCAGACAGGTATGATATATATTTGCATACCCTCACATCGCAGAGTGCATCAGAAGTGTCTTCAGCCTACATTAGGGATTCGTCAGAGTGGTTGTCACATGCTATCAGCAAGGCAGTGTCATGTTGCAAGTAATTGCAAGTGCAAGTCTTCACTGACCGGCTGTTTAGTCCGGGGCCGCTGCTTCGTAAGCCAGGCATGACAGCACAGCAGACGTATCTCAATGCACACATGAGACATTCCCATTACATAGGAATTGACACTGGAGGCTGGTATGGAAGAAGGTACGATGCGTACTTCCGTTCCCCCTTTTCCTTTTTTGGGTGCTGACACTGTGGTGTGGCTGCAGATTGTAACCCACTATGACGACGACCTGTTTCCCAAAGCGTTCTTGTAGGGTTCCTGGATGTTCCTGATGAGTTCCTTAAGAGCTATTGAATCCTTCAAGAAACATCTTAAGGAGTTCCTTAGAGTTGACATGATCAGGAACTCATCCTAAGCTCTTCTTGTACACGTCATAAATGTCAGTGACGTCAGGAACTGCTTAGGAACGGTTTCTTAAGGCATTCCTGTACACCTCCTGTCTGTTTAAGGAAACGCCCCGCGGCGGCATGCTTCCTGTACGTCGTTCTTGATGACTTCTTGAGAAATTCCTGTTTTCAAGAATTGCTTCGGAAACGTTCCGCGGCGGGACGCTTCCTACAGATACTTCCTTAACGTGGCCTACATGGTTCCTGCGCATACTTGAGAAGGACTGAAGAAGTGTTACCGTAGGGGCAACGTCCACAGAAAAATTCCAATCTCTATAGGAGAGTATCTGGGTGGAATTGGTGATATGCCCTGGAGTGTGCCATTACCCAGATGAAGTATACTGTTTGCGCACGTCCGCCATCTATCGGAAGTTGCCAGTGCGCACTGCTGAAACGATTGAGTTTACTTAGTGGCAGGGGCCAGGTCACATTGTCGATGCCTCTGCTAAGATGCTACGAAGTCTTATGAGGACGAGAGCACCTGTTGGGCAACCTTTCTTGACCAAAGGAGGACGACCTGGCGTGTGTACATGGAACGCCGTCTGACGGACACCTTGTTACAATTTGGTCCAACGAAAGCTTCACAAATCTTAATAAATTGCTGCGACTGAAAATGCAGCGTGAACAACTGATGTAGACACTTAAAGAATGTCACTTGCACCATATCAGGATGGCACTGCTCCATGGAACGCCCCCGAGACAGGGCAATCGCTGCAACTTTCCCAGAGCGTCAGCACACTGGTTGGTGTCAGTAAATTTCCGAATTATATTGATGAAATGTTTTCTTAAACAAGAGAAGGTGTCCATAAATGGCCACTGGGGGTGTGTACATTTTGGGGGGGTCCCTCGCGGCCATGGCCAGACATCACGGTACGCACAGGTCACTGCAAACGTCGCCATTTTCGGCGCTCAATGTCGCAACGGAAAGGTGCCTACTAGACGATTCTATTGCACCCGGGTTCGTGTAAAATGATCACGTACTCGCCAAATTATGAGGATTCGATTTCCCGATGCCTGCAGCCCGACCGCGCAAGTCCGTGCGAACGTCACCGTTTTCGGCGCTCGATGTCGCAACGGAAAGAGCTCGCTTAGAGGACTCCACAGCAACTAAGTTTGCTCAATTTGGTGGCGTATGCGCCAAGATATGAGTTTTGGAGTTATTTTTGTTACACATTTCAGTATTGTATAATTCAGGACCTTGCAGATACGCTGGGCGACCATTCTTCCTAGCAAATTGTCCGAGATTCTAGGGTTAAGGGATTTTAGGGCCAACCTCACCCCCAACCTTTCGAAGGGCGTAGTGTTCCTTTTTTAGTAATAAAAAATGTACACAATTATATAGATGCAGAGTTTGCCTTCGCAAGTCAGAACAGGCTCGGAAGAAATAGAAATGATGTGAGGATGGTCACAGATGGTAGCCAGAAATTTGAATCCCTTGAACGTTTTGCGTTTGCCCACGCACCACTGCAAGCCGTAAGAGGCGGTGAAATATTTCTGAACTTTTGCGGGCTGCCAGCCGCTGCAGATGAGCTTGTGCATGAGCCTTTTTGTTGTTAACAAAGATGCCTGTTCAAACACCAAGGGGTGCTTCGCTGCGCAGTGTGCCTTAGAGCTGCAAATGCAACACAGCTGGACTTAATTTATGAAGTGGGATAATGCAGGTCGCCAGTCGTTGCAGCTGTAGGTGTGCCCGCGCCCAAACCATGATATTACTGACAATGCCATTTCAAGATCGAAGGGGTGCTTCGCTGCAGTGTGGAGCTGAATCAGAATTGCATCAGAGCTTGAATTAATTTACGCAACTCTTACAGTTTTGGTTGTGCAGTCGCCATGAGCCTTTTTGTTGTAAACAAACATGCCTTTTCAAACTTCAAGGGGTGCTTCGCTGCGCAGTTTGCCTCAGAGCTGCAACTGCAACACAGCTGGACTCAATTTATGAAGTGGGATAATGCAGGTCGCTGGTGAACTCTGCTGGCTCTGTCTGCAGGAGCAGCTTCTCTGGGGCCGTGTTGGTGCTGACGATGGGAGCCGCCAGCTCCCCTCCTGGAGCAAATATGGCCAACCCTGTCTCTCGTGCTTGTGGAGGCTGAGCGTCCACCCAAGCGCCCTGAAGACCCTCACCAAGATCCACACTATGAACAGAGCTTCCTCCCTGCTGCGTGCTCCCCCCATCTCGTCATCAATCAAGAAGGTTAGGCTGATCCCTGCCGCCCTGAGCACGTGGTAGCTCAGTGAATGTCCTGTAGCCTGATGACACCCCAAACCGGGAGGTGCGTGAAGCAGCAAACTGTGCCGGCTGGCAGCCTGCAGCCCAAGTAAGTCCAGAACTCTGGCGCCACTGGGATGTGGTGGTAGCTTGCTGTGAAGTCTGTGGTCCACAAGTAGTCCCCTGGCTGCGCCCAGTTAGCCACTTCCATGAGTGTCTCGTATCTGAACGGCTCATAGCGCTGCCATAGGTTGATGTACCTCCCATCATAGATGGTCCTCTTCTTGCTGCTAGTGACGTGTACTCCCAGCGGCGCTATCACTCTGGGTGTGCTGCCTGCAGGCGATCTGATCAGCACGCCCCTGTCTAGCATCTGCTGCGCATCCTGCATGGCGAACTTATCATGCTCCCTGTAGGAGGTGTGGTTCGGGAAGTGGACTGCCTGTGGCGTCTGCTGCTTCAAGATGGCCTCTGCCCTCTGCCTGCCCACCTGCCTGGTAAGCATCCTCCTCCCTTCCTCCAGCTTTTGCTTGTAGAATGGGTGAGCTTGCTGGCAAGGGGAGTGCACTGCTGCCCACTGCAGCTTCACCCCCTCCCTGAATGGTCCTCACCACCGCCTTTGCCTGTCTGCGGATGTTCCTCCTACCGTCCCTGCTGCCATCAGTGGCCCTGGCAGCCCGAAGAAGCGGTAGTACCCTGCCATGTGTGCCCTGGGCTGCCCCGCTGTAAACTGTTTGGGGTCTAGTGACATGTCTGTGCATGTTCGCAGCCACTCCTCCTCTGACAGCCCTGTTATCTTGGCTTCCTGTGTGCCTACTTTCTGTAGAACTGCCAGGGCCTCTTGCATGAGGCCATCAATATACTATGCCTCTGGGCCTGCCTCCACCAACTTGGCACATTGAATGGCCGCCGCTGCGGCAGCAGCGGCGGCTCCTGTGGCTGCTGCTCTGTGGATTCTGCTGCCCCTTCTTGCCTCAGTCCTGTAGTCCAATGGGTCATTTTTCCATGCCACTTCCATCAGGAGTGGGTCTGCCTAAACCACCTACCATAACTCTTATAGTCTTGGTTGTACACATGTGCAGTCGCCATGAGCGTGGCGTTGAGAGCATTGCCCATTCAAACACTTAAAGGGTCTTGCGCTGCGCAGTGTGACTTCCTGCTCAACGACGGAGCCTTGCTAGTATTTTTTGGTCATGAAAGAATTGGTGGGGGGCATTGCTCGCGGCGCAAGGAGTCTTGATCAATTCCTGTACGTGTCCCTCAATGTGTGATCGGTGATCGGATAAGGACCTTGTAAAGAACTATTCAGGAAAGAATCCGCTCCCCCAACTCTTCCTAATCAATGCTCGTGCATAAGAATGGATAAAGAATCGGACAGGAATCACTCCGGAGCGAAGACATTCATATCGTACTCCTAAAATCTTCTTCAAACATTCCTTACTTCAGGAAAAAAAGCGAAATGCCCTAAACAGCTCCTAAACAGTTTCTAAACCGCTCCTAAAGGCTTCCTTACCGACTTTTCAGGCCCAGTAAGGAACTGCAACTCCCCTTCCTGTACGCTTCTTGTATCGTTCCTATCGCCCAGACGGCAAGTTCCCAGATACTTCCTGAGTGTGTCCAAAAGCTTCCTAACAGCTTCCTGAGCAGTTCCTATTGCAGACCCGTAAAGACGTGTTCAGGAACTGTTCAGGAAAGTGTCAGTTGTCATAGTGTTGCAGCAAATTGCAATGTCTAGCAAGGGCCTTGTGCTCACCCTTGGTGTGCCATGTGCAATGGGAACCATTGGTAGGAGGGAGCAACTTGTGCACAAGGGTGTGTGAAGGCCATGCAAGCTCTAGCACCCCCTCCAGTGGGTCCCTTGTGCCTCTGGAATGAGATATGCCAAGTCATGCCAAGTCATGCCAAGTTACATGCCAACATGGGATACTGCCACATGGCCATAAGTGTAACCAAAGCCAACTCCCTTGGTGCCATGCTCTCACATCCCTTCAAGGGTCATAAATATAACTTAGATGCAAGGGGCAAGCATGAAATAGCATGCATGTGTTGGCTTGGTGCCCATGTAAGCAATGCTAAACCCAAGAATCCTAAATATCAGGATGGCTCAGGGTAGCTCTGGGGCTCAGGAGAGGTAGACTCTTAGGGTTTAGGGTTTAGGGTTTAGGGTTTAGGGTTTAGGGTTTAGGGTTTAGG